>ERZ857757.135-NODE-135-length-91160-cov-6.943340_pt1 | contig 91160 bp, 77 predicted proteins | sample MGYA00519764_ERZ857757 | MGnify/ENA primary metagenome ERZ857757 (study PRJEB31778, sample SAMEA3449359) | human gut metagenome | biome: human gut; feature: human-associated habitat; material: faeces | place: United Kingdom | collected 2010/2012 ...
ACCATTATACCATAAGGAGTTCGAGATCTCAATTTTCATTTAACTTAACAAAACGTCAATTCAAGGCAGGAGGAAAACAGCATGAGAAATGCTAAACACAAGAACAGGCTTGTTACCGCGATGATCCTTGCGAGCATGCTTGTCCAGCCCTTGGCAGGAATGTCTGTGTATGCAGACGAGCCGGTTACGGATGCGGAAAAATCTGTATCTGAGGTCAAGGACGATACCTCGTACACCCTCAACTCGCTCGATGATATGGCGAATCTGATGGTTTCCTTGACGTATGCGGATTACCTTGCGGACTATTCCCAAGTTCCGGATACAACAAAGGAAATTGACATTGACGTCACCAAGTACAATAAGGATTTATCAACGGGTACGATTGAGACAACGAAAGACGATACGGTTGTACGCGACGGAAAGGAAATCAAGGCCGGAACGGTAAGCACCACCGACGAGGGAAAACTGGTATATGATATTGATGTTCCCGAAACGGCGATGTATTCGGTTACGGTTGAGTATTATCCCATGGCCGGAAACGGTGCTACCATTGAACGCATCCTTTTAATTGATGACAAGATTCCGTTCAATGAGGCGCGTTACATGAACTTTACGCGCGTCTGGATCGATAAAGAGGAAAACGGTTATTCCAGAACCGAACGGACTTTCAAGCTGGATGTCAATGAAAACGAAATGCGTCCGATCAAGGAAGAAGCACCCGAATGGCGTACCCAGACGCTCATTGATTCCCAGGCATTCTATGCTGATCCTTTTAAATTCTATCTGACAGAAGGCAAACATACCATTGCTTTTGAATCTGCCAGTGAACCGCTTAAAATAGCTTCGATAAAGCTTCATAAAGCCGAAACGCTTCCGACCTATGAAGAGTATCTTGCTTTACATAAAGATGCTCCCAAGGTTAGTGAGGATACTGTGGTACGTATCAACGCGGAAACACCGCTTAAAACCTCTGAACAGGTTATTTACGCAATGAACGACCGTACCTCTGCCATTACCGATCCGCAGAGCACAAAGGCAACGATCCTTAATACGATTGGCGGTAACGGCGGCGATAAATGGAAGATTACCGGTCAGTGGATCGAATGGGACTTTGAAGTTCCCGAGACTGGTATGTATAAAATCGTGCCGCGCTTCAAGCAGACTGTAAATGCCGGTTTGTTCTCGTCTCGTTCGCTTAAAATTGACGGCGAGATTCCCTTTGCCGAAGCAAGAGAATGTCAGTTTAAATATAAGAGCGACTGGCAGACGCAGGCTCTCAACGACGGCGAGACCGAATTTACTTTTTATCTTGAAAAAGGTAAGCACACGCTTTCCATGGAAGTTGTCCTCGGCAAGATGGCGGATATCCTCCAAACGATTGATGCAAGCGCCGACCGTTTGAATGAGTATTACCGCGAAATCTTGATGATCACCGGTACTGATCCGGATGAATATACAGACTACTCATTCTCCAAGCTGATCCCGGAAGTTCTTCGCGGTATGAGAAATGAAGCTGCACTTCTTTATGCTATGTCGGCGCAGCTTGAAGAAACAATCGGTGAAAAGGGTGAGAACACTGTTATCCTTGACCGAGTTGCGTATCTTCTTGAACTGATGGGTAACGACCAGGATAAGATTGCTACCAACCTTTCTACTTATAAGAGTTATATCGGTAGCCTTGGCACATGGCTTCTTTCGACAACGTCTCAGCCGTTACAGCTCGACTATATTCAGTTCCAGTCTGCTGAGAATGATAAAATGCCGCAGGCAGAAGCTAATGCATGGCAGTCGATCGGCCATGAAATCGGTTCCTTTATCATGTCGTTCTTCTCGGATTACAACTCCATGGGTTCGAGCACGGTTTATGATGAGAACGACCCGAATGCTATCGAAGTCTGGATTACGACCGGACGCGATCAGGCAACGATCATGCGTCAGATGGTGGACGACAGCTTTGCCGCAGAATACGGCGTATCGGTCAACTTAAAACTGATTGCTGCCGGTACTCTTCTTCCGGCAACGCTTGCCGGAAACGGTCCGGATGTTTCCATGGACGCTGACCCGGTTGGTTTCGGTATTCGTAATGCGGTTATGCCGCTGAACTATTTTGAAAATACAGACAACTATATGGGCGATAATGTAATGGGATTCAGCGAAGTCAAAAAGCTGTTTAACGAAGAAACGTTCGTCCCGTTAACGGTTCTTGACCCGGACCGCCGCGAATTTGTCGGCGATGAAGTCCCGATCGACCAGGACGAAAACGCGGAATTTAAAGTAGTAAACGGCGTTGAGCGCAATGGCGTGGTTATCTACGGTTTGCCGTCTACGCTTGATTTCCCGATGCTCTTCTACCGCAAAGATATTTTTGTTCAGCTTGGTTTGGATGTTCCGCAGACTTGGGACGACGTTGAGGACGTTATCCGCGCTCTTTCGGAAAACCAGTTAGAAATGGGCTTCAACCAGACCTTGACGCAGATTCGCATGTATCAGACCGGTGAGGAATGGTTCAAATCCTGTTACGATTATGAAGATCTGGGCGATACTATCGACCAGAACAACCGCGACTACCTGCGCACGGTCGGTATTGAAACCAACCTTGGCAGTAACGGTGCACTTGATGCGTTCCAGCGCATGACCGAATGGTTCACTCTTTACGGTCAGCCTGTAACCTATGACTTCTCCAACCGTTTCCGTACCGGCGAGCTTCCGATTGGTATTGTAAGCTACACGCAGTACAACCAGTTGAAAGTCTTTGCACCGGAAATCAGCGGCCTTTGGGAATTTGTTCAGCTGCCCGGCGTTGAACAGGCAGACGGTTCGATTGATCACACGTCTCCCATTACAGTCGGCGCGGTCATGATGATGAAAGATGCGGCTGATGATATTACAGCAGATCAGGACTATACGGAATCGCTCAGAGCACAGAACTCTTGGAAGTATCTCCAATGGTGGGTAAGTACCCCAACCCAGGAGCGTTTCGGTAAAGAACAGGTCGCTATTATGGGTACTGCCGCAAAATATAATACGGCTAACGTTGAGGCTTTGAAAGGCCAGTCATGGACGGCTCAGGAAAAGAAAAATCTTGATCAGCAGTTCAAATCGTTGAAAGGCACTCCTATGTCGCCCGGTAACTACATCGTCGCAAGATATACCAACTTTGCGTTCTACAATGTTGTAGACGACGGTGAGGTTGCCGCTGAGGCAATGCGTTCCTATATCGATGTCATTGACAGCGAACTTACCCGTAAGCGTTCGGAATACGGCTTCTTAACAGCCGAAGATTATAAGGCTGGTCTTGCCGCGAATAACGCTGAATAAGACACATTTAATTAAAGGATAAATCGAGGAGTGAATTCAATGTCTGAAAAGGTCAGCGCCGAAAAGGCGCCAAAGCTCAGAAAAGATATGACTAAATGGCAGTGGACGCTCCGTGAAATGAAGATTCATAAAGCCGGTTACTTTATGGTAGCTCCGTACTATTTGATCTTTATGACGTTCACGGTCGTGCCGGTTGTCGTATCCTTGCTTCTTAGCTTTACGCAGTTCAATATGCTGGAATTTCCGGTTTTCGTCGGCTTGGACAATTACATCCGTCTCTTGCTGGACGATGATATTTTCCTCTTGGCTTGCAGTAACACACTCATATTTGCAACCATGACAGGTCCGGTCTCATACTTATTGTGCTTGATGTTTGCATGGTTCATCAATGAACTGACGCCGAAGATTCGTGCCGTAGTAACGCTTATCTTCTATGCACCGAGTATTTCCGGCCAGGTTTACCTCATCTGGCAGACGCTGTTTTCCAGTGACCAATACGGCTGGGTAAACGGTACTCTTATGAAGTTAGGCATTATTTCCAGCCCGATTCTCTGGTTCCAGGACACCGACTATATCATGGGGCTTGTTATACTGGTTGCTCTGTGGACTTCACTTGGTACTTCGTTCCTTTCGTTTATCGCAGGTTTTCAGGTGGTTGATAAATCCCTTTACGAAGCCGCTGCGGTGGACGGTATCAAGAACCGTTGGCAGGAGTTATGGTATGTTACGCTGCCCGTTATGAAAAACCAGATGATGTTCGCGGCAATCATGTCGATTACCGGTTCATTCGGTTTTGGTGCTGTCGTTACGGCACTCTGCGGATTCCCCAGTGTTGACTATGCCGCTCATACCATTATGCACCACTTGGAGGACTACGGTAACCAGCGTTGGGAAGTCGGTTATGCTTCGGCTATTGCAACGATCCTCTTTGCTATCATGATCGGTGCAAACGTTTTAGTAAACAAAATGCTGTCGAAGGTGGGTAAATGATATGAAATTCAAGATTAAAAAACGTTCATTTAACCGCTCGGTCGGCGGCGATATCGGAATCAATCTGATTCTTATTATCTTCGGCGCATTCATGTTCCTTCCTATGGTCTATGCGATTTCCCAATCCTTGAAACCGCTTGATGAATTGTGGATGTTCCCTCCGCGCTTTTTGGTGCAGAATCCGAGCTTGAAAAACTATCAGGAACTCTTCCGTTTAATGAGTGAAAGCTGGGTTCCGTTCTCGCGTTACATATTCAATACCGCATTTGTTTCGGTTGCCGGTACCGGCGGTCATTTGTTCCTTGCGTCTCTTGCGGCTTATGCAATGACCAAGATCAATTTCCCCGGCCGCAAGGCAATGTTCCAGATCGTTTATTATTCTCTTATGTTTAATGCAACGGTTACCGCGCTCTCCAACTTTATCATCATGTCGGCTCTGCATATGATCGATACCTATTGGTCGCTCATTATTCCGGCTTTCGGTCAGACGCTTGGTTTCTACCTCATGCGTCAGTTCATGGAAACGACTGTTCCGGATTCCGTTCTTGAATCTGCCCGCCTCGACGGCGCCAAGGAGCTTACCATTTATTGGAAGATCGTTATGCCGATGGTAAAACCGGCATGGTTGACTTTAATCGTGTACTGTTTCCAAGGACTTTGGAACAGCGGTACGTCAGTTTACATTTACAGTGAAGAGCTTAAAACCTTCAACTACGCAATTCAGCAAATTCTTGCCGGCGGTATCGTCCGTTCCGGCGCCGCCGCTGCTGCTACGGTTATCATGATGCTTGTTCCGGTTACGGTATTTATTATCACGCAGAGCAACATCATCGAAACGATGGCAAGCTCCGGTATGAAAGACTAAGGAGGAATGTGACAATGAAAAAATTAAGAAACGTATTTCTCCTTGCTTTCTGCTTGCTTATGATAGTAAGCAGTATCCCGGTCGGTGCGATTATCCCGTATTCGACGTATACCTACGATATCGACGGAAACTATGTTGAATCGCCGCATGCCTATGTGCCGTATGAAACAATTAGTTCCTCGTCCTTGGGACTTGAAACTCCGATTAACGAGCCGTATGATTTCTGTATCGGTAAAACTTTTATCAAGGAAACCGGACAGGATAAGTACACCAGCGAATGGGACGGCATGCTCTATATCGCAGACGGTGGAGACACGCCGCGCGTCATTGCCATCAAGTACGATTTCGATACCTGCAAGTATTCCTATGAATACGAGCTTACGACATTCGTCAATAACTGGGGCGTACCGGACAGCATTTCCACTCCTCGCGGTCTGTACGCAACGGATAAGGAACTGTATGTATGCGATACCGATGCAGCGCGTATTCTTGTATTCTCGACGGTCGATACGGACGAGTACAAGCGCGGCGATTTCATCCGCATCATTGAAGAACCGAAAAGCGAAGTGTTCCCGGACGACCACATCTATAAGCCGATTGCAGTTGCCGTCGGTACATCCGGTTATATTTACGTTGTTTCTTCCACTACCTATCAGGGTATCATTTCCATGAACCACGAAGGTAAATTTACCGGTTTCTTGGGTACTCAAACGCAGTCTATGTCCCTCATGGATATGATCTGGCGCCGTTTCCAGACCCAAGAACAGAGAAAACAGTCCATCAGCACCGTTACCCTCGAATTCAATAACATCAACATTGATGAACAGGGCTTCGTGTATGCAACGACTGCATCAATTTCTGAGACCGACCTTACCAATGCCATCAACTCCAAGAGTTCTGATAGCAAGTATTCGCCGGCCAAAAAGCTAAATCCGAGCGGTAAGGACGTTATGAAACGTACCGGTTTCTATCCGCCGGTCGGTGAAATCAATTTCACTACTACCGCAACAGCAACTCCGAATTTCACCATTACCGGTCCTTCGACGATCGTGGATATCGCTCTCGGTCCGGAGGGAACATGGTCGATCATCGATCAGAAACGTCAGAGAATCTTCACCTACGATGAGGACGGCAATCTGCTCTTTGCTTTCGGCGATAAGGGTAGCCAGCTCGGAAACCTCACAATGGTTCAGGCAATCGACTATGCCGGCACGAACATGTTGGTTCTCGACAAAGAAAACGATAATATCACTGTTTTCAAGCGTACTTCTTATGGAGACGAACTGGTTGAGGTTCTGAAACTCCAAAGAGACCGCCAGTACGATAAGGCGGCTGAACACTGGGAGAACATCTTGCAGAGAAACTCTAATTTCGATATGTCCTATATTGGAATCGGCCAGAGCCTTGCCCGTCAGGAAAAATACCAAGAGGCAATGGAATCCTATCAGTATGCATACGATACCGAGCACTATTCGGAGGCTTATCAGCATGTGCGTAAGGCATGGGTTGAAAAGTATGCGTTAGTTGTTCCGGTCGTTGTTATCCTGTTCTTCTATCTGCTTGGCAAACTGTTCGGTTATGCTAAAAAGGTCAACGTAGCAGGGCAGGTGATGAAGCCCAAGCGTACCCTCAAAGAAGAATGGCTGTATGGTTTCCATGTCATGTTCCATCCGTTTGACGGTTTCTGGGATATCAAGCATGAAAAACGCGCATCCTCCAAAGGTGCTACTTTCATTCTTGCCATCACCATTGTTACCTATATTTACTCGCTTGTCGGCAAAGCCTATTTGATCGATCCGCATCCGGCTGATATGAATATTCTGATTTCTGCCGTTTCGATTCTTCTGCCGATCATCCTTTGGGTTGTTGCAAACTGGTGTTTGACGACACTGTTTGACGGCGAAGGCAGCATGAAAGATATTTATATCGCAACGTGCTATTCGCTGTTCCCGCTGCCGGCCTTCTTGGTATTGACGACGTTGCTCTCCAACATTGTTACCTTAAATGAAGCGTCGATTCTTTCGCTTGCCATGAATGTAGCGTACTTCTGGGTTGGTTTCTTACTGTTTTTCGGTACGATGGTCATTCACGATTATACGCTCTTCAAAAACGTACTTACAACACTTGCCACGATAGTCGGTATGGCGTTTATCATGTTTATCGGCGTGCTGTTTTCCAGCCTCGTCGGAAAGATCGTTTCTTTCATCGCCAGCATTATCACCGAATTATCATATCGAGTATAGCGAAAGGAGCAAAAAAATGAAGGCAAAAAATCTACTTATCTATTTTCTTTCGCTTGTTATGATTCTTTCCGCGTTTTCGCCGCTTAGCGTTCTTGCTGCGGACGATACCAAGAAAGACGACAAAACCGAAAAAGAGGAAACCTTTGACTATCTCGGTCAACCGTTTTCAAGCGCAAAATCCAAGCTTGCAACCATGTCGCTTTACTTTGAAACCGATGATTATGCTATCTACGGTTTGGAAGAAACCGGCGAAGTCGGACTTCTTGTCAAGGCCACCGGTCAGATCCTCTTAACCAATCCGTATGATGTAGCAACCTCCAAATCTTCGGATGCGGTCAAGCAGCAGTTGCTTTCCCAGATCATTCTTTCGTACAGCGACAACGCCGGAACGATCGTAAGCCTTAACAGCTTTGCTGATGCGGCCTTTGCTTCGGATGAAACCAAGCAGATTCACATGTCGGCTACACGTACCGGGCTTCGCGTCGAATACACCATCGGCCGTGAAGCGGTTAAATACATCGTTCCGCGCCAGATTGAGAAAGAAGCTTTTGAAAAGAATATTCTTTCCTATTTTGAAGAAGGTTCGAGAGAATATAAAAAACTTTCCGCTTATTATAGCTTAAAAGACCCGAATGCATCCGGTCAGTCTTCGGCAACTGTCGAAGCGATGAAGTTAAAGTGGCCGATTACCGAAAAATACGCCATTTACGTTTTGGATACCGGTGTCGGTAACCGCGAAATGCTTGAATTGGAAGGCTACATCAAGGGTACATACTACGACGATTATTCCAAAGTCGAAGAAATGTACGAAATGCTCAATTACGTCGATACCTCGGCGGCTCCTGCACTTTTCCGCTTCGCCATTGAGTATAACGTCGATGATATGGGTCTTTCGATCCGCATGCCTGCCAGCAGCATCCGTTACGATTCTTCCAACTATACGTTGGAAAGTGTAAAGTTCTTGCCGTACTTCTGCGCCGGCAGTAACCAGAACACCGGTTTCACCATGGTTCCGGATGGTTCCGGTACCATTACCCGTTTTGAAGATATCGGAAACCGTTCTTTTACTTTGACCGGTAAGCTTTACGGCAGAGATTATTCTTTCCATTCGATTTCCGGAAGTTATCAGGAGACCATGCGGTTGCCGGCTTTCGGTGTCATGGAAACCAAGCAGGTAACTCCGGAGAAAGCTACTGTTACTGCGACTGCACCTGCGGATGAAACCGCAGAAGAACCGGATACAGCAGATGTTGAGACCGATGTGACTGTTACAGATGAAACCGATAATACGGCGGATACGGCCGAAGAGACGGCAAATGACGCGGTAACGCTTCCTCTTCTTGATGAAGAAAAGCCGGTAATTGATGCTGAACCGACCGATACTTCGGACGCAGATGCAGATACCGCTGACGATACGACTTCTGCCGACACCACTGAAACGGCGGAAACGGTAACGGCTGGCTATGTTGCGTACTTAGTTGAAGGCGATGCCATGGCAGAAATCACAGCAGATCACGGCGGTACGGTACATAAATACAGCTCGGTTTATACCACATTCTATCCCAAGCCGAATGACTCGTATGTTCTTGAAGGCATTTCAACCACCGGTTCTGCCAACTGGACGGTTCACAGCGACAGACGCTATACCGGAAATTATACGCTCCGTATTTTCCCGATTACCGGTGACGGCTGCGACTATAACGATATGGCTGCAGAAATCCGTGATTACCTTACAGCGACCGGTGCGTTTACGAAGATTTCCAAGGGTGATGAAACATCGGACGATGTTCCGCTGTATCTCGAAACATTCGGTTCCATTAAAACAACTAAAAAGGTCGCCGGTTTCCCGGTTGATGTCCAGATGCCCCTTACAACCTTTGAACAGACCGAAGATATGCTGACAGAACTCACCGACAACGGTGTGCGCAATATCAATGTCAAGCTTACCGGTTGGTATAACGGCGGTATGAGTCATACGGTTCCAGCCAAGATCAAGATTGAGAAAGCTATCGGCGGTAAGAAAGGCTTTGCAAAGCTTGCCGCTTACGCCAAGGAAAATGGCGTTGGTCTTTATCCGGATTTTGATTTCGTTTATGTCCATAAGCTTTCCAATTTTGACGGGTTTAACTACAAAAAAGACTCTGCCAAGACCATTGATGACCGTAGCGCAGTTCATCGTGAGTACAATGACTTGTATCAGGGCTTCAACGAGAAAGGTGCACTCATCATTTCGCCGACCTCAATGAACAAGTTCTATGACAAAGTTCGCGATGATATTGCAAAACTGGATTCGACCGGTATTTCCGTTTCGACTCTCGGTTCGGAATTGAGCTCTGACCACAATGAGGATTACACGCTTAACCGTGAAGATGTCAAGACCATAGTTACCAATACGCTTTCCAAGATGAAAGAAGATAACGGCAGCCTTATGGTCGAAGGCGGTAACGCTTATACGCTTCCGTATGTGGATCATGTGTTGGATGTATCGCTTGACAGTAGCTTGAACATCAATACCAGCGAATCGATTCCGTTTGTCGGCATGGTTCTCCACGGCAGTGTTGAATTCGCCGGAAGTGCTATCAACTTGGACGGTGACTATGATTACAGCGTCCTCAAAGCGATCGAAAACGGTGCGAACCTCTATTTCATCCTTTCCAAGCAAAACACCTCTGAACTTAAACAGTTTGAAGTGTTCAGCCGTTACTATGCAATCGGTTTCGACATCTGGAAAGAGGATCTGATTTCGACGTATAATAACTTCAACAGTGTGATGAAGAAAGTCAAATATTCCTACATCACGCATCATGAAACATTAGATACCCGTGTGGTGAAAGTGGTTTATGATAACGGCGTCGGATTCATTCTCAACTATAATACACATCCGGTTGAGGTAGACGGTCAGACAGTCGAAGCTATGAACTTCATTCAGTTTAACGAAATGGACGACAGCGCAGAACCTGCGCTCTCGTCCCAGAAATAAGGAAGGGGTGTATTGAAAATGAATCAAGCGGTTCAGCCTAAAAAGAAAAAGGTTGCCTCTCTTGACGCCAAAAAGTCGAGAGCAGGATGGTTGTTCGTACTCCCTTTCGTAATCGGATTCGTACTTCTGTATATTCCGATGCTGTTCCAGTCGATTGAATTCAGTTTCAGTGAAATCAATCTTTTGACAAATGCTGGCGGCGGTGGCGGCGGTTATGAATTGACGTTCGTCGGTTGGGCGAATTACAGCAAAGCGCTGTTCTCCGATGCCAATTTCGTGCGAGTGCTCACATCAAGCCTCAAACAGTTGGTATTGGATGTTCCGGCTATCGTTATTTTCTCACTGTTTATGGCAATCGTCTTGAACCAGAAAATGGTTGGACGTGCCGCTTTCCGTGCGATCTTCTTTATCCCGGTTATCTTAACGACCGGTCTTATTGACCAGATCGACCAATCCAATGCCATTATGAACTATATGGGCTCCGGTGGTATCGATACCGGCGCGTCGGATGTTTTGGAAAACTCGGGCGGCGTTGAGATTGTCAATGCGCTTGACATTACATCGCTTCTCGGCAATATGGCTGTCGGTACAGAGCTTGTTGAATATGTTGTAGACGTTGTTAATAACATCTTCAATATCGTTAACCGTTCCGGCGTTCAGATGCTTATCTTCCTTGCAGGCTTACAGTCCATTTCACCGGCTATTTATGAGTCCTGCACCATGGACGGTGCTACCGGCTGGGAAACATTCTGGAAGATTACTTTCCCGATGATAAGCCCGATGATTTTGGTAAACACCATTTACACGGTCATCGACTCCTTTACCTCAAAGTCCAATGAAGTTATGTCGTACATAAACCGGGTTTACGAAGGAACAACGCGTGACGCACGTGTGCTAAGCTCTGCCATGTCTTGGATTTACTTCTTGGTGGTATTGCTTCTTATCGCCGTTGTGACCGGCATTATCTCCATGTTTGTATTCTATCAGCGTAAGGATTAAGGAAAGGAGGAACAAATCATTATGAATCAGCAAAAAAAGCTTACGAGAAAAGAAATGCGCATTGAGTTTGAAGGAAAGGTCGGCAGAGCCGAACGACTCCGTCAGCGTGTGTTTTCGTTAGACTTTCTCGGAAAGGTCATCTGGATGATTTTAAGATATGTCCTCTTGATAGGTATTTCCTATATCATCCTGTATCCTTTTATCACAAAAATTGCGGCTTCCTTTATGAGCACTACCGACTTCACCGATCAGACGGTAAAACTCATTTCCAAGAATCCCACGCTTGACCAATGGGTGTTTATCATCAAGGAAAACAAGTATTGGCAGGCACTCTTCAACACAGCACGTATCTCGATTCTTTGCGGTCTGTTCCAGACTTTCATCTGTGCCATTATCGGCTACGGTTTCGCAAAGTTCAAGTTTAAGGGAAGAAACATTCTCTTCATCGCGGTTATTATCACGCTTCTTATTCCGCATGATACGCTTCTTCTTTCTATGTTCATGAAGTTCCGTTACTTCGACGTGCTCGGTATCATCAAGCTGTTTACCGGTAAGACCATCAGCCTTTTGAATACCGAATGGCCGATTTACATTCTGTCTCTTACGGGTCTTGCCTTTAAGAACGGTTTGTATATCTTCATTTTCCGCCAGTTCTATAAGGGTGTGCCGGATGAACTGGAAGAAGCTGCCTATATCGACGGTACGGGTGTGTTTGAAACATTCTTCCGCATCATTATTCCGCTTAGCGTTCCGATGATGACGACGGTATTTATGTTCTCTTTCTCTTGGCAATGGACGGATACGTTCTATACGGCATCTCCGTTCTTTACGGCAAGTGCGGAACCCTTGCTTACCAACATCGTAAACAAGATTCCTCCGACGTTAAAGACCGACTATGCCGCCTCTGCACTTTGGGAATCGGCTATCACAAATACCAGCGGACTTTTGGTTATCCTGCCGCTCTTTATCATATTCTTATTTGCTCAGCGTTCGTTCGTTGAAGGTATCGAACGTTCGGGTATCGTTGGTTAATTTATTATTCAAGCGGCGTGCTGTAACAGTACGCCGCTTGCTTTGTAAATAAGGAGAGAGAAAAATGTTGGACAGAAAAATGTATGAAAATCCGGAGAACAGCTATCGTATATACCGCCTTTCACACGGCATGCCGGAGGATTGTGCGGATACGCTGGACACTTTGAAGAAACAAGGCTATGGCGGCGTCGTGCTCAATGCTGCATGGCATGACCAAAAAGACGATCCGGAAAAATATCTGCAAAACGATAAGGATTTCGAGGTTCTCGATCATAAGATCGAGACATGTATACAGAATCATTTCGGCGTTTGGCTCTATGATGAAAAAGGCTACCCGAGCGGTTCGGCAGACGGGCTTACTTTGGCTGAACACCCGGAGTTTGAAGCAAAAGGCTTTACCGCTGTAAAAACAGATGGAAAACCGTATGCCGTGGAACTTCCGTTTGAGAAAATTATCTATGCGGTTGATGAAAACGGCGCACCGGTTGCGTTTACGGAAAAAAGTGCCGAAAATGCTGCCTATTGCTACGTCGTTTCACCGGTTTTTGAGGGAAGTCATGCGCAAAAATGCGGTTGGGGTCCACGCAGATATCCGAATCTTTTGGATAAAGATGCCATTGCCGCGTTTATACACTGCACATATGACCGCTATTTTGAAAAAGTCAAGCATTTTGACCAGTTTGAGGCGGTTTTTACGGATGAACCCAGCCTTATGACCGCGTATGTCAACTGTTCGGTGCATATGGAATATCCGTTTTTGCCGTGGCATGACACTTTGCCGGATGTATTCCGTTCCATGCATGGCATTTCTTTATTTGAAATAATCGGTGAATTGTTTGATACAGCCGATACGTTTCACCCGGGAAAACTCATGTTCTGGCAGACTGTCGCCGAAATGGTGAACAAAGCTTATTTTAAGCAGATAGAAACCTGGTGTTCAGAGCACGGGATTCGCTTTTCGGGTCACGCCTTGTTGGAAGAGTGCATCTCCATGCACGTGCCCTTGTACGGAAACCTGTTAAAATGCCTGAAATCGTTTGATTATCCGGGCGTGGATATGCTAACCGGAGATCCGGAGGCGTTTTTGCACGATGTGCGTATGCAATACTGCATGGCGGCCAAATATGCCGGCAGTGCGGCGCGCATGACCGGAAAAACCGAGAAAGTTATGGTTGAAATCTGTCCGCTCTGCGATTATAGCGGCGGTAAGGATTATACACTCCAACAAGAGATTGGAACCATGGATCTTATCTTCATGGCCGGTGTCAATCATATCAATTCCTATCTTGCCCCTGAACGCTTAAACGGCAACAGTAAACTGTATGCCGATTACTTTGCACGCGCCTCTTATATTCTGCGCGGAAGTTGTTGGAACGGGAAAATCGGTATGTATTATCCGATTGAAACCATGCAAGGGTATTACCATGCAGAGCATGTGGGAATCAACAGCGGCGCTCCGGTGACGGAGACCGAGAAAAAAGCGGAAATGACCATGTTCCGTCTGCATGATCTTCTTTATTCAAACGGTTTGGACTTTACGGTTATCGATGCAGACTGGATTCAGGATGCGGCTCTTGAAAATGGTGCTTTTTCTGAAAACGGTTTGGAGATTACAGCCATTCTTATGCCGGCCGCGGTCATTTTAAGCGACCGTATCCGCCAGCGTTTGGCAGAGTTTCAAAAGCAAGGCGGTCTTGTTCTGTGGTGTGGCTCATGCCCGGAAGATATGAATGAAACACTGTATGATGACCCGACGCCCATTCTGAAAAAACAGGTGGATTACGGCCTTTCCGTTTCATCGGACAATGCGTTGGCGTTATTTATCAGCCCCTATATACGGGACGGAAAACGCGTCTATTATCTTATCAATTCCAGTGCTGCGGCTAACATGATTACCGTCCGCTTTAAAGATGGTGCCTCGTTTGAGGTGTGGCACAATATCGACGGAACGGTTACTGAGGAAAGCGATATCACACTTGACCCATATACTTCGGTGTTTGTAATCGAAAAATAGGAAAGGGGAGTCGCCGTGAAAATTGCTTATATCGGCATCGATCTGTTTTTACCGGCGCTTGAAGCTTTGCTTGCGGAAAAGTGCGAACTTATCGAGCTGTTTACTTGTGAAACGGATAATTTAACGGAATTTCATTCGGGCGTCACGGCGCTTGCCAAGGAACAGAATGCGCCGTATACGACTGAGCGAATCCGGATAGCGGATTTTGAAAGGCTATTGGATAAAGGATGTGAAGCCGCTGTTTGTGCCGGGTATTATTACAAAATACCGGTGTACCCAAAACTTCCGACCGTTAATATTCATCCGTCGCTGTTGCCTTACGGACGCGGCGGCTGGCCGATGCCGCTTGATATTTTAAACCGGCGTAAAACAAGCGGCGTCACGATTCATAAGATTGCCGAAGGTTTTGACACAGGCGATATTCTTTTGCAGAAAGCCTTTGATCTGGATAAAGCTGAAACGCTTGAAACGTTCATGAACAAGGTCTATGCGCTTCTGCCGGCGATGATACACGATTTGGTGACAAATTTCGATGTACTGTACCAAAAGGCAAAACCGCAGGAAGACGGCGTATATTTGCCAATGCCGGGTAAGGAAATGTACACGATATCGCCGGAAACGCCGTTTGAACGTGCGGATTTGATTTTACGGGCGTTCTATGGCTATGATTGCTATTATAAGACCAAAGATGCGGAATATCGTTTGATTCGGGCACGCGCTGTGCAGACAGCCGAAATGAATGGGGAAAGCACCTGCTTTCCGGTTAAAGACGGCTGTGTGATTTGCCGGAACAAGGATATCTTACAGATAAAATAAAAAAGCTCGCCGATTGTATTTATACAATCGGCGAGCTTTTTGCCTGAAAAATTGTAAAACAAGAGCTTTGAATATCTACGAAGACTAACTTAATAAACACGAATTCTCATGGGAGCCCAGAAGTACCTTCCACCTATCATATTTGAGGCAGCTGTAACGGGGCTCGCCAAACTTATAGTCTGGCGAACTTTGCTTTCGTTAACACCGTCAACAAACAAAAGGGGTTCTTGCAGACCGTTACGTCTGAGCTCTTTGTCATACCATACCATAAACCGCCTTTGTTCAGTCCAACTCTGTTGCTCTGCATAATCCCACACGCCACGAGAATGAATACCATTTTCAGCAATACTTCTGGGTATCTTTGCTTTTTGGGCAAGCAAACCCATTAAGACCATATCATCAGACACAGATATAAGTTTTGCCTCATCAAGTATTCTCTGTCTCATTCTTTCTGCATCTTCTGTTTGAAGTTCGCTTAGAGTGTGTTCAAGCCTGTCGTCTACTACGCACCGAATCCACTGCGCATTATCCTGTTTTAATGTGTCTATAAGCTTTCGTGTATGAATATCAGCATCTTTTAATTTACGCTTTTCATTAGCTACCTTACCGCCATAGTAAGTCCCGCCAAATAAAGCTAAGAAAAATTCAAACATATTCTTCAAGTACCTTGATATTTAATCCGACGCTCTCACAAGAAACGTCGTTGATTCTTTCCATCAATCTCTCTTACGGTTATTCATTCGGAGTTGGCGCAAGAAAATTGTCTATGTATGCGGTTGGTTCAAACGGTTCGAGAACGGAATTTTTCAGTAAATACAGCGGATGATGCGGATGACCGGCTTTTGAGCGTTTTCCGGCCGTGAACCACGCGGCTCCGTATTTCTGTCCCGTTTTTACCATATCGCCGACACAGTCAAAGAGATACCGACGCTTTTCGATGATAGCCCCCCATGCCGCCCAGACCGCAGGAACATCGGATTTTGCATACAGATTTAAAGCATATTCAAAAGCTTTTAAATTTTCGGAATGTAAATATTCGTTTCGGGAAAGCTCCATGTCATCTGGGTTTGTGGCGCGCTGGGGATAGAGATTGAACATGATAAAATTGTCAAATCCGTTGAAATGAGCAATGCGTTCAACAGATTTTAAGGTGTTGTCCAAGTCGTCCGGTGCGGCGGTTGACGGATTGATTCCGATACAGATAAGCGGCTTTTTTCCGCGTGTTCCGAGAATATATCGGTACTCTTCGTAGGTCGGCGGTACATATAGCCAAGCCGATGAATCATAGTCTTTTTGCGGAAGAAGCGCTTTTTCAAGCGCTTCTTCAAAGGACAGTACCGATAGAGTTACGGTGTTTGTTACAGAGGGGATATGCATATCTTACTCCTTTGCGGATTCCGCGCCGTCATTTTCCGCATTTTGGCTTATACTTTCGGAATAGAGTGGCACAAGGTCTGTTCCCGGAAAATAGGTTTCAAGAATTTCCGTGTAGGAAAATCCGGCATCTGCCATACAGCGTGAACCGAATTGACTGAGTCCTACGCCGTGACCGTAGCCGCAGCCGTCAAATACAAGTACGCTTTTTACGCCGTTTGTCGTATGTTCGCCGTCTGCCGCAAGATAGGTATAGCCGCCGATGCCGGTAAGGTCGTATTCTCCGTCTGCGGAAATGACCGACAAAACCGGTGTAATTGTATCATCGGGCACATAGGCGCGCGCAATGTCGAAATTGGCACTCTTGACCAATGTACCGAAAAAGGAGCGGACACTGCCGGAAGTTTTCAACACGAGTTTATTTCCGGCGCCGTCAGTAACCGTCATACTTTCAATATAGCCGGAGGATTCGCGCGTATAATCCAAATCTTTTATGCCGTCGGTCAGCCGGGAAAGATAGGTCGGCGCGATATAACTTAAAAGTTCATCTTCTAAGATAACGCTTTCCCATTTCCCGTTCGGAACGTTCCGATAATCCTCATACGGCGTAAAAACAGTCGTCAGATACGGATATTCCGAAGCGTCGCTTCCCCAGGCGGCGGAGGCGCTTTCGGTATAACCGCCGTTGGAAGAATGATAAGGCGTGGAGGCAAGCGTATTCTTGTATTTCAAGATAAGGCCGGCTGTTTCTTTTAATGCTTGGTCGGTGCGCTCATGTTCCTTGGATTGACCGCTGTATACCTGACAGTGCGTTGTTGCGCACAGATCAAAGCCGGAGGCTGTATGCGAGGAGGACATGGTACTGCGGAGCGCATAGGTGCGTGCCGCAACAGCGGCCGCTTTGAGGGCATCCATCGGCCAGGACGCATAGACTTCGCTTGGCAGAACGCCGCGCAAGTAATCTTCTAAGTCCAACAAATTGATGACCGTAATTTTGCCGTCCTTGTTGGCGTATATTTCAAATTCGCCTCTGTAAGGCTTGTCCGCAAAGAGGATATTTTCTTCGGGTATGATCGGTTGAATACGGATCTTCACATTTTCCTGTGCCGATGCGATTTCTGCGCCAAACAGCGTTGCCGCGTGAAGCGAATTGTCGGAAACCGAGAATACAAGCTCATTGACATCCAGATTAACCGGCTCTTCGGCATATCCCTCGACCTTGACGGAAAAACCGCCTTCGGCGCTTAATGTGACCGATTCTGCGGCGCTTGAACCATAGGACAGCCCGATACGAACCGGCGTTTGATATTCGGCCGCTTTCACCGTAAGGGAAAAAGCGGCGGCGCTTATCGTCATCATAAGCGCCGCAAGCCAAAACGTGTGCTCTAATTTTGTCAGACGTTTTCTCATAGCAAAACCGTTATGCGAAGAACGCAGGAATGACTGCAATAAGAGTCGAAATGATGAAAAGTGCGGCAAGCGTAACAACAAGAATGCGTGTACCCCATAACTTGAAATCTGCCTTTGCTTTCTTTTTTGCGGCCTTTTCCGCTGTAATTTCTGTCTTAGCCAATGTAGTATTCACCCCTAACCAATATGTATGATTTATCATTTAAAACCTCGATTCCGCGCCCGTCAGAGCCGCGCGGAATAAGACAGTAGGCGTTGTGCGTCACCGTATCTCCGTCGAGGTATTCGATACCGTTTGTGATATCGGCAATGCCTTGTTCATCGAACGGGGAAATGACAGCAACGTCACTTCCGGGACGGACAATGAATTCAAGGACTGAATTTGTGTAAAGCTTTGTGCCGTTTTCCAATTCCAACAGCGTGTATGTGCCGTTTGCGCCGGATGTCTGCGTGGAATCCGAACCGGAAGAACCGTCCGTCTTGGCCACTTCCATAAGCACATCTTTTTTGAACTGCGGCATAAGAACATCGGTTAAATAACTGAGCGTGACGAGCGGGTCGCTTCCGTCCGAATAGGAAACAAGAGAAAAGGCAAAAACGGAAAGAAGCATGACGCAGATAAGAATCGACGCGCCGATTTTCAGGGCTTTGTGTTTCATAACCGACTCCTTTCAGGAAAATGCAGAAAAATGCTTGGAAAACTTATAGCACTATTTTAGCACAATACACAATTATTTTCAAGAGGAAATTGCTGGTTTGCACAAATATTTTACATGTTTGCACGGATTTCCGCTTTCCGCTATTTCAGCGTCAGAACCGTAACGCCTGCGTCGCCCTCGCCGAATGAACCCATGCGGTACTCTTTGATACGCGGATCATGCTTGAAGTAATCCCAAAGCCCTTTGCGAAGTGCGCCGGTTCCTTTTCCGTGAATAACGCGCACGGTGTTTAGAGAAGAAAGCGTGGCATCATCCAAGAATTTATCGATGACAAAAATGGCTTCATCACAGGTATCGCCGCGAACATCAATTTCGCTTTTTATGTCGGCGGCTTTGCGCGGTGTATGTGCGGCGGTTTGTTTTGGCGCTTTTTTCTGTTCAACAAGCCGCAGTTTTGAGAGCTTGGTCTTGATTCTGGCACTTCCGATAGCGACCACAGCGTTTTCGCCGTCGATAGATGCAATCTCGCCGATTTTTCCCAAATCGGACAGTTCTACGCTATCGCCGACAACAAGCGCACGCGGCGGCAGATATTCCGCTTCGATTTTTTGTGCAATCGTTGTTTCTCTTGAAACCATGCCGAGTTTCTTTCGGACATTTTCACGCGTTTCTTCGAGTTTTTTCTTAAAATCCTCGGAATCTTTCTGCCGCTGCAATTCCTGTAAGGAGTCGAACACATAGTCCGCACTGCTCCTGGCTCGCTCGAGAAGTTCGTTTGCCTTTTGTTCGGCTTTGCGGTTTTCCTCTTCTATACGCGTATTGAATTCCTTACGCATTTTTTCCGCTTCGGCATACATGACCTCTGCGTGTGCGAGTTTTTTATCGGCGTCGCCGCGCTTGCGATCCAGTTCGACGCGTTGCTTTTCCAGTTTTCCGATCAGTCCCTCAAAGGAGCGTGTTCCGTTGTCTATCTTTTGTTTGGCAGACTTGATAATCTCCGGGGAGATACCAAGTCTTGACGCAATGGCAAATGCGTTGGAGCGGCCGGGTAAACCGATGGTTAATTTATAGGTCGGCCGAAGTGTCTGTACATCGAATTCGCAAGAAGCGTTGGAAACGCCCGGCGTATCGAGCGCATAGGCTTTCAATTCGGCATAGTGTGTCGTTGCGGCGCAAAGACAGCCGCAGGATGTGACGCGCTCCAAAATTGATTGCGCAAGGGCCGCGCCCTCGATCGGGTCGGTTCCGGCGCCAAGCTCATCGAATAAGATAAGCGAATTCGGCGTAAAAGTCTGCATGATGCGGACAATGTTTACCATGTGCGCTGAAAAGGTCGAAAGCGACTGTTCGATGCTTTGTTCATCGCCGATGTCGGCCAAAACTGCGTCAAATACCGGAAGTGTCGAGCCGTCAGACGCAGGAATATGCAGTCCGGTCTGCGCCATGAGGGCAAGCAGTCCGATTGTTTTCAGCGTGACCGTCTTGCCGCCGGTATTCGGGCCGGTAATCACTAACGTAGTGAATTTTTTGCCGAGATAAACGTTTATCGGAACCGCTTTGTTCTGATCCAAAAGGGGATGACGCGCTTCAATCAGATTGACGTTTTTGTTTGTGTTCATGACCGGTTCGCAGGCATGGAACGCATGACTCATTTCGGCTTTTGCAAAAATAACGGCAAGTGTCGTCAGCGTTTCGTATCCGGTGAGAATGTCGCCGGAAAAGCGGTCGCATTCGGCAGAAAGCTCATATAAAATGCGTTCAATTTCGGCTTTTTCTTCGGCTTCCAGCGTACGAAGCCGGTTATTGGTCTCAACGACCTGCATCGGCTCAATAAACACAGTCGAACCGGAGGCAGACGTATCATGAATAAGCCCCTTGACCTCACCGCGGTATTCATTTTTGACCGGAACGACATACCGCCCGTTTCGGATGGTAACGATATTTTCCTGTAAATAACGGCTGTCCGAGCCGGAGGTGTATTTTTGCAAAATGTCGCGCACCTTGTTGGCACAGGCCTTGATCGAACGGCGAATTTCAAATAGCTTTGCCGACGCATTGTCCGCCATGAGGTCGTCTGAAAGAATCGCTGTGTTTATTTTGTCGCGTAAGAATTTGTTGGGGATAAGCGAACGTTTATAGGTCTCTAAGTGCGGCGCTTTTTCGGGAAGCGTCAGATAACTTTCAAGCGCCATAACAGATGTGAGAACACCGGAAATTTCAAGCAGTGCGCCCATGGAGAGCATGGCGCCTTTCTGCGCCATGGCGATGTGCTTGGTTACGTCTTTGGCGCCGCCGAAAGAGGGGGTGCCTTTGGTTTCGATGTAAAGATTGGCTTCGCTGACTTCGCTCTGCCAGTCGCGGATCTTTTCGATCGATACCGACGGGCGAAGCAGCATGATTTTTTCTTTTGCGCCTTCGGTGGCAGCAAAGGTGGCAAGAATTGAAAGCACCTTGTCAAATTCGAGCGTTTTGCAGGCGCGCTCAAAATCTTCTCCGGCACTTTGATTCAGAGAATCTGAGTTAAAGTATAAGTTATTATTCTTCATAGTTTTCCTTACTTTTAGCGGTAAACCAAAACGGAAAACAGAATGATTTAGTATTTCTGCCCGTAAATGGTTTTATAGTTTTCGATGCAGTTGCGGATGATTTCCAAAGCGCGTTTCTGCCCCTGTACTTCATTGACGGCTGTTTTTTTGCCCTCCAACTGCTTGTAGACTGAGAAAAAGTGACGCATTTCCTCAAAGATGTGACTCGGCAGATCCGTAATATCCAAATAGGTGTTGAACATCGGATCTTCATAAGGAATCGCGATGATCTTTTCATCGTTCTTTCCGTTATCCAACATAGTGATGACCCCGATCGGATAACTGCGAACAAGAACAAGCGGATCAATTTCTTCGTTGCTGAGCACCAAAACGTCCAACGGGTCGCCGTCGTCAGCAAGAGTGCGCGGAATGAAACCGTAATTGGCCGGATAGTGGGTGGAGGTGTAAAGAATGCGGTCCAAGATGATAAAACCGGTTTCTTTGTCTAATTCGTATTTTTTCTTGCTGCCTTTTTTGATTTCGATAACCGAAATAAAATCTTCGGGATGAATGCGCTTTTCGTCGATGTCGTGCCAGATATTCATAAAGGTTCTCCTTTGAATTGCAAAATTAAAGTGACTTGTAGTATTTTAATGTATCAAAACCGCGCTCGGCAAGAAAGAGTAAATAATTCTCGGCGAGGTCGCAGAAATCGGAAGCTTGCTCTTCGGCAAGCCGGAAACTGATAAACCGCGAAACCGGAGCGATGGCAACATAGCGCGCCGCGGTAAGGGCCGCAAACGAGAGAGGCCGGGTGTAATCCTTGGGAATCGGCATGCCGGGGACGGCAAGGGGGAATGTACGCGATGCCGCATAGCAGTCTTTGCAGACAAGGCCGCTTTCAAGAAGCGAAAACCGATATTTTTTCCCGGTCAAGAAAGCTTCATCCGGCATACCCACACTCGTTGTCGTTTTTCCGCAGACCGTGCATGCACCAAGTTCGGGCATGAAGCCGCAGACTGTGCAAAGCTTCAACTCAAAGGCTGCTTTTAATTGCCATAACGGCTTTTCCTTGGATTCGGCAAGGGAATAGAACAGGTTTAAAAGCAACCGGAACGTTTCGGATTCGTCGCCGGCCTCCGTGCAGAAATGCGCGGCGGCATCGGCGGCGTAGCAGGCAAGGGAATAGCGGTTTAAGTCGGAACGCAAACCAAAAAATCCGTTTTTTAAAGTTGCTGTGTGTAATGTATAGCGTGAACCGGTCTGCACAAGTTCCAATTCGCTGTACGAAAACAGTTGTACGGCGGCGCTGTTCTTGCTTTTGATGTTGCGAACGCCTTTTGCTCCGACTGTTAAGATACCGCGCTCCGGCGTTAAAACGGTGAGAATGCGGTCGCTTTCTTTATAATCGGTTTGCCGCAGAACAACAGCGTCCGTTGTGATTTCCGTCAAAGCTTAATCCTCTTTCTTAAAGCCGAGACGCGCCATGTTGAGTTCACTGTCACGCCAGTTTTCCTTTACCTTGACCCAAAGGTTGAGATAAACTTTTTTGCCGGCAAGCGCCTCGATGTCCTCACGGGCATAGGTGGCTGCCTTTTTCAAGGTCTCGCCGTTCTTGCCGATGATGATTTTCTTGTGCGCTTCTTTTTCACAGTAGATTTCAGCGCGGATCTCGATGATATCCGGCTTTTCGAAATAATCTTCCACTGTAACCGCAATGCCGTGCGGAATTTCCTCGTCAAGCAGACGGAGCAGTTTTTCGCGAATCGTTTCGGCCGCAATCTGACGTACTGTCTGGTCGGTCACCATATCCTCCGGGAAATACCAGCGTTCGTTCCGCAAAAACGGTTTTAATTCGTTCATGACAATGTCCACACCCTCGCCGGTGAGCGCGCTGATCGGGATAATGGACTTGAAATCAAACATTTTGGAGTATTTGTCGATTGTGACAAGTAACTTATCCTTTTTGGCGATATCCACTTTGTTGATGACTAAAATGGCCGGCAAGTGATAGCTTTCTAAATTCTCAACGATATCGCGGTCTGCCGGGGTGATATTCTCGCCGCTTTCGACGACAAGAATAACGGCATCCGTATCGGGAATAGCTGTTTTGGCGGCATTGACCATGTATTCACCGAGTTTGTTCTTGGGTTTGTGTAAACCGGGGGTGTCAACGAACACATATTGCTCGTTTCCAATCGTGTGAATACCGGTAATGCGGTCACGCGTGGTTTGCGGTTTTTTGGAGACCGCCGCGACTTTTTCGCCGATAATGGCGTTGAGAAGGGTGCTTTTTCCGACATTCGGCCGTCCGACAATGGAAATAAACGCGGTTTTCATGTCTTTTACCGGAATGGTCTCGCCGGTTTCGGTTGTAACCGACACGGCTGTGTTTCGCTTCAATCCGAGAGAATCGAGAACGTCCTCGCAGGTATCGTTCATATATTCTTCGTCTTCTTTACTGGTTTCATGATCATAGCCGAGAAGATGAAGAACGGAGTGAACGCATAAAAAGCCGACCTCGCGTTCTAAGGAATGTCCGTATTCATGGGCCTGTGCGGCGGCGCGTTCCAAAGAAATGACAATGTCGCCGAGCGCGCACGGCTCGCCGGTTTCGTCGTCGTATTCGATCTCGCCGTTTTCAAACATCGGGAAAGAGAGCACGTCGGTCGGCGCGTCCTTGCCGCGGTATTCATTATTTAAAGCGTGAATCTCTTCGTTATCGACGAAAGTGAGGGAAATTTCGGTCGGGAAATCAATCTCTTGGTCATCCAGCGCGGCGCAGATAACCCTTTTGGCAAGGGCGCGTAACGCCGGCGTCAATTCGATTTTATCCTGCTTGTTTTGTGTGTATATCGTGTGTTTCATACTGTCTTTCTCCTTAGTTGTCAAGCGGTGCAGTTGTATCTGAATGGACAGAAGATGCCTTATTTTCTGCGTTTCTGCTGCTGTTTTCGTATTTCTCGTATGCGCGTATGATCTTTTGAACCAACGAATGCCGTACAATGTCGCGGTCGGACAGAAAATGCACGGCAATATCCGGAATATCTTTTAATACCTGAACGGCTTCGGCAAGGCCGCTTTTTGTACCGCGCGGCAGGTCGATCTGCGTGATATCGCCGGTTACCACGGCTTTTGAGCCGAATCCTAAACGGGTCAAGAACATTTTCATCTGTTCGGGCGTGGTGTTTTGCGCCTCATCCAGAATAATAAAGGAATCGTCCAGCGTCCGGCCGCGCATATAGGCAAGTGGTGCGATTTCGATGGCGCCTTTTTCTACGTTTCTTGCATAGCCCTCCATGCCGAGCATTTCAAACAACGCGTCATACAAGGGGCGCAGATACGGGTCGATCTTGCTTTGCAGGTCGCCCGGAAGAAAACCCAGCCGTTCGCCGGCTTCGACGGCAGGCCGCGTCAGAATGATCCGGTTTACCTGTTTGGCACGCAGCGCATTTACAGCCATGGCGACGGCAAGAAAGGTCTTGCCGGTTCCGGCAGGGCCGACGGCAATCGTGACGGTGTTTGCCGCAATTGAGTCAAGATAGTTCTTCTGTCCGACGGTTTTGGCTTTTATGGGCTTTCCTCGCGAGGTAATGCATACGCAGTCTCCGTCGAGACTGTGAAGCAAACCGGCGCTGCCGGCGCCCACCATACCGATGACATAGCGCACGGTCTGTTCGTTTAAAGTTTCGCCGCGTTCGGTCATTTTCAAAAGATACTCAATGGCATTGACCGCGTTTTCCACATCATGCATTTCATCGCCGATAACGCGGATGCCGTCAGAGCATTCAAATAACTGCACGCCGAATTCGCTTTCGATAATACGTGTATTGGAATCAAAGCTTCCGAAAATGCCGGCCCGACGCTCGGCCGACGGGATATTCACTAATTTTTCTGCCATAAGGGTTTCCTTTCAGAAAAATATAAGTTCAAAAGTTTGCGTAGACAAGAATTCAATATTTTTATATTTTCTATTATACAATAGATATCACTTATTTTCAATGATTTTTTTTAAATTTATGTATCTGGATGAAAAAGAATCATAAGTTTGAGGCGGTTTTGTCTGTATTGTTTGATTTCATCAGACGAACCGCCGGAAAACACGCGGCATATGCTGTAAAAGACGCGCCTGTTTTTAGGACGCGTGTGTCAGGAAAGGTGGGATAATGGCGCCAAAATGCGCTGAAAACCATGAAATACGATACATTAAAAATTGCTTTTATCGGCGGCGACGCAAGGCAGGTACATGCCGCTGAAAAACTTGCCAAAGAAGGCATTGAAACCGCTTTATATGGATTGGATGAATATAAGGGAAGTATAGGTCTTTGCACCAAATGCGATACGGCGGAGGACGTGCTTTCCATGGCGGACGCTTTGGTTCTTCCGATTCCGGCTACCTGCGACGGGATTACCGTCAATGCGCCTTTTTCCGGGGATTGCATTCTTTTGGATGAAGTATTCGGACTTGTTCCCGAGAATACGCTTGTTTTATACGGCGGCGGTTGTTTAAAACTTGAAAAACATGCTGTCTTACGAGACAGAGACGTAATCAACTATGCCGCACGGGAAGATTTTCAGACGGCAAACGCTGTACCGACGGCAGAAGCGGCGCTTGAAATCGCACTGCGTGAACTGCCGGTCACACTGTCTGGTCTTACGGTTCTCGTTGTTGGCTATGGCCGTATCGGAAAGGTATTGTGCCGCCTGCTCTGTGCTTTCGGCGCAGATGTGTATGCTTCGGCGCGCAAGAGCGAGGACTTGGTCTGGGCAAAGACCGCCGGGTGCAAAGCGATTCAGACGGCGCGGATTGCAGAAGTTCTTCCGCAATGCGCTTTGATTTTCAATACTGTGCCAAGGCCGGTATTGAACACAGAGGTTTTAGCGCATGCCCGAAAGGATTCGTTGATTATCGATCTCGCCTCAAAGCCGGGAGGCGTGGATTTTGCGTCGGCGGAGAACGCCGGCATCCAAACGCTTTGGGCGCTGGGGCTTCCGGGAAAAAACGCACCGGTATCAGCCGGCAGAATTCTTGCGGATACGGTACTTACGGTTCTTGATGAATATGACGAAAGGGGAAAATAAAATGTTAGGCTTTGCGGTGACCGGTTCGTTCTGCAACTTTGAAAAGTGTTTGAAAACGTTAGAGGATTTGAGCAAAAAATACGATGAAATTCTTCCGATACTTTCTGACCATGCGTATTCGACCGATACGCGTTTCGGGACGGCCTCTTATTTTGTCTCCCGTATCGAAAAATTGTGCTGTCACGAAGCGGTACACACCTTGACGGGTGCTGAACCGCTCGGTCCGAAAATCAAACTTGATTGTCTGTGCATTTGTCCCTGTACGGGAAACACGCTTTCTAAACTTGCCGCCGGAATATACGATACCCCTGTGACATTGGCCGCCAAGGCACATTTGAGAAACGGACGGCCGCTTGTGATTGCTTTGGCAACCAACGACGCGCTTTCGGGCAATGCGGAGAGCCTTGCCAAAATGCTCGTTCGCAAAAATGTATACTTTGTGCCCCTTTCGCAGGATGATCCGAAAGGGAAACCGTACAGTCTGGTCTGTGATTTCAAGCGTGTAGATGAAACGATAGCTCTTGCTATGGAGGGAAAGCAAATAGAACCGCTATTCTTTTAAAAAATGTGAATTTATCGTAAAAACATGTTTTTTGTGCTTGACAAATACAAAAAAAGTGCTATACTTTTTCCCAACAGCAAGGATGGGAAGAGTAATCGCATCAAAAGACGTTTCAGAGAGCGGCGTATATGCTGAAAGCGCGGCACGTCCGGATAGTGAGGAAGAACAGCCCGGAGCTGTCGGGGCGAAAGCAACTGTGCAAGTAGTTTCGACCGGAAAGTCCGCACGTTATAGCGGCAAGGTATAAATTTGTACCGGAAAGAGCGGACTGCATGCGCAGTCAACAAGGGTGGCAACACGGAAAGTTTTCGTCCCTGTGGAAGAAATTCCACAGGGACTTTTTGTTTGCACTTTTACGCCTTTTCGGAAAGATCGGAAAGGATGAAAAACATGGAGAAAAGAACAGTGTATTGCGGTGTGCTTACGGAGGACTACGTCGGAAAAGACGCCTCTGTGTGCGGCTGGGTGCAGACCAAACGCGACATGGGCGGCGTTGTGTTCATCGATTTAAAAGACCGTGAGGGCACTTTACAGGTCGTTTTTGATGAAAGCCTTTTATCGCCGGAACATTTTCATATCGCGGAAAACCTGAAAAATCAGTATGTGATTTCCGTCGGCGGCAGGATTCGTTTGAGAAGCGAAGATACCGTCAACCCGAAAATCAAAACCGGTACGGTGGAGCTTGCCGCCGACCGTCTGGAACTATTGTCAGAATCAAAGCCTTTGCCGTTTCAGTTGGAGGACGCGGCATCGGTAAGAGAAGACCTGAGACTAAAATACCGTTTTCTGGATATCCGGCGTGAAGAAATGCAGGAAAATCTGCGTTTCCGTCATAAAGTCTCCCGGATTACCCGGAGTTATCTCGATAACGACGGCTTTACCGAAGTGGAAACACCGTATTTAACCAAATCCACCCCGGAGGGAGCGCGCGACTATCTCGTTCCCAGCCGCGTACATCCGGGCATGTTTTACGCCTTGCCGCAATCGCCGCAGATTTTCAAGCAACTGCTTATGGTGGGCGGCATGGATAAGTACTATCAGATCGCGCGTTGCTTCCGCGATGAGGATCTGCGAGCCGACCGACAGCCGGAGTTTACCCAAGTGGATATGGAGCTTTCGTTTGTTGAGCAGGAAGATGTATTGATCCATCTTGAAAAGCTGTTTAAATACATCTTCAAGCAGGCGCTTGATGTGGACATAAACTATGCGTTTCCGCGAATTACCTGGAAAGAATGCATGGACAAATACGGCTGTGATAAGCCGGATTTACGCTTTGAACTCCCGATTGTGGATGTAACGGATATCGCAGCAAAGAGCGATTTTTCGGTTTTTAAGTCGGTAACGGTAAGCGGAGGCGTTGTGCGTGCGATAAACGTGTGCGGCAAAAGCGACTTTACGCGTTCGCAAATTGAAGAGTTAACCGACAAAGCCGTTTCCTACGGCGCAAAAGGCATGGCATGGATTGCCGTGCGTCCGGACGGAGAATTGTATACCATTCTCACCAAATATTTTTCGGACGACGTCATGAAAGAACTTCTTGCACGCGTTGACGCGAAGCCCGGTGATTTTGTGCTGTTCTGCGCCGATAAATTGGCAAGTGTCCGACGCGTACTCGGCGCTCTCAGAAATGACCTTGGAACGATGTTGGGCTTAAAGAAAAAAGACGACTATAAATTGCTCTTTGTCACGGATTTTCCGGAATTTGAGTATTCGGAAGAGGAAGAACGCTTTGTGGCTATGCACCATCCGTTTACCATGCCGTATCCGGAGGATTTGGAATATCTTGAAAGCGATCCCGAACGTGTCCGCGCGCAAGCGTATGACGTTGTTTTGAACGGTGTGGAGCTTGGCAGCGGTTCTGTCCGTATCCATGACCGCAAGATTCAGCAGAAAATGTTCAAAGCTCTCGGCTTTACCAAGGAACAGACCGAGGAACGTTTTGGTTTTATGATTAACGCATTTCGCTATGGAACGCCGCCGCACGCCGGCTTTGCATTCGGGCTTGACCGGCTTGTCATGTTGATGCGCGGCGCGGATTCGCTTCGTGATGTGATCGCGTTCCCGAAGACCAAAGACGCGTCCTGCCTGATGACCGAAGCGCCGAATGTGGTTGATATGAAGCAGTTGGAGGAACTCTCGCTTCTTTCGCTTTCCGAAACGGTAGCGGCAGACGGCACGCGTGTTTCCGCAAAAAAGAAAACCAAGAAAATTGATGTGGACGCAGTTGCCGCATTGGCTAAATTAACGGTTGACGAAGATAAAAAAGAGAAGTTGGAACAGGATATGGAAGCTGTTATCGATTTTGCCAATGCCTTGAACGAGCTTGATACGGCCGGTGTGCCGGTGCGGGAACATCTTGTTCCGACAAGCAATGTTTTCCGTGAGGATGTGCCCGAGCAGAACTTCACACGTGCCGAGCTTCTTGCCAATGCCAAAACCAAAACGGCGGAGTATATTACCGTTCCGCGCGTTGTCGAATAAGAAAGGGGATTATTTAGATGTCTGAACTTACACGTCTTACGCTTGCCGAAATGCGTAAAAAATTAGATTTGCATGAAATATCCTCTTCTGAGCTTACTGCGGCGTTTCTCGATGAAATAAAGAGCCGCGACGGAGATATCGGTGCGTTTTTGACTGTGACCGATGAGCTTGCCGGGGATTCTGCTCAAAAATATGACACTGCTTGCGCCAAAGGCGAAAAAGGAAGTATTCTTTCCGGAATACCAGCGGCGATTAAAGACAATATTTGCACCAAAGGGGTAAAAACGACCTGTGCGTCCCGTATTTTGGAGGACTTTGTTCCTTGCTATGACGCGACTGTTATGGAAAAACTGAAAGCACAAGGGGTTGTGATGCTTGGCAAAGTCAATATGGACGAATTTGCCATGGGAAGTACCACGGAAAATTCAGCATTTCATGTGACAAAGAACCCGGTTGATACGACATGTGTTCCCGGCGGTTCAAGCGGTGGAAGTGCGGCCGCGGTTGCGGCAGGATTTGCCCCTTTTGCCCTCGGTTCGGATACCGGCGGTTCAATTCGCCAGCCGGCGGCTTTCTGCGGTGTGGTGGGTATGAAACCGACATATGGTTCAGTGTCGAGATACGGTCTTGTGGCGTTTGCTTCTTCGCTTGACCAGATCGGGCCGATGACGAAAAACGTGTTAGATAACGCGCTTGTGTTTTCGGCAATCTCCGGACATGATGTCAGAGATGCGACCTCTATTGCGGATGGGTATGCCGACCCTGTTGCTGACATTGAAAAGGGTGTTCGCGGCATGAAGGTGGCACTTCCGGTCGAATTCTTTGCAGAGGGAATTGACCAAGATGTCAAGGACTCAATTTATGCGGCGGCAAAACGCTTTGAATTGCTCGGCGCAAGCATAAGCGAAGTCAAAATGCCGGCTCTTGCCGATGCGCTCCCGGCTTACTATGTCATCTCCTCGGCAGAAGCGTCCTCCAATCTTGCGCGCTTTGACGGTGTACGCTATGGAAAGCGTGCCGAAACCTACGGCGATATCGACGAATTGTATAAAAACACCCGGAACGAAGGCTTTGGCGAAGAAGTCAAACGCCGCATCATGCTCGGCACTTTCGCGCTTTCTTCCGGTTATTATGACGCATATTACAAGAAGGCTTTGCAGGCAAGAAGTCTGATTATCGCCGAATATGAAAAAGTTTTTGAAAAATACGACTTTATTCTGTCTCCGGTTGCACCTACGCCGGCTTACAAGCTCGGTTCCAAGACCGGAAATCCGATTGAAATGTATTTAGGCGATATTTATACTGTTCCGGTCAACATTGCAGGCGTGCCGGCCTTGTCCATGCCGTGCGGTATGACGGAAAGCGGACTTCCGATCGGCATGCAGCTTATCGGAAAAGCTTTATCTGAGCCGCTTTTGTACCGTGCCGGATATGCGTTTGAGAGAATGTAAGGGGGTAGGGAGTATGACGCTTTATAAAGGCTATGAAATGGTCATCGGACTCGAAGTCCATGTGGAATTGAAAACCAAAACAAAGATTTTCTGCAACTGTAAAACCGATTTCGGAGCAGAACCGAATACGCATGTCTGCCCGGTATGCATGGGTATGCCCGGTACGCTTCCGGTACTCAACCGCAAAGTGGTCGATTATGCCGTAAAGGCAGGCCTTGCCACGAATTGTCAGATTGCACGTTTCTCTAAACAGGATCGGAAAAACTACTTTTATCCCGATTTGCCCAAGGCTTATCAGATATCGCAGTATGACTTGCCGTTATGTGAGCACGGATATGTGGATATCGAAACCGAAAACGGTGCAAAACGCGTCGGAATTACGCGTATTCATATTGAAGAGGACGCCGGGAAACTTGTGCATGACGAGAAACTCGGTACATTGATTGACTGCAACCGCTGCGGTGTGCCGCTTATCGAAATTGTATCCGAACCGGATATCCGTTCGGCCGCGGAAGCTGACGCGTACTTGCGCAAACTCCGTGCAGCCATCCTCTATACCGGCGTGTCCGACTGTAAAATGAATGAAGGTTCTTTGCGGTGCGATGTCAATCTCTCTGTCCGTAAACCCGGTGAGCCGTTCGGTACGCGCACTGAAATGAAGAACATCAACTCGTTTCAGTTTATTGCCAAAGCCATTGATTATGAATACCGCAGACAGGTTGACGCCGTCGAAAGCGGTGAGGGCGTGATTCAGGAAACGCGGCGTTTTGATGCCAATACCGGTAAAACTTATTCTATGCGCAAAAAAGAGGATGCAAACGATTACCGCTATTTTCCCGATCCGGATCTGCCGCCGATTGTTATAACCGAACAAAAACTTGCGGAACTGAAAGCCGAAATCCCCATGCTTCCGGATGAACGCAAAGCGCTTTATACCGAGAAATTCGGTCTTACTGCTTATGACAGCGAAGTTATTACAAATGAACTTGCCGTTGCCGATTATTTTGAGACAGCAGCCGAGAAAACACGCTATCCCAAGCTTGCCGCCAATATGCTTATCACCGACGTCTTGCGCGCGTGCGATACCGAAAGCGGTATGCTTCCGGTGAAACCCGAACGATTGGCTGCCTTGTCCGACCTTTTGGGCGACGGAAAGATCAACAGCTTGACGGCAAAAAAAATCATTGCCGCCTTGCTTGAAAGTGATTTTGACCCGGAGGACTATGTTATGGCCCATGGTTTGGAACAGATTAACGACCGAGCGGTATTGGAAGAGTTTGTACGGGAAGTTCTTGCGTCAGATTCCAAGTCGGTAAGTTCCTATAAGGCTGGAAAAACGGCTGCCCTTAAAGCCGTTGTCGGCAAAGTTATGGCCAAGACTGCCGGAAAGGCAAATCCGATCACGGTCAATGAACTTGTGGAAGCGCTGATTTCCGAATATTGATTGTTATATAAAAGAATGGCAGAGCCTAGGCTCCGCCATTCTTTTATATAACGGAGAAATAGAAAGATGTTCATGAGATGTTTGCAAAAACATGCTTGATAGAAGCCGCTTTTTTTCTTATAATTCCGGCGGTATAAAAAGAACACGAAAGGGGTTTATCTATGAAATCCATCTTTCACCATACGTATCATACGACGCCATCGGAAAGGCAAAAACGCCGATTTTCGGAGCCTATTGACTTAACAAGCGGCACCCCATGGAAAGTAATTTTAAAATATTCGCTCCCAATCATGCTTTCCTATCTTCTGCAACAGATATATGTGTTGACAGACGCCGTGATCTGCGGTCAAACGCTTTCGGCAGATGAGATTGCCGGTGTGAACGATACGTTTGCTTTGACCTTTATCTTCTTGCAATTTGCTTTTGGCTGTACGGCCGGTTTCGGCGTTATTACAGCAAACCGTGTCGGTTTGGGCGATAAAGCCGGAGTGCGCCGCTCGTTCGCTTCGCAGATTCTGCTGTCTGTGGCGACGACGCTTGTTCTGACAACGCTTTCTGTTGCACTTTTGCCATGGCTATTGAATGTCATCAACGTGACCTCCGATAATATTGGGGTTTATCGCGCGGCGTACAGCTATTGCTTGGTCATGTTTATCGGAATTTTTGCGCAAATGGGCTATAATTTTATTTGCAGTATCTTGCGCAGTGTGGGTGATTCGTTAACACCGCTTATCTTTTTAGTGTTGTCAACGCTTTTGAATATCGGGTTGGATTTATGGTTCTTGGTCGGCTTCCATTGGGGTGCGGCAGGAGCGGCGTTTGCAACGGTTCTGGCGCAGGCGTTGAGCGCCGGGGCATGCTTTGTTTATACATTTGTACGCTATCCGGAGCTGCGATTGCATAAAGACGATTTCAGGGTGACCAAAGCGGATATCTTCACGCATTTGAGACAGGGGCTCCCGCTTGGTTTGCAGTTTTCTGTGCTTGCTATCGGTATTATCACCATGCAGGGGGCGGTCATACGGTTTGATTTGCAGCCGGATGGCGTTATGGTAGCCGGAAATCCGGCACAGAACGGTTTCGGGGCGGCCAATAAGCTTGTCAACTTTCTCATGGTCTATTTTAACGGACTGGGGTCAGCCGTGGTCGGTTATAATGCGCAGAATTACGGCAAAGGCGATTATGCCCGAATCCGCAAAGGAACCAATCAGACGCTCATTATCATGCTGTGTTTCAGTGCCGTTTGTACAGCGATCGGACTTCTTCTTTCGGTGAATGGCGTTTATCAACACATTTTTTTGAGCGCCGATAAGATTTCAGCCATGTCGATCCGCTACGGCAATCTTTATCTTTATGCGGATATGCCGCTTTATATGATTCTTGGGTTTCTCATCGTTATGCGAAGCGCGGTGCAGGGAACCGGACGCTCCGAATTTACTCTCGGCGCCGGCATTGCGGAGTTAATCAGCCGCGTTCTTATCTGCTCGTTCCTTCCGGCACTTGTGAATGGCGGACCGACAAACGCTTTATCCTCTTCGGGTGCATTTTATGTACTGTGCTTAGGTGATCCGGGAGCATGGCTTTTGGCGTCGCTGTTGCTCTTGTATCCATACATTCGTTATATTCTTCGTGAAAAGTACCCGAATTAGGCCGTTTTGCAATATAAAATTGCTCATTATGCAAAAAAAGAGAAAAAATGCGTTTTGCTATTGCAATTACGAATAATTTGTGATATAATAATTCAGTAATGGGCGAACGTATCTGCCCATCAACATGTAATGAATGATTTGAAAGGATCTGTTCCCATGAGTTATCTTTCGATGGATTTACACGAGCTGGAAAAAAAGGAAGCTGAGTTATTAAAAGAATATGATGCTTTAAAAAAGCAGGGAATCGATATCAATATGACGCGCGGCAAACCTTGCCGTGAACAGCTTGACCTGTCGGAGGGAATGTTAACTGCCATTTCCACGAATGCGGACTGCTATACCGATTACGGCTTTGACTGCCGTAACTATGGGCTGGTAGACGGCCTTGATTATGCCAAGAAAATGTTTTCAGATATTATCGGAGTTCCGTGGAATCAGATCATTGTCGGCGGCAATTCCAGCCTGAATTTGATGTACGATGCGGTCGCACGCTATATGCTGTACGGTGTATGCGGCGAAACGCCTTGGGTGAAACAGGAAAAAATCAAATTTCTGTGTCCTGTGCCGGGCTATGACCGTCATTTCGGCATTTGTGAATCGCTCGGTATCGAGATGATTGGTGTTCCGCTTCTTGCTGACGGACCGGATATGGATATGGTCGAACAACTGATCAAAGACCCGGCAGTTAAGGGAATGTGGTGTGTGCCGAAATATTCCAACCCGACGGGTATTACGTATTCGGCAAGCGTTGTGCGCCGCATTGCTTCTATGAAGCCGGCTGCCAAGGATTTCCGTTTGTTCTGGGATAACGCCTATGCCGTACATGACCTGTATGACGAGGGCGACACGCTTGTGGATATCCTGCCGGAATGCGAAAAATACGGAAACGGCAATATGCCGCTTATCTTCATGTCAACCTCCAAAATCAGCTATCCGGGGTCGGGCGTTTCCGCGCTCGGCGGCTCAAAGGAAAACATGGACTATATCAAGTCGATCATGCAAAAGCAGACGATCGGACACGACAAGATGAACATGTGGCGTCATGTGCGTTATTTCAAATCGGCAGACGGTATCCGTGCCTATATGAAAAAACACGCGGCGATTCTTCGTCCGAAATTCGAGATTTGTGAAAAGGTGTTGGAGGAAAATCTTGCCGACACCGGTATTGCCATGTGGACAAATCCGAAAGGCGGCTACTTTATCAGTCTCAACGTCTATGCCGGCTGTGCGCTGAAAACGGTTGCACTTGCCAAGGAGGCCGGTGTCGTGGTAACGGAGGCCGGAGCTACGTTCCCTTATCATAAGGATCCGGGCGACACCAATATCCGTATTGCGCCGTCGTTCCCGACAGTCGAAGAACTGGCAACCGGTATGAAAGTGCTGTGCGTCAGCGCAAAGCTTGCCGCAGTTCAGAAGTTGATTGAAGAAAAGAAATAAAACGCACGCTTGACCCAAAACAAAGGAGAAAACGTCATGCAGGATTACAATTCTTACGTCAGCCCTTTTTCCACGCGCTATGCCTCCAAAGAAATGCAATATGTGTTTTCGGCAAATATGAAATTTACAACCTGGCGCAGACTCTGGCTTTCCCTTGCCAAAGCGGAAAAAGCGTTGGGGCTTGATATCACGGACGCACAGATAAATGAAATGGCGGCACATTTGGACGATGTTGATTATGCCGTTGCAGAAGCACGGGAAAAAGAAGTCCGCCACGATGTCATGGCGCATGTGTATACGTTCGGAAAGGTATGTCCGACGGCTGCCCCGATCATTCATTTGGGTGCGACATCTTGCTATGTCGGCGATAACGCCGATATCATCGGTTTGCGCGAGGCCATGAAAATCGTGGAAAAAAAGCTGTGTTCGGTCATTGCCAATCTCTCGGATTTTGCGCTCAAATATAAAGACATGCCGTGTCTTGCCTATACGCATCTGCAGCCGGCACAGGCTACGACGGTCGGAAAACGCGCAACCCTTTGGATCAACGAACTGTTATATGATTTGGATGAACTGCGCTATCGCCTTTCATCGCTAAAAATGCTCGGCTCCAAGGGAACGACCGGCACGCAGGCAAGTTTTATGGAATTATTCGAGGGTGACTCGGAAAAAGTCAAAAAGTTAGAGCAGATGATCTGCGCCGACTTTGGCTTTGACGGCGTTGTGCCGGTTTCCGGTCAGACCTATTCGCGTAAAGTGGACGCGGCCATTCTTGCCACCCTTTCCGGTATTGCGCAGAGCGCTTACAAGTTTGCTAACGATCTTCGTATTTTGCAGTCGTTCAAAGAAATGGAAGAGCCGTTTGAAGCGCACCAGATCGGTTCGTCCGCCATGCCTTATAAACGCAATCCCATGCGCAGTGAGCGCATTTGCGCGCTTGCCAGATATGTTATCTGCGATTCGCTCAATCCGGCATTCACGGCGGCGACCCAATGGTTTGAGAGAACGCTTGACGACTCGGCCAATAAGCGTATTTCGGTTGCCGAAGCTTTTTTGGCGGTCGATTCCATTTTAAATATCTACATGAATGTAACAAACGGACTTGTTGTCTATCCGAAAATGGTACGTTCGCGCCTTATGGCGGAATTGCCGTTTATGGCGAGCGAGAACATTATGATGGACGCCGTCAAGCGCGGAGGAAACCGCCAGGAATTGCATGAACGTATTCGCAGCCATGCCATGGCTGCCGGAAAAGTCGTGAAAGAACTTGGTGAAAAGAACGACTTGTTGGAGCGCATTGCAAACGACCCGGCGTTCGGACTTTCCATGGAAGAACTGGATAAGATTGTTGTTCCTGAAAACTATACGGGACGCAGTGCCGAGCAGGTGACGGAATTTATCGAGAACGACGTCAAGCCTGCGCTTGCGGCTTTCCACGGCGAGCTTGGAAAAAATTACGAATTGACAGTTTAAAAAATCTGAGGTGCAGTTTTATGGAAAAAATCAAACTGTGGGAGAACGGAACGCCGTATTTCAATGCTGATTTCGGCCAAGAAGAAACAACGGTTACGCCGTACCTTCTGAAAAACGAAAACCAGAACAAAGGACTTGTTATCGTGTGTCCGGGCGGCGGCTATTCGGCACGTGCCGACCATGAGGGACGGCCGATTGCAGAGCTGTTGAACAGAGCCGGAATTTCCGCGCTGGTGCTTAATTACCGTGTGGCTCCGTATAAACACCCGGCAGAGCTTTCCGACGCAAATCGTGCGGTTCGCTTGGCAAGATACCATGCTGCCGAATGGGGAATCGATCCGGAAAAAATCGGAATTTTAGGCTTTTCCGCCGGCGGTCATTTGGCTGTCAGCGCGTGTGAACATTACGACAACGGCACACAGGGCGACGCTATTGATCAGGTGTCCTCTCGTCCCAATGCCGGAATCTTTTGCTATCCGGTCGTGTCAATGCAGTCGGAATATACGCATAAGGGGTCAAAGGATAATCTGCTTGGTGCAGATCCGGATCCGGCGCTTGTCAAGAAAATGTCCGGCGAAAGCAGTGTTCCGGACGATTGTCCGCCTGCCTTTATCTGGCACACGGCGGATGACACCTGTGTGGATGTAAATAACAGTTTGCTTCTTGCAAAAGCTTTGCATGAAAAGAATATCCCGTTTGAGATGCACATTTTCCCAAGCGGCAATCATGGCAGGGGATTAGCGGAAGATGTTGACGGTACCTGCCAATGGAGCGGCCTTATGCTTAACTGGCTCAAACGGTTGGGATTCTGACTGATATGGTCTTACACATATGCAGGGTTACTTGCCCTGCACCTCGCCCACTTTTCTTAGAAGAAAAGTGAGACAAAAGAATTTTTTTTAGCGCTCTGTCATTTGAAAATTCAAATGACAGAGCGCTTCCTTTATACCATTAAGTGCGTACGGCAATTCAGAGTATTCTGAACCGCCGTGTGTCTAATTATACACCTGTCTACTGAAAAGCCCTTTTCAATATTTCATATCAAAATAGAAAGAACGCGCCATGGTCTGAATGTTCAGACTATGGCGCGTAAAATGAAAATTCTTTTGCCAGGCTTTTCTTTTAAGAAAAGCCGCGTTCTCTTTGAAAAGCCGCGATCTCTTTTTGCTCAGCTAAAAACTATACACGAAGCTCTAACGGCGATTCCAACAGCGCAAGAGTTGCGGAATCAACGACAGAAACCGTAAAGGTCTCAGCATCATCCAACGCGTCAAGTTCCAAATCTACGGTTTGTAAGGTCGCTGCATTTTCTGTTTTGTGCGCCACTAAGTCGATCATCTTTCCGCGATTGTTATAAGCCCCGGCTAAAACGGTATAGGTTTCCGTATCGCGGAAACTCAAAAGCAGGGAAACGGTCAGTGTACGGCTTTCAGCATCATACGAAAAAGTCTTGATACGGAAAACATTCTTGGAAAGATTTTCGTAGCTTAATATCGGCAGAGCCTTTCCGTCTGTTGTCCAGACCGTATCAACGTCAAAACCTAATTCGGCAAGATAAGCCGGATCATAGAATGTTTCAAGAGAATCCACGAGAGCTGTGAACTTGGGAACCTTTGAACCGACAACCTTCATGTTCTTGTAAGCGACACAGTTTGCCATAGTGGCTTCGGCGTTGCCGTTACCATAGATATGACCGGCATAGCAGGAAGCTTTGGATGTTTCCGCTTTCACATCTCCTGTCGCAAAGCAATTGCGTACCGTCCCTTTTTCGGCAGCCGCATAGAGAACAGCCTCCGATAGGCTTGTTTCGATATAAGCTGAGGAATCAGCAAGGAAACCGACAATACCGCCGGCGTAGGCAGATACATTGGATTTTGCCAGTATTTCGCCGGCAAAGTAGCAGCGGTCGATACCGGCTACTCCTAAGGTTGCCGCTCTGAAATGCCCCGTGATACCGCCGACCATGGACAAAGAGGGCGTATCAACGGAAATGTTTGCCAGCGAATAGCAATTTTCAAGATAGATAAGCATTGTGTCGTCCGCGGTCGGTGTGGCGGCTTCGCCGACGATACCGCCGACATAGGCAAGCGCACTCTGAACGGAGGCGGAGGAAACCTTGATTGTACCGGTTGAAGAGCATTCCGATATTTCGGATAAAGCGTTGATGCCGCCAGTCGTCAGTTTTCCTGCTACAGCTCCGGCATACAGTGTGGCGCTTTCTTTTGCTAACGTAACATCAATTACAAAATCCGAAACTGCCAGTTTGGAAACAGTGGCGTTTTGCAGCAATCCGAACACCCCGACGTATGGGGCAGGGGAAGTAATCTTAAAATTGGAAATTGTGTAACCGGCGCCATTGAAGCTGCCGGAGAAAGGATGTTCTTCGTTTCCAATCGGGAGCCATTCGTTTCCGCCAAGATCGATATCGCGCGCCAATACATAGAAAGCTTTGCTGTATTCGTCAGAGTCAATGTTCTGTGATAAGAAACAGAGGTTAGATGCTGTCTTGATCTGGTAGGGGGAACTTTCCGTTCCGTCGCCACTGTCAAAGGGAACAGAGGTCGTTCCGTCCCAGACACCGGTCTCGGTTCTTGTGTATACGGCATAGTATGTAGTGTCGCCGGAAACCGTGGCATTTTTGCAGTTGTCAGCGCCGTTTTCCGCGTCTGACCAATGAGAAAATGTGTAGCGGAACGCTTGATCGGGTGCTTTTTCCGGAGCGGCCGGGAAAGTAATGGCACTTCCATAAGGCAGTTCTTCTGTTTTGATAATTACACCGTCAGCAGAGAATGAAATCGTATAGCTGCGGTATTCATCCGTGAAGTTGGCAAAGAAAAGCGTATCGCCTGTTAAACGGATATCGCTCGGTGTGACGGCATCGCTGTCCGGCATTAATGACCAATGCGAAAAGATGTAGTGGCTGTCGGGGGTCTTGTCCGGTGCGGAAACCGATGTACCGTATGTGTTACCGGTCAACTTCCGGAATGTTTCAGAGCCGGAAAGGAAAACAACGGTAATTTTCGGAAGTCGGTGAGACGTTGCCGTCAGAACCGGATAGGGGTAAGAATCTTCGCCGGTTTTCCAATCGGTATCAGAAAATCCGATATAAGAGGAGAGATCACCGGCAGATTCTGCGGAAAGTTCATGATCGATTTCCGTTTCCGGAGTATACGGCTTGTTACAGTACAAGAGACTGTCTTTCAACGTAAAGCATCCGGAAAACTTGATCTTGGAGTTTACCGTTTGACTTGCAGAAGTCTGTTCCAACGCATAGGAGGTGAATTTACCGCCTTCGGTAATGTTGGATTCAAAGCCGATGACATTGCCAGCTGCATAGCAGTTATGGATTACAAGATCGGTCGAGTCCAGAACACCGGCTATGCTGGTGAAACCGCCTAGATAAGCTGTGCGCACGGAACTGGAAGCATAGACATTGGCATTTGCATAGCAGTTTTCCACCGTGGAGGCTGAGGATGCGGCAATCAGGTAGCCGAGCAGACCTCCGGCAAAACTGTCGGAACGGGATTCTGCGAGAACACCGCCGGATGCGTAACAGTTACGAAGTGTGATGACCGCATCTTTTTCCGAGCCGAAATAGCCGAGCAGTCCTCCGGCTTTGACATTGTCATTGCCGCCGACGCTTGCGGAGCGCAAAACATCGGATCTTCCGTTTATGTGGGAAAGAGAATAAGAGGTGGATATGTCAATGGTGCTGTTTTCTCCGGTAGCGCCGACGTATCCGGCAAGCCCCCCAAGCGTAACATTGAATCTTGTATCTTTGCCAGGGGAAACATAGGAGTCGCTTTGATATCCAATAAGATCTGCCTCGGACGAACAGCCGGAAAGCTTAATCGAAGCGCCGAGAGAGGCGTGCAGATAGCCGACCAGACCGCCGGCATAAACAGAATACTGCGTGCTTTCAATGTTTATCTCTGCATTCTCGGCATGACAGTTTTCAATGACTGTCTGATTGCCGTTTAATGCAAGAACGCGGCCGGCAAGTGCGCCGGCGTATATGGCTGAACTTGTTTTAATCTGGATTCGGGCATTTGAAACAGTTAAGTTTTTGACTGAGCCGTTGTAAATCAGCCCAAAAAGCCCGGCATAAGCAGTATTACTCTTGATGACAAAATTGGAAATACTATGTCCCTGTCCGTCAAAAACGCCTTGGAATGTATAAAGGTACTTAGTCTCGTCTGAATAATAGCCGGCCGGCACCCAATCAATACCACCAAGGTCAATATCATCCGTCAGGGCATAGTGTGCGCCTACATATTCTCCTCGGAAATCCGAATTGATCAAACTGGAAAAACGATCCAAATCATCTGCGTTGGAAATCAGATATGGGGATTCTTCCGTGCCGTCGCCGACAAAATAAACGGAAAAAAGAGATGCGGAGTCGCTTTTATCTTCCGCCGGACGAAATGTAAAAGAGGAGGGCTTTTGGCCGTCCGGAAAAGCTTTTTCCATAAAGGATTCCGGCAACTCTAAAGTGAACTTGGCGGAAGCATCATTTTTCATGACAGCTTCATCGCCCACAGTAGCTGTAATTTGTTCGGTACCTGACTCAACGTTAAAATCCAAGGCAAGCTCTGCTCCGGCAAGTAACGTAAAAGAGGAAAGCATGGCGGCCGTAAGAGAAGCGGCTTTGAAGAAAGACTTGATTTTCATGAGAACCTCGCTTATCTATCGATAACTGCAAATTTAGGGATATTCTTTCAGTACAATTATACAGTTTTCTTGCGGAAAAGTCAATTGTTTTTTGTGAAAAAATCTTGGAAAACGCAGGAAATTCATTGCTTTTCATGCAATTGCTTTTCCGGATAAACAACAATCAGCGTGCCTTTGGAAAATTCAATGTGCGCCGCTTCACCTATGAATTCATTACTCACACCAAGAGGAAAATCCGGCGTCAGAACTGCGCTGCTTAACGGGTACTTCAATCCGGTAAGCGTAACGTCCGAAACTTGACCGCAGGAGGCGAATAAAGAAAGATATCCGTGATGAGACGCGTCAAAATCAATTTGAACACAAGCTTTCCCCGTAACAGCAGGGTCATTGAAATAGGCGGTTATGACGGTTTGATTGCCATGCAATCGTAAAGAGAGTCCTTTTTGGGTATAAAAAGCAAGCATTTGTATGTTGGCAAGCGTGTGTTCAATGCGTTTGCCGCCTAAGCCGCCATATAACTCAAAGCGCGTGTAACCGTGTTCTTTCCCGTATTCAACGGCAAGGAACATATCGGTATAATCCTTTTTGCTTGGAAAAACGACACAGTTTTTTCCGGCGTCACTGCGGTCGGCCGAATCAAAATCACCGAGAAATATATCCGGTTCGATACCGAGCTTTTTGGTGTGGTATAAACCTCCGTCCGCCGCGATAATAAGTGAACCGGGAGATATCTCCACTTCATCGACATACAGATCGCCTGCGCCGAAAATATAGCAGATTTTGTCTTGCAAAATAATTCTCCTTTGCCTATAAAAACGGAGCCGGTAAAACGCACCGACTCCGCGGAAATCCGTATAAACGGAATCTGTTATTCCGTCACAACCTTATGATAGTCCTTTTTGCCCTTTTTAATGATAAAATCACCGGAAAAATCAGCCTTTTCGTAGGTCTTTGCAAAGTTAGTGATCTTCTCGTCGCCAACCGAAATACCGCCTTGTTTGATGTTTCGCTTGGCTTCACTGTTGGAGGGGCAAAGTTCGCATTTAACAAGCAATGCCGCAAGAGAGATCTTTCCGTCTGTGAAATCAGCGTCGGTAAGCGTGGTCGTGGGCATGTTTTCGCTCTTTCCGCCGCCGGCAAAAATACTGCGTGCCGCTTCAAGTGCCTTGTCGGCTTCTTCTTTGCCGTGAACCAGTTCGGTGAGCTTATAGGCTAACTTTTCCTTAGCCTTGTTGAGTTCACTGCCCTCTAATTTTTCATATTCCGCGATTTCTTCCAAATCCATAAAGGTCAACATCTTCATGCACTTGATAACATCTGCGTCATCCACGTTTCTCCAATACTGGAAGAAATCATAGGGCGGCGTTTTGTTCGGGTCGAGCCAGACGGCTCCGTTTGCGGTCTTGCCCATTTTTTTGCCCTCGGAGTTGAGCAAAAGCGTAATGGTCATCGCATATGCGTCTTTGCCGAGCTTGCGGCGGATAAGCTCTGTTCCGCCAAGCATATTGCTCCATTGGTCGTCACCGCCGAACTGCATATTGCAGCCGTAATCCTGGAACAGACGGTAGAAGTCATAGCTTTGCATGATCATGTAGTTGAATTCAAGGAAGCTGAGACCTTTTTCCATGCGTTGTTTGTAGCATTCGGCACGTAGCATGTTGTTGACCGAGAAGCAAGCGCCGACTTCGCGCAAGAGCTCAACATAATTGAGCTTTAACAGCCAGTCTGCGTTATTGATCATCGTGGCTTTGCCTTCGGAAAAATCGATAAAGCGGCTCATCTGTTTTTTAAAGCAATCGCAGTTGTGCTCAATGTCTTCGACGGTGAGCACTTTGCGAAGATCTGAACGTCCCGACGGGTCGCCGATCATGCCGGTGCCGCCGCCGATGAGGGCAATCGGCTTGTTGCCTGCCATCTGTAAACGCTTCATCAGGCAAAGCGCCATAAAGTGGCCGACATGCAGGCTGTCTGCGGTCGGGTCAAACCCAATATAAAATACGGCTTTTCCGGCGTTTACCAACTTTTTGATCTCTTCTTCGTTGGTAAGCTGGGCAAGTAAGCCTCTGGCTTTCAATTCTTCAAATACTGTCATCGTTCTGCTCCTAAATATGATTTTTTATGCGGAAACCCGCGATTTGACCTTTTAATAATTCTGAGCGTCATCAATAAGTTCGGCGGCCGCGGCACGCGCAGAGGACGTGATATCGATTCCGGCAATAATGCGCGCTGTTTCATCGATGCGTTCCTCACGTGAAAGGGAATGGACGCTTGTAACAGTTGAACCGTCTTTTTCGGTTTTGGAAACCAGAAAATGCGCGTCGGCGAGAGAGGCGATCTGTGCGGAATGCGTCACGCACATAACCTGTGAAAAGCGCGAGCTCTGCAAAAGCTTGATACCGATACGACGGGAAGTCTTTCCGGAAATGCCCACATCGACTTCATCGTAAATAACAGTTTCGACACCGTCTTTTTTGGCAATGACACTTTTGATAGCAAGCATGATACGGGAGAGCTCACCGCCGGACGCTGTCTTGGCAAGCGGAGAAAAGGGAAGTCCCACGTTGGTGCGTACCATAAACTCAATGTCGTCCGCCCCGTTTGTCTCAGGTTCTTTCGGAAGAATCTGAACCGCAAAGCGAACCTTGTTCATTTCGAGAAATTCAAACTCTTTTTCAATCTCCGCTTTCAGGCGTTCTCCTGCGGAAGTTCGCGCGTCCGTCAGCTCCTTGGCAGCCATTTTCAGTTCGGCTTCGGTTTTTTGCAGCTCTTTTTCCAATTCAGATGCCCTCACATCGGAAAGCTCCAAATCGGATAAACGTTTCTCGGCCGATTCGCGATAGGCAAGGATATCTTCGACTGTGTGCCCGTATTTGCGTTTCAATTTATATATATCATACAATCTTTGTTCGATTTTGTCAAGTCTTGCCGAAGGATTTTCTTCGGCATCACCGGCATCACCGGCGATATCATGCAGACTTTCGGCGATATCGTAAATTTCGGAGCGCGCTTTTTCCAAACGCTCGATATATTCATCCATACCGTCGGTCATTTTGGCAAGATTGGTAAGACAGGAAAGCGCTTTATCCGCGTTTTCTGCCGCACTTAAATTGTTGGCGAACAACACGCCGTAGGCGGTCAGGGCGTTCTCGGCAATCTTTTCGATGTTGGACAAACGCTTTTTTTCGGCGGAAAGCGTTTCTTCTTCGCCCGGTTTTAGTTTTAAAGCACCGATTTCCTCTATCTGGAACCGCAGCATTTCGGCGGTTCGCTGTTTTTCGGCGTCATCCGTGACTAAGTTCTTATACTCGTTCTTCAATGAGCGGTAACGTGCATAAACGTCGGTGTAATGATGAAACAGGGCTTCATCCCCGGCATATGCGTCAAGAATTGAAAGATGTCTTTCTTTTTTTAATAGTTCTTGGTTATCATGCTGACCGTGAATGTTGATGAGAAACGCGGAAAGCTCGCGCAAAAGGGAAGTCGGAACGGCCTTTGCATTGATGCGTGCGGTGGATTTCCCCTCCGCGGTGATTTTGCGCGAAAGATACAGAATGCCGTCCTCGTCCGGGAAAACGCCGAGTTCTTCTAAACGGGCGACTGTCTGGTCGGTGAGCTCTGTAAACATGGCCTCCACAAGCGCATAGTCTTCGCCGGCGCGGATTAGCTCTTTGGAAACACGCGCTCCGCAAAGAATACCGATCGAATCGATAATAATACTTTTTCCGGCGCCGGTTTCGCCTGTGAACGCGGAAAAGCCGGCCGGAAAAGAAAGATCCAACCTTTTGATTAGCGCGACGTTTTCAATATGTATCGATGCAAGCATGGATAATTCTCCTTGGCTTTATACTCAAATTTAGCGGCTGATGCTTTTGGAAAGCTTTTTGACAAAATCCATTGCGTCGTTTTCGGTTGCCATAACAATAAAGATCGTATCATCCCCGGCAAGAGATCCGATAATGTCCGGAAGCTCCAAGGAATCAATGGTGGCGCACGCCGCCTGTGCCATGCCCGCATAGGTTTTTAAAACGACCATGTGCCCGGCCGAGCTGATTTTAATGACCATTTCGGAAAGGATGCTCTTGAATTTTTCGGTAAAACGCGTATCCAACTCGTTGCGCACGGAATTTGCGGCATATTTGGATTTGTTTTGCCTGCCGTCGCGGACGCCGGAGGAGACTTTGACCAAGCGAAGCTCGCGGATGTCGCGCGAAACGGTTGCCTGTGTTGCGACAAACCCGGCTTTTTTCAAAAGCTCGGCAAGTTCTTCTTGTGTTTCCACATCATGTTTTTCAATTAGCTCCAATATTTTTTCCTGACGTTTGCTTTTCATGAAAAAAGACCTCTTTCCGATTACCGCTTGATTTGCTCGACACCAGATTGGGCAGCGGCGAGTTTATGATTCAAAAGGCTGTAAAAGTCTACGTCTTTCAAACGGATAAGTTTAGTGCTCAAAGGAGATTTTGTAATACGCACGATATCGCCGTTGTACAGGCTTTTTACGCCTTTTCCGTCAATTGTGCAGAAAGCCTCGTTGATTTTGTCAGCCGTGAATTCCACTTCGATAACAGAGCGGTCGGAAAAGACAACAGCGCCGGAATTGACGCACATATACGGACACACCGGCACGGCGCAGATACATTCGAGTTTGGGGTCGATGATCGGTCCTCCGGCCGACATACAATAGGCTGTCGAACCGGTTGGTGTGGAAACGACGATTCCGTCGGCGCGGTAGGTTGAAATGCACTTTCCGTCACAGGAAAGTTTGAGACCGGCCATACGCGATACAGCCCCTTTGGAAATGACGATATCGTTGAGAGCTGTCGCACAGTGAATGCTTTGTCCGCCGCGTATGATCTCGGCTTTGAGCATCATGCGCCGGTCGATGCGCACGCCGGGCAGGGCTTCAATTTCGCTTATTTCGGAAACTGCGGCAATTTTACGTACCAGATCTAATTCATGGGTTTCAAGTTCTGCAATATAGCCGACTCTGCCGAGATTGACGCCTAATATGTAAGCGCCGCCGAAAGCGGCTTTTTTGGCTATTTTCAAAATCGTGCCGTCGCCGCCGAAAACGATGCACAGCCCGACGCGCCTAAAAAGCTGATATTCCGGAAGATATTCAATTTTTCGTCCGGCTAAAAGCGATTCGGAAACGGACGGCAGGTTACCGTATGGTTTCTTGAACGTATCGGACATAAAAACACGGCAGCCGCATTCGTCCAGAATATCGAGCAGGCGCGAGGTGTATATAAGGCCGTGGTCTTTGTTAGGATTGACGGTGATTGCAACTTTCAACATGCGGTTTCTCCTTACAGGCGAATCAAGTCAATATATTTCTGTAATATTATACTACCACTGTTGCATAAATTCAAGACTTATACAGTATATTTTCCAAAAAGATTGCTTTCAATTCTTAATTTTTCTTAATTTTCGGATAAAATATAAATTTATTTGAAAGACTGTTTACTTTTTCGTATTTTGTGGTATAATATACGCAAATAAGATTTGACACTGATTGGTTGAAGCAATCATCCGATTTTACCATAATAATCCATAAGGAGGATTTAACCATGTTTGATTTTAAAACCGATGTAATCCGCGAGAAATGTGAGACCGGCGTAGAAAACGCCAAAAACGCCATTGAAACGTCCAAAGACATTACTGTCCGCCCGAAATTTGACATGGGCTTGGAAATCAACTCCAAAAAACAGAAAAAGAACCTGTTCGGGTTCAATCTGCATTTTGACAAAGAGTTTTCTCTTTTTGATATCGTCTTGACTGCTGTTGCCGTTGTAGCCGCAATTGGTGCTGTTGCCACGGCTTTTGATATTCTTTTCAGCGGCTCGTCCTGCAAGAAGGATTCCGAAAACGAGGATTGAACCTCAGCTTTTCAGATAAGTTAATATTTCAATAACATCCGAGCGAGAGGCAAGAACCAAGCCGTCCCGTTCCAATTCCGCCTTGTCGCGTGCGGATAAAGCGTCCGGAGAAAAATCGTTTTCGCAATAGATTTCTGTTCCGTCCGCACCGTACAGGCGGATTTTGCCATTTTCCAAACGAAGAGTGTAGTAGTCGGAGTAGGGCAAGTCCGAAAGATCGGTGACGCGTGATGCGTTTGCTGTGCTTTCGACTGCGTCCGTATTCTTTTCTGAGGGGACTTTTTCGTATTTTACAAACGATTCTGTCCATACATAACAAGCTGCACAGGCGGCGGATACGGATAAAATGCCGAGAAAGGCGATTACAGCTTTCTTTGCGTTTTCGGAAAATCTCATTTTCATTCGGATGCTTGCTCCTTTCTTCTTCAAATTGATTTTTTACCAAATACGGAAAAATATGCATGTTTCGTTTAAGAATTCCCAAAAGCGGAGGGCACATGAACAACAATCACGATCATTTCCGAAAATCCGATCATCCGGATAAGAAGCTGAATGTAAATACGACGGCCAATATGAAAAAAGCAGGCGTCAAAAAAGTGATTAAGACCGGCGGCAAGGTGACCGGCGTTATGATAGGCAAGTCCTTGCAATGGGTTCTCAATATCTTGATCACGATCCTGCTTATCTGCACCATATCCGGTATTGCAATTGCCGCTATTTTCTTCGGATATGTCAATAATTATCTGATTGAGGACGATTTTGATATCGAAAATCTCAAAACCAATCTGAATCAGACCACCAAAATTTATTATACCGATGAATCCGGCAACGATATAGAGCTTGTTGACCAACGCATTTACGGCACGGAAAACCGTTCTTGGGTATCCTATAACAAGATGCCGAAAAATCTGACCAATGCGTTTGTTGCTATTGAAGATGAACGCTTTTGGAAGCACAGCGGCGTGGACTGGAAGCGCACATTCGGCGCCGTTTTGCAGTTTGCCGGCGGCAATGACAGCTATGGCGGTTCGACCATTACCCAACAGCTCATAAAAAACATTACCAAGGAAGACGAAACCACCATTCAGCGTAAAGTGCGTGAAATATTCCGTGCGTTAAGCCTGACAAAGAAACACAGCCGCGAAGAGATTCTTGAAATGTATCTCAACACGATCAATCTTTCGCGCAACAATTACGGCGTTCAGGCGGCTGCCAACTATTATTTCGGAAAAGACGTGTCCGAACTTGACCTTGTCGAATGTGCTGCATTGGCTGCTATTCCGAAATCGCCGACCAAATACGACCCGGTGCGCAATCCGAACGAAAACAAACGCCGCCGCGGTTATGTTCTCGATAAAATGGAAGAGCTCGGCTGGATCACAAAAGAAGAATGCGAACAAGCCAAAAACACCGAACTTGTTATCAATATTACGGTTCTGGACGGAACGGTCACAAAGTCCAATTCCTATTTCAAAGATACGCTTATTGAGCAAATCATCGCTGATCTAAAAGAAGAATACGGTTATTCACGTGAATATGCGTCCGGAATCATCTATTCCGGTGGTTTGAAAATCTATGCGACCATTGACCCGGAGATTCAGACAATCATGGAGGAAGTGTTTGCCGATCCGGATACCTTCCAGCGCGTATCGGAGGGCATTCAGCCGCAAGCCGCCATGGTTATTATGGATCCGTATACCGGTGATGTAAAAGGCGTTGTCGGAGGCAGGGAAAAGACCGGTGACCGCGATTTAAACCGCGCGACCCAAAGCCGCCGCCAGATTGGTTCGGCTATCAAGCCTCTGACGGTCTATGCCCCGGCCATGGATTTGGGGTTAATCAATTATTCTACTGTTTTCGACGATACACCGTTAGAATATAAAGAAGATTTAGGACGTTATTGGCCGAAAAACGCGCCGGCTCGCTATGACGGACTCCTCTCGGTCAACCGTGCTGTGGAAGTTTCCAAGAATACCATTGCTATCAAGGTGCTCAAAAAAATGACACCGGAGTATTCCTACAACTTCTCTCAGAATAAACTGCATTTGAAGAGCCTTGTGGCAAGCGATAAAGACCTTGCGCCGCTTGCACTCGGCGGTTTGACAAACGGCCTTACCGTTATGGAAGTGACGGCTGCATATTCCATTTTTCCGAACGGCGGTATGTATTCTTCGCCGCGCTTATATACGCGTGTGCTCCGGAACGATGATACCGTCCTTTTGGAACGCAATGCCAATCCGGAATATGCTATCTCGGCTGACACCGCTGAAACCATGACAAAAATTCTGCAAAATGTCGTTACAAGTGGTACAGCGTCCGGTATTACACTCGACAAGAAAGTTAATGTTGCCGGAAAGACCGGTACGACCAATAACGACAAAGACCGCTATTTTGTCGGTTTTACTCCGTATTATACGGCGGCGTGCTGGTTTGGTTACGATACGCCGAAATATCTCGGTAAATTCCGCTCTAACCCTGCTATGATTGCTTGGGAAAAGGTTATGACGCGTGTACATGAAAAGTATATCAATGCCGCGGCAAACGGCGGGGAAGCGCTCAAAAAGTTTGACTATTCCCGCTTGACGCAGGTTGCCGTTTGTTCGGACAGCGGACTTTTGCCGTCCGAGGCATGCAGTCACGATCTGCGCGGCTCACGTGTATCTTACGGCTGGTTTGCCAAAAATCAGATTCCGACCAAAACCTGTGATACGCATGTGCTTATTGATTGGGATTCCTCTACGGCACATGTTGCAACGCCGTATTGCCCGAAAAATCTGCTTATGAAAATCGCTCTTATTAAGGTGGAAGATCGCAATTTTGTCCAGAATATCCCGATTACCGACGCACGCTATACCTGCCGCGCCGAAACCGGAAATCCGGCGAATGTCGTAAATCCGTCCGATCCGTATTATATGAGCGTCATGCCGGCTGGGACGTATGCCGGGTATTCGCCCGGAGTGGACGCGCCGCAAAACAGCTATTGCACGGTACACAACGCTGTGTATCCGGAAATGGACGATGATCCGGACAGTATGGATGGCGATTTTGAGCCGATCGATGAGACGGATCCGGACACAGGCAATACGGAGAAGATCGAAAAAAAGGATACGGACACTTCCGGAGATACCGAAAACGGCACACATACCTCGTCGGGACATCCTTTATCCGGAAACGACTCCGGTCATTCGCCGGAAAACGCCGGTTCGACCGGACATCCGTTGCATTAAATCAAACGGGAAGTATAAAGCATGAGAGGTTTAAAAAAGAAAATCTACGCATTGTCGGCGGCAGCCGGCCTTGTGTTTGGTATGCTCGGCGGCACCTATGCTTTCGGTGATACGGCGGATATTTCTGGTCTGTCCGGACAGTCTTTTTCCGATGTTCCGGAAGATAGCTGGTTTTATCCGTATGTGTCGTATCTTGCGGAAAATGGCGTGGTCAAAGGTATGACGGACACGACTTTTGTGCCGCAGGGGACATTTACCGTGGCGGAAGCGGCGGCTGTCATTACCCGCTATTTAGGCTTGGAAGAGCAGGCGGCAAATCGGAAAAGCGCCATGGAGATTTTGAATGTTGCCGGTGCGGATAAGTGGTATGCCGGTTATGTACAGCTGATGTACGAGGCCGGAATCATAGATGTATCGCTGTACGGATGTTCCGTTATGGGACGGCATATTTCCATAGATTCTCCGGAAATTTTGGAAAAACCGGTGAAACGGTACGAGTTTGCCGCGTTTATCACTCGTTCCTTTGAACTTGACGGCACGGAAATCCGCAGTACGGTCGGCGAAGGGCTGGGACATGAGTTTATCTATTCCGGCAAGTACGATGAAAGCATGCTTGAAAAGTTCATTCCGTTTATTGCAGATTATTCCGCAATTCCTGCTGAATACAATTATTATGTTCTGAAAGCCTATTACAGCGGCATATTCAACGGAGATGAAAGTGGGAACTTCAATCCCTTAAAGAATTTGACACGTGCCGAAATGGCGAAAGTTATTGCGGTTGTATCGGATTCCACACTCCGCACACGAATCGATATCACTGCCGATTCTCCAATCAAAACAGATCCGACAAATATCCCGCTTCCGGAAGATTCCTATATTTTGCTTGACGGCAAGCAGGTGTTGAAAACTTCTTACACCGATTCGCTCTTTGCTGCGGAGGCTATGCAGGTAGGCACTTTTTATGAAAATAATCTGCCGATCGTCTCGTATACGCGCGTCAGTGTTCCGCCGTCTGGTTATGCGTTCCGCGTCTATCATTTTACGCGTGACGCAAGCGGATTTGACATCAATATTGCCGAGGCAAAAGATACTTCCGATGTCTACCGCAGTCTGTTCAACGCAGGGGATCGCTTGGTTCTTGCACTCGTCAATACACAAACCGGTGAAACGGTGGATGCCCATACTTTTGTTTTAACCGGCGTCGGAGCCGTAACGCAAAATCCCGATCGGTATTTGCCGTAAAATTTGAAATAACTCTATCAGGAGAATAAGAATATGCGATTTGAAAAGATTTATTTTGACCCGACTCACAAGGATGCGTATCTCACTTTATATGTATCGGATGTCAAGACTCCGGTCCGCGACGCCATGCTTGTTATCCCAGGCGGTGGTTATGGCTGTGTGTGCTCAGACCGTGAGGGAGAGCCGATCGCTCTTGCCTATTTAGCGCGTGGTATGAATGCCTTTGTACTCAATTATACCGTTGTACCGCCTGACCCGTATATTCCTCTCATGGAGGCGTCGCTTGCCATGGCATACATCAAAGAGCATGCCGAAGAATTTGCAATAAATCCGGAGCATGTCTATGCGGTCGGTTTTTCCGCAGGCGGACATCTGGCGGCAACCCTTGCAACCATGTGGAACGACCCAGTTTTAAACAGCCGCATTACAGTAGCGCCCGGCGCGAACCGTCCGGCTGTTGTCGTGCTGTGCTATGCAGTTATCACGCCTGAGGGGCATATGGGCAGTTTTCAGAATCTCCTTGGCGCGCAAGTGGAAAATAAGGAAGTTGTCCGTGCTTTCACGGTAAATGAACGCGTGACAAGTGAAACCGTGCCGACGTTCCTTGTCCATACGGCGACAGACGATCTTGTACCTGTTGAAAAGAACGCGCTTGTCATGGCGGCGGCTCTGACAAAGGAAAAGATTCCGTATGAACTGCACATTTATCCCAAAGGACCGCATGGCATGGCGCTTGGAAACAGCGATACCGATATAGGACACGATTTTTATAACGACGCGGCATATGCGCGTTGGGTGGACGATTCGATTACCTTTTTAAGACGTTTTCAATAACTTTGCATATAAAAACCGCGTACTTTGTTTTGTCAAAGTACGCGGTTTTCGTATTCATTTATCCTGATTATTCAGCCACTGTCGGTTCTTCTACGCCGAAAAAGGCATCGGCATCAACTTTGGTTTTGCCGTCAAAGCATTTTTTGTAGCAGGAAGAACAGAGGGTGATTTCTCCGTCTTTATAGGAATATTTGTTGGAACAGCTCTTTTCGCACATGTTGCATTCCTTGGAACCGCATGAGGTAAGAAGTGCCGCGACGCTGAATGCGGCAAAAAGGCAGATAATGGCTTTTTTCATAGTGATGTACTCCTTCATGAATCCGTATGTTTGTTTTAAATATACCACAGTTTGGGGAAAATGTCAAGTGTCAGCTCCCAAAGAACGTTTGCTCTTTGTGCGTACTTACCGAAAGTACAAGTCCGATGGCGATATAGGTGCTGAGCGCAGAAGAACCGCCGTAGCTCAAAAACGGCAACGTAATGCCGATGACGGGGAGAACGCCGAGGCACATGCCGATATTCTCGATGATCTGTATGATAAACATAGCTGCAACGCCTGTGCAGACAAGACAGCCGAACGTGTTTTCCGAACGGATAGCAACCAATATAATGCGTGTCACCAAAAAGATGTACAGCCCCAAAACGGCGATTGCGCCGATAAAACCGAATTCTTCACAAATTGTTGCAAAGATCATATCGGTATGCTTGGCGGAAAAATTACCTTGGGTGATTTTTCCGTGCATATATCCGCTGCCGTTAATGCCGCCGAGGCTGATGGCCGTCATGCTTCGCACAGCTTGATGACGGACGCCGATGGCATTCGGATCGACCGAAATATCATAAGGCGCAAGGATTCGCTGTTGTTGAAAAAAATTGAGTTTTGTCCAGATAAAGGGAGACGCGATAAAAATTCCGGCAATTCCGGCAATAAAATACCACAGATTCAGATTTCCGGCAAAACACATCACTGCAAAGATGAAAAGGAAAATCGTCAGCGTTCCGAGGTCTTTCTGCAAAAATGTCAAGCCGATGATGATAGCCGCATGCAAAAACAGGGTCATGGCAGTGAAAAACTTATTGATGCGGTCGCGGACAAAATACAGGTGAGCGGCAAAAGAATAGATAAACAGGATCTTTGCAAATTCCGACGGCTGTATTTTGATAAAACCGAGGTTGATCCAGTTAGCGTTTGTCTTGTCGGTTACGCCCTCTCCGAAGAAATATGTAAATAGCAGGAGCGCTGCGTTAATGAGAATGACGGCACGGTATTTTTTGGCAAACTGGCGGTAATCGATAAACGACAGTGCCGTCATGAGAACTATGCCTAAAACAGCGGCCGCCGCCTGAATGATGACATAGCGGTTTCTTGAATAGGTAAGGGTTGCACTGTACACAGCGAGTACCCCGAAAAGGGCGAGAGCCGCAACGGTTAAGATGATTTTTTTATCAATCAAAGCGGCGTGCTGTCTTAATTGGCCGCGAATGAAATTCTTTTTGATTTCAATAGGATCTTTCGGTGCAGTTGGGACAACAGGTGCTGGCTTCAAAGTCAATGTACGCACCGGGCGGCGCATTTTCCGTATAGAGGAGGAGCCCTCATGTTTACCGGCCATAAGGCGGTTTCGGCGGCGTTCCGCTTCAACCGGAGAGAGCAAACGGTTTCTTCCGACGGCGCTGACGCGGGAATAGGTGATTAAATTGACCTCATATGGGTTGGCTTCACCCGGTTTTACGATTTTTTTGACGGTACGGAATTTTGTGGAAGCACCCTGCGGCATGACGACACCTCTTTTCATAGAAGTTTTAGAATTATTATACTACATTTCGGTGGCGAAGTAAATATAAAATTTGAAAAAAACTTGTTGCAATAATGGAATCGGCATGGTATAATATCCGCAGTAAGATTTGGTAGACAAATCTTTGGGGACTTCGCCCCCACCATGCTGTCGCATAATGGTGCTATATATTTCTTGGCGTTTATCGTTTTGAATGAAAATGGTGAGTGATACAAGGTGTCTGTTTCATATACCGGCATAAGGGAGCATTACGACTTACTGATTGAGGAAAACAATGATCCGGTTTACGATCCGGAGCCGTTAAAAAGCTATATGGATAAATGGGATGGCAGAGTGTTTTTGGAGGAATTGCAGCTCACAAGCGAAAAATCCGTGCTTGAAATCGGCGTCGGCACCGGACGGCTCGCTATCCGGGTCGCGCCTTTATGCCATGAATTTTTTGGCATTGATCTTTCGCCCAAAACGATTGAAAGGGCAAAAGAAAATTTAAAAGAGTTCAACAATGCTTCATTCATTTGCGACGATTTTATGCAATATGAATTCTGCCGCAAATTCGATGTGATCTATTCCTCTCTTACTTTTATGCATATAAAGGATAAGCAGGCGGCCATCCACAAAGTAAGGCGATTTTTGAATGGCGGCGGCCGGTTTGTTCTTTCGGTTGACAGAAATCCAAGTGATACAATAGAATACGGCACACGGAAAATCAAGATATATCCGGATAAAAAAGAGAATATACTGCGATATATTCATCAGAGCGGAATGAGTATTGAAAAAATGATTAAAACCAATTTTGCCTATATTTTTTCAGCTCATATAAAATGAATATTTTACAAGGAGATTTTGTAAATTACAATAATGATTTCATTGTTGTTTTAGTTGTTTGATTGGATAGAAAGAGAGGCTTGTTCTGTAAGATGGAGAATTATCCCGAGATAGAAGAACCCAAAAAAGGCTTTACGGTAGGAAAGCTTTTTAAGTGGGCGGCACTTGCCGTTATTGCGGCTGTGTATTTGATTTTAATTGCGCGTTGCTCAATGTACCGCGATGACAAGATCGTTTCGGAGGTTTTGGTGAATGACGCGACAAAAGCCGCTTTTTCCGAAGATCCTGATAATTTTGCCGTCGAGCAGTACGGAATGCAGAAATCCTGGGTTGCCATATCCGAAGGGCGCTTGGTGGAATTCAACTATCTGTATCATATCAAGGCGGCAAGACAGTTGCAGGTTTCGGTGAAATTCAACAAGGATATTCTGCCGGACAATACGCTTGCGGAATCGTTGAAATTCTACTTGACCGACAATGACGGCAATGTTTATGACAAGTATTTCTACAAAGAAAAGAAAAAATTCGACTATCGGTATATTCGCCTTTGCTTTGAACAGATCGATCTGATAAACGACGGGGGAGAGGTCGATGAAAACGGCGAAATTCCGCGCAAGACCTATACCCTGCATTTTGAAAAGCCGATGCAGGACGGCAGTTTTTCCGAAGTATGCGCATATCGTCTGTATGACGGTTCGGATATCTCCAAAAAAATCGCTTTTTCGATAAAATAATGCGTAAATTACTATGCGTTATTTGACATAAAGTTTGCAAAAAAGAACGTTTCAGACAGCTTGTAAGGATGACCTGCAAGCTGTCGTTTTTTATATGCGTCGGCCTCGGGTTCTTTCATGGTGAGTATGTAAGGATAGAAAATCGTATACAGTGTTAAATAAAACTGTTGCTTTGCACAAAAGCATAGTCTCAAACTTGTGAAAACTGTACACGCATGTCACGATTTGCAAGAAATATATCATGATTCGCTATTGACGAAAAAAAGAATCTAAATTATAATATAATTGTCAAGATACACGAAGAAATCTCACGCTTCGTAAAACAAATTTTTCATTAAAGGAGAAACAAAGCATGAAAAAAAGGATTCTTGTCGGTCTTCTCGCCGCATTTGCCTTTACCTGTCACGGCTTTGCGGCAGGTTTCGGGAAAACCGTGTTCTACGCGGACGGAACTTTCACGGATGTTCCCGAAACAGAGTGGTATGCCTCCGAGGTGAAGTCAGCCTATGAGCTTGGCTTCATGAACGGCGTCGGCGGCAGTCTGTTTTCGCCGGACGGTACGGTTACGGTGGCGGAGGCTGTTACTATGGCTTCGCGTGTTCACGCAAGCTATGGCGGAACGAATATCGACTCTTCCACAGACGGCGAATGGTACGCACCTTACGTAAAATACGCCGTTACAAACAAGATCATTTCGGAAAATCAGTTCGACGAGTATGACCGTCCGATCACACGTGCGGAAATGGCGCAGGTGTTCTATGCTTCTGTCCCGGAAAGCTATCTGGCGCCGGTCAATAACGTGGATTATCTTCCGGACATAAACGAAAAAGCGGATTACCGCGACGAGGTTTTGGCTCTTTATAAGGCCGGCGTTGTTATGGGTAATGACGAGTTCGGTTCGTTCTATCCGAACAACCAGATTATCCGTTGCGAAGCGGCGGCTATTATCAACCGCATCGCATTGCCGGAAAACCGTTTGCAGAAAATGCTTGAAAAGCGTCCCGATCCGACCCCGGCTCTCTATTTCATCGATGATTCGGGCGCTTTGAGCGCAACCACTTACGGTGCATACGGTTGGGAGTTCGACCCGCGCGGCGTGCCCTCCGGCCAGGCTCCGTCCCGGATTCAGGTATTGGATACCAGCAAAAACGAACGCACGGCCATGCTTCGTCAGTTTGCGGAGCAGAAATCCGGCAAAATCGTTATGGAAACCAATATTTCCCTGCAATCAACCAAAAACGGTTTTTACATCAATCTTGGAAAAGATGAAAAATCCCTTGCAATGAGCTTTGTCACCAAGGACGGAAAGTTTTATGCCAAAGAAGCCGGCAAGCTTACGGATACCGGTCTTGAAGCAAGCGGAAAGATTACCATAAAGACGATTACGGATCTTGATGCAAAGACCAACACGCTCATCGCCGACGGCAAACTGATCGGAACCTATGCTTTTGCCGATGTAGCGGCCTCCTCGGTAGATACGCTCATCTTTTCCAGTGACAAGGAAAACGAAGTTGTGGCGGATATTTTCAAAACCAAGTTGTACAGCGGATATGCCTTAAACGATATCTTTATGGCGACCGGTGAACGCGATGGTCTGCCGTATAACTACACATTGACGGACAGCACGGCGAAAATTGTATCGCTTATCTCAAATTCCTATGATTCGTACAGTGCCAAAGTTTCCACCTCTGCCGGAAAGACCGGTACGTTGACATCGAATTTTGACCCGATTTCCCGTAAAGTTGTCTTTGAGATGAAATTCCTCATGGTTGACTATAACGACGGAACTGCCTTTGCCATTACCTCCGGTGATACGGAAATTGCCAAGATCGTCACCAAAGGCAAAGAATTCTATACCGGCGACGGCACACTCTTGCGCAGCTATAACAGCGATGTCTGGCAGACGCTTCGCATTGAGGCTAACACCGATACAGGCGTTCTTTCATACAGCATCAACCATAAGAAACTTGCGTCCGGCACATTCTCCGCTTCGTCGGTAGACGGTATCAGAATCACCCTGCCGGCACAAAAAGATACGAGCATCTTCCTCGACGACTTGTTTGTCTACAATTCTTTCGACGAACAGCCGGATTACGTCCCGGAACCCAAGGTTGTCGCTTCGGATGATATGATTGTCGGTATCGAAGTCTGCGACATATGGCGCAACGGCTTCCAGTTCGGTTGGGACTACACCAGCGCTTACGACGAGCTGTATCCGTATCTTGGCATGTTTGATGAAGGTTCGACCGAAGTGGCGGACTGGGAAACCAAATGGCTGATTGAACACGGTATTGACTTCAAGCTTGTCTGCTGGTACAGCGGAACACCGTCCGAGGCAGTCAAGACGCCGCGTAACAACTTTGCGCTCTCCGCACAGCTTGATTCCAAGTATACCGATCAGATGAAATATGCGATCATGTGGGAAAACAGCGCAAACCTCCCTTCCAATTCTGAGCAGTTCCGCAAGAACATCGTTGAATATTGGAAAGAATACTATCTGTACGATAAAGACCGTTATTTCACGATCGACAACAAACCCCTCATCACGATTTACCGCACCGAAACGCTTATGAATATCTTCAAATCCGAAGAAGCGGTCAAAGCGGAAATCGACTATTTAAGACAGACCTGCGTGGATCTCGGCTACGACGGTGCCATCATTCTTGTCTGCAACGGCGCAAACGATCAGATCAAACGCATGGGCTTTGACGGGCGTTATGCCTACAACTGGGGACAGAACGCCTTTGATCCCGAATTCCAGAAAACCAAACTTACCACACAGGACGAAGAGACCAAAGCGTCCGGAATCACCTCTGTCCCGACAGTCGGCGTCGGCTTCTGCAACATGTTCTTGGGGCAGGGAAACAGCCGTTCTCCGCTCATTACCAAAGAAGATCTCACAAACCTCTTGAAATGGGTCAAGAATGATTTCCTTGCGACCCGTACCGGCGAACCGTGGCAGACGAAGATGGTGATTCTCAGCAACTGGAACGAGTTCGGCGAAGGTCACTACATTCTTCCGACCAACCGTATGGGCTTTGACTATCTCGACGCTATCAGCGATGCCTACACATCGCAGGGCGAACATACCGATCTCAGACCGGAAGATGAAACCCGCGCACGCTACAACGCTCTTTACAATCAGTCGTTCAAGCGTATCCGCCGCTATGAATTGGTGGAAGATACCGGTGTGAACACAGATGACCTGAACGTGACGCTCTTTTACGACTTTACCGAATCCGGTACAGAACAGATTTTCCGCAATAACCACGGAAATGAGTATGTGGAATACACTTCTACCGGCTTAAAGGGCAAGAGCCAGGGCGGAGACTTTGCTATCGTTACTACCAAGGATATCAATATCAATGCTTCCCAAGCGGAATATCTCCGCATTGTCTATAAGGCAACTGCTGAAACGACTAAGACCAAGGGTCAGATATTCTTTACAACTGAGGCAGACCAAGTGTGGAATGAAAAGAAGAATATCAACTTCAATATTGTCGCAGATAATGAATATCACGAATACCTTGTGGATATGACCGCTTGCTCTGCTTGGACCGGCACGGTCAAACGCATCCGTATTGACCCGATCGAACGCGGAAACTGCGAATATGAAATTCAGAAATTTGAGCTTTTGGATGCTCCGACCGGCTATGAGATTTATTTAAACGCCGAAGTTGCTCCGACGCCTGTATCTTTCCAGCCTGTTTTGGAAAACGGCGCGCTCTTTGCCGCGATTGACCCGTATGCGGCAAGCTTCTATGCAAAACTCGGTATTTTCTACCGCTGGGATGCAGACAAGAAAGAACTTTCTCTCTATGGCGCCGATGACAGCTATATCATCTTTACCATGGACAGCGACAAGGCTGTAACCAACAAGGGCACGATTACCTTAAAGGGTACGCCGGAACTTATGGACGGCATTCCCATGATTGAGATCGATTCCATGGCAAGCGCTCTTGGTCTCAAACTGACAGTAGACGATAACAAGTATACTTTGGTTCACCACTACGCAAGCGAGGAGAAGGACAACACCGGTTTGGATGTTGCGTGGAATTTCGATATCGACGGCTACCTTGACGGCTTTACCATTGCCTGCGCCGAAGTTACCGACCACCAAGACGGCGTTGTTACCTTTAAATCCCTTTCCAACGGCAGACGCCATGACCCGGTTCTCAACTCGCCGAATATCACGATTCCGGCCGTTAAGTACGAAAAGGTCATTGTCCGTATGGCGTATGACATTACCGGCGGCGTGGCCGAAGGCGTAGACGAAATCACTTCATCCGTGTTCTTTGCTCCGCCGAACGGCTCGTTCAACGGCAACGATGTTGTACAGATAAAAACAAAGGGTCTTTCCAGCGACGGAAAGTTTATTGATTTGGAATTTGATATGACTCAGAACGTCAACTGGTCTTCGACGATCGGAAAGATCCGTTTCGACCCGTTTGAAGCCGAGGGTACTTTCTCAATCGATTCCATCAAGATTCTGCTTACCAATCCGGACGGTATTGTCCGCATCATAGAAAAGCCGAAAGAAATCGTCTGGAATGCAGGCGAAGAGCTCCCGGCCGGTGCGCGCTATAACGTTGAAAACGGAAATATGAATATTATAAGCGACCCGGATAACGATGAAGTTAAAGTGTTTGAGCTGAAAACGACTGCAAGCGACCGTAAATGGACGTATTTCAACATCTTCATGAATTTTGAAGCCGGAAAGACGTATAAAGTTTCTTACCGTATCTATCCGTTAAAGGACTTCCACGGCAACGGATACGATAAAAACACGATTGGCGGAAACTTTGTATTCGGCTCGGACGGAGAAACCGTCACCAACCATGTAATCGGTTCGGTCAACGTAGCCGATACAGCCGGTTGGCAGCAGGTTTCCGTCGAATATACCATTCCCGACAGCTACAAGGTATCCAATAAGGACTGTTTCCAGTTCTGGTCGAATCCGCTCAACAACTGCGGCGTCAGCTACCTTGTTTCCGATATCAGCATAGAGCTTAAATAAAGCTTTTATGCACATTCTCATCCATTAAGTAAAATAGCCGATCACCGGTTTCCTCCGCTTTCTCTCCTTTTTGCGGCAGGAACGGGGGATCGGCTGTTTTTTGCTTGCGGCATTTTTTTTAAAATGTAAAAAAACATATCTTTTTTGCAAAAAACTGTTTTCAAACGTTATGGTTTGTGCTATAATATCTATAAATACAGGTAAGGTGGCGTTGTTATGGCTTTTATTCTCTCGATGTTTGAATTTGTTATAAACCGTATTACGTCGATCACCTTTTTTGATATATTGGATATTGCGATTGTTTCAGTTGTCTTTTATTACATATTCAAATTTGTAAGAGACAGACGCGCCGGAAAATTAGCGGTCGGTATTTTCTTTATCATTTTGCTGCTGCTGATCAGCGATGTGTGCAATATGTATGCTTTGAATTTCCTTCTCAGCAACGTTGTACAGGTCGGCATTATCGGTCTTATGATCGTGTTCCAGTCTGAGCTTCGCTATTTTCTCGAAAAAGTCGGCGGAAATTCATTTATTTCAAGTATCAACCGCAAAAACGATAAGCGCACTTTTTCCGATGTGGTCAAGTGTATTGATGCCGTAACCGATGCCTGTGCCTCTTTTTCCAGTGAAATGGTCGGTGCACTGATTGTGTTTGAACGTACCACCAAGCTCGGTGATGTAATTAAAACCGGTACGATCATTGACGCAGATCCCACCGAATATCTGATTAAGAACATCTTCTTCAATAAAGCACCTTTACATGACGGAGCGTTGGTGATTCGCGGATGTCGGTTGTATTCAGCCGGCTGTTTTCTGCCGCTCAGTTCCAATGAGGGCATCAATAAGGATCTTGGTACGCGGCACAGAGCGGCTCTTGGCATGAGCGAGAACTCCGATGCAGTCGTTGTGGTCGTTTCCGAAGAAACCGGAACCATTTCGACGGCAATCGAGGGAACACTGACACGTGACTATACACCGGAATCTCTCCGTCAGACCTTGATTACACTGCTTGTCGGTTCGGAGGACGAAAAGAAAAAGGAAAATCCGATCAAGCGGAGTTTTCGCCGTTAAATTAGATTTTTGCGGAAAGGATGGTTTTTATGGCTCCGATTTCACCGAATCAGAATAAAGAAGTTTTTAAAAATATCGAAACCGATTTCGATTCAAACGGCAGACCGCGGCACGAAAAGAAAGAAAACACGCTTTTGCCGAAAATTCTTTCTGTTTTGGCGGCTTTTGCCCTGTGGTTATATGTTTTTCAGGCTGTTGAGGAAGAACGCGTTTTCAAAGAAATTCCGATTACCGTCGAAAACTTCAACACAAATCTCGGTCTTGATGTGGTCAGCGGTTATGAAAGTACGGTCGATGTGACCATTACCGGAACCAAAAGCATTCTTAACGACATTACTTCCAAAGATATCAAAGCAACGGTCGATCTAAGCGATGTCACCGAGCGCGGTACGTATGTGAAAGATTTGAATATTGATGTTCCGACCGCCGTCAAAGTCACCGATAAAAGCGCGACGCAGTTGAAGATCTCCGTTGATAAAACTATTGAAAAGCAGATCGAGCTGACGCCGGTGTTAAGTTACAACATCCAATACCCGTATGAGCTTGGCGAACCGGTTCTTTCTGCCGACACAGTTACTTTAAAAGGACCGGAAACCGATATCAATGCGGTTGCAAGAGCGACCTTGCAACTAAATGTCGGCAGTATCCGCAACGCCGTTTCCTCTAATGCGGAGGTGACGCTTTACGATTCCAACAACTACGAAATTCAATCCAAATACATCGTCATAACCCCCTCCGAAGTTCAGATCGACGTTCCGGTCTATAAGACCGTTCTGTATGGCATTCAACCGGATCTTGTCATTGATAAGGACCGTTTTGAGTACACCGTCACCCCGTCGGCACTCTACTTAAAAGGCTTGGTAAACGATGTGGATGCCGTATCTGCCTTAAAGACACAGCGCGCATGGATCGACGCGGCCGGCGACTATGAACTGACCTTGGCGCTTCCGGAAAACGTGCAAGCTTTTTCGACGTATACCGCAGAGGAGGGAACGGCCGTTTCCAAAGTCACACTTACCGTTACGGCAAAACCACAACCCGAAGTGACGCAGAATCCCTCGGACGCGGCAAATGGATAGAGTGAAACATGAGTAAACCTTTGATTCTTATACGCGATATTCATGTCGCGCTAAGCGCCGGAAGTACCGCGGAACACGACGTATGTGCGCTTGAAACAGGCAAAAAACGCTATCGCCGGATGCTGTCGAAAGCTTTCGGCGACGCGGATTTTCATGTCTATAAAAAATCCGTGGATGCGCGCGACAAAAATAAAATTGAATATATCTACACCATCTCGGCTTTGTTGCATGAGCCGCTTTCCGAAGAAAAACTGCAAACGATTCCGCGCCCCTTTTCTTTTGTCCGACCGTATATGCCGGACTTTTCGGCTTTTTCCCGGGCAGAACAAAAAGATGAACGCCCGGTCGTGGTTGGATTTGGACCGGCTGGTATGTTCTGCGCTTATGCTTTGGCAAAAGCCGGAATGCGTCCGGTGATTATCGAACGCGGCAGTAAGATCGAAGAACGCGCCGAAAAAGTTGACGCTTATTGGAAAAACGGTGTGCTTGATGAGAACACGAACGTCCAGTTCGGCGAGGGCGGCGCCGGCACTTTTTCCGACGGCAAACTGCTTACCCGGATCAGCGATCCGCTTTGCGGCTATGTTTTGCGCACATTCTGCAAATTCGGTGCGCCGGAGGATATTGTATATCTTGCCAAGCCGCACATCGGAACCGATAAACTGCGGGTTATCGTTAAAAACATGCGCGAGGAAATTATTCGTTTAGGCGGTTTGTTTTTATTTGATACGGCTTTGACCGGAATGACAAAACGCGCAGACGGAAAAATTGTTTCGCTCCGGACAAGCTCGGGCGATATCGCTTGCACCGCTGTTTTTCTTTGCGTCGGTCACAGTGCGCGCGATACTTTTTCCGTCCTGATTCAAAACGACATTCTGCTTTCCCCGAAACCATTTTCGGTTGGTGTACGCATTGAGCATCTGCAAGAGGATATCAATCGTTCTCTTTATGGGAAGTTTTCCGGCTATCCAGCACTTGAACCGGCTTCGTACACCCTTTCTGCCAAGTTCGGCACACGTGCCGTCTATTCGTTCTGTATGTGTCCCGGCGGCGTGGTGGTTGCGTCCGCCTCGGCAAAAGATGAAATCGTAACCAATGGCATGAGCTATTATGCGCGGAACGGAAAAAATGCAAATTCCGCTATCGCCGTTTCTGTCGATCCTGCCGATTACGGCTCAACGGTAAACGGCGCTATATCGTTTCAGAAACAGATTGAAAATGCGGCTTTTCGTCTGGCAGGCAGTGATTCGTCTGCGCCGATACAGTTGCTCGGCGATTTCTTAAATGGCACACATGGCTCTGAACCGAGCCGTATTCAGCCGACCTACACCGGAAAGACCAAGCTTTGCGATATTTCTTCGCTGTTTCCGGATTTCATTTCCGAATCTTTACGCCAAGGGTTTGGCGTTTTTGAAAAGCACATTGCCGGCTTTTCGGCGCACGACGCCGTTTTGACCGCTCCCGAAACGCGTACTTCCAGCCCCGTTCGCATGGAACGTACGCAAGAGGGAATATCGGTTTCCGCACCGAATCTGTATCCGTGCGGTGAGGGTGCCGGTTTTGCCGGAGGGATTACCAGTGCGGCTGTGGACGGCTTGAAGAGCGCGTTGAAATATTTGGAGCGTCTTTCGGACGACATTTAGTTTATTAGCCGCCAGTTTCACGGAACGGAGGGGTTTTTCATGAAAGCAGTCGGAACGGTTCTTTCCGCAAACGCCGGAAAAGCGACGGTAAACGTGTTTCCGGAAAGTCCATGTGCGGCCTGCAAAGGCTGTGCGCAAGGCGCTTGTCATGCGGAAATCCATTTTGGCGAAACACCGGTATTTCAGGTGACGGCAGAGGATCCGTTAGGCGTTCACAAGGGCGATGTTGTTGAACTGTACAGCGAAAATCGCTTTACCTTGGGACTTGTTTTTGTTCTTTTCGGATTGCCGTTTGTTTTTGCCGCCCTTTTTGGACTTGTATTTGCTACGCTGTTGGGGAAAAGCCTTGGGACTTTGGCCGGTATAATCGCATTTATTCTGTCTTTTATCGTGCTTGCCTTTGCTGCCGACCGAATCAGTGCCAAACATGCCAAAAATGTTATTTGTAAAATTATTAAGGAGAGCGGCTTGTGTTAGCCGCATAAAATATGCATATTAAAACCACAGGAAACACCGTTTGGAATATCGGAAAAGCTTTGCCTGCCGAAGCGGAACAATTAGCCGGGAAACTGGGTGTATCGCGCTTTTTGGCGGAGTTTATCACATCCCGCGGTATAACCGATACAGAAGTTGCGGAGCGGTATCTGTTCGGTCGAGCGGAATTGTTACACGATCCCTTTCTGCTTCCGGATATGGAAAAAGCCGTCAGCCGCATAAAAACGGCGCTTGAAAAAAATGAAAAAATTCTGATATACGGCGATTACGACGTGGACGGAGTAACTTCTGTTTCGCTTTTGCTTCTGTACCTTCGTGAACATGGCGGAGACGTGTCGTATTATATTCCCGAACGCATCCGCGAGGGCTACGGCCTTAATAAAGCTGCTATCGAACGTTTTGCCGCCGAGGGAATCCAGCTGATTATAACCGTGGACAGCGGTATTACGGCAAGTGAAGAAGTGGATTTTGCCGAAACGTTCGGTATTGATGTCGTCATTACCGATCATCACGAATGCCGCGAAGAACTGCCGAAAGCGGTTGCGGTAGTCAATCCGCACCGACCGGACAGCGCATACCCGTTTTCCGAGCTTGCCGGAGTAGGCGTGGTTTTTAAGCTTGTATGTGCTTTGGAGGGCGGTAAAAACTCGACGCGGGTCTGTTCCAAATATGCGGATATTGCCGCACTCGGTACCGTTGCGGACGTTATGCCGATTGTCGGCGAAAACCGCGTGATTGTAAAACTCGGATTGGAGCGCTTGGAAAAAACGTCGAACGACGGTTTATATGCGCTTATACATGCGGCTTTTTCGGAAAAACGTTCTTCCAAGAATCGGAAACTAACGACTTCTTCGATCAGCTACGGCCTTGCGCCGCGTATGAATGCCGCCGGACGCATTGGCGATGTCAACCGTGCCGTCAGACTGCTTGTGACAGACAACAAACAGGAAGCTGAGAATATCGCCGATTATCTTTGCTCGGTCAACCGTGAAAGACAATTGATTGAAAATGAAATTTTCGAGCAGGCGGTCTCTCTCTTGGAAAGTACGTCGGACTATGAGAACGATAAGGTTCTTGTCCTGACCTCCGACCATTGGCATTTGGGCGTTATTGGAATTGTCGCTTCAAAAATTACCGATCGTTATGGACTTCCGGCCATACTGATCTCGTTTGACGGAGATGTCGGAAAAGGGTCGGGCCGCAGTGTAAAGGGGTTTAACATCAACGAGGCCATTTCGCGCTGCAAGGAATATCTGATCAAATACGGCGGTCATGAATTAGCGGCCGGGCTTACCATTTCACGCGAGAACGTTGACCTTTTTCGGAAGAGAATCAATGAATATGCGTCGCAAAGCTTTGATTTCGATCATGTCTGCACGGTCTTGAATGCGGATATGGAATTACAGGCAAAAGACTTTTCTTTGGAAAATGCTTTGGAATTGACGAAACTTGAACCGTTTGGCTTACATAACGAAGAACCGCTTTTTTATATGTCAGATGTGCAGATCCGTGAGATCTTCTCGATCGGCGAGGGAAAACACTTGAAGCTGATTCTGGAAAAAGACGGTGTCGTTATGACGGCGGTCTATTTCGGTATGGCAAAAGAGAATTTCCCGTTTTTTGAGGGGATGAATGCAGATTTTCTGTTTACCATGGGATATAATGATTTCCGCGGCTGTCAGACCGTACAGATGTATGTGCGCGATGTCCGTCCGGAAAGCAAGGCGTATGCCGCCAAACATCGTTCCGAAGCGTTATTCCGCGCAGTCAAGGACGGTACGGTTCCTTGCCCTAAGGAACATATTCCGGAGCTCAATCATTTCCGCACGATTTTTCTCTATCTGAAATCGGCTATCCGGGATTACGGTAAAGTCCACTCATTCTCGGTTTTTCGTACAGCGGCGCAGATTTCTACCGACTATAATGCCGTTATTACGCCCTGTATGTTCAATATTGCATTGGAAGTGTTCAATGAAATGAAGTTGATCGAACTTTTGCGCGGCGAAGAACCGGATTCGGTCAGTCTGTCGCTTGTGCCGACTTCCGCCAAAGTCGATTTGAATGATTCTGTATTTTTGCGCAACGTTAAAGCCATGTCTGAGGAGACGAATGTATGTCAGTAACCTACGAGGAACTTGAAAAACAGTTACTTGCGGCCAAGCATCCGTACAATATGGAAAAAATACGCTCGGCCTACGAATACGCCGCGGCTATGCACGACGGTCAGTTTCGCAAATCCGGCGAGCCTTATATTACGCACCCGATATCGGTAGCCATTATTGTTGCGGAATTGGAGCTTGATACCGATTCGATCTGCGCGGCGCTTTTGCATGATACCATTGAGGACTGCAAGGACAAGACAAATTTAGATCTGTTAAAGAAAAAATTCGGCGCCGAGGTCGCCGAATTGGTTGACGGCCTTACCAAACTGACGGATATCCACTTTGAAAACAAAGAGGATGAGAGCATTGAAAATCTGCGTAAGATGTTCCTTGCCATGTCCAAGGATATCCGAGTCATTTTTATCAAGCTTGCCGACCGGCTTCATAATATGCGCACCCTTAACGCCAAAAGCGAGGGGCGGCAGCGGTCGATCGCACTCGAAACCATGCACGTCTATGCGCCGCTTGCCCATAGACTCGGTATCCAGCGCATTAAAAACGAATTAGAAAATCTGGCATTGAAATATCTGGACCCGATCGGCTACGATGAAGTCCGCAAGGACATTGAATACCGCTATGGGCAAAGCAAGGATTTTCTGGAAGTCGCTAAAAATCAGGTCACGGATAAGTTAAAGGAAATGGGTATCAAGTTCACGCTTGAAGGCCGCGTGAAATCGATATACAGCATCTACAAAAAGATGTACAACCAAAACAAGAGCTTTGATGAGATCTACGATTTCTATGCGATTCGCGTCATTGTTGATACCGAATTGGAATGCTATACCGTTCTTGGCGTTATCCATGAAATGTTTAACCTTATGCCCGGACGTTTCAAGGATTATATTTCCACACCAAAGCCGAATATGTACCGGTCTCTTCACACGACGGTTATCGGCAGACAGGGTATTCCAATTGAAGTGCAGATAAGAACCTGGGAAATGCATGAGATTGCCGAATATGGTATCGCCGCACACTGGAAATACAAATCCGGCGATGTGGATAAAGAAAACATTTCCGAAAAATTAAAGTGGATCAAAACGCTGATTGAAAACGAAAACACCGCAGGCGACGCCGATGAATTCTTACGTCCTTTAAAAATCGATTTGTTCGAGGACGAGACCTTTATTTTCACCCCCAAAGGGGATGTCATCAGCCTGCCGTACGGTTCCAATACCATTGATTTTGCGTATTCCATTCACTCACAGGTCGGAAACAAGATGGTGGGCGCTAAGGTGAACGGCGTGATCGTACCGATCGATACGGTCTTGCAGACCGGCCAGATTTGCGAAATCGTAACGTCCGCTTCTTCCAAAGGACCGAGCCGCGATTGGTTGAAGATCGTTAAGACCAGCGAAGCCAAAAATAAGATCCGGCAATGGTTCAAAAAAGAAAAGCGCGACGAAAACATTGTCGAGGGCAAAAACGAAATCGACCGCGAATTCAAACGTTACGGCAAAACCTATACCGAAGCGCAGAAGAACGAAATTGTGGAAAATGTTGCCAAACGCTCCGGTTTTGTCGATGTTGACGACTTCTATAACAATCTCGGCTATGGCGGCATGTCGGTCACAAAATTCGCCGCAAAATTACGCGATGAATTTGACCGGATCGTCAAGGATGAGGAAGAAAAGCCGGCAAATCCGATGGACGCGATCGTTACAACCGATAAAGACCCTAACCTTGAAAGCAAGCGTCAGAAAGAAAAGGCGACCGGCGCTATACAAAGCGTAATTGTGGACAGTATCGATAACTGTCAGGTGCGTTTTGCCAAGTGCTGCAATCCTTTGCCGGGCGACAGTATTATCGGTTTTGTTACACGCGGTTTCGGTGTGTCCGTACACAAATACGATTGCCCGAACGCAGTAGCCGGACTCAAAAAAGAGGACGAAAAAGACCGTTGGGTTACCGTTCGGTGGTCGCGCGTGTCTTTGGAACAGGGCGAAAACACGACCGGTGCGTTTGAAACGCTGTTGCAGATCTATGCCAACAATTCGCTTAGTATTTTTGCTGATATTTCCTCGATTTTTGCCGAAATGCGCGTTCCGGTGCATTCCATGAACTCCAAGGAGACCTCGGCAGGCGGCATGATCATCAATTTAACCATCACCTGCCGCAACACTGCGCATGTCAACAATATTGTAGCGCGCTTGAAAAAAATCAAGGACGTTATTGATGTCACACGCGGATTTTCTTGATATACGAAAGGATTCTATGATCTATGATTGCTTTGATACAACGCGTTGGTAATGCTGCTGTTTCAGTAGACGGCAAGCAGATTTCTCAGATCGGACGCGGTTTTTTGGTGCTTTTGGGCGTATTTGAGGGCGATACTGAAAAGGAAATGCGCTTACTTGCTAAAAAGACAGCCAATTTGCGTATTTTTACCGATGAAAACGATCGCATGAATCTTTCGCCCGTGCAATTGTTGGAGCGCGGTGAGAGTTGTGAGATATTGGTGGTTTCACAGTTTACCCTTTGCGCGGAATGCAAGGGACAGAACCGCCCGTCTTTCATGGCGGCGGCGGCTCCCGAAGAAGCAAATGCTTTATACGAAAAATTTGTGGAAGAACTGCGCACGGTTTACGGTTTTACGGTCGGAACAGGCGAGTTTGGCGCGAGCATGCAGGTCTCTCTTGTCAATAACGGCCCGGTAACCATCATTTTAGATACGGAAAAGCTGTGAATCTATGCGTTTGTTATTACAGGATAAAACCGATTCAATAAAAGAAAATTATCTGCAATCGCTTGTTCTTTTGTATTTGCCATGCGAGACATTTTCTCCGAAAGACGATGCGGAAAAAACGCTTTGCGTTTCGGTTGATGTACAAGACGGTCTTTTAAATGTAGAGCTGGACATAAAGGTTTATGAACGAATCGCGTCGTCACATTGCAGAAAGAAAACAGATACGCAAAGTACGGAGCCTTTGCGCATGCAGGTGAAATTGCTTGTCGGCGAGGCTTTCTTAAAAGCCGCCAAAGATTTGTTTGGCTATCTGCCTCCTTGGGGCATTGTAACCGGCATCCGCCCGGCAAAACTCGCGGCGGATTACCTGACGCACTTCGGCGCGGAACAAACCAAACGGATTTTGTGCGAAAAATATTTTGTCGTACCCGAACGCGCCGACCTGTGTATCCGAACGGCACAGAATGAAAGACGTTTAGTAGAGCCGCTTTTGGCAAAGCCGGACAAAAAGACGTGCAGTTTGTATATTTCCATTCCTTTTTGCCCCTCCAAGTGCCGGTATTGTTCGTTTGTCTCGGCGACGACGCCGCGCTTGCTTGCCTTGATTCCGGAATATTTTGAAAAATTGCTTTGCGAGATATCCGATATTGCAGCAACCGTTCATTCGCTTGGCCTAACACTGTCCAGCGTCTATGTGGGCGGCGGCACGCCAGCCGTATTGGAGGCAGGACAGATTACACGGCTTTTGGAAAAAGTATACGCCTTATTTGACATGAAAGATGTGGAGTTTACCTTTGAAGCAGGACGCCCGGACTGTATCACAGCCGAAAAGCTGAAAGCCTTGAAAAACGGCGGTGTTACCCGTATCAGCATCAATACGCAGACGGCCAATAACGAGATTTTAGCTTCTGTGGGGCGCAAGCATACGTTTGAAGATTATTTAAACTGTATGAATCTTGCAAGAGATATAGGCATAAGCTGTATCAATACCGATTTAATTGCTGGGCTCCCCGGCGAAACGGAAGGAAGTTTCCGCACCACTATCCAAAAGGTATGCGATGTCCGGCCTGAAAACGTGACGGTTCACGCCTTTACTCTTAAACGTTCGTCTGAGTACAAGACCGCTCATACGGCAAACGTTGACAGTTCGTCCCGGACAGCCTTTGAAATGATTTCGTTTGCCAATGCCTTTCTTACGCAAAAAGGCTATGCGCCGTATTACATGTACCGACAGAAAAACACGGTCGGAAACTTGGATAACACCGGTTTTGCATATCCCGGCACGGAATGTCTGTACAATATCTATATGATGGGGGAATATCATACGGTATTCGCCGCAGGGGCGGGAGCAGTCACCAAATATGTTTCGCGCGACCGAGAACGGATCGAACGCTCCTTTTGCGTCAAATATCCGTATGAATATTTGGATAACGGGAAGTATGCCGGTTTTGACCGTGCATTCGCCGAGCATTTTTATGAAACGGTATTTTAAAGAAATCGGCATATAAGGGTGGTTTCATTGTCTAACGCGAAAAGTCAGACCTTTGTATTCGGCGCGGTAATCCTGATGTTTTCCAATATCTTAGTAAAGGTAATCGGCGCAATTTTCAAAATCCCTCTCACCAATACCATAGGCGTTGACGGTATGGCCTACTTCAATGCGGCATACAGCATTTATGTCACGCTGTATAACGTTTCAACCTCCGGACTTCCGGTGGCAATCTCACGCATGGTAGCCGCTGAAAATTCGCGCGGCAATCTGAAAGAAGTGAGCCGGATCTTCAAGATCGCCTTTCGTCTCTTTTTCGTGATTGGCCTTGCCGGTATGCTTGTCATGGTAGCTTTTTCGCGGAGCTTTGCCTCTTTTTCAAAGCTGGACGATTCTTACCTTGCTATGATTGCCATAGCCCCGACGCTTTTCTTTATCTGTCTGTCCTCGGCCGGGCGCGGCTACTTTCAGGGATTGCAGAATATGATTCCGACAGCGGTTTCCAATATCATTGAATCGCTCGGCAAACTCGGAATCGGACTTGCGGCCGCATGGTATTTTTACACGGTTTTGGGCTGCAACCTGCCGATTGTCGCGGCGTTTGTTATTTCCGGCGTTACCGTTGGCGTTTTTGCGGCAACTGTGTACGTTTATATTGTAAAATTCCGCTTTACCCGGTCGGATGAATACAAAGCAAAGCTTGCCTCATCCTCCGGTTTTGCTGTCCGTCCGTGGCCGAGCATTTTACGGGAATTGGTTGTCACGGCTATCCCAATCGTGTTAGCATCCTCCATTATGGGACTTACCAATACGGTCGATACCTTTTTCATGACGCGCCGTCTTTTGGTGACAGGGCTTTCATCCGAGGCCGCCACCTCTTTTTACGGAACATATTCCGCTATGGTGGTGCCGCTATTCAATATGATTCCACCGCTCATATATCCCTTTGCGATTGGTGTTATCCCGGCGTTGTCTGCTTCGCTTTCCAAAGGCAACAAAGAGGAATGCGCCTTGCAGACTGAATCTGCCTTCCGCATGGCGGCTATTATCGCACTTCCCTGTGCCATTGGTATGGGGGCTTTGTCCAAAAACATTATATCGTTCTTGTTTTCCGGCAGTGAGCAAGTGATTCATTCCGGGGATTCTGCAATCACCACCACGGCGCTTGCCGCGTCGGCGCTGACGGTTCTATCGCCTGCCATTTTTCTTCTCGGCATGATTGCCATTACCAATTCCGTTTTGCAGGCGCACCGTTTTGAGCGAAAAACTATTTTTGCTACAACAGCCGGAATTCTCGTGAAAATTGCAGTTACCTATCTCTTGTCCGGTGTGCCCGGGATCGGCGTTAATGGCTCGGCTATCGGGACAGCGCTATGCTATCTGACCGTGTTTGCGCTGAATTTGTATTTTGTTATCCGGTATACGCAATTTGTGCCGCGTATCCGAAAAGTTTTCTTAAAGCCGTTTCTTGCCGCCGCACTTTGTGGTATATCCGCCGTGCTTACGGTGAGACTGCTTGACGGACATCTTCCGGGCAAACTTTTGACGCTTGTTGCCATTGCTGTCGCGGCGCTTGTGTATCTTTTGGTGCTTTTGGCCTTGAAAGGCTTTAACCGTGCAGATATTCTTATGCTCCCGAAAGGGGATAAAATCTGCCGGATGATGGAAAAATGCGGGGTACTTGAAAAATAAACGAATCGAAATAAAGAGGAAAAATCATGACAGAACAAATCAAAGCCTTTGGCAAAAAAGAAAAATACACGTTATCCGATATCCGTGAACTTGTTGCTATTTTACGCAGCGATGACGGCTGCGCATGGGACAGGGAACAGACGCATCAAAGCGTCCGCAACGCAATGATAGAGGAAACCTATGAGTTTATCGAGGGATTGGACAAAAACGACCAGACCTTGATGAGAGAGGAATTGGGAGACGTTCTCTTTCAGGTATTCTTCCATGCGCGTATTGCCGAAGAAGATAAAGAATTCGATATCGACGATATCGCTGATGAAATCTGTAAAAAAATGGTTTTACGTCATCCGCACGTGTTCGGTGACGTGACGGTAAAAGATTCCGGTGAGGTCTTGAAAAACTGGGAAACCATAAAGAAAGCAGAGAAAAGCCGGGACACGTTGGAAAAACAGTTGGATAGTGTATCCAAGGCTCTGCCGTCGTTGATCCGCGCCGAAAAACTGCTTTCACGCTGTAAAAAAGAAGGCGTTTCTGTTGAACGTGATCCGGAAAAGCTTATCCGGAACATTTCCGAGAAAGCGGAAGCTCTTACGCCGGACGCTGACAGCCGCGTGATCGGCGAACTCCTTTTTGCCGTTGCCAATCTTTCATATGCCTTGAAGATCAACTCGGAGCAGGCCTTGTATGAAACCAATGACGACTTTATCCGGAAAACAACGAAAAATGAGGAATAAAAATGAGACTTGATAAGTATTTAAAAGTAACGCGTATTATCAAGCGCCGCACAGTGGCCAACAATGCCTGCGATACGGCGCATGTAACCGTCAATGACCGTCCGGCAAAAGCCTCTTATGATGTAAAAGTGGGCGATATTATCGCCATTACATTCGGAGAGAGAACTTTGCGTGTCGAAGTGACGGATGTAAAGGAAACCGTCGGAAAAGATCTTGCCGCAACCTTGTATAAGGTTTTGGAATAACTGCTATTATCGGCGCATAGCATGTACAGAGGAAAATCGCTTGCAAGAGCGACAAATTCTGAAAGGAATGAATCTGTATGCAAATGGAATCCTGCGGAACAATCGCTGTCACAGACCGTGCGGCTATTGAACTTACCGGTATTTTATCGGTAGACAGTTTTGATGAATTTACGATTACATTGAATGTGTCCTGCGGCAGACTGACGATTGAGGGGGAAAACTTGAAGATTGGCGTGCTTGATCTGGAAAAAGGGAAGGTAAGCGCCGGCGGAAAGATAAACGCCGTTTATTATACCGACGGAGCGCCGGTCAAAGACGGTTTCTTCTCCCGTATTTTAGGGCGTCGGTCATAAGCGGATATGGCGATTTTATTCGGACGTAACCCATGGCCGGTCATTCTTTCTTTTTTTGTTTGCGGAATGATAGCCGGCGTTCTTTTCGATCTGTTCAAGATCAAACGGCATATTTTCGGTGCACCGCAGATTCTGTTGTTTTTCGATGATTTTATCTTTATGCTTACGTGCGGTATACTTGTCATATTTGATGCTTTTGCGTTCAATAACGGAAATTTCAAATGGTACGAAGCGCCGTTTATGCTTTTCGGCTTTACCGTTTACCGGCTGACGCTTTCGCGCTTAGTCATTTTTTGCATATTCCGGGTAATTGATTTTGTCAAAAAACTGTTATGGCGTTTGTTTTTGCCGGTTTTGCGCTTTATGCGTAAACTTTTTGTCAAAGGTCGTGAGGTGTTTTTAAAAGCTCTGTTGCGCCGGAAACTCTTACGCTTCCAAAAGAGCTTTACGCGCTGTTATCCCATAAGCGTGCGCGTATAATGTGCATATAAACAGAAAGGATGTGAAAAGATGAGCCTTGCAAAAAATCTTGTTATGATTGTCATTATTGTTTTGCTTTTAGCGCTCGGTATTCACCAACAACTGCGGATCAATGAACTGGATAAAACCATTTCAGCCTTGGAAAAGCAGAATGAAACCCTAAAATACGAAAATGATAAGAAACAGAACGAGCTCGACACGCCGCTTGACGAGCGTATAGAAAAAGAAGCCGGAGACCTGGGGTATAAAGATCCAAACGCCCAATATTATTACAACGATTTCAGCGGTTGATGCTATTTTCCGGAATTTCACGAAAGGAAGTTGAAAACTATGAGAATTCTTCATACGCGGCTGTTGGCCGAAGAGGTGTGTCGGTTGCTAATCGAAGCCAATTATGAATTGCCGGAGTCTCTCGCCAAACGCATGAAAGACTGTGAAGCATCCGAGGAAAACCCGCTTGCAAAGTCCATTTTAGGCAAACTTTCCGACAACATGGCCGCTGCCAAGGAAATAAGCGTGCCTGTGTGCCAGGATACCGGCATGGCGGTCATTTTTCTTGAAATCGGTCAAGAGGTATTCTGGGAGGGCGAGCCGTTGGAAACGGCTGTCAATCGTGGTGTGGCAGAGGCCTATGACAAAGGCTATCTTCGCAAATCCGTCGTTTGCGACCCCTTGTTCGACCGCATCAATACCGGTAACAATACACCGGCGATTCTTCACACACGAATCGTTCCGGGCGACCGCGTGCGCCTTATCGCCGCGCCCAAAGGCTTTGGAAGTGAGAACATGAGCGCGGTAAAAATGTTTACGCCTTCTGCCGGGAAAGACGATATTATAGCATTCGTAACCGATACCGTAAAAAAAGCCGGCGGAAATCCCTGTCCGCCGATTGTGGTGGGCGTAGGAATCGGCGGTAACTTTGAATACGCGCCGTATCTTGCAAAAAAAGCATTGGCACGCGATATTGCCGAGCCGAATCCGGACGCACGCTATGCGGCGCTTGAAAAAGAAATGCTTGAAAAAATTAATTTGCTTGATGTTGGCCCGCAGGGGTTCGGCGGAAATACCACCGCTTTGGCTGTTAACATCGAGTATTTTCCGACGCACATAGCCGGACTTCCTTGCGCCGTTAATATCGGCTGCCATGTAACACGCCACAAAGAAACGGTTCTATAATGTGACCAGTAAAATGCATTTTCTACAATTTCAGGTAACTTTCACACGATTTTTTATATAAATTCAACAAAACGCTATTTACTTTTTCCGAAACCTGTGCTATAATATAGACAATGAAAGGGAAACCTTTCAAACATCCCACAGGAGGAAAGTCGTATGAAATTAACCATTACGGGAAGAAAATTTACCGTCACAGACAGCATTTCCGAGCGAATCACGGAAAAACTAAACAAGTTCGACAAGTATTTTGACGATGAAGCGACCGGTACGGTTGTTCTTCGTTCCAGAAAAAACACAGAAATTATCGAAATTACGATATATTCCAAGGGCACAATGTTCCGTGCCGAGGTTGAAGACGAAAGCATTTTGAATGCGCTTGACCGCGCGGTGGACATTATCGAGCGTCAGATTCGTAAAAATAAGACACGATTGGAGCGCCGCTTGAAGATTGGCGCATTTGATAAAACCGTTTTGGCGGATAACCAATGGAGCGATGCGGAAGAAGAACCGATTCGTATCACAAGAACCAAAAAGTTTGTCATGAAGCCGATGACACCCGAAGAAGCCGTTCTCCAAATGAACCTGATTGGGCATGAATTTTTCCTCTTTACCAACGCAGAAAATGAAAAAGTATGCGTAGTCTATAAAAAGAAAAATGAGGAATATGGCTTGATTGAAACCGTAACCGAATAAAGCATTTATGGCACAAAAGCGAACCGATTTTTTCGGTTCGCTTTTGTGCTGTTTATATAAATTTGTTTGTGAAAAGGATTCAAAATGTATAAGAACTGTATATTTTTATTTGGTATAATTAAAGAAAATGCAGTGTGAGAGGAGTGCGTGACACTGAACCTGCCGATGATGGTGCTGTTTTGCATTTTGGATGTTTCCGTGATGGGATATCTGTTTTTTTCTGTTTTGCATATGCGTTTCTCCAAACCGGTATCCTATGCGGTATATGCTTTATTTATTGCTGTTGCAACCGTAAAACACATTGTTTTCTTCGATTATCTATCGATTCGCACAGTTATGCAGTGGCTTCTCTGTATCGGAATCCTGTTTCTGTTGTTTACGGACAAAGCCTGGAAGAAAATTGGCGTATTTTTCCTTTATGCAGTCGGTACGATTTTAATTGAATCAGCCAGCATGTTCTTGGGAAACGCGCTTGGCGATGAGTCGTTTTTTGTCAATCATACGGTAAATCCCATTATGTTTCTCATCAATATATCCCTTACGTTTTTGTATGTTCTGATACTTGCCCAGATTCTGAACCGAAAGCAGGATACATTTGAGAATAAGGCAGTACGCTTTTTAATTATTTACGGTGCGATACAGTTAGCCATCGGGTTTGTGCTGTATCTTGCCATGTGGGATTACCGTTTGCAGGCCGCGCCGCTTATGATAGCGTTTGTCTTTGTGGCTCTTGTATCCATCTTGTTTGGCTTTCTTTTATTCCGCATGGTGCGCGATGGCATGAAAGAACAGGCCAAAATGGAGCAATTGCGCTTGCAGCAGTCGTTGGAGGAAGAGCACTTCAAACGTTTGCAAATCCAGTATGACGAATATAAAAAACTTCGCCATGATTATTCGATGCACATTAACACCATTCGTGCGATGAAAGATACTGAGGCTCGAAACGCATATATCGATTCGCTGACACAGAAAATGGTAAATTGCGATGAAATGGCATACTGTGCCAATGCGGCGCTTGACGCATTGCTTTTCAACGAGAAAAAGTGTGCGGAGACTTTGGGGATCCGGGCAGATTTCAAGGTGAATGGAATCGAAAACATATCTGTACCGGATATTGATATCTGCACGCTTACCTCTAATCTGATTGGCCACGCATATACTTTGGCGCAGGATGCTGAACCTGACCGCTTTGTCAGTGCCTTGATTCTTGCAAAAGACGGTCAGTTGGTTATCAATGTCAGAGGAACTTGTCCCATGGAACCGAACGAAGCGCAAAAGAATACGCTGGATATGGAAATTGTCGCAGAGCTTGCCGAAAAGTATGCAGGTTCTGTGCTTGATACATACGATAAGGGCGTGTACAGTTATACGCTAAGTATTCGGTTAAAATAGCCGTTAAAGAAAGAATAACAGCATATAAAAACCACAGCGATGTAAAGAAATTTACATCGTTGTGGTTTTAGCGTTTTAAACGTTAATTGTTGACGATATTCTGCATCCATTTACCGCTTTTGACAAGGCAAATGCCAACGATTGCCTTGATTAAGTCTACTGAAAGTGTGCAGGCGTAAAGTGGAATAATCGGCATTTCAGTAAATTTGGCAAGCAGGAATGCGACCGGAAAGGCAACGCCTACCATATAAACACTGTCAAATAAGAATGTAAGTACGGTCTTTCCGCCGGAACGCAGTGTGAAATAGGAGGCGCTGGAAATGGTGTTGACCAACATATAGACCGAATAGACCCGAAGAAATGAAACCGCTAAATCTTTGGCTTCTTGTGCTGTCTCCGTATAAAGCATGGGGAAAAGAGGCGCTGCACAAAAGAGAATAAGGGCTAATCCGCAGCTTACCATAAACGAAAACATAATGAGACGTGCATCGGTTTGTTTGGCTTCTTTCATGCGGTTGGCACCGAGCAGATTTCCGACGATAATCGCGATAGCGTTGCCGAATGCAATGGTGGCTACATTAAAAATGTCGGTTACGGTGGTCGAGATGTTGTATCCGGCCACAACAGCAAGTCCGCGTAAAGAATAGCAATAGGTGAGCGCTGTAACACCGGTTGCCCATAACGCTTCGTTGACAAGCAACGGTAAGCTTTTAGGAAGAACGGTCTTGACAAAGCTGAGCGGTACACGTATGGTTTTGTATATGCCGTGCAGGAATGCATAGGTGTCTTTTAGGCGAACGGTTAAAATAATGATAGAAAGCTCTACAAACTTGGCAATAACCGTTGCGATGGCCGCACCGCGCACGCCGAGTGCCGGCGCTCCGAAATGACCGAAAATGAGCACATAGTTCAACGAGAGATTTGTAACGATTGCCGCAATGCCTGCTTTCATCGGCAGTGTGGTATGTTCGGTTTCACGCAAGGTACTGGAATAGGCTTCTGTGGCCGCTTGCGGAATAATCCCGATGATAATGACGGATAAGTATTCCTTCGCATATTGAAACGTTTTGGCGAGATCGCCTGTTTCACTGCCCTCATGCAGAAACAGTTCGATTAGCGTAGGACCTGCGGCTATCAGTGCGGTAAGCGCCGCGATCAACAGACAGAGATTGGTATACAGCTTTAAGCGGAAACTCTTCTGCACACCGTCGTAATCGCCCTTGCCGTAAAATTGTGCTGTAAAAATGCCGACGCCGGCACATCCGCCGAATAAGCATAGGTTATACACAAATATCAGCTTGTTGACGATGGCTACGGCTGACATTGGTTCCGTTCCGACTGCGCCGACCATGATATTGTCCAATAAGTTGACAAAATTGGTGATTCCGTTTTGAATCATGATTGGTATAGCAACCGATAACGCTTTGGCGTAGAATGCGCGGTCGCCGAACAGGTAACTTATTTTTTGTTTGACTGATGTCATTTTAACACTCCTTGTTGATAAACATTCGTTTGATTGAGAGTTCCTTATGTTAATTGCAAAAGACGCTAACTATATGATACACAAGAAAAGCGCATATCCAGGCAACACCCGTTTGGAAGAGCATTCGTTTGCATGTTGCCCAAAAGGAGGATAGTTCTCTGCCGATGGCGGCCGCGGCCGCAACGCACGGCATGTATAGCAGGGCAAACGTTAAAAAGGACAGTACCGAGGCTGTGGAAGAAAACTCTGCCCTTAATGCCTCTTCAAAAGGGAGCGATGAGGAGAGCAGGATTTTAAGCGAGCTGATAACTGCCTCTTTTGCCGTCAAACCGGTAATCAAGGCTGTCACGGTTTTCCAGTTTGCAAAGCCGAGCGGAGCAAAAATAGGCGCAAGCGCCCGGCCGACGGCGGCAAGAATGCTGTCAGAGCTGTCCGAAACAAGAGTAAGTGAAAAACCAAAATTCTGTAAGAACCATAAAATAACGGTAGAAAGAAAGATGACAGTAAAAGCCTTTACCAAAAAATCTTTGGCTTTTTGCGCCATGAGCGTAAAGGTGTTGCGCGCTGTCGGCAGACGGTAGGTCGGCAGTTCCATAACAAACGACTCGGTTTGGTCATGGTCACTTTTTAATAGAAGCATGACAAGGATTCCTATAAGAACAGCGCCTGTGTACAGTGAAGCAATGACCGGCAACGGATGTTTCGGAAAAAACACACTTGTAAAGAGCGCGTAAATGGGAAGTTTGGCACTGCACGAAATAAAAGGCACCAGATAGATAGCCTTTTTTCGTTCGGTTTCGCTTGCCACCGTTCGTGCAGCCATGACAGCCGGTACAGAACAGCCGAACCCTATCAGCAGCGGAACAAAGGTTTTGCCCGAAAGGCCTATCGCGCGCATCGGCTTATCCATAATGAATGCAACGCGTGCCATGTAACCGGTGTCCTCCAACAGAGATAAAAAGAAAAACAGGGTTACAATGGTCGGTAAAAAGGAAAGAATACTTCCGATACCGGTAAAAATACCGCCGATAATCAGTGAATGCAAAGCCGGAGCAACATGGAGGTCACTTAAAAAGCGGTCCGAAAGCGCAATAAAAGCATTGATTGCCGAGGTAAACAAAGAGGAAAGCGTGCCGCCGGGAAACACGAACGTAAAAAAGAAAACCGATCCCAAAATCAGGAAAAATAGGGGAAAGGCCGTATACTTGCCGGTTAAAAGCCGATCGATGCTTTCAGAAATACGTTCTTCTTTGGAAAGGGATACCGGTTTCTTTACATACTCGGTGCACAGCTTTTCGATTAAGGAATAGCGAGCGCCGGCAAGTGCTGCGTAGGAATCGGTCGAAAGCACATCTTCAAGAGTCTTAACGATATGTAGGACGTTTGTTCGTTCTTCCTTGGAAAGTTCAAACGGCACGGTCAAGGACGGATCCTGGTCGAGCAGTTTAGATGCACAAAATCTGATTGGTATCTTATTGTTTTGTGCTTTTTCACGGATAATCCCGGCAAGCTTCCCAAGAGCTGTTTCCACCGTCATATCAAACTTCGGAATTTGCGGCAATTCGTGTTTCTGAACAGCGAGGCGCACCGCTTGAACGAGTGTATCTGTGCCCTCGCTTTGGGAGGCTGTGACGGGAATGATCGGAACAGAAAGAGCCGATGAAAGTTTCGGAATATCGACTTCGATACCGGCAGATTTCGCCGCGTCCATACGGTTTAGAGCCAAAACCGTCGGAATTTGCAGTTCAAACAATTGCAAGGACAGATACAAGCTCCTTTCGATGCTTGTAGCGTCTACAATGTTGATAATGCAGTCCGGCCGCTCTTTTAACAGAAAATCCCGCGCAACAGTTTCTTCCGCCGTGTACGTGGAAAGAGAATACAGGCCGGGCAGATCTACAAGAACCATGTCCGTATTTCCTTTAATAATACCGTCTTTTTTTTCGACCGTCACACCCGGAAAATTTCCAACATGCTGGTTACTGCCGGTAAGGGCATTGAATAGAGTTGTTTTACCGCAATTCTGATTGCCGATAAGGGCGATAATCATAAATTTACCTGCTTTGTATAGATTTGGAAGTAGACTTTTAGGAAAGAATTCAGCAATCCGGCAAATAGGCACAAAACAGCCACGCGGCAAAATCTGCGGCGTGGCTGAAATACTTATTTTGCCGTGATATATCCCTTGGAAGCGAGAAATTCGGCAATCAGCACACCGCCGCCGGCAGCGCCGCGAAGCGTATTATGAGACAGTCCGACAAACTTGTAATCGTAAAGTTTGTCTTCGCGCAAACGTCCGGCAAAAATTGCCATCCCTTTATCCGTTTCACGGTCAAGCTTAGCTTGCGGACGGTTGTCTTCTTCAAAGTAGTGAATGAATTTTTCGGGTGAGGAGGGGAGGTTCAAGCCGTTCCCGAAAGAATCCCATGCGGCAAGAATCTCTTCTTTGGTCGGTTTCTTTTCAAACTTTACAAAGACTGCCGCCGTATGGCCGTCGCTGACAGGGACGCGGATGCACTGCGTTGTGATGACAGGCAGATCTGTCGGCACAATGACGCCGTTTTCCAATTCGCCCCAGATTTTGAGCGGTTCATTTTCGCTTTTTTCTTCTTCGCCGCCAATATAGGGAATGATGTTGTCAATCATTTCCGGCCATTCTTTGAAAGTCTTTCCTGCGCCGGAAATAGCCTGATAGGTTGTAACAACGACTTCCTTGATACCGTATTTGCGTAACGGCGTCAAGAGCGGAACATAGCTTTGAATCGAGCAGTTCGGCTTGACGGCGATAAAACCGCGGGAAGTGCCGAGTCTCTTTCTTTGCGAATCGATAACGTCAATATGCGCCGGGTTAATTTCCGGAATTACCATGGGAACGTCGGGCGTGCCGCGGTGAGCGGAATTGTTGGATACAACCGGTGTTTCGGCCTTGGCATAGGCTTCTTCAAGGGCACGGATTTCGTCTTTTTTCATATCGACGGCACAGAATGTGAAGTCGCACATAGACGAAACGGTCTCGACATCCGATGCGTCGTAGACTTTCATGTTTTTGACGGATTCCGGAATTTCGGCTGCCATTTTCCATTTGCCGGACACAGCTTCTTCGTATGTTTTTCCGGCTGAGCGGCTGCTTGCGGCAAGTACGGAAATCTCAAACATAGGGTGTTCGGCAAGAAGGGTGATAAAGCGCTGTCCTACCATACCGGTTGCGCCGATGATACCGGCTCTTAATTTGTTCGCCATGGATTTTTTCTCCTTATTTGGGTTATTGTGGGTGTGTTGGATTATTCGTATTGTGCGCGCGGACCGCCGATATATTTCGGACGTGTACGTGCAAAAGTGACCGGCGCCTGACCAATGGTTTTCATGGAAAGACGCACCGGAACGGCTACGCGTTTTAAATGCATGCCGATGAGCGTATTTCCGATATCAATACCCCAGTCGGCACTTATTTCTTCTACTAAGCACGGATCGTCAAAGCCATGATATGCGGCGGTTGCAAAGCTTCCGCCGGCATGTTCGTGCGGTACGGCCATGACCTCGGTCAAACCGTATTTTTCCGCGCAGGCGCGTTCGACGACCAAAGCGCGGTTAAGGTGTTCACAGCATTGGCAGGCAAGAAAAATACCGCGTTTGTTGGATTCGGCATGTAAGACCTCAAATATTTCGTTTGCCGGGTGAATATCGCCGCTTGTGCCGATCTTCTGACCGAGAATCTCACTGGTAGAGCAGCCGACGACTAAGATTTGTCCCGGCTTTGTCGGAGCAACCGAGAATAACTCATTAACCGCATCGAAAATCTGAGATTGTATTGTATTTTTAGGCATTTAAATCTTCCTTTCGGTTTCTGATAAAACGGACAAAGCTATTTTGCAAGAAGTGAAACATCTGATTTTTTGGCATACAGCGCGGCGTTGACCACCGCTCCGAGCAAAAGAATCAAGCATGACATATAAATCCATAACAGGAGCATGATAAATGCGCCGATGGAACCGTAAACCAACGAATAGTTGGAAAAATGATTCATATAGAACGAAAACACCGTGGAAACGAGTACCCAGCATAAGGAGGTAAATACCGTTCCCGGAAGTACGTCCCAAAAGGATTGATGAATATTCGGAATCCACAGATAAAACAGCGTTACCACCATGTATATGGTTGCTCCCGTAAAGAGAATACGCGAAATGGTCTGAATGTGCAAGAGTCCGAAAAAGGGGATATATGTCTGTAAAAACGCTAAAATTTGTCCGCCTAAAATGAGTAAAAACAGCGACACATAGAACGCTACAATGATAAGAACCGACACAACGATCGAAATGCCCCATTCGGCAAGAGGAAACGTGTAGCCGTGTGACCGGAAAATGCGGCGCACCGTGCGTTTAGCTGATTTCATGAAACGTGAGAGCGTGTAGACTGTTAAGATAATACCGAGAACAAGGTAGGAAAGGTTGCTGTTTTGACCCACATACTGGACGTATGTGCCAACCAAATCTTCCAAAGCGTCTGGCAAAAGGGTATAAAAGAACGTGCTTTCAATGTCAAACCCCTGTATGGCCATGGAGAGTGAGGCATGAATTACCATGAGAAGCGGAAAAAAGGCAAAAACAAGAAAATAGGCCATTTCAGCGGCGGCAGAAGTTAAGTCGTTTTGAAAAAACAAGCGCACGCATCGGTAGAGAAACGAGTTTTTGCTTTTAAACAAACGCAATCCTTACACCTCCGGCATGTTCAATTAAGTTTCTGCACTGCGGTCACGGTACATCTTTTCCGCAAAGTCATATAGGGAATCCAAGAAATTTGCTGTAAACAGGAAATCATCGAGAATCGCTGGTTCAGCCGAAAGAATCTTTACGGCGCTTTTCAAGTTGCGCATAAAGCGCGGCGCACAGCGCTTACAGCCTTTACGCGTTGTCAGCGGACAGATCGGAATCGCTCTTGGATCCGGACGGACGTTTAAAATATAACGTCCGTCCGGAGCGGTTATAAATGACGTATAATAGGGGAAGATGCGGCAGGAAAACGGACGGATGTGCCTGTCACAATGGCCGGAGCAGATAAGCATATCCGGTTGTTTGTGCGTGCTGTCGCAAAGATAGGAATAATCCGTCGCGCCAAGATGCTGCAAATACGCTTTTTCATACGGCAGCAAGAGCATACCGGATTCCGGTTTGTCTGTCGGCGACAAGTTTTGGCAGCAAAACGCGCCGCATAGCGTTCCGCAGTCATACCGGCGGGGCGTTATGTCGTCTAACAGCGCATAAGCCTTGTCAAACAGCTCAAATACGTGCGACCCCATTATTTTTGGAGAAGATGAACGGCAAATCCGCCGAAATCGGCGTCAATGTAAACGGCTTTGTAATCGCCTTTGGCGTCGATCTTCTTGGATTCTTCGATGAATTTCAAGCCTTTGTTCTTTAAATAAGCCTCGGCGCGTTTGATGAAGTTGGTTTCGATGGCAATGTGGCCGAGACGTCCATAACCTTTGGATTTCATGATCTCGATATCCGTGCCGACAAAGATCGAACCGTTGCCGTCTTTCAGATCTAAGCCGAACGGGGCGAAAGTCTTGGCGATCGTCATTGCTTCATCTGCATTTTCGGCATTGATACCGACGTGCTTGATCTTGAAACCGAGCATGAGCTTGACGGCATTTTCGGTAAGAGCTTTGATTTTGTCAAATTCTTTGTTTTTGATGAATTCGTCTTTTACCATGAAACTGCCGCCGCAAGCGAGGATCTTGTTGAAAGAAAGGTAATTCAAGATGTTATTTTCGTTAAGCCCACCGGTCGGCATAAACTTGATGGCTCCGTAGGGCGCTGCCATGGCTTTTAACATGGGTAGTCCGCCGGCTGCCTCTGCCGGGAAGAATTTAACGATATCCAGACCAAGTTCAATGGCCGTTTCGATATCCGAAGGATTGGAACAACCCGGAAGAATCGGCACGTCGATTTTCTGGCAGTGCTTTACTGTGTTCGGATTAAGGCCGGGGCTGACGATAAACTGTGCACCGGCGGCTTTGGCGGCATCTGCCTGTTCGGCGTTTAAAACCGTGCCGGCACCGACGACCATGTCCGGATATGCTTCGGTAATGGCTTTGATGGCGTCAGCGGCGGCGGCGGTGCGGAATGTGATCTCCGCGGCCGGGAGTCCTCCGTCAATTAAAGCTTTGGCAAGAGGAACGGCGTTTGCCGCGTCCTCGATTTTGATGACCGGAATAATACCGGTTTCATAAATGCGTTCGTAAATGCTTTTCATTTTTCTTTCTCCTTGTATTTATGTATCTCTTGGTCTTATATTTTTGTAAAATCAAACGCTTTGGGCATAGCTGGAAACAACGGTTTATATGCGAAAATATTGAAGGAAAACTTGCGGCATACTCCGGATTCATCGACGCGCGCCAGACGATTTTTATAGTTGCAAAGTGTTTCGCCGGTGGCTTCCATGCGCAAGAAATGCTCGCAAAGCTCACAGCTCGCTTCAAGCTCATCGGGCAGATTGTATTTTTTCAATCGGAATCCTCCTTACCGGCGTTCAGCCATGCAAAAATTATACAATTTATATTATACCACTTTTTTGCCAAAAATCAAGAACTGAAACGCTTTTTTTACACTTCTTTTTTGTGTATTTCCCGGATTTTTTCCGAAAAAGCGGAACCGAGCAAGAAAAGCAATAGAACACCCGTGGCGATTACGCAGAAAAAAGCATATAATAGGATGATGCCGTAAAGCTCTTGCAAATTCGTCACAGTCGGAACGGCATATCCGAAAACCGCAATTGTCTCACGCGGCAATACCAATAAAAGAAGCGCGGTAAAAACCGGCAAAAGGACCGCGCCGGTCAAGCGTGTAAACAAAAACTGCCGTGAAGAAAGACCGTATTTTTCACACAGATCCGTTACCTGACAAATAACACTGAGTCCGGAAAAACCGATTGCCGCGGCGCAAAGCACATGATTTAAGGGAAATTCCGCGCTTTGCGTCATGGTGACCGCGCCGGAAACCTCAAAAAGAGCCTGCACCCCGAATTTTGCCAAGATGTTTGCGTCATTTAACAGCGAACGGCCGATAGTGCCGGAGAGCATATAAAAAAGAATCACATAGCCGCAAACCGAAAGCATATTGGAAACGGCATGATTGGCGCTCGAACATAAGGATGAAGTAAAGCTTGCGTGTACAGGCGGCGTGAAAACGACATTCTCATTGGCTTTTTGCGGATAGCAGATCCGTAAAAGCAATGCATTTGTCAAAACCGTGAGAAACAGCGCGGCACACAGAAGAAATCCGGCTTTGACGCTGCCGAGCGAGAACGTGCCGGCTACGCTTATCAAAAAGGCAGGGGAGGCGTTGTTGGCTAAGGCTACTGTCCGCTCTGCCTCTGTTTTGGAACACCGCCCGTTTTCATAAGCGATTCCGGCGGCTGCCGCCCCATTCGGAAACCCTCCGGCAAGTCCTGAAAGAAATGCACCGCACAGCGCTTTCGGAATGCCGAAAAGCGGCGAAAGGATAAAGGATACGACTGTTCCTGCTTTTTCGGCAAGACCGGTTCGTACAAGGAACTGCGTTAAAAACAAAAACGGAAACAGAGATGGCACTAAAACCGTTGCACACAGACGAAGTGCCTCTCTCACAAGCGGCGCAAGCGCTGCGGCATTTATGCAAAACCAAATGCATATCAAGAAAAAAAGCAATGTGCAGAGCACATCCATCGTTTTTTTCATCCAATCCGTCCTCCGTCACATTTGTATGCATATTACTTTATTAAAAAAAGCAGGCAAGTATGCCGGATCAACCCGGATTTCGGAAATTTATCGTTTTTTGCCGTTTGACGGCATATATCGGAGGAAATATGAGTAAACATAAAATGACAGGGGAAATCAGTGCGCGCATTGCCGAAGCAACAGGGTTGCCGGTAGATGTATTGGGCTCCGCACCGGTTTTTCAGATGCTTTCCGACCGGGAAATGATCGTGGAGGGAGTGCGTAATTTAGACTATTACGATGATTCTTCCGCGCGCATACATACCGGAAAAATCGGTATTGTCATTTCGGGCAAGCGGCTTTATATCAAGTGTTTGGCCAATCAAAATATCTGTGTATCCGGAAAAATCGAAAAGATTGAGCTTATCCGGACAGAATAAAGGTGTGATTCCTATTTTTCCGTTTTTTACCGGAACTGTTGTTTTTTCCGTAACCGGCATCAAGCCGGAAACGCTCATCAACCGTCTGCGTCTTAACGTTCCCATGCGGAAGATCCGGAAAACGGACGAAAACGGTTTGCGTTTTGAGGTCATGTACCGCGATAAAAGCACGGTTGAGGACTGTGTCCGAAGCATTTCATCAGACGCATGTGTTACTGTTGAGAAAGAGCGCGGCTTTCCGGTTCTTGCAAGACGCTGTAAGAAACGATATGGCTTGTTTGCCGGAGGGCTTGCAGCGCTTCTTCTGGTGTTTATCTCCGCACAGATGATCTGGCAGGTAAGCGTCGAGGGCAACCAGACAGTCGAAAGTGCGCAGATTGAAAAACTGTTAAAATCTTTGGGAATTGCGGAGGGAATGCCGAAAAAAAACAAGGATTTAGAGTATCTGTACAACACTTTTTTGCTTTCGGAAAAAAGAATTTCCTGGATTTCTTTCAATTATGACGGCATGATTGCACATGTCGAGGTCAAGGAGGCCGAAAACCCGGAAAAGCAGATCGATAAAACAAAAATCACCAATCTTATCGCTTCTGCTGACGGCGTTATCAAACGTGTAGATGCCTTGGATGGAAGTGCCGCCGTGTTTCCGGGAGATACGGTATGTAAGGGCAATCTGCTTGTTTCCGCTTTTGTGGAAACGCGCGAAACCGGCACGGTCTTACGCACGGCGCGCGGCAGTGTATGGGCCTCCACCGTACATATTTACGAAGTAAGTGTACCAAAAAAACAGGCGATCAAACAGTATACCGGAAAAAAGGATACCAAACATACGCTTTGTATTTTAGGAAAAAACATACCGCTTTCGTTTCCCTCCTTGCACACGGATGAACCGTATGACAAGAATTATCAGAAAGAACCATTTGTTTTGTTTGGGTTTATCCGGCTGCCTTTTGAAGTTTTAACAGAAGAATCAAGCATTTATCGTGTCGGATATAAGCAGAATACAAAAGAAAAAGCCGCCGCAGAAGCGGCGGCGGAAATTGCCAAACGTATCGATAGAGACCTGATCCGCGCGGAGATCCTTAAAAGAGAGGACGCGGCAAGCGAAACAGAAAATGCCTATGTATTTACATGCGAGCTTACATGCCTTGAAAACATAGCTTTACCCGTGCAACTGGAATTTGAGGAGAAAACGGCAAATCTCGGCGTTTCAGCTGTTCAGCTCACGGACGGCTCTGGCACAGGCCAAAAGTAATCCGTCATTATGAAAGCCTTTGGTCGGGCAGATAAAACCGCCCTCTCCGTTTTCATTCCAGGCGTAGATAATGGCAAGGTCGCCAAGCGTCTTTCCGGCGCATTTTTTCTGGAATTCGCCGCAGCGCATTATATGGTTATAAAGGGAAATCGGCGTGATGTCAGGCGAATAGCAGGAGTACGCCTCCGGTTTTTCTGGCTTTTCGTTGGGACGGTTGTCCCAGCCGCCGGAAAGGCAGGGCATATACGGGAGTTTTCCGAATTTTGTATGACCCTCCCATACGACCTCGTGGTCGTGGGCCAGGTCGTCGAACGGCAAAAGATAGTTTACCGTGCCGTCTGACAAAGTGGTTTTGCCGCGATGATAGTTGTAGCCGGTAATTCCGTCAAACCCGTCAAGATACAGCTTTTCGCCCAAATCTGTCCAAATATTTTCCCGTTCTAAGCTCATCGCGCCTGTCGCGTCGCGAAGTCCGCCCTGACAGCCCATGATAAAGCATCCGGGAAGTCCGGCTTTGACACACTCTTCACGTAAATAGTCAAAGCATTCGTGTGTTTTTTCTCTGCCGCCTAAGTAATCGACGATACCGCTTGCCGAGAAAAAGATAATGACCGGTTTTCCGTCGATTTTCAAAGCGTGTTCGTTTGTCAAAAAGCGCATCCAGCGGCTGCATGCGTCTTTCCATGTCTCATAATAGATCTGCGCGCCGTGGTGGTTGCAGACAAGCAGACAGAATTCGAGAAGCGATGCATTGCGGCTGGCAAGATAGCGATCGATAGCACGGTTGTTGCCGCGTTCTTCTCCGCCGCCCTCGGGATAATACCAGTCGAATGCCCAAAAGGCAAGACCTCCGTTATGTGCATAGTCAATCTGCTTTTCCATGTTTTCGACGCTGTTGCCGAGCCAACCCCAAACAGGTTGACGGCAGTCGAATTCTTCGAGAAGCCGCCGTGTCCAATTGCCGCGGTATTCGTACCAGCCGTCGTAGTAATATGCTCCGAGTTTCATGTATCAACACTCCTTTTGTCATTCAGAATTGTTTTAGTCCTCGCCGCTTATGTCATCTATCTGACATTCCAAGTCATCTACTTGATCTTGAAGGTCATCTACTTGATCTTGCAGGTTATCTATTTCGTTTGCTATGTGTACAAAAATGCTGCCAATATCGGTAGCCGGCGTTGCGTTATAAATTTCGATGAGTTCTAATTCCGCCTTTCCGCCGCATTCCATAAAATCAACGCGAAAACCGGTCAATATCCCTTTCCATTGCGGATTTTCAGCCATATCCAAATAGATATCCAGCTTTTCTCCGGCCGTGTATGTATCGGAACGTACACACTTATTTTGTGTATAAGTATCTTCGACCGATGTTTTGAAATAGACCTGCGCATAGGAGCGATTGGGGGTGTCCGGATAGCCGGTAAAGCGCAGATGGACATAACGTGCACGTGATAGATCAAGACGCACGGAATTGTTTAAGAGAATCGGGTCATAGCATACGGCTCCTCCATCACGCATGACCGGCAGTGCGGAAAGGACAAGGCTGGTTTTGCTTTCCGGCAGAATTGCCGCATGGATCAGTTCCCAACCGTCCTCAAAAGTTTTGAAAGGATTTGAAAAATCAAAGACAGCAAGCGGTGTTTCCCCCGAAAGCATTTCGCAAAGAGCTGTGTTTCTATTGGGTGCGGCAACCAGATTCAGGGCTTTTTCAAGAAGTTCGATCCGTTTTTCGAGCTCCATGATTTTTTCATCGGTGTACATGCGCTTTACTCCTTTGTTTATAAACTTCTTTATTGCACATATTATATATTTTTAGCCCGCAAATTGCAATAGCAACCTGCAATAATTCACAGAAAAGTAACGATTAGCGTAG
>ERZ857757.143-NODE-143-length-88638-cov-12.162706_pt1 | contig 88638 bp, 91 predicted proteins | sample MGYA00519764_ERZ857757 | MGnify/ENA primary metagenome ERZ857757 (study PRJEB31778, sample SAMEA3449359) | human gut metagenome | biome: human gut; feature: human-associated habitat; material: faeces | place: United Kingdom | collected 2010/2012 ...
CTGGCGGTGAGCGTCAGCGAATTTCAATAGCCCGCGCTATCCTGAAAAACAGCCCGATCCTGCTTTTGGATGAAGCAACGGCGTCCCTTGACATCGAGAACGAGCTGGCAGTAAAGCAGGCCATCGCCAATCTGCTGAAAGAGAAAAAGACTGTGGTAATGATTGCTCATACCCTTTCCATTGTCAAAAATGCAGATCAAATCCTTGTAATGGGTGATGGCAGAATTGCTGAATCAGGAACCCACGAAGAATTGCTTGCTAAGGGCGGAAAATATGCAGCTATGTGGAACGCAGAGCAAAAAATATCGGCTTGATAGAAGCTAAAGAAGAATAATTGCATAGCGCATGAACCTGCCCCGACTACGGGGAAAGAAAAAAACCGTTGGTTGGGGCAGGTGATTTTGCGCGCCTATTTTAAGTTATTACCCTAACGGCGGTTTTGAGAAATCAGAGCCGCCGTTTCTTTGCGTTTACACAAACCAATGACGACTTGCAGGGACACGGTAGCCGATTGGAGGTTATTTTTCCGTGTCCTTCTTTTTATTTCGCAGTATCCATGATCTGCACCAATTAAAAAAAGCGTAGCCCCTCCATCGGAGTCGTCCGGCTTTGAGTATGAAATATACCATGTAAGCAATCTTCTTTATAAAACATTTCTGCGCCCAGCAGGTCCGTTGCGACTTGCTGGGCGCTTTTTGCTGTTTTCCGAGGACAAGCCCGCCTCGAAAAAATTATTTGAGAAATTTTCAAAAAGGAGGCTTTTAGCGGGTAGCGAGCGGCTTTGCGTTCGCCTTGTTAGCGGAAAGGGAGAAACCCACCTCATTCCCCCAGGAAAGGGGGTGAAAAGATGGATATGATCCCCCGCAATGACTATGGCGAGCGGTGCCAGTTCGATGCTTACTGCAAGCTGGTACTGTACCATGAGGCAATCGACTACCTTCGGGAAATGCAGAGGCGCCGTGACAGGGAACTGTCATTCAGCGACCTTCCGCAGATGGAGATGGACAAGCTCTGCGTTGTAGATCATTACCCCAGTGACAGATTTACATTCTCGTCCCATGGGTATGACCTGCATATTGAAAACGAGCTTGTGGCTGATGCCTTCGCCGGTTTGTCTGTTCAGGAGCAGAGTATTTTGATCCTGCATTTTGTTCTGGACCTGCCGGATCAGGAGGTTGGCCGCCTTGTTGGAATGTCTCGCAGTGCCGTTCAACGGCGAAGGGCAAAATCATTGACCGAGCTGCGGATCAAGTTGGCCGCACTCATGCCGAAGGGAGGTTGAAGGTATGAAGAAACCCACTTACAAGGGCAAGGAGCTTCTTCCTCTTTCGGTGATTGACGCCGCCCGTGACGGGGATTCTCAGGCTGTGGATCAGGTACTCCGGTACTATGAGGGCTATATCAATAAGCTCTGCACCCGGACGCTTTACGATCCTGACGGCCAGCCCCATGTTCGGGTGGACGAGTACATGAAGCGCCGATTGGAGATCAAGCTCATTCATTCCATTGTCAGCATGAGCTGACAAGCCCGGTCTGAAAGCGGAAACAGCTTACCCTTTCCCTGTTTCTCTCTTTCGTGAACGGAGGAAGCACCTTGACAAAGAAAGCCCGTTGGGAGGCCAACGCCGCAGTATAAGGCAAACGGATACATTCCTGTTTGTGCCGAGCCATACGGCCGGTGCGCCATGACCTCGTTTCAAGTCCGCAGGACGGGACCACTGTAACGGGCGAGCGAACAGCACCAGACCGCAAAGCAAGCGTGGCTGCTTGCGGGCGATGACACACGGGCAGGGTTAAAGATACTCGCGCATTGAACGCCCACAAAGCATTGTGCGCCGCACCCATCAGCATGGGCCGGGGTTAGACTCCCGTGGAGCTGTGCCAGCAGCCGTCCGTAAGCCTACTTTTCTTTTTTGAAAGTTTATGGATAGATCGTAAACTTTAGGCCTACGTTAGAGATAATCAAATCAATCGTAGAAGATGCAGATCGTAACTAATAATTTGATGAGTGGCCGCTAAAGTTAATAATCAAAACACTGATGCCCGGGGAGCCTTTCGGCCCTCCGGGCATCGTTTACATTAGTGGCGGCGCTATACATACGAGCGGCTGATGCCGCAGCGCTGCGCGGTCTCGCGCTGCGTCAGCGGTTCGCCGCCGCCAATGGCATAGCGCAGGCGGATGATCTCGCGCTCGCGCGCATCGAGTACCTCGCCGATGCAGCGCCGCAGCGCCTGACACATCTCGTCCGACTGCAGGCGGGCGTCCATGTCCTCATCCTCGGACAGGATGTCGAGGAGCGACAGGCTGTTGCCGTCGCCGTCCGTGTCGAGCGCGTCTGAGAGCAGCGTTTCGGCTGCGTTTTTGCGTGTGCTGCGAAAATACATCAGGATCTCGTTTTCCGCGCATTTGCTGGCGTAGGTCGCAAGGCGCACGCCCTTATCCGGACGGTAGGTGTTGATGCCCTTGATGAGCCCGATCGTGCCGATCGAGATCAGGTCGTCCGTATCGTCGTAGTGCGTGTAGTATTTTTTGATGATGTGCGCCACCAGCCGCAGGTTGCGCTCGATGAGCACGTTGCGCGCCTCCAGATCGCCCTGCAGCCATGCCTCGAGATACTTGCGCTCTTCGGCCTCGCTCAGCGGACGCGGAAATGACCCGCCGGGGCTCAGACGCAGCATCAAAAATGCACTGCTCATCATCAGCATCAGGGTACTGTACAGCATTTTCAGCCCTCCGTTTCTGCCTGAGGTCATTCTATTCAGCGGCGGCACGTACACTTTCCTGACACACATTTTTTTGCTTGTGCGCAAATACTGCACAACAGAGCGTTGATTACTGGATGAAAATTGACGGGAAGGCGAAGAAAATTTCCCGACATACTTGACAAAATACCCAAAAAGCGTTAATCTTTGAACAACGAAGCCATTTCAATTGGGATTCGGGGAAATGGCCAATGTGTTCAAAATTGAAAGGAGAACATATTATGGATTACAAAACGCTGAGTGTTAAGACGTTCATCGAGGACATGAACGGCAAGGAAGTCATGATGAAGTCCGTTCCGAGCCTGACCAAGTACCCCCTGAAGCTCTTCTACAAGAAGACCGTTGGTGACATCGTGAATCTGGTTCGCAGCAAGAAGCTCGTTCCGGAAGAAGCCATTCAGGCTTTCATCGCCGACGTCGAGGCGCTCTGAGTTATTCGATAAGGTGTGATCCCCCTGCCGGGCGGCAGGGGGATCTTTTTTTGCGCTTTTTGGTTTACATAATGATCGGCAATCGGCGCGGACGAAAAATTCAAAAAACGCTTGCGCTGCGGGTGGCATTGTGCTATAACGTAAGAAAAGTAATACAAGTTATACCGGAGGTGACGTATATGCAGTCCATGCAGGACAAATTTATGGCCACGGTGCGCATCGGCCCGAAGGGGCAGATCGTGATCCCGAAAGAGGTGCGCGATATGTTCGGCCTCGCGCCGGGTGATTCGCTCATTCTGCTGGCTGACCGCGAGCGCGGCATCGCGCTGCAGAGCAGCAGCTATTATGACCGGTTCGTGCGCGCGGTGTTCGATCAGGGCGCGAAGGCCGCGGCGCCGGATGTGCCGGAGGCGGAGACGCAGGTGTTTGCCGCCGCGCTCGCGCAGGAGCTGAAGCGGGAGGACGGACAATGAACATTCTGGAAGTGGAGGGCCTGTGCAAGACGTATCCGGCGTTTCGGCTGCGCGACGTGTCGTTTGCCGTTGAGCCGGGCGCGATCATGGGCTTCATCGGCCGCAACGGTGCCGGAAAGAGCACGACCATCAAGGCCATGCTCAATCTCGTGCATCCGGACGGCGGCCGCGTGACGATGTTCGGCCGGGATTTTTATGCCGACGAGCCCGCCTGCAAGCAGCAGCTCGGCGTGGTGCTCGGCGGCGTGGACTTTTACCCGAACCGACGGCTCGGCGTCATCACGGATGTGACGCGGCGGTTTTACGCCGGCTGGGATGCGGAGAAATACCGGCACTACCTGTCGCTGTTCGCGCTCGACGAGACGAAGAAGGTCTCGCAGCTCTCGTCCGGTATGCGCGTGAAATATATGCTCGCGCTCGCGCTCTCGCACGATGCGCGTCTGCTCATTCTCGATGAGCCGACGAGCGGGCTCGACCCCGTGTCGCGCGACGAGCTCATGGAGCTCTTTCGCGGTGTGGTGCAAAGCGGCGAGCGCAGCATCCTGTTTTCGACGCACATCACGTCCGATCTGGAAAAGTGCGCCTCGCACATCACGATGATCAAGGACGGGGAGATCCTGCGCAGCGACACGTGCGCCGGCTTTCTCGCGCACTATCGCGCGCAGCTCGGCGACGCGTCGCTCTCGCTCGAGGATATTCTCGTGCGCGTGGAAAGGAGAAACTATGACGGCAAGGATTTTCTGTAAGGATCTACGCCTTGCGGCGCACCCGATGATGTATGTGTTCGCGCTTTTCGGCGCGATGCTGCTCATCCCGAGCTATCCGTACACGGTCGCGTTTTTCTATGGCCTGCTCGGCATCTTCTTCACCTTTCTCAACGGCCGCGAGAATAAGGATGTCTATTACTGCGCCGTGCTGCCGGTCACGAAGCGCGAGCAGGTGCGCGCCCGCACATGGATGGTCGTGGCGGTCGAGCTGACGGAGCTCGTGCTCGCGGTGCCGTTTGCGGTCTTGTCGGTGCACATCAACCCCAACGGAACGAACCTCGCGGGCATCGATGCAAACGTCGCGCTCTTCGGCGCGGTGCTGCTCATTTTTGGCGTGTTCAACGCGGTGTTCCTGCCGGCGTTTTATAAGACTGCCGTGCGCGTCGGACGTTCGTTCCTGCTGGCGGTCGTCCCGATGACGGTGCTGATGGCGCTGGTTGAGGCACTGTCGCATTTTCCGGTCGTCGGACCGTATCTCGATGCGGCCGATGCGGCCGGTCAGATGCGTCAGCTTCCGGTGCTGGCTGCGGGCGCGGCGGATTTGCGCTGCTGTCGTGGCTGGCATTCCGGAGAGCGGCAAAAAACTACGAGCGCGTCGATCTGTGACGGGGGGCTTGCCGGGACGCGAAAAATATGCTATTGTGAAAAGCGGCTTTTGCGAGCTGCTTTTCATTTTTCTGTTTATTTTTGTCCGGGAGGGATCTGCGTGAAGAAGAAACGTCTCTGGCTGTCGGTGGCGCTGACGGTGCTGGTCGTCGTGTGCGCCATGCTCATTCTCTCGCGTGTCAACGAGGCGCGCAGCAATGCCGTGCCTACCGCGCCGACGGATCTGATCCTCCCGCCGGATATCCGGACAACGGCGGCACCGACCCAGAAAACCTATGATGACCTGCCGGATGTGGATATCTCCTCCTGGGAGTATCTCATCGCGAGTCAGGCGCATAATATCAGTGACTATGTGCCGGATGTGAGCAAGATCAGCGGCTCGCAGTCCACGTTCGATTCCCGTGCGGTCGATGCGCTCAATGCCCTGCTCAAGGCGGCGCGCAGCGCCGGGTGGAGCCCTTATATCTATTGTGCCTACCGCCCGTACCTGACGCAGAAGCAGCAGTACGAGGATCAGGTGAGTGCGTATATGCGCGAGGGTGACACCCGTGACGAGGCCGAGACGGCCGCGGCGCGCGTCGCGGCGCCTCCCGGCACGAGCGACCACCAGACCGGCCTCGGCGCGGACGTGGTCGACCAGTACTATGACTCGCTGAGCGTGGACAAGGTCAACGCGCGCTTCCTGAGCTGGCTCGCCGACAACTGTGCGGACTACGGCTTCGTCATCCGCTACCCGTCGGACAAGGTCAGCATCACCGGCCGCAACGAGCCGTGGCACGTGCGCTACGTCGGAGAGACGGCGGCGAAGTTCATGACCGAGCATAACCTCTGCCTGGAGGAATTTGCGGCGCTGTACCAGTAAGTGCCCCGCAGCACAAAAAAAGGCTTGCATTGTGGAGCGCGGGATGGTATGATATTGCCGTACGAAGGAAGCAGGATTTGACAGAGTGGGCACCCGCCCACTCTTTTTCTTGATGTCTTTCAAAGTGTCAGAAAATGGAATGGTGATGTATGAGTAAATTGACAGACGCTGTCCTCGCGCTGGCCGAGCCTGTGGCCGCGCAGCAGGGATGTGAGATCTGGGACGTGGAATACGTCAAGGAGGCGGGCGGCCGCTATCTGCGTGTGTACATCGACAAGCCGGACGGCGTGTCGATCCAGGACTGTGAGAATTTCAGCCGGGCGCTCGATCCGATCCTCGACGAGGCTGACCCCATTCCCGACAGCTATGTGTTCGAGGTGTCGTCCGCAGGTGCGGAGCGGCAGCTCAAACGGCCGAGCGATTTTGCGCGCTTTCTCGGAGCGCAGGTCGAGGTGCGGCTCTATCAGCCGGTGGACGGCAGCAAGGTGCACATCGGCACGCTCGAGCAGTATGACAACGGCGACGTGACCGTCTCGGACGGCAGGAACAGCCGTGTCTTTCAGAAATCAGCCATCGCACAGGTGCGCCTGCACCTGACCATATAAGGAAAGGGAATTCGACCATGAACGCAGAATTTTTTGATGCAGTTGCAGATATTGAAAAGGAGAAGGGCATCCCGCGCGAATATATGTACGAGAAGATCCGTCAGGCCATGCTGACGGCGTTCCGCAAGGACACGCCCGACTGTGAGGACAATGTGGAGGTCATTCTCGACGAGACGAAAAAGAAGATCGAGATGGTCGTCAAGAAAACGGTCGTCGAGCGCGTCATCGACCCCTATGTTGAGATCAGCGAGGAGGCGGCGCACCGCATCAGCAAGCGCGCCAAGGTCGGCGACATCGTCAGCGTTCCGGTCGAGACCAAGCAGTTCGGCCGCATCGCGGCGCAGGCTGCAAAGCAGGTCATCATTCAGGGTATCCGCGAGGCGGAGCGCGGCATGATCTATGAGGAGTTCAACTCCAAGGAGCATGAGATCCTCACCGGCGTCGTCAATAAGATCGACCCGCGCACCGGCTGCGCGTTTTTGAAGATCAGCTCCAACTCCGACTATACCGAGGCAATGCTCGCCCCGGCGGAGTGCATCCGCGGTGAGGTGCTGCACGAGGGCGACCGCATCAAGGTCTACGTCGTCGAAGTGCGCAACAGCGCGCGCGGACCGCAGGTGCTCATCAGCCGCACGCATCCGGGTCTGGTCAAGCGCCTGTTCGAGCTCGAAGTGCCGGAGATCTTTGACGGCACGGTCGAGATCAAGTCCATCGCCCGCGAGGCCGGCAGCCGCACGAAGATGGCTGTCTGGGCGGAGGATCCCGTCATCGATCCGATCGGCGCGTGCGTCGGCCCGAAGGGCGGCCGTGTTGCGAGCGTCGTCAACGAGCTCGGCGGCGAGAAGATCGACATCGTCAAGTACAGCGAGGTGCCGGAGGAATTCATCGCGGCCGCGCTCGCACCGTCCGAGGTGCTGGAGGTGACGCTGCTTGATGAGGGTAAGAGCTGCCGCGTCATCGTGCCGGATAACCAGCTCTCGCTCGCCATCGGCAAGGAGGGGCAGAATGCCCGTCTGGCCGCCAAGCTCACCGGCTATAAGATCGACATCAAGCCCGAGAGCGAGGCATAATGCGAAAGGAGGCAGTCACCCATGCCCAAGTCCATTCCCCAGCGGCAGTGCGTCGGCTGCCGTGAAAAGAAACCCAAGCCGGAGCTCATCCGGGTGGTGCGCGCGCCGGAGGGGGACATCTCGCTCGATGCGCGCGGCAAGGCAGCGGGGCGCGGCGCGTATCTGTGCCCGGATTCCGAGTGCCTGAAAAAGGCGCGCAAGAGCCGTGCGCTCGAGCGCGCGTTCGATGCGCCGATCCCGGCGGAGATCTATGAGCAGCTCACAGCGGAACTGGAGGTGCTCCGACACGGATAAAGCAGCCAACTATCTCGGCCTCATGCGCAAGGCCGGGCGCATCGCGCTCGGCGAGTATGACGCCGGAGCGGCGGCGCGCGCCGGGCAGGCGTGCCTGGTGCTGCTGGCGCAGGACGCGTCGGACAATGCGCACAAGCGCGCCGAGGGCTTTGCTTACACCGCGCAGGCGCCGCTGCTGCGTCTGCCGTATACGAAGCAGGCGCTCTCCGAGCGGCTCGGCAAGACCGGCTGCGCCATCGCGGCCGTCACCGATCCGGGGCTTGCGAAGGCCTTTGTGTCCGCGCTGGCACAGGCAGATCCGGAGCAATACAGCAACATGGCGGCAGCGCTTGCCGCAAAGACGATATCAGACAAGGGCACGGCGCAGTCAAGCGGCGGGCGCCACGGTAAGAGGAGGAAACAAGTATGAGCGGATTGATTAAATACAGAGTGCATGAGGTGGCGAAGGATTTCAACATGACCTCGAAGGAGATCACGCAGATCCTGACGGATTACGCCACCACTCCGAAAAATCATATGCAGGTGCTCGAGGACGCAGAGCTCAACGACATTTTTGAGTATCTCACGCAGCACCATCAGGCGGCCAGCCTGGAGGAGCTCTACAAAGTGCCCGACCAGCCCAAGGCCAAGCCGCAGGCAGCGCCCGCCGAGGCGCCGAAGAGCGGCGCCGCGCAGCAGCAGGCCGCCCAGACGCAGCAGACCGCGCAGCCGCAGCAGCAGCCCAAGCCGAAGAAGGACGACAAGCCGCACCAGCCGCGTCAGGTGGCGGAGCGCCGCGTCGTCGATACCCGCGGTGCGACGACGAACCTGTCCAAGTACGACCAGCGACTGGACGATCTTGTGCCCGAGCGCGCGCAGAATAAGCGCGGCGGCAAGCAGAAGATCCAGAACCGCAACCGTCAGCGCCCGCAAAACCCCGCCGCCGGCGCTAAGCGCCGTCAGGAGGAGCGCGACAAGATGCAGAAGCTGCAGCTTGAGATTGCCAAAAAACAGCAGCTCAAGGTGCAGATCCCGGACACGATCTCCGTGGGCGAGCTCGCCTCGCGCATGAAAAAGACCGGTGCCGAGGTCGTGCGCCGTCTCGTGAAGATGGGCGTCATGGCGTCGCTGTCCGACACCATTGATTACGATACCGCCGCACTCGTGGCCATGGAGCTCGGCTGCAAGGTCGAGCACGAGATCATTGTGACGGTGGAGGAGCGCCTGATCGACGACCGCGAGGATAGCGAGGACGAACTCGTCCCGCGCGCACCGGTCGTGGTGGTCATGGGTCACGTCGACCACGGCAAGACCAGCCTGCTCGACCGCATCCGCCGCGCAAACGTCGCAGCCGGTGAGGCCGGCGGCATCACGCAGCACATCGGCGCTTACCGCGTCATGGTCAACGGCAAGCCCGTCACCTTCCTCGACACCCCGGGTCATGAGGCGTTCACGTCCATGCGTGCCCGCGGTGCGATGGTCACGGACATCGCCATCCTCGTCGTCGCGGCCGATGACGGCATCATGCCGCAGACGATCGAGTCCATCAACCACGCCAAGGCCGCCGGCATCCCGCTGGTCGTGGCCATCAACAAGATGGACGTGCACGGCGCGAACCCCGACCGCATCAAGCAGCAGCTCACAGAATACGGCCTCGTGCCCGAGGAGTGGGGCGGTGAGACGATCGTCTGCCCGATCTCGGCCAAGACCGGCGAGGGCGTCGACAACCTGCTCGAAAACCTTGTCCTGCTCGCTGAGATCCAGGAGCTCAAGGCAAATCCGAACCGCGCCGCCCGCGGCACGGTCATTGAGGCGCGCATGGATAAGGGCCGCGGCCCGATCATGACCGTCCTCGTTCAGAACGGCACACTCCATCAGGGCGACATCATCATTGCCGGCACGGCTGTCGGCCGCGTGCGCACGATGACCAACGACAAGGGTCAGCGCGTGACGGAGGCGGGCCCGTCCATCCCGGTCGAGATCGCCGGTATGTCCGAGGTGCCGAGCGCGGGCGACACGTTCAACGCCGTCGCCGACGAGCGCATGGCGCGCGAGCTGGTCGAGCAGCGCAAGCAGCAGAAGAAGGATGCTGCCAACGCCGGCAGCAAGAAGGTCTCGCTTGACGACCTGTTCTCCCGCATCCAGCAGGGCGAGATGAAGGACTTCAACATCATCGTCAAGGCGGATGTGCAGGGCAGCGCCGAGGCGGTCAAGTCCTCGCTCGAGAAGCTCTCGAATGAGGAGGTTCGTGTGCAGGTCATCCACTCCGGCGTCGGTGCGATCAGCGAGTCCGACGTCATGCTTGCCGCGACATCCAACGCGATCATCGTCGGCTTCAACGTCCGGCCGGATGCCGCCGCGCGCGACAACGCCGCACGCAGCAACGTCGAGATCCGTATGTACCGCGTCATCTATGACTGCATCAACGAGATCGAGGCGGCCATGAAGGGCATGCTTGCGCCGAAGTTCCAGGAGCAGATCATCGGCCACGTCGAGATCCGCCAGACCTTCAAGGTCTCCAAGGTCGGCACCGTCTGCGGCGGCTACGTCACCGACGGCAAGATCGTGCGCAACAGCAAGGTGCGCGTCGTGCGCGACAACATCGTCGTCTTCGAGGGCGACCTTGCATCCCTGCGCCGCTTCAAGGACGACGTCAAGGAAGTTGCCTCCGGTTACGAGTGCGGCCTGCAGGTCGATAAGTACAACGACATCAAGGTCGGCGATGTGATCGAAGTGTTCGTCATGCAGGAGATCAAGCAGTAAAAAAGGAGTTATCTATGGCTTCCAATAAACTGGCAAGAACGAATGATGATATTCAGCGCGTGCTGGCAAATCTGCTCACGCAGGTCAAAGACCCCCGTGTGCAGCAGGGCATGATCAGCGTCACCCGCGTCGAGACGACGGGCGACCTGCGCTATTCGAAGATCTGGCTCTCCGTGCTCGGTATGCACGATGAGAAGGAATTCAAAAAGGGGCTGCGTTCGGCCTCCGGCTGGCTGCGCCGTGAGCTCGGCACCGTGCTGGACCTGCGCTACACCCCGGAACTGGTGTTTGAGATCGACCACTCGATCGAGGAGGGCGCGCATATCAGCGCCCTGATCGAGCGGCTGCACGATTCCGACACCGGAAGTGAGGCTTGAAGTATGAATGATCGGGAATTTGCAGCGGCCCTGTGCGACCGCGACGCGATTCTGATCCTGTCGCACCTGCGCCCGGACGGTGACACGCTCGGGAGCGGTGCGGCGCTTTGCAGCGCGCTGCGCCGCATGGGCAAGACGGCGTATATGTTCCCCAACCCGGAGACAACTGCGCGCTATCTGCCGTATGTGGCGCAGTTTTTTGCGCCTGCGGACTTTGTACCCGCGTGTGTGGTCGCGGTCGATATCGCAACGCCGGATCTGTTCCCGCAGGGATTTTCCGGCGCGGTCGATCTGTGCGTCGACCACCACCCGTCGAACCTGCACTACGCCGGCGACACGCTGCTGCACGCGGAGAAATCCGCCTGCGGCGAGGCAGTGCTCGAGCTCATCGAGCTGCTGACCGGCAGCGTGACCGAGCAGGAGGCAAACCTCCTGTACATCGCTGTCACGACGGACACGGGCTGCTTCCAGTACGCGAACACGAACGCAGCCACCCTGCGCGCGGCGGCACGCCTGCTCGAGCTCGGCGCCGACAACCGCAAGGTGAGTATGGAGTTTTTCCGCAAGATCTCCCGCGCGCGTATGGCGCTCGTCGGGCATATCTATTCCGGAATGCGCTTTTCCCGCGGCGGTCAGATCGCCATCGCGGTCGTCACGCGCGCGCTCATCGATGCTCTGCAGGCGACGGAGGACGACTGTGACGATATCGCCGGTCTACCCGGCCGGGCGGACGGTGTGGTCGTGAGCGTCACGATCCGCGAGCTGACCGACGGCCGCAGCAAGATCTCCGTGCGCACGACGCCGGAGGTGGATTCCTGCGCCATCTGCGCGGTCTACGGCGGCGGCGGTCACAAGATGGCCTCCGGCTGCACGCTCACATGCGACCCGGAAACGGCTGTGGAAAAGATCCTTGCGGCCATTGATCAGGTGTGGCCGGCATGAACGGGATCCTACTGGTCGATAAACCCGCCGGCTGGACGAGTCATGACGTTGTGGCAAAGCTGCGCGGCGTGCTCGGCGAGCGGCGCATGGGACACTCCGGCACGCTCGACCCGATGGCGACCGGTCTTCTGGTCGTGTTTGCCGGCCGCGCGACGCGCGCGGTGTCCTTTTCCGAAAACCACACCAAGTGCTATGAGGCACATCTGCGCCTTGGTCTCACGACCGACACGCAGGACACGACCGGCACGGTGCTCAGCCGCTCGGAGCGTGCGATCAGCCGCGCGGAGCTCGAGGCGGTGCTGCCGCAGTTTCGCGGTGACATCCTGCAGGTGCCGCCGATGTATTCGGCGCTCAAGGTCGACGGCAAAAAGCTCTACGAGATCGCCCGCCGCGGCGGCGAGGTCGCGCGCAAAGCGCGTCCGGTCACGATCGAGGAGCTCACCGTGCTCGGCGAGGCGGACGGGGACTATGTTCTGTGCGTCCGCTGCTCGAAGGGGACGTATATCCGCACCCTCTGCCACGATATCGGCGCGGCGCTCGGCTGCGGCGGCGTGATGAGCGCCCTGCGCCGGACGGAGGTCGGCGCATACCGCGTGAGCGACGCGCACACGATGGACGCGCTCTGCGCCCTGCCGCGCGAGGCGGCGCAGCGTCTGCTCCTGCCGGTGGACAGCCTCTGGCCGGATGCTGCGCAGTGCACGGTCGATGCGCGCTCGGAGCGGCTTGCCCGCTGCGGCAATCCGTTTCGGCTCTGTGCGCCGGACGGCGTCTATCGCATTTATGCTGCGTCGGGGGAGTTTCTCCTGCTGGCGCAGGTCACGGACGGCACAGCCGTCACGATCAAAAGTTTTTTCGAGGTTTCGTAACGTATGGAAAACCAGAAACGTGTCATTGCTCTGGGCTTTTTTGACGGCATCCACATCGGTCACGCCGCGCTCATGCGCCGCACAGTCGCGCGTGCCGAGGAGATGGGCGCCATCCCCACGGTGATGAGCTTTGACGTGCACCCGGACACGCTTGTGCTTGGCAAGGAAGTCCCGCTCATCAACAGCGCGCACGCCCGCGAGGAGCTGATCCAGCGCCTGTTTGGTATCGAGAGCGTGGTCTTCATCCACTTTGACCGCACGGTCATGCAGATGCCGTGGCAGACATTCATCCAGACGCTGGTCGATGAAATGGACGCGGTGGGCTTCGTCGTCGGGCACGATTTCTGCTTCGGCTGGAAGGGTGAGGGCACGGCGGAAAAGCTCGCTGCCTACTGCGCCGAGCGCGGGCTCGGCTGCGATGTCATTCCCGCCGTGACGCTCGACGGCCGCATCGTGAGCTCGACCTATATCCGCGAGCTGCTCGAAAACGGCGAGGTCGAGCGCGCCAATGCGTTTCTCGGCCACCCGCATACGCTCTCGGACACCGTGCACTACGGCTACCGTCTCGGCACGAAGATGGGCACGCCCACGATCAATATGCAGTTTCCGGACGGGGTGCTCGTGCCGCGCCACGGCGTGTACGCCGCGAAGGTGTATCTCGACGACGGCAGCGAACATTGCGCCGTCACGAATGTCGGCGTGCGGCCGACGGTCAGCGGCGGACAGCGCGTGAGCGTGGAGAGCTTTATCCTCGACTATGAGGGCAATCTCTACAACCGTCAGGTGCGGCTGGAGTTTTATAAGTTTTTGCGCCCGGAGCAGAAGTTTCAATCCGTGGACGAGCTCAAGGCACGCATCCTGCACGATGCCGACACCACCCGCGCCTATTTCGCGGCGCAGATGCAGCACGCATAACGGCAGACAGAAAAAACCGCAGCCCCGATACAACGTGTATCGGGGCTGCGGTTTTTGATCCGCGGATCATTGCGGCGCGGACTGCGCGGTCTTGGCCGGGCGGCGGCGGGATTTTCCGCGGCCGCGCTTGCGCGGCTGTGCTGCCTTGGCCTTGTAGTAACTCTCCATGCTGTCCGTCGCCTGATAGGTCAGGCGTGTGGCGCTCCACGTGCAGTCGTCCGCCTTGCGGAACTTGAGCCGCACGAGCAGCTTGCCGTCGGTCGGGCACTCGCCGAGCGCCATGTAGCGCTGGTCGCCCTGATTGACCCACTTGCTGTAGCGCACCTCGCCGCTGCACAGCGGGCAGCAGGGGGTGACAAAGGCCGTGTCGCCGAAGAGCTCGGACTTTGTGGCATAGGACTCCGAGGCGACATGCTCGATGGGGTCCGGGCCGCTGCTTTCGCCGTGGTGCTCCTTCGGCAGATGGGTCGTGAGCTTCTGCGCGGCGTCATGGTAGTCGGCAAGGCCCTTCTCCATGTTCAGGTGCGTGCACACGAGGGCTGTGTTGTACGCATCGCCGAGCGCGTCGTGCGCGATGCGCGTCTGCTCGATGGTGAAGTGCTCCATCGCGGTCGCAAGCGATTTCTGGTTGCGGTCGCCGTCGGTCTGGAGGTTGTAGATGAGCTGGAGGTTGACCCAGCCCGCGATCCAGTCCCAGTCGAGATCGTGGATGATGATGTTCTGCTCGAGGATACCCTGATCGTCGCAGCCCCAGGTGAGAAATGTCACATCGTCACCGCACCAGGCGCGAAACTGCGCCAGCGCTTCCGGAAAGCTCACTCCGGCGGCCAGACGCTCGCGGTCGAAGCCGGTGAGCTTTTTGACCTTGTAGTGCATACGCTTAAAATAAACGGGCTTGACGTCGATCTTGAATTCTTCGCCGGGGGTCATGTCTTCGTTGAGCTTCACCGCGCCGATCTCGATGATCTCGCCGCGCAGGTGAATGGGCAGCTTGTTGAATACGGAGGATTTGGAACTCATCGCCTGATTCCATTCCAGATCCATCACGACATAATGCATGGCTCTTTTCCGTCCTTTCCTGTAACATTAGGAGTATAGCACACAATGCGGCAACTTTCACGCCCTTTTTTTCGGGAATTCTATATTTGAATGCAAGAACATAGTGTGATATAATCATACAATACCGTCTGAAGGCGGTTTTATGAGAAAACGAAGGGGGAATCCCAATGAAAATTGCAGTTCTTTGCGGCGGTCTGAGCCCTGAGCGCAACGTCTCGATCTCGAGCGGCACGAAAATTGCCGGTGCGCTGAAGGAAAACGGCCATCAGGTCGTGCTGCTGGATATGTTCTTCGGTCTTGAGGACTATACGGGTGATATCACCCGTGTGTTTGACGACCCGCCGGCGCTCGGCGGCACGCGCATCGACGAGAGCGCGCCGGATCTGGAGGCCGTGCGCGCACAGCGCAAGCTCCAGAGCCCGAGCCTCTTCGGCGCGCACGTGCTCGAGGTGTGCGCCATGGCGGACATCGTGTTTCTCGCGCTGCACGGCCGCACCGGTGAGGACGGCCGCGTGCAGGCGACGCTCGACCTGCTCGGCATCCCCTACACCGGCAGCGGTTACCTCGGCAGCGCCATCGCCATGGATAAGGACCTGACCAAGCGCATTGTTGCGCCGCTCGGTGTCAAGACACCGGCGTGGATGCTCGTTGAGAGCGACGGCATGGATATCGATGCCGTCATTGCGCAGGCGAAGCTGCCCTGCGTCGTCAAGCCGGATGACTCCGGCTCGAGCATCGGCGTGTCGATCGCAAACGACGCGGCCGAGCTGCGCACCGCGCTCGAGGCTGCCGCCCGTGAGGGCAGCCGCATCCTCATTGAGCAGTATGTCCGCGGCCGCGAGGTGCAGATCGGCATCCTCGGTGACAAGGCGCTGCCGAGCATCGAGATCATTCCGGCGGTCGGCTTCTATGACTACCGCAACAAGTACCAGCCCGGTGCTGCCAAGGAGATCACCCCGGCGGAGATCCCGGCCGAGACCGAGCAGCGTCTGGCCGATGCCGCGCTGACGGTGTTCCGCGCGCTGAACCTGTCGGCCTATTCGCGCGCCGACTTCATCCTCGACGACGCGGGCGAGCTGTGGTTCCTCGAAATCAACACCCTGCCCGGCATGACGCCCACCAGCCTCGTGCCGCAGGAGGCCGCCGCCGTCGGTATCAGCTACAGCGAGCTGTGCGAGCAGATCATCGCCGCTGCGCTGCATAAGTGAGCCGATGACGGGCTATTGCGTATCGGATATTGCCGCCATTACCGGCGGTGTGCTTTCGGGTGACGGAGCTGCGCCCGTGACCGGTGCGGTCATTGACAGCCGCGCCGTCACGCCCGGCGCGCTCTTTGCCGCCATCCCGGGCGAGCGGGTCGATGGGCACGACTATATCGGCAAGGCGTTCGACCTCGGCGCGTCCTGCTGCCTCGCGCAGCGCGTTCCGGCGGGGGAGACCCGCCCGGTCATCTGCGTGCCGGATACGGCTGCCGCGCTCGAGACGCTTGCGCGCGCCTACCGCGCCCGCTTTGCCATCCCCGTGCTCGGCGTGACCGGCAGCGTCGGCAAGACGACGGCCAAGGAAATGGTCGCCTCCGTGCTCGCGCAGCGCTGGAACACGCTCAAGACGGAGAAAAACTTCAACAATCAGCTCGGCGTGCCGCTCACGCTCTTCCGGCTCGAGCCGGAGCATCAGGCCGCGGTCGTGGAGATGGGCGTGTCGCACTTCGGCGACATGGCGCCGCTGGCCGCCATGGTGCAGCCGACGGCCATGCTCTTTACGATCATCGGGCACGCGCATCTGGAGTTTCTGCGCGACCGCCGCGGCGTCCTGCAGGAAAAGACCTCCGTGCTCGACACCATGCCGGCCGATGCCGTGGCCTTCTGCAACGGGGATGACGATCTTCTGCGCGCCATGACCTGCCGCCAGCGCAAGGTGACGTTCGGCCTCTCGGAAGGGTGCGATGTGCGCGCGGTCGATGTGCGTGACCTCGGGGACGACGGCAGCACCTGCACGATCGTCGCGGGCACGCGGCGCATCCCGGTGCGCATCCGCGCCTACGGGCAGCACATGGTCTACGCGGCGCTCGAGGGTGCGGCCGTCGGCATCGAATACGGTCTGACGGACGATGAGATCATCCGCGGCATTGCGGCCTATCAGCCGGTCGGCAGCCGCGCAAACGTGGTGCGCACGGCGCGCTATACGGTCATTGACGACTGCTACAACGCCAATCCCGACTCCACGGCCGCCGCGCTGCGCTCCATGGCGACGCTCCCGGCCGGCCGCCGGGTGGCCATCCTCGGCAACATGGGCGAGCTCGGACCCGATGCCGCGGCGCTGCACCGCGAGACCGGCGTCTGCGCGGCCAGAGCGGGCGTGTCGCTCGTTATTACATGCGGTGATCTGGCGCGAGAGATCGCGGCCGGTGCTGCCGAGGCGGACCCGAGCGTGCAGACGGCGTCGTTTGCCGCGCTCGACGAGCTGCTCGCGGCGCTGCCGGAGCTGGTGCAGCCGGGCGACTGCGTGCTTGTCAAAGCGTCGCACAGCATGGCGTTTGAACGCATCGTTCAGGCGCTGACACAGAACTGAAGACCCGAAAGTTACCCGGACAGAGGCTTGACTTCTGTCCGGTTTTCTTACGTCTGTACAACTTGTCAAATTCGTAACGTTAAAAAACGAACGAATTTGTTAAAAAAGTAGAAAAGCAAAATAGGGCTTTTCAAACGGGTGAAAAAGCGCTACAATACAGTTGACAAGAAAATAACGATGTTCGACAGGCTTCGTTCCGATTCCCCACAGCGGCAGCTGCCGTCCGAGTGGGAAGTGTGGAAAGCGGAACGCGCACAACAACATAGAAAACACGAATTACATTTGATTTCTTAAGGAGGAATCTGTCATGGCTAAGACCAAGATCGCAGTTTTGTGGGGCGTCCTCATCGCAATGATGGTGGCATGTGCCGGTATCTACGCAACGCTCAAGGCGCGCGAGATGAATCCGTACATCGGCGGTACCAGCACCCGTATAGAGTCCGTGCAGCCGCAGGGCGAGGCTTCCGCCGTTGTTGCAGACAACGTGGTCACAGCCAATGACTGAGCGCTGACTGGCGCGTGATCCGCGCCTGTATACCGTATGCAAGCCGCCGGGTGAAGCATTGCTTCACCCGGCGGCTTTTCGCAGTGCAGAGACCGGCGTCCCGGATCCGAGGATGCGGGGCGTTTTGGCATATTTGAACAAAAAGTTCCTACTCCAATGTGCAACTGGGAGAAAATGAAAAGCTGCATTCAAAATTTGGGAGTTATATGATATCCTTGTATTACAGTGATCGAAAGGAAAGGGAGGGAATCTGACATGATCGCTACGGTTTTGTGCCTGTCGGTTCTGCCGACCGTTCTCTGCGCGTTTGCGTTCGTGTACGGACTGGTCTTTTGCATCCAGTCACTGATCAACGGGGAAAAGATGAGCGAGAGCAAGCATTGCCGCAATATGTTCCTGCTGGCGGGCGGCAGTCTTGCGCTGCTGATGCTTTTGCCGAACCCATGGCTCTATCTATACGCATCCTGAACGAAAATGGGGCGCTGCGATCCTGTCAAAAAGTAATACTTTTTGACAAAGGGGCTGCAGTCTGCTGCGCGCATAATTTGAGCGCCGGCGGCGCTCAAATTCCACACTTGCAGCCTGAGCGGTATTTTCTTCGCCGCACATGTCGCCGAAGAAAATGAGCGGACTTCTTTTCGCCGCCGCGGCGGCGAAACTCTACGAGGTTTTTGAAAAACTGGGGGCGCTGCGATCTTTGGATCGCAGCGCCCCTATGTAGGCTAAAAGAGGTATTTTAAGAGCAGCAGCAGCACCAGCCCCGGAAACCCGGCCACGCCGATGACGAGCGCGTTGATCCAGTTAAGGCCGAGCGTGATGCCGACGGCGCTGCCGAAAAAGTTGAGCAGAAACAGCGCCGCAAAGCCGATGGCTGTGTTGAGCAGCAGCTTTAAGATCCAGCGGATCGGCTTGCGAAACAGCCGGATGACCAGCCAGAGGAGAAACACGGCGGCGATGACGATCAGAATGTCGGTGAGTGATTGCGGCATAAGAAACCCATCCTATTGTGTCAGATTTTTCAGATCATGCACGGCGCAGTTATACTTTGCGCGCAGCGCATTGATCTCGTAGATGCACGCCTCCATCAGCAGGGGATCGGTGACGTTGTCAAACTCGTTGTAGGCCTGCTCGAGCGCGCGGCGCACGCCGAGCATCTCGGTGCGCACACGCTGCACCTCCGCACGGTGCGCCCGCTGCTGCTTTCTCAGTCCGGACATGGAAAAGCCTCCGTTCGCTTTTCTGTGTATTCTATGCCGGCAGCGGCGGTTTTAGTCACGGCGCAGTGAAATCCCGCGTGCATAGTGCCTCGCTTTCGGGCACATACTGAGACCGGACGTGAGATCCGCCGCGCGACGCAGCAACGCAGACCCGCGAAGGCAGCCCCGGTACACAGACCGCGGTGCAGCCTCCGCACCCCTGCAGACAGCCTGCAGGCCGCTGTGCGCGCGGGGACGTGCAGCTCCGGCTCTCCGGAGGGACGTTCGGCACGGAGCGCGTCAAGTGCCGGAGCGGCGGGCTCGATCCCGGAGACTCCGGGGCGGCGGGGAGCGCAAACTGCGTTCCCCGTCTATTTTTTGGAATTCCTTGCATTTCCGGCCTTGATACGGTATACTACATTGGTTAAGGTATGAAATCAATGCTACCACATCTTGTGATATGAGAGGGATCCAACGACATGGCAAAGGCCTCAACGACAACCTATGGCAACGATAGCATCTCGATGCTAAAGGGCGCGGAGCGTGTGCGCAAGCGTCCGAGCGTCATCTTCGGCTCTGACGGGCTGGAGGGCTGCGAGCACGCGGTGTTTGAAATTCTCTCGAACGCGATCGATGAGGCGCGCGAGGGATTCGGCAATATTATAACCGTTACGCGCTACGAAGACAAGTCCATTGAGGTGGAAGATCTCGGGCGCGGCTGTCCGGTGGACTGGAACGAGAAGGAGCAGCGCTACAACTGGGAGCTGATCTTCTGCGAGATGTACGCCGGCGGCAAGTATAAAAACAACGAGGGCGAGAACTATGAGTACTCGCTCGGTCTCAACGGTCTGGGCGCGTGCGCCACGCAGTACGCCGCAGAATACATGGATGTGACCATCTGGCGCGACGGGAAGAAGTACAGCCTGCACTTCCGGCAGGGCGAGGTCGTCGGCGGGCTGGAGAGCGCCCCGGCCGACCGCAAAAAGACCGGCACGACCATCCGCTGGCGGCCGGATCTGGAGGTGTTCACGGACATCGATGTGCCCGAGAGCTATTTCCAGGACGTGCTGCACCGGCAGGCCGTCGTGAACAAGGGCGTGACGTTTCGCCTGCGCGTACAGCGCGGCAGCACGTTCGAGACGACGGACTACTGCTACGCCGACGGCATCCTCGACTATGTCAAGGAGCTCGCGGGCGAGGACGCGCTGACCGCGCCGGCCTACATGGAGACCGAGCGCCGCGGACGCGACCGCGCGGATAAGCCCGAATACAAGGTGAAGATCTCGGCGGCGTTTTGCTTTTCCAACCGCGTCAACGACATCGAATACTACCACAACTCGTCCTGGCTGGAGTACGGCGGCGCGCCGGAAAAGGCGGCCAAGAGCGCCTTTACCTCCGCCATCGACGCCTACATCAAGCAGCAGGGCAAGTATCAAAAGAGCGAGAGCAAGATCAACTTTCAGGACGTGCAGGACTGCCTGATCCTGGTCACGAACTGCTTTTCGACCATCACCTCCTACGAAAACCAGACGAAGAAGGCCATTACGAATAAATTTATCCAGGAGGCCATGACGGAGTTTTTCCGCGAGCAGCTGGAGATCTATTTCATCGAGCACAAGACCGACGCCGACCGCGTCATGGAGCAGGTGCTCATCAATAAGCGCAGCCGCGAGACGGCGGAAAAAGCGCGCCTGAACATCAAGAAAAAGCTCACCGGCAGCGTCGACCTCGCCAACCGTGTGCAGAAATTCGTCGACTGCCGCTCGAAGGACGTCTCGCGCCGCGAGATCTACATCGTGGAGGGTGACTCCGCACTCGGCGCGTGCAAACTCTCGCGCGATGCGGAGTTTCAGGGCATCATGCCCGTGCGCGGCAAGATCCTCAACTGCCTGAAGGCGGACTATGCGCGCATTTTCAAAAGCGATGTCATCACCGACCTCATGCGCGTGCTCGGCTGCGGCGTGGAGGTGCAGAGCAAGCAGGCCAAGGACCTCTCGGCGTTCAGCCTTGAGAACCTGCGCTGGAACAAGATCATCATCTGCACCGATGCCGACGTGGACGGCTTCCAGATCCGCACGCTCATCCTCACCATGCTCTACCGCCTCGCGCCGACGCTGATCCGCGAGGGCTATGTGTACATCGCCGAGTCGCCCCTGTATGAGATCGTGAGCAAGGGCAAGACTTACTTTGCCTACTCCGACCGCGAGAAGGCGGCCATTGTTGACGGTCTCGGCGGCGCGAAGGCGGACATCAACCGCTCGAAAGGTCTCGGCGAGAACGATCCCGAGATGATGTGGCTCACGACCATGAACCCCGACACGCGCAAGCTCATCCGCGTCATGCCGGAGGATGTCGAGCGCACGGCGCAGATGTTCGATCTGCTGCTCGGCGATAATCTGACCGGGCGCAAGGCGCACATCGCCGAGTGCGGCAGCCAGTTTCTCGATCTGGCCGATATTTCCTGAGAAAAACCTGCGTAAAGGAACGGTAACGTTATGCCGAGAAAAAAAGCACCGGAAATCAAGAAAACAGTCGATCCCAACGTCGTCGGGCTCAAGGCTGAGGTCATCTCCCAGCCCATCACAGAGACGCTGGAGCAAAACTATATGCCGTATGCGATGAGCGTCATCGTCTCGCGCGCGATCCCGGAGATCGACGGCTTCAAACCCAGCCACCGCAAGCTGCTGTACACGATGTATAAGATGAACCTGCTCTCGGGCGGACGCACGAAGTCGGCCAACATCGTCGGCCAGACCATGCGCCTCAACCCGCACGGCGACGCCGCGATCTATGAGACCATGGTGCGCCTGTCCAAGGGCTACGGCGCGCTGCTGACGCCGTTTGTGGACTCCAAGGGCAACTTCGGCAAGGTGTTTTCGCGCGACATGTCCTATGCCGCCTCACGTTACACGGAGGCAAAGCTTGCACCCATCTGCGCCGAGCTCTTCGGCGACATCGACAGCGACACCGTCGACTTTGTCGATAACTACGACGGTTCGATGAAAGAGCCGGCGCTGCTGCCGACGCGCTTCCCGAACGTGCTCGTGTCGGCAAACCTCGGCATCGCCGTCGGTATGGCGAGCCAGATCTGCGGCTTCAACCTTGAGGAGGTCTGCCGCACGACGATCGCCTATCTCGAGGATCCGAACCACGACCTGCTCTCGACGCTGCCCGCGCCGGATTTTCCGACCGGCGGCGAGATCCTCTACGACCGCAGCGAGATGGCGCAGATCTACCGCACCGGACGCGGCAGCTTCAAGGTGCGCGCCCGCTGGCGGCACCTGCCGAAGGAGAACATCATCGAGATCTACGAGATCCCGTATTCCACGACCGTGGAGGCTGTCATCGACAAGGTGGCCGAGCTCGTCAAGGCGGGCAAGCTGCGCGAGGTGGCCGATATGCGCGACGAGACCGACCTCAGCGGTCTGAAGCTCGCCATCGACCTCAAGCGCGGCGCAGACCCCGAGCAGGTCATGCAAAAGCTCTTCCGGCTCACGCCGCTGTGTGACAGCTTTGCCTGTAACTTCAACATTCTCATTGCGGGCAATCCGCGCGTGATGGGCGTGGGTGAGATCCTCGACGAGTGGACATCGTGGCGCATGGAGTGCATCCGGCGGCGCGTGTTCTTTGACCTGCAGAAAAAGCGCGCCAAGCTGCACCTGCTGCAGGGCCTCGGCAAGATCCTGCTCGACATCGACCGCGCCATCGCCATCATCCGCAACACCGAGCGGGAGGCCGACGTCGTGCCGAACCTCATGGCGGGCTTCGGTCTCGATGAGGTGCAGGCAAACTTTGTCGCCGAAATCAAACTGCGCAACATCAACCGCGAGTACATCCTCAAGCGCACGGCCGAGACCGATGCGCTGGAAAAAGACATTGCCGACCTTGAGGCGACGCTTGAGAGCAAGCGCCGCATCCGCAGCATCATCATCCGCGAGCTCAAGGAGATCATCCGCAAGTACCCGTCGCCGCGGCGCACGGGCATCGTCGCCGCGGAGAGCGTCACGATGCTGCCGACGGAGGACCTCGTGCCGGACTATCCGGTGCAGCTGTTCCTCTCGCGCGAGGGCTATTTCAAGAAGATCACGCCGCAGTCGCTGCGCATGAGCGGCGAGCAGAAGTATAAGGACGGCGACGAGCTCAGCCAGAGCTTCGGCGCGACGAACCGCGGGGAACTTCTCATCTTCACCGACCGTCAACAGGTATATAAGGCCAAGCTCTGCGACTTCGCGGACACGAAGGCGTCCGTGCTCGGCGTGTATCTGCCGACGGTGCTGTCCATGGACGAGGAAGAGCACGTCCTGTGCATGGTCGACCCCGGCGACTACCGCGGCGAGCTGCTGCTCGTGTTTGAAAACGGCAAGGCCGCGCGCATCCCCGTGGCGGCCTATGAGACCAAGACGAACCGCCGCCGCCTGACCGGCGCGTACTCGGACAAGAGCCCGCTCATAGCCGTGCTGCCGCTCTACGAGGGCAGCGAGGTCGCGGTCTTTGCGTCCGACGGACGCGCGCTGCTCTTCCCGCCGGAGGCGATAGCGCTCAAGGCGTCGCGCACGACGCAGGGCGTCGCCGTCATGGCGCTGAAGAAAAAGGCTGTCGTCACGCAGGCACAGTTTGTGCCCGATACGCTCATCCACAACCACGCGCGCTACCGCGCCAAGAGTCTGCCGGCGGCCGGTGCGCTGCTGCGCGAGGACGACCGCGGCGAGGAGCAAATGAGCCTGATCTGAGGAGGAAACTATGGAGCTGCATCGTTTTTCCGCTTTTGACTACATGAAGCTGATCGTCGGTTCGGCGCTCGTGGCTGCGGCGTTTCAGTTTTTCACCTTCCCGAACAGCATCGTTTCCGGCGGCGTGACCGGCATCGCGCAGATCATCCATCTGCTGACGCGCATCCCGGTCGGCGTGCTGTCGATCCTCATCAATATCCCGATCTTCTGTCTCGGCTGGCGGCACCGGCTCGGCACGCGCCGGCTCATTCTGGCGCTGTGCGTCATGGCGATGATCTCCGTGTTCATCGACCTGCTTGCGATCACCGAGCTTGTCGCGACGGATGAGCCGATGCTCGGCGCTGTCTACGGCGGCGTCATCAACGGCGCGGGCTACGGCCTGATCTATACCACCGGCACGACCGGCGGCGGCACGGACATTCTGGCCAAGATCCTGCGCCGGCGCTACCCGTACATAAATTTCGGCACACTGCTGTTCGGCATGAACGTGCTCGTCGTGCTGACGTTCGCGTTTCTGTTCAAGAAATACGACAGCTGTATGTACACCATGATCGAGATGTTCATCAGCTCGAAGGTCGTCAACCTCGTCCTCTACGGCCCGGGGGTGTCGGAGGTGTGCTACATCATCAGCAGCAACGTCGGCGCGATCAAGAGCGCCATCACCTGCACGATGGGCCGCGGCGTCACGCTGCTCAACGGCGAGGGCGCGTGGTCGGGCAGAGAGATGCAGGTCATCCTCTGCGTGGTCAAGCGGCCGGAGATCGCGCAGCTGCGCGAGGTCGTGCGCTCGGTGGACGGAAAGGCATTTGTCATCGTGTCCGAGGCCAAGGACGTCTTTGGCCGCGGCTTTGGAAACATCTACGGCGACGATTGAAAGGAGCGGGGTATGCGCAAACGCTGCATCACCGGCATCCTGCTGGCGGCACTGCTGGTGTCGCTGTGCGGATGCACGTCCGTGTTTGACAAGGAATATCTGTCGGTGCGCCCGTATGAGGAGCCGTCGAATCTGCTGACGGATGCCGACACCACACAGATCCGCAACTATGCGGGCCTCATGCGCGCGCTCAATGCGATGGCCGCACAGTACGAGCGCTCGTTCGTGCTGGCTTTCGGCGACTATGACGGCATCATTGCCGACGATCTGGCCGCCGCCTGCGAGGAGCTGCGCACCGGTACGGCCATCGGCGCATACTGCATCGACAGCGTCACCTATGAGACCGAGCAGGTGGTCGCCTACTGTGAGGCGAGCATCACCATCGCCTACAACCGGCCGGAGAGCGAGGTGCGCTCCATCTACAGTGCCCAGACGCAAAAGAGCATCCTTGACTGCGTGGTCGATGCGCTCGACCGGCAGAAAACGCAGTTTGCCATCCAGATCAGCACCAGCACGCTCGAAACGGATGACGTCGCGGCGCTCGTGCGCTCGGCGTGCCTGAATCAGCCGCAGCTCGTGGTGGATCTCCCGGTCATCGACGTCACGGTCTACAGCGGCGGCAGCAGCCAGAAGATCTTCGGCGTCACGCTGCGCTACGACATCGGCGCATCCGCGGTCAACGACCGCCGCACACAGCTTGACGGCCGTGTGCGCACGCTGATCTCTTCGCTCACGGCAGGGGAGAAGGAGGCACCGCTGCAGGCGGCCTTCGTCGTCATGCGTGCCTGTGAGCAGCGCACGACGACCGTGCGCACCGCCTATGACGCACTCGTGAGCGGCACGGGCGACAGCTGCGCGCTGGCCATGGCATACAAGGCGGTGTGCGACGCACTCAACATACCGTGTCAGGTCGTGAGCGGCCGCTTCCAGGGCATTGACCGCTGCTGGAACGTGGTGCAGGTCAACGGCAATTACTATCATCTCGACCTGTCCATGCAGTCGGAGACGCTGTGGCTGCGCAGCGACGAGAGCATGCGCGGCACCTACCAGTGGACGGCTGACAGCTGCCCGACGTGTGCGGCGCAGTCGTTCATCTGGCGCGAGGGCGAGAAGCTCTGACACGATAAAATCAGAAAAAAGAGAAAAAAACGCTTGACAAGCCGTCTTTTTGTGGTACAATAACGCTTGCATTCACGAAATGCGGGCATAGCTCATTTGGCAGAGCGCCACCTTGCCAAGGTGGAGGTAGCGAGTTCGAATCTCGTTGCCCGCTCCAGATTGAGAACCACACACAGCAAAAACACCGCACGAAGTGCGGTGTTTTTGCTGTGCTTTGCTGCGTCCGCAGCGCGTGGATATCAAGGAACGGATCACAAACACCGATCGGATCAAATTAAGGAGGAACCCTTCATGAACGCAGATGTTGTTATCGTTGGCGCCGGTCCTGCCGGTATTTTCACGGCGCTGGAGCTGCTGCGCCGCGGCACTCCGGAGAAGATCGTCATGATCGAGCAGGGACAGGCCATTGAAAACCGCCGCTGCCCGAAAGCCAAGACCGGCAAGTGCATGAACTGCAAGCCGTACTGCCACATCACGACCGGATTCTCCGGCGCGGGCGCATTTTCGGACGGGAAGCTCTCGCTGTGCAGCGATGTCGGCGGTGACCTGCCTACGCTTGTCGGCGAGCAGAAGGCACAGGAACTCATTGATTATGCCGACGGCATCTATCTCGAATTTGGCGCGGACGAGCACGTCGAAGGGCTCGAGAACACGGAGGAGGTCAAGCAGATCCGCACACGTGCCATCCGCGCGGGCCTGCGTCTGGTCGACTGCCCGATCCGTCACCTCGGCACGGAAAAGGCACACGAGGTGTATCTCGGCATTGAAAACTACCTGCGCGAGCACGGTGTGGAGATGCTCTTCGGCTGCACGTGCGAGGATGTCATCGTGCGCGACGGGCGCTGCTGCGGTGTCGTGGCACACGATGCGCATCAGGACTATACCATCGAGGCCAGGCACACCGTCATTGCCACCGGCCGCCGCGGCGCGGACTGGCTGGAAAAGGTCTGCCTCGAGCACGGTGTGGAGCACAAGCCCGGCACGGTCGATATCGGCGTGCGCGTCGAGGTGCGCAATGAGGTCATGGAGTCTGTCAACCGCGTGCTCTATGAGTCGAAGCTCATCGGCTATCCCGCGCCGTTTAAGAACAAGGTGCGCACGTTCTGCCAGAACCCCGGCGGCTTTGTCTCGCAGGAGAACTATGACAACGATCTCGCCGTCGTCAACGGCCATGCGTATAAGGAGCTCAAGTCGCCCAACACGAACGTGGCGATCCTCTGCTCGCATAATTTCTCCGTGCCGTTCAACCAGCCGATCGCCTATGCGCAGAAGGTCGGCGAGCTGACGAATATGCTCGGCGCGGGGCACATCATGGTGCAGCGCTTCGGCGATATCCTCGACGGCAAGCGCACGTGGCAGAAGGAGCTAGCGCAGTCGAACGTCCGTCCCACGCTGCCGGACGCCGTCGCTGGCGACATCACGTCCGCCATGCCGTACCGCGCCATGCTCAACATCATCAACTTCATCAAGGCCATGGACGAGGTCGTGCCCGGCTTCGCCGCGTATGAGACGCTGCTGTATTCCCCGGAGCTGAAGTTTTACAGCAACCGCATCGCCATGGACGACGCGCTCAACACGAACGTGCCCGGTCTGCACTGCCTGGGCGACTCCTCCGGCTGGACGCGCGGCCTGATGATGGCCTCGGCCATGGGCGTGCTCATGGGGCGCAGGCTCGCGGATATGCTCTGATGTGCGGGTGAACGGAAGGATTGTCATCTTTTACACAAAACGCTTGACAAATTCCTGCAAATCAGTAGTATAAGAGGGATGGAAAATTGATAGATCCGCCGGTGCGGCGGAGGGAAGGAAACACATTATGGATGGATTGAAAAAAGCTTATTACCGCACCTACCAGCAGGTGTTTGACATCGGTATGCGCTGCCTGCATTGGCGCAAGCCGATCGTGCTCTCCGGCGCCGGCTGTCTTAAACAGGTACCGGACGTGCTCGGCAAGTGCGGTGTGGAAAAGGTCATGGTCGTCACCGGTTCGCACGTGGTCAAGTCGCTCGGACCGAAGCTGTTTGCTGCGCTCGAGGAGGCCGGTATGCCCTACGAGGTGTTCAGCGAGGTCGAGGCCAACCCCTCCGTGACCACGGTCGAGAAGATCCGCGCACAGTACGTGGAGACCGGCTGCAGCGGCTTCGTCGCTCTCGGCGGCGGCAGTCCGATGGATGCGACCAAGGGTGCGGCTGCCCGCGTTGCCTGCCCGAAAAAGAGCTGCAACGACATGGCCGGTGTCATGCGTGTCGGCAAGACCGTGCCGCCGATCGTCGCCATCCCGACGACGTCCGGCACCGGCAGTGAGACGACGATCGCCGCCGTCATCACCGACAGCGAGACGCACCACAAGTACGCGCTCATGGATCTCAAGCTCATGCCGCTGTATGCCATTCTCGATCCGGAGCTGACCGTCGGCCTGCCGCCGCGCACGACCGCGACCACCGGCATGGACGCGCTCACCCACGCGATCGAGGCGTACATCAGCTGGACGTACAACACCAAGGAGAGCCTGCGCCTCGCCGAAGAGGCCGTCAAGCTCATCTTCGATAACCTCGAGGTCGCTTACGCGCACGGCGATGATCTCAAGGCCCGTGAGAACATGATGATCGCCGCCTTCAAGGCAGGCTTCGCGTTCTCCCGCGCCGGTGTTGGCAATGTGCACGCCATCGCGCACACGCTCGGCGGTCTGTATAACACCCCGCACGGTCTTGCCAACGCGGTCATCCTGCCGATCGTTCTGGAGGACTACGGCGAGGCCGTATATCCGAAACTTGCGCGCCTGAGCGAGATCGCCGGCGTCAAGACCGAGGGCACGGACGCGGAGAAGGCGCAGGCCTTCATCGCGGAGATCTATGCCATGAACAAGCGCATGGGCATCCCGAAGGGCTTCGACTTCATTCAGGAGGAAGATATCCCGCAGATCATCGAGTGGGCGCTGGCCGAGGCCAACCCCAACTACCCTGTGCCGGTCGTGTACAACGCTGCGCGCTGCCGCAAGGTCATCGATGATATCCGCGCCAAGGCCGCGGAGAATCCGCCCGCCGAAGCATAAGAGCATAGCAAAGCCCGCCCCGCACAGCCGTGCGGGGCGGGCTCTTTCTTCTGGCAGACTCAGGCGGCCTGCCGATCTTTTTTGCTGCCGATGCCGCCGTGCAGGACAAAGCGGCAAAAGCCGTTGTCCGGGTGCGCGGACACAATGCGGTAAATGAGCAGCGTGATCGCGTAGGCGATCGTGGCTGCGACCAGACCGACGATCATCGCGCCGAGCACGTCGGACGGGTAGTGCGCCATGAGGTAGTTGCGCGCAAAACCCATCACCGGCACAAACAGAAACGCCCAGTAGCGCGCGGGCTTTTTGCCCGTGAGCACGAGCGCGGTCACGCCGGCCATTGCGGCCGTCACATGGCCGGAGGGGAAGGAGTATTCGCTCTCGGCATACGCGCCGGCGGCCTGCCACCAGGTGCGGAAAGGTTCCACCGTCAGCGGGCGCGGCCGGGCGACGAAGTCCTTGAGCCAGAAGTTCGTGATGAGCGCACCGCAGCACACGGCACCGAACATGCAGATGCCCATTTTGCGCGTCTTGGGAAAGAGCATCAGCGCGATGCCGAGCGCGAGGAAGAGGAGACCCTTCTCACCCAGCAGCGTGATGATGTAGCACAGCGGCGTGAAAACCCCGCCCGCGGCCTCGGCAAGTTTGTGCAGCGCCTGCAAAATGGCGTAGTCATAGCCTGCAAATGCGGTGTTGAGCCACTGCGCGATCGCAGTCAGTTCCATAAATAATCACCGTCCGGAATCAAAAAATTGCGGCAGTGCGGCTGAGCGCCTGCCGATGAGCGGCGTCGAAACACGCCGCAACGTAGCTTTGACATCATACACCGCCTGCGCGGCTTTTGCAACCGTTGCCGCCGGAACGGAGGGTGAAAGTTTTGAATGAACGATTTTTATCAAAAACAAAAATGGAACGTTTTCTGTATTTTGAACCGGTTATTCTGCTGCGGGGCTTGACTTTGGCGTGAAAAATCAATATGCTGGTAAACGGAAATTCAATCTTTAGATAGGAGCGATTTTTGCATGATTCTCGATTGCAGCAAGTATATCGGCCCTTGTAAGTGCGGCCGCGAGCACACCCTGGAGACGAAGAAGGTCGTCGTGGAGTATGACGCGCTCGATAAGTTCGACCAGTATATGGATGAGGTCGGCCTGACCGGCAAGCGCGCTGTCATCTATGACACGAACACGTATAATCTTCCGACGCTCAAGCATGTGCGCGCCGATCAGGAGATCGTTCTCAACGCCGAGGGCCTGCACTCCGAGAAGGGGATGATCGAGGACATGATGCGTCAGCTCGACCATCCGGACGTGATCGTCGCGGTCGGCTCCGGCACGATCATGGACTTCGGCCGCTACCCGGCGTACCAGCTCGGCATCCCGTTCGTCGCCGTGCCGACGCTTGCGAGCTCCGACGGCTTCACGGCCAACATCTGCTCGATCATCATCGACGGTCAGAAAAAGTCCATCCCCATGCAGGCTGCGGCGCTCGTCGTCTGCGACCTGAACGTGGTCTCCGGTGCGCCCCTGTGGCTGACCGTGAGCGGCATTTCGGACATTCTGGCAAAGTACATTTCGCTCGCGGACTGGAAGATCGCGCACCTCGTCTCGGGCGAGTATTATTGCCCCATGGTCGCCGATCTCGCCGAGGAGGCGCTGACCATTATGCGCAAGGCTGCCGATGATATGGCGGCCGGCGGCAAGCCGGACTTTGAGGCCATGACCATGGCGCAGATGATCTCCGGCCTGACCATGCAGCTGCTCAACCACTCCCGCGCTGCGTCCGGCGCCGAGCACCTGATGGCGCACCTTGTGGAGATGAAGCCGCCGCGCTTTGAAAATGCGCACGGCATGCACGGCCAGTGCGTCGGTGTGGGTACGTACCTGTGTGCCAAGGAGTACCATTACCTTGCCTCGCTCCCGACGCCGAAGGCCAAGCCCTTCGAGCCCCTGACCCGCGCATGGGTGGACGAGAAATTTGGCCCCCTCGCCGACGGCATCATGAAGGAGAACGAGAACGACGTGCTCGGCACCTTTGATCCGCAGAACATCGTTGACCACTGGGACGAGATCCGCGCCATCATCGCCGAGATCCCCTCGGCCGAGGAGCTTGCCGCCCTGTGCGAGAAGCTCGGCGCGTTCTACAAGCCCGAGCAGATCGGTATCGACCCGGCTCTGTCGGAGGATATGCTCAGCGTTTCTGCGGCCATCCGCAACCGCCTGACGCTCATCCGCATGCGCCGCGTGCTCGATTTCGGCGAATAATTGCAGATGGAAACCGTATGTGCCCGGAAGCAGCTGCTTCCGGGCGCTTTTCGCTTGTGAAACAGGGCGTATGGTGGTATAATATTCTGATTCTAATTTTGTAAAAGGAGGCCGTGCCATGCCGGATTTTGAAGTCGTTTCGCCCTACGAGCCGTCGGGCGATCAGCCCGAGGCGATCGACGCGCTTGCGCAGGGCGTGGAAAACGGCATTGACGAGCAGGTGCTGCTCGGCGTGACCGGCTCCGGCAAGACGTACACGATGGCCAAGGTCATCGAGCGTGTGCAGCGGCCGACGCTCGTGCTCGCGCACAACAAGATCCTCGCGGCGCAGCTGTGCAGCGAGTTCAAGGAGTTTTTCCCGAACAACGCCGTGGAGTATTTTGTCAGCTACTATGACTACTATCAGCCGGAGGCGTACATCCCGCACACGGACACGTTCATCGAAAAGGACGCCTCCATCAACGATGAGATCGAGCGTCTGCGCCACTCGGCCACGTCGAGCCTGTTTGAGCGGCGGGACGTGATCGTCGTCTCGTCCGTGTCGTGTATCTACGGTCTCGGCGACCCGATCGACTATGCCAACATGGTCATTTCGCTGCGCACCGGTCAGCAGCGTGACCCGGAGGAGCTCATGCGCAAGCTCATCGATATCCGCTATGAGCGCAACGACATCGCCTTCGCGCGCAATATGTTCCGCGTCCGCGGCGACACGATCGACATTTTTCCGGCCTATTCGTCCGACCATGCCGTGCGCGTGGAGTTTTTCGGCGACGAGATCGACCGCATCTCGGACATCAACGTCGTCACCGGCGCGCCCATCCGCACGCTCAGCCATGTGGCGATCTATCCCGCGTCGCACTATGTCACGACGCATGAAAAGATGGAGCGCGCCATCGGCGAGATCCGCGCCGAGTGCGATGCGCGCGTGAAAACGTTTGAGCAGCAGGGCAAGCTCCTCGAGGCGCAGCGCATCCGCCAGCGCACGGATTATGACATTGAGATGATGCAGGAGCTCGGCTACTGCTCCGGCATTGAGAACTACTCGCGCATCATCAGCGGCCGCGCCCCCGGCAGCGCGCCGATGACGCTGCTGGACTATTTTCCGAAGGATTTTCTGCTCTTTGTCGATGAGAGCCACGTCACGCTGCCGCAGGTGCGCGCCATGTATCGCGGCGACCGTGCGCGTAAGGACTCGCTCGTCGAGTACGGCTTCCGCCTGCCGAGCGCGTACGATAACCGCCCGCTGAAATTCGAGGAATTTGAGCAGCGGGTGCATCAGGCCATCTATGTCTCGGCCACGCCGGGCGATTATGAGCGCGAACATGCGGGCCAGATCGCCGAGCAGATCATCCGGCCGACCGGTCTGCTTGACCCGCAGATCTTCGTGCGCCCCATCGAGGGGCAGATCGACGACCTCATCGGCGAGATCAACGCCCGCATTGCCAAAAACGAACGCACGCTCGTGACCACGCTCACGAAGAAGATGGCCGAGGATCTCTCGGCCTACCTCACGAACGCGGGCATCCGCTGCCGGTATCTGCACCACGACATCGGCGCGATCGAGCGCATGGAGATCATCCGCGACCTGCGCACGGGCGCGTTTGACGTGCTCGTCGGCATCAACCTCCTGCGCGAGGGACTGGATCTGCCGGAGGTGTCGCTCGTGGCGATCCTCGATGCGGACAAGGAGGGCTTTCTGCGCAGCGAGACGAGCCTCATCCAGACGATCGGCCGCGCGGCGCGCAACGCCGAGGGCATGGTCATCATGTACGCGGATAAGGAGACGGCCGCCATGCACGCGGCCATCATGGAGACCAACCGCCGCCGCGCCAAGCAGGCGGCCTACAACGCCGCGCACGGCATCGTGCCGAAGACGATCGTCAAGGGCGTGCGCGAGCTGCTCGAGATCTCCGGCGACGTTGAAGCGCCCAAGCGCGCCGATGGTGTGAAGATGACGGAGGCCGAGCGCCGCGCCGAGATCGCGCGGCTCGAGGCACAGATGAAGAAGGCGGCCGAAATGCTCGAGTACGAGTATGCCGCCGTGCTGCGCGACCGGCTCATTGAGCTGCGCGGCCAGTGACGCGCAAGGAGGACACCTGAATGAAACTCATGATTCTCGACGGCAACAGCATCATCAACCGCGCCTTTTACGGCATCCGGATGCTCAACGCGTCCGACGGCACGCCGACAAACGCGGTCTACGGCTTTCTGAGCACGTTCCGGCGCGTTTTCGACCTGGCGCAGCCGCAGGCGGTGTGCGTCGCGTTCGACGTGCACGCCCCCACGTTCCGCCACGAGCAGTATGCGCTCTACAAGGCGCAGCGCAAGCCCATGCCGGAGGAGCTCGCCGTGCAGATGCCGCTGCTCAAGCAGACGCTCGACTACATGGGCGTGCGGCGGCTGGAGCTGGCCGGCTGGGAGGCCGACGACCTGCTCGGCACGGTCGCGCGCCGCTGCGAGGCTGCCGGTTGGACGTGCGACGTCGTCACCGGCGATAAGGACAGCCTGCAGCTCATCACCGACAGCACCCATGTCTTTAACGTCAAGACCCGCATGGGGCAGACGGATACGATCGAATACACGCCCGAGCGCTTTCGTGAAGAGTACGGCTTTGACCCCATCCGCATGATCGACCTCAAGGCGCTCATGGGCGACAGCTCCGACAACATCCCCGGCGTGCCGGGCATCGGCGAAAAGACGGCGAAGGATCTGCTCGTGCGCTTCGGTACGGTGGCGGACATTTACCGCGACCTCGATGCGCTGGACATCAAGCCCGGCGTGCGCAAAAAGCTCACCGAGGGGCGCGAGAGCGCGCAGCTCTCGTTCGACCTTGCCACCATCCGCACGGACGCGCCGATCGACTTTGCGCTCGAGTCGGCCGTCTGGGATCACGACTATCAGCCGGAGCTGTACGACTGGTTCCGGAGGCTCAACTTCACGTCGCTGTCGGAAAAGTTTGGGCTGCAGCCGGCGGACGGTGTAAGCGCACCGTCGAGCGCGCTGCCGGCCGTGGACGTGGCGGACAGCGCCGCGCTGCGCGCGCTTGAGCAGGCGGTCACGGCGGCGCCCTATGTCGCGGTGCTCGCGCCCGACGGGCTCGACACGCTCACGCTCTACGACGGCAAGGCGTGCTATGCGCTTTCGTGGGCGCAGCTCGGCGATGATTATAACGCATTTTTGCGCCTGCTGTTTTCCGACCGCGTGCGCAAGGTGGGGCACAACATCAAAGACCTCATGCGCGCGCTGCTCGACGAGGGGCTGCCGACGGACGGCTTCGTGTTCGACACGGCACTGGCGGCCTACCTGCTTGATGCCACGGCCGGAAGCTATGACCTGCCGCGGCTCGCACAGACATATCTCGGCGAGGAGCTGCCGGATGTGCAGAGCATCTGGGCGCTGCAGCCGGTGCTGCACGAAAAAATGGCCGCACAGGCCATGCTGCCGCTCTACACGGACATTGAGCTGCCGCTGTGCCCGGTGCTGGCGCGCATGGAGCAGGCGGGCTTTCTGGTCGACCGCAAGGCGCTGTACGACTTCGGCGAGAGCCTCACGAGCAGCATCGAGCAGCTCCAGCAGAGCATCTGGGCGCTCGCGGGCGAGCCGTTCAACATTCAGTCGCCGAAGCAGCTTGGCAACGTTCTGTTCGAGCGGCTCATGCTTCCGGCCGGGAAAAAGACCAAGACCGGCTGGAGCACGAACGCCGCCGTGCTCGACAAGCTGCGCGGCAAGCATCCGATCATCGAGCAGATCCTCGATTACCGCACGCTTACAAAGCTCAAGTCCACCTATGCCGACGGGCTGCTCAAGGAGATCTCCGCCGACGGGCGCATCCACACGAACTTCCAGATGACCGTCACAGCGACGGGGCGCCTGTCGTCGACAGAGCCGAACCTGCAGAATATTCCCGTGCGCCGCGAGCTCGGCGCGCAGATCCGCAAGATGTTCGTCGCCTCGCCCGGCAGGGTGCTCGTGGATGCGGACTACAGCCAGATCGAGCTGCGCCTGCTTGCGCACATCGCAAACGATGAGACAATGATCGCCGCCTTCCGCAGCGGGGAGGACATCCACGCCGTCACGGCGTCGCAGGTGTTCGGCGTGCCGCTTGCGGAGGTGACGCCGCTGCAGCGCTCGCACGCGAAGGCCGTCAATTTTGGCATCGTCTACGGCATCTCGGCCTTCAGCCTCGCGCAGGACATCGGCGTGTTCCAGAGTGAGGCCAAGGCGTATATGGACAGCTATTTTGCCAAGTACCACGGCGTGCGCGCGTATATGACGCGCGTCGTCGAGCAGGCCAAGGCCGACGGCTATGTCACGACGCTCTTCGGCCGCCGCCGCGATCTGCCGGAGCTCAAGTCCTCAAACTTCAACCTCCGCAGCTTTGGCGAGCGTGTGGCGCTCAATATGCCCATTCAGGGCACGGCGGCGGACATCATCAAGGCAGCCATGGTGCGCGTGGACGCGCGGATGCGCGCGGAAAAGCTGCAGGCGCGGTTGCTGCTGCAGGTGCACGACGAGCTCATCGTCGAGTGCCCCGCGGCGGAGGCTGAGACGGTCAAGGCCATCCTCGTCGATGAGATGGAGCACGTGGTCGATTACCGCGTGCCGCTGCTCGTGGACGCGAAGATCGGCGCAAGCTGGGCGGAGGCGCACTGATGGACGTCACGATCTGTGATGCGCGCAGCGCGCACCTGCCGCAGCTTGAGGTACTTGAGTGCGCGTGCTTTTCCACGCCGTGGACACGCGCGCAGCTGGCGAGTCAGCTGCCGGACGACCGGCACGTGTTTCTCATCGCCTCGGCGGAGGAGACGGTGCTCGGCTACGCAAACTTCCTGCACGTGCTCGACGAGGGCGACATCGGAAATGTCGCCGTCGCGCCGGAGTACCGGCGGCAGGGCATCGCGGATGCGCTGCTCGAGGCGCTGTGTGCGCGCGCGGCGGCGCTTGATCTCGCATTTTTGACTCTGGAGGTGCGCGCATCCAATGCGCCCGCCATCGCGCTGTACCGCAAGCACGGGTTTCAGGCCGTCGGTCAGCGCCGCAATTACTATCAGAAACCGGACGAGGATGCATTGCTCATGACCTGGTTCCGGAGAGAGGCGGAGACAATATGATTATTCTTGCGATCGAATCTTCCTGTGATGAAACGGCCGTCGCCCTTGTGCGCGACGGGCGCGAGGTGCTGACCGATCAGGTCTTTTCGCAGGCCGACCTGCACGCTGTCTACGGCGGCGTCGTGCCCGAGATCGCGTCGCGCTCGCACGTGGAGGTCATCTCCCAGCTTGCCGACCGTGCGCTGCAGGTGACCGGTCTGAGCCGCGGCGACATTGACGCCGTGGCCGTCACGTGTGCGCCGGGGCTCATCGGCGCGCTGCTTGTCGGCGTGAACTTTGCCAAGTCCGCCGCGCTCGCGCTCGGCGTGCCGCTTATCCCGGTGCACCATGTCCGCGGCCACATCGCGGCAAACTACATCGCCTACCCGGAGCTGGAGCCGCCGTTCGTGTGTCTGGCCATCTCGGGCGGCAACACGCTCATCTGCGACGTGCGCGACTATACGGACCTGCGCATCCTCGGCGCGACGCGCGACGACGCGGCCGGTGAGTGCTTCGACAAGACCGCGCGTGTGCTCGGCCTTCCGTATCCCGGCGGCAAGCCCATCGACGACCTGTCCAAGACCGGCGACGACCGCAAGTACAAGCTGCCGACCGGCCACGTGGACGGCTGCCCGTATGACATGAGCTTCAGCGGCCTGAAAACAGCCGTCATCAACCTCGCCCACACGGCGGAGCAGAAGGGCGAGCCGCTTGACAAGGCGTCGCTTGCGGCGTCGTTCTGCCGCGCCATGAGCGAGAGCCTTGTGCCGCGCACGATGGCGGCGGTCCGGGAGCTCGGCTATGACAAGCTCGCCGTGGCGGGCGGCGTCGCGGCAAACTCCCGCATCCGCGGTGATTTTCAGGCCGCCTGCGATGCGGCCGGTATCCGTTTGTTCGTCCCGCCGCTCAAGCTCTGCGGCGACAATGCCGCCATGATCGGCTGCCAGGCGTACTACGAGTACCTGCGCGGCGCGCACGCGGGCAGTGAGCTCAACGCGTGGGCGAACATGGAGATCTCCGAGGTCCCGTTCTATGGGCACGCATGACGGGCACCGCGCCCGCATGAAGGCGCGCTTCGTGCGCTGCGGGCTCGATAATTTCGACGACCACAGCGTGCTCGAGCTGCTGCTGTTTTATGCTGTGCCGCGGCGCGACGTCAATGAGCTCGCGCACGCGCTGCTGGACCATTTCGGCACGCTTGACGCGGTCTTTGAGGCGAGCTTTGAGGACGTGATGCAGGTGCCCGGCGCGGGGGAGAACGTGGCGACGCTGCTCACGCTCGTCCCGCAGGTCAGCCGCCGCTATCAGCTGGCCAAGCGCCGCCAGCAGAAGCTCCTGCGCTCGAGCGCGGAGGCGGGGCGGTATCTCGTGCCGCTGTATCTGTATGAGCGCGCCGAGGTCGTCTACCTCCTGTGTCTGGACGCCAAGGGCGGCCTCATCAGCTGCCGGGAGGTCGGGCGCGGCGTCGTCAATGCCGCTGAGGTGTCTGTGCGCACCATCGTCGAGACGGCGCTGTCGCAAAAGGCGGTGTCCGTCATCCTCAGCCACAACCACGTCGACGCCTACGCGCTGCCATCGCGGGAGGACGAGCTGACGACCAAGCGTGTGCGCGATGCACTTTTGCTCGTAGGAATCACGCTGGCGGATCATATCATCGTCTGCGGCGAGGATTATGTGTCGTTTGCCGACAGCGGCCTGCTCTGAATCATCACCGGCGGCGCAAATCCTGCATTTTGCCTGTCAAGCCTTTTTTCAAATCTCTCGCTCACGCGAGAGATTTGTATTATGGTAACAAAATTGCGGTTTATAAAATCTACAAAGTCCGTTTCCGGATTTGGCTGTTTTGTGCAAAAGAGCGGAAATGCATTGAAAACACTGAAATAATTGCGTGTTGAAAACCCTGTTGAAAATGTTGATAACTCACAGCAAAGGCGAAGACGATAGAATGTTATGTAAACATAATGTCATGAAAATGTAAGAACTTTGATTTGCACCCTATCCGCAAATGCCTGAAACAACGCGGGTTTGCGGCGGCGGGTAACAGTGCAAATTCTGCACAAGCGACATGAATCGAAGATAACCGACAAAACGTGCAAAAAAACAACATTTTTTCATGCATGAAAACAATTAGTAATCATCGAACTTTGGTGTTGACATCCGCAGAGACTTGTGATAGAATGTGCAAGCTGTTAGAAATTCGCTAGTGTAGCTCAGTTGGTAGAGCAGCTGATTCGTAATCAGCAGGTCGTGTGTTCGAGTCACATCACTAGCTCCAAAGCGCCTTGCGGTCATCTGACCGCAGGGCGTTTTTGCGTTCCATGCTTGACGCAGTGATCGGGGCACAGTATAATAAGTAAGACATGCGCAGTATCCGCAGAGCCGTCCGGGACGGCATTTTTGTGCTCTTCGGATTAGATTGCTCTAACTTTTGCGCGATATCAGGAGGCGCGATGCAATGGCCACAGCAAAGAAACTCGAATTTCAGGCAGAACGCAAGGCGGCTGCATGGCAAGGCGGGAAACCGCAGCCGGCGCCGCTTCCGGCCGATGTGCACGCAGCTACCTGCCTTGTCGATTCAGACGGGGAAGCGGCACGGACGGCTTACCCGGTTTTCCCGGGAATCGAGATCGCGTATCACGACGTCCATGCGGCAAGCGCCGCCACGCAGCGCGCGTGTGCGGCCGGCTGTCTCGAGATCCATCACTGCCGCGAGGGGCGCATCGCTTACCCATATGGCGATGCCTGCTTTTTTCTCGCGCCGGGCGATCTGGCGATCGTGCAGCGCGCGGCAGAAGCAGTCCCGGTGCGCTTTCCGACCGGGCACTACCACGGCATCACGGTGACGATCGACCCGGCGCGCGCGCCGGACTGCCTGTCGTGCTTTCTGGAGGATGTCGAGGTGCGGCCAAGTGCGCTCATCGAAAAATTCTGTGCGGACGGTGCCTGCTTTGTCACGCGCTCGTCTCCGGGCGTGGCGCACATTTTCTCTGAGCTCTACTCCGTGCCGGAGGGCATCCGCAAGGGCTACTTCAAGGTCAAGATCCTGGAGCTGCTGCTGTTTTTGAGTGCGTTTCCCATTCAGGCGGCGCAGCCGCAGCACGGTTATTCTCTGTCGCAGGTGCAGCTCGCCGAGCAGATCGGCGCGTACCTGCTTCAAAACACGGAGCGGCGGCTGACGGTTGCGGAGCTCTCGCAGCGCTTCGGCGCCTCGGTCACGCTCATCAACAGCAGCTTTCGCGGCGTGTACGGCATGTCGCCGGCGGCGTTTTTGCGTGCGCAGAAAATGCATGGCGCTGCCAGACTTTTGCGCCGGACTGATCGCACGGTGCTGGATATTGCCGGGCAATTCGGGTATGATAACGGCAGCAAGTTCGCCAAAGCATTCCGGGATGTCATCGGCGTCTCGCCCAACGCCTATCGCAGCGGCATCGACTGCGACAGCTGCGCGCCGGAGGCACCCATGCTCTGACGGCGGGAAGCATAGTTTCATTTTGGAGCCATGTTCCGATGAATTGGAGCGGATGCCGGCGGGCGATGTGCTGTATCCTAACGTCAGACAGAACAAAGCGCGTAACTTTTCGCATGTAGGTTAGATCGCTTTAACCTATGAGCGCGCAGAATTGCTCACTGCGCGAAAACCGGTAAACGACCACAGACGAGGAGGCAAGCCATGTCGGAGGAAAACGTTGTACGGCTCTGTGCACCGACGCTGGCCGGGATCAAGACCGGCAGCCTGTTCCCGTGCCCGTATGAATGCCGGGAGACTCTGCTCACGGAGATCCGCCGATACAATCAGGTGCTCGTCCCGAAGGGGCTCTGCCTCCTGCCGCTGCGGTTTACGGAAAAGAGCGCGCTGCTGTATCTGTACCGACCGTGTGATCTGGAGCGGGATCTGCAGGACCGGCTGGCAACGGAGATCCTGCAGCACGCGGGCTATGCCTGCACCGGCAGTGAGCAGTGTCTGATGCAGCTCATTGAGCGGCTGCGTGCATACGATGAATTCCCGCATGAGATCGGCCTGTTTCTGAGCTATCCGCCGGAAGACGTCAAGGGATTCATCGAGCACCACGCGGCGGATTTCAAGTACGCCGGCCTCTGGAAGGTGTACGGCGACGAGCAGCGGGCGCGCGATCTCTTTGCAAAATACCGGCGCTGCACGGAAATCTACTGTGAACGTCTGCACGCGGGCTTGAGCATTGCGCAGCTCGCCGTGAACGTGCAGCGGCCGAATACAGCACAAAAGGAAAGGATGTTACCATCATGAAAAAAGCAGCAGTCATCTATTGGAGCGGCACCGGCAACACCGAGACCATGGCCAACGCCGTGCTCGATGGCATGAAAAGTGCCGGAGCGGACGCGGTGCTTCTGACCGCCTCTGATGTGGACGCTTCCGCCGTCGGCGGATATGACGCCGTGGCGCTCGGCTGCCCGGCCATGGGCTCCGAGGTTTTGGAGGACATGGAGTTCGAGCCGATGTTCGAAGGCTGCAAGTCCGCCCTGAAGGGCAAACGTGTCGCCCTGTTCGGCTCCTACGGCTGGGGCGGCGGCGAGTGGATGCAAAACTGGGAGCGCGATTGCCGCAGCTCCGGTATCCAGCTTGCGTGCGACAGCGTGATCTGCAACGACGCGCCCGATGATGCGGCCCTTGCGGCCTGTCAGGCGCTGGGCAAGGCGCTCGTCGACTGATTTCTTTCGATCGTACCCGGATCCCCCTCCGGTTACCGATACCAACAACAGGCATCAAGCCATATCACCTCTCTTCTCTTCCCCCATTCCCTGCAGCAGTGTGACACCACGCATATTGCCTGTGCGTGACTGCTGCTCCCCAGCAAAAAAATCGTCCGCCGAATTCCCCTTCCGGCGGACGATTTTTTGCTGCCCGCGCTTGACAACGCGGCGTGTATCCGCCTATCATAATTCAGAGTGTAAATCCGGGAGGCAGCGTCCATGCGCATATATGAATTTGGAACCGAACACGAAAAGACCGTCCTGCTGCTGCACAGCGCCTGCCTGAGCTGGCGCATGTTCCGCCCGGCAGTGGAGCGGCTGCAGACGCAGTATCATCTCATCATTCCGGCGCTGCCGGCGCATGACCCGGACGAAAAGACGCCATACACGAGCGTGGAGGCCATCGCGGCCGAGCTGGGCGGCTGGCTGACGCAGCGGGGCATCGGCGCGCTCTGGGGGCTGTACGGCGTGTCCATGGGCGGCGCGGTCGCGCTGCGGCTGCTGGCGGACGGAAAGATCCCGGTGCGCACGTGTGTGCTTGACGCGGCCATCACGCCGTACCGCGCGCCGCGGTGGCTGACGCGGGGCTTTTCCCTGCGCAACTATCTCGTCATCCGGTTTGCGCAGCGGCACCTGGCGCTGATCCGCCGGGCGTTTCCGGCGCAGCGTTTCGGTCAGGCGGCGGTGGAGGATGTCTGCATGATCTTGGGGCGGATGGACCGGCGCGATGTCTGGCGCGTGTTTGATTCCGGCTTCCACTACCCGCTGCCGAAGCAGCTTTGCACGGCGGCGCGCGTGTCGTATTGGTACGGAGAAAAGGAATACTCCCAGCGCGCGCTGGACATCCGTCATGTGCGCCGTCTGCTGCCGGAGGCGGTGTTCGTCCCGTTTCCGGACTGTGCGCACGCGGAGTTTGTCTCCGGGCAGCCGGAGGCCTTTGCCGCGCGGCTGTCCGAGACGCTCGAGTGGGACTAGATCCATATCTATAAAACCAGTGCCCTGCACGGGAACTTCCTCCTGCACAGGGCGCTGGTTTTTGCTCTTTATTGTGCTGTGATGGCGGCTGCGATCTGCTCGGCGCCGTCTCGCGGCAGACAGGCGGCCTGCGCGGCCAGCATACGTTCGGCGCATGCCGGGTCGTAGATGAGCCGGTCGGCAAAGCGCGCCGCCTCGTCCACATTGCGCGCAAAAAACGACAGGCCGTGGCGGGCGAAGAACGCGGCGTTTTCCGTCTCCACGCCGGGGATGGCCATCGTGTGCACGAGCGGCACGCCCAGCATGGCGGCCTCGGAGCTGGAGATGCCGCCGGCCTTGCTCAGCAGCACGTCGGCCGCGTGCATATAGACCGGCACCTGATCCGTGAACGGCACGGTCAGCACGCCCTGCCCGTGGTAGGCGTCCTCGAGTGCCTGCCGCAGCGCCTCGTTCCGGCCGGGCAGCACGCACAGCAGTGCGTTTTCATCCGGCACGCGGCGGATCGCGTCGCACAGCGACACGGCGTCGCCGCAGCCAATGCCGCCGGTCATGATGAGATAGATCTTCTTGTCCGCCGGCAGCCCCAGCGCTGCGCGCGCGGCGGCTTTGTCCATCGGCGCGAGAAAGCGCGCCGCCACCGGCATGCCGGACACGATGAGCTTTTCGGCCGGCATCCCGGCCTGAATGCACAGCTCCCGCACCTCGCTGTGCGGCAGAAAGTAAGCGTCGAGGTCGGTCTCGGCGAGAAACGGGATGCACGTATAGTCCGAGAGGATGCCGTAGCATTTCACCTCGCAGCGCTCCCACCGGCGCAGGAACGTGAGCGTTTCCATCGGGAACAGGTGCGAGCAGACAACGGCGTCATAGCCGTTGTCGCGGATGAAGGCGTTGAGCTGCCGCGCATGGCGGATGTTGGCCATGTAGACCGGCGAGGTGACGCCGGTCGCGCTGTACATCGCACCCGCGTGGTACATCATGCCGAACACGTCCGGCGCCTTGGTCGAGATGCGGTTGAGGATTTTGTCAAAGCTCAGCGGCCCGGGGTCGCCGAACATGTGCAGCATATCGAGGAAGGATGTCTCGTGTCCGCGCGCGTCGAGCGCCTCCTTGACGGCGAGCGCGCAGTGGTTGTGCCCCTCGCCGGTGCTGCAGCTCAAAAGCAGGATTTTCATACCGTTGCCTCCTGTGTGTTTCGTAGCGTGCTCGCCGTCAGCGGCCGGCGCAGCCGAGGTTACTTGCGGAAATGCCCAGAACAGAGGCGGCGAGGTGCTTGCCGCTCGCGGTTTTCATGACCGTGTCCATGAAGTGCATGACGCTCTGCTTGCTGTATCCGTTTTCGGATGCGTTTGCGATGTAGTCCGCCTCGATGAGGATCTGGTAGTCCATGCCGCAGATATTCTGCAGTGTGTGGTGATGCCCCACGAGGTAGGCCACGCGCGCGATCTGCGCCTCCGTCATGCCGGTGCCGGCCAGAAAGCTGCGCACCAGCACAGCGCCTTCCTGCTCCTGATATTTTCCGTTGGTGTTGCCGTATTTCTCGCGGCAGAGCGGGCAGGCAATGTCGTGCGTGATGGCGGCGACCTCCAGAAGATACTGCGTCTCCGCGTCCAGCCCCTCCAATTCGCCGATCGTGCGGGCGTAGGCCCAGACGCGCAGGAGGTGGTCAATGTCGTGGATATTGTCATTGGATGCGGCAATCATTTTGCTGAGAATTTGTGCGATGGTCATGGGATGCCTCCGTTGTCCGTCAGTTGAAATGCCCGTCGTTTGCGGCGAAGAGCCGCGCACACTGGGCGCGCAGCGCCGCGTGCTCGGGCGCGCAGAGCGTGGGGTCGGCGGCAAGCACCGCACGCGCCGCGTCGCGCGCGTCGTTGACGGCGGCCATGTTCGTGCCGAGGTCTGCGATGTGCAGCACCGGCAGACCGTGCTGCCGGTTGCCGAAGAAGTCGCCCGGGCCGCGCTGGCGCAGGTCGGCCTCGGCAATTTGAAAGCCGTCGGCCGTGTCGCACAGCACCTTCAGCCGCGCGCGTGATTCCTCCGTGCGCGTGTCCGACACGAGCACGCAATAGGACTGAAACGGTCCGCGTCCGATGCGCCCGCGCAGCTGGTGCAGCTGCGAGAGACCAAAGCGCTCGGCGTTCTCGATGATCATCAGCGCCGCGTTCGGCACGTCGACGCCGACCTCGATGACCGTCGTCGAGACGAGAATATCCGTCTCTCCGGCGGCAAAGGCGGCCATGCAGGCGTCCTTGTCCTTGGCCTTCATGCGGCCATGGATGCAGGCGACGCGGTGCTGCGGAAACGTCCGCTGCAGCACCTGCGCGTGCTCCTCGGCGGATTTGAGCTCGGAGGGGATATCGTCCGTGTCCTCGACCTTCGGGCAGACGACAAATACCTGCCGCCCCTCACCGATGAGCTTGTCGATGAAGGCGTTGAGCCGCGCGCGGTAGCGCTCGTCCACGCACACGGTCTGCACCGGCTGCCGTCCGGGCGGCAGCTCGTCGATGATCGACACGTCCAGGTCCCCGTACACCAGCAGCGCCAGTGTGCGCGGGATGGGCGTTGCGCTCATGACGAGTGTGTGCGGCTGCTCGCCCTTGCGCACGAGCGCGGCGCGCTGCTCGACGCCGAAGCGGTGCTGCTCGTCCGTGATGACGAGACCGAGACGGAAAAACGTCACCGAGTCGCTGATGAGCGCGTGCGTGCCGACGACCACGTCGAGCTGTCCGCCGGCGAGCGCCTGCTTTACCTCGCGCTTTTGCCGGGCGGTCATCGCGCCCGTCAGCCGTCCGACACGGATGCCAAACGGCTCAAGCAGCGTGCGCAGCGTGTGCTCGTGCTGCTCGGTGAGGATCTCGGTCGGCGCCATAAAGGCGCTCTGGCAGTCGTTTTCGTGCGCAAACCAGATGCACGCCGCGGCAACGAGCGTCTTGCCGGAGCCGACATCGCCCTGTACAAGGCGGCTCATCGGCACGCCGGAGATCATGTCCTGCACGGCGGCGGCGACGGCGCGCCGCTGCGCCCCGGTGGGTGAGAAGGGGAGCGTGGCGTAAAACGTCTCGAGGTCGGCGCTTTGCATCCGGATGCCGCCCTCGGCGCGCCGCTGCGAGCGGATGCGCGCCATGGCCGTCGAGAGCACGAACAGCTCCTCGAACACCAGGCGCTTTCGCGCGAGCGTGAGTGCCGCCGCATCGGTCGGCTGGTGGATGTTTTGCAGTGCGTAGTCCTGCTGCGCGAGGGCGTAGGTGCGCGCAATATCCGCCGGGATCACGTCCTGCAACTGCCCGATGCAGGCGTGCAGCGCGGGGAGCATGGCCTTGCGCACGTCGTTTTGCGTCACGCCCGTCGTCAGCGGGTAGATGGGGTAAAAGCAGTTGGTTACACTGCCGCAGCGCGCCGCCTGCTCGCAGACGGGGGTGGTGAGCGTCTTACGAAAGCCGTTTGCCTCTACCTTGCCGTAGAAGATGTATTCCTCGCCCGCGTGCAGGCTGTTTTTGCGGTAGGGCTGGTTGAAGTAGGTCACGTCGAGCGCGCCGGTGTCGTCGGCGATACGCGCCTTGACGAGCGTGAGCCCGCTGCGCACATACTGTGTGCGCGGCTCGCCCGCGACCGTCGCGCGGATGCACACGGCCTCACCGGGCTGCGCGGCTGCGATCGTGCGAAACTGCGTCCGGTCCTCGTAGCGGCGGGGATAGAGCCCGGCCAGATCGCGCAGCGTCGCCACGCCGAGCTTTTGAAAGGCCTGCGCTTTTTTCGGCCCGATGCCGGCCAGCGCCTCAAGCGGGGTATCCGGTGTGTAGGTCATGGTGTCGCCTCCTGTGCGCCGCATTTCCAGCGCCAGAGTCGCGCCTGATCCTCCGGCGCGGCATAGCCGATGCCGACGCGGGTGTCGGTCTCGAGCGCGAAGCGCTGCCCGTCGTCCTCGAGCCAGAGCTCCGGACATGTGAGAATGTCGCGGTCATTGAACGTCTTGTCGATCTGCAGCCGCTTTGTGAGCTTGCCCGGTCCGTTCGCACCGTCGGCGCACGCGCGGATGAGCACGGCCTGCGGTTCGTCCGCGTGCCCGGTCACGATGTTGAGCATCCAGTGCATCCCGTAGCAGAGGTAGACGTAGATCGTGCCGCCGTCATGGTAGAGCACCTCCGTGCGCCGTGTGCGGCCGCGGCTGGCGTGGCAGGCGGTGTCCTGCTCGCCGCGGTAGGCCTCCGTCTCCGTGATGCGCGCGCGCAGCAGTGTGCCGTCCGGCAGCCTGCGCACCAGAATGCGCCCAACCAGCTCCGGCGCGACGCAAAGCACGTCGCGCCGGAAAAATTCCCGATCTTGCAGTTTCATGGCTCTCAGCTCGCATAGTCGACGACATAACTGTCGCCGTTGGGGGTGAATTGTCCGTACAGACCGTTGGTGAGCACCACGTGACCGTCGGCCTTGACAAGCAGCATCTCAAACCCGCCGTAGGTGCGCCAGTAGTTGAGCGCCGCCTGCGGACCGAGCACGAACATCGCGGTCGACAGGCAGTCGGCCAGCGTGCCGTCCTCGCACACGATCGTCACGGCCAGCAGACCGTTGTTGACCGGGCGCCCGGTCGTGGGGGAGAGGATGTGGTGGTACTTCTGCCCGCCCTCGGTGAAATAGCGCTGATAGCTGCCGGAGGTGATGACCGCCGTCTCGCCCACGGTGAGATAGCCAAGATAGCTGCCGGTGTCGTTCGGGTCCTGAATGGCGATGTTCCAGTCGCTGCCGTCCGGCTTTTTGCCGAGCGTCTGCACGTTGCCGCCGAGGGACACAACGCCGCTCGTGACGCCGGCGGCGCGCATCGACTGAATGGCATAGTCCGAGGCGCAGCCCTTGGCCACTGCGCCGAAGCTCAGCGCCATGTCTGCCGGCATGGTGACAAGGGAGTTTGCGCTGTCGTCCGTTGCGGCCAGCTGCACCTTGCTCATATCCACGCAGGGGAGCAGACGCTCGATCTCCGCATCCGACGGCACGCGGTAGTTCTGGTCGATGAAGCCCCAAAGCTTGCTCAGCGGATAAGTCGTCAGATCGAACGCACCGTTTGTGCGCTCGTACACGGTCAGCGCCGTGCGCAGCATCTTGGCGATCTGCTCGTTGACCACGACGGGCGAGCCCATGGCATGGTTGATCTCATAGGTCTTGCTGCGCTCGTTTTCCGGGTCGAGCAGCGTGTCCATGCTGTTGATGATGCTGATGGCGGCGCTGATGCCGTCGTCGGCCTTCTTGCCGTAGGCGGTCAGATCCATGACGGTGTCCATGGCAAAGATCTGCTGCGTGGTGCTTTTCGCCTCGCCGCAGGCGCTCAGCGGCAGCACCAGCGCGCAGCACAGCAGCAGCGCGAGCAGACGTGTGTGCAGATGTGTATGCTTCATAGAGGGTGTGTCCTTCCGATACAGGTTGCTTTTTTCTCAGTATAGCATATCCGCCGCCGAATGGAAACAGAAAATCCGCTTTACTTTTCGGCCGGACTTTGCTATAATAACTCCTGCTGAATGTGCGCCCGTAGCTCAGCTGGATAGAGTGACAGACTCCGACTCTGTAGGCCAGCGGTTCGAATCCGCTCGGGCGTACCACGAAAAAACCCTGTAGTTTCAATGGCTACAGGGCTTTTCTTCGCCATTGTAGCTGTAAAAAATTAGGCGCAATTTAGGCTGCTTTCGGCTATAAAATGCCCTGTGATGTTGCACCAATGTTGCACCAAAAACTAACCTCCCTCGGTTCGGAAATACACCGGCCCCAGGGTTTTGCGGGATTGGTAGAATCAAGGTGCAACCGGCGACGGTGAAAACTGTTGCACCTCGGCGGCGCCGGTGGCGGATAGGTTCGTATTTGCTCGGATTTTAGAGGCGGTGTTCTCCAGCCGGACGCGCTGGTCGTAGTGAGCGTAGACCCGCAAGGTCATGTCCGGGGTCGAATGCCCGGCGAGATACTGCACCTCTTTCAGATCAAACCCGGCCTCGAGCCAGCGCGTGATGCAGGTGTGGCGCAGCAGATGTGCGTGCACGTGGAAGTCCAGAGCATAAACCGTATTGGGATGTCTGGGCGACGTAGGCTTGCCGAGTAAGCTCGGGTCAGTTGTTGTGCGGGTTTTGATAATGCCCCAGAGCCGGTCGTAGGCTGATGCGCTCAGAGATTCTCCGTTGCGCATAGCCAGCACGAAAGACGACTTTGATTTCGCGCGCTCGTCCGAAAGAATCTGCGTCAGCCAAACAGGGAGCGGGATATCACGATAGGCAGCTTTGCTTTTGAGCTGATCCGTGACCTGCCCCCGGCCATGGCAGAACGTTTTCGCATGACGGACGTGGATGTACCCACTTTCCAGATCGATATCTTCCCACATCAAACCGATGGCCTCTTCCTTTCGAAGACCAGCGCCGAGCATGATTGCCACGGCCGGATACGCGCGCGTACCGGCGGTCGCGTCAAGCAGGCGCTGAGATTGCTCGGGCGTGAGGGGTACTTTTTCTTTCGCAGTTTCGCCGCCAGCCTTCAGTGCTGATGAGACCGGAGAGCGCATGATGAGGTGATTCTCTACGGCGGCGTTGAAGATCGAACGCAGGATCTGCACGGCTTTTCCTTGCACAGAGCGGCTGTACCCGGCGAGGTTTGACATGACCCCACGGATATGCACGGGCTTGATGTCGCGCATACGCATGGCCGAGAGAGGCGGCAGGATATGATTGTTCAGGATGTAGAGACAGTCCGCCTTACTGTTCTCGCGCAGGTTCGGCCGCTTATAGGTGTTAAACCAAAGCTGGGCGAACTCGCCGAAAGTCGTGGCGTCAGTGATGTCTACTCCCGCACCGATCTCGAGCTTCGCCTGCTGATATTTTCGCTCCAATTCCTCCTTTGTTGCCGCGCGGATGTACTTCCGTTTTCCGGTTGGTGTTGTGATGGTTTTGGTGTAGAGTTTTGACATTTGAGAAAATCCTCCTTGTAAAAGCTCGGCCGAACTGATACAATGAAGACGCCTATTGGAGCCAATGCGAGTGTGTGTGATCTCCTTTGTATTCAATCGGCTGGGCCGCATCCGTGTGCGAGACGGGTGCGGCTCTTTTTTTATTCTTTCAAGTCCTGAAGCTGCGCGGTCAATTCGTCGATCCGCTGCTGCAATTCGCGGTTCTCGCGTTGCAGGCGGCGGACTTCATTCTCGGCGTCAACCACATCGCAGCGCGCCTCCTCTTCCATTTCGTCAATGCTGTTGCGCAGAGCCTGATAATGGCTATAGAGCGTTGCATAGGCGCGCGGCGCGAAGATACGCCAGAACGTCTCCTTGATCAGCTCCCATTTCTCGGCCGGGGTACGGTCGAAAAAATCATTGTTCAAGCACGTCACCTCCTTTGCTCACTATGACAGCTTATATAGAATGAACACAAATACCGCAGTAATGATGAGGCATCGGACGACGGCGACCCAAGCGGTTGGTTCTTTTCCGCCTGCTGAATAGTTTGTAGCAGTGATGCCGCTTGCATACCCGATGCCGAAAATCAGCCCGCCCATAAACAGCGCGCAAAGAACATAGCCGAAGAACGTTGAGATTTGCCCGGTTGTTAAAAGCTCCGGCTGCTCATATGCGACAAAAGCGACGGCCACAAACAGAAGCCCCATGAAGGGCCCAATCTTATCGAGCCATTCCGGGCGATTTGACCGGCTTTCTGAGCTGTCAGTTTCGCGGTTCGGTTGCGGCTTCGAATTTCTCTGATACATTCTCATGTCATCCCCCTTAATATGTTGCATCCTCCACCGTGTGCGAGACAGTGGAGGGTGTTTTTTTTATTTACGGCAGCAGACTCGTGAAGCCAACGGCCTTGCCCAAAATGCGAACGGCCTGCATCGCGTCCTTGAAGTACACGAGCGGTTCATAGGCTGGGTTCTCCGGCTGGAGCACGACGTGATCCTCATACACGTACACGCGCTTGAGCGTCGCCTCGTCCCCAATCAGCACGGCGGCGATCTCTCCGTTGTTCACGGCGGGCTGCTGGCGTATGTAGACGATATCCCCGTCATGGATGCGGGCGTTTATCATGCTGTCGCCCTTGCAGCGCAGCGCGAAGTCCGCATGGATATGCTCCGGAACCTCGACGTTATCTTCTATGTTCTCCGCCGCAAGGATCGGCTCGCCGCAGGCAATCGTCCCGAGAAGCGGTACCGTATAAGTCGCAGGCATCGGCAGGATGTTGTCGGGGGCTGTGGCGGAGTTGCCGGATCCATCCGCGACGGCGAGAAAACGATTGGGCGTATTTGATGCCCCGAGTAGATAATCCATGTCAACATTGAAAAAGTCGGCGATTGTCTCCAAGGATTCAAGCCCCGGTTCGCGCTCCCCGCGCTCGTACATATTTACACTGCTCTTCGTAAACCCAAGTTCGGTAGCGAGTCCCTGTTGTGTGAGACCACGTTCTTTCCGAAGCTGCTTAAAGCGATCTGAGAATTTTGACATTTCGCTCCCTCCTTAATAGGTACGGTTTTATTATACACATAATGTGCACGTTGTCAAGGCAGAATATGTGGATGAATAAGAGGCAAAGATTAAAAACGCACTAAATGTGCGCAAAAGTCTTGACAAAGAGCACGAGAGGTGTATAATTAGCCCAAGTCGAGCACCAATAGTGCCCAAACGAAGGGAGGGAAAAGGAATCATGAGCACAGGGAACAGACTGCGTGAGCTGCGCGGGGGCCGAACACAACGCGACGTTGCTGCCGCGGTCGGGATAACAACGTCTTCATACGCCATGTATGAACGCGACGAAAGAACTCCTCGCGACGAGGTGAAGGTTAGACTCGCAAAATTTTACAACGTAACTGTTCAGGATCTTTTCTTTTCCTGACGCACCCCGCAAGCCAGTGAACCTGTACCCGCGTACAGAAAACGAAGGACATCTGGGAGGAAGGAGGGGGAGTCGAAAAACCTTATGGACACCGAGGACAAGCGTGTGAGCACGCGGCGTAACGAGAGCAAAGAAGCTCCGGAACGTAAGCGGCTGCTCGAACGTTCGGCATTTCAGTGGGCGATGAGCCTTTTGACAAGTGCGTTCGGGACGGCCCTGACTTTGTATCTCATCCACAGATTATAAGGACTATCTTGCGATGAGCCACTGTGTCAAGAGTGTGCCGACAATCGAAACAAGAAGTGGCGCGACAAACGATTGGGCGAACAGCCTCCACCCCTCACGGCGAGAGAGCTCACCATAGTTCCAGCCCATGTCGGTCAACTGAAGACGCTCACCGCACAGGTCGAGGAAGGTTATATACCCCAGCGAGCGTAAATTTTCAAGCATCGACGTGATTGCGTTTTGACAGCCCTCCGCGCTCTTGCATACCACCGGCTGGGCTCCAGCCCGCTCGGTGCTAAAAACAAAGAAGCCGTCAAACTGAACCACTCGATTTTGACTGATCTGTACCTCTCGTAACAGTTGAAGAAATTGAGCAGTTTGTCGGGGGAGCGTTATGTTGCGCATACGAAACAACACCTTTCTGTAAAAACTCTGAGCAGTATACCACAAATATCAAAATTTGACAACGCAAGCCAGCGGATTATGTAAGGGTTGGGCCGCCAACAATTCAAACGCCCTACCGGCCCGTACCGATAGAGCGTCTGCCGCTTTTGTTCGCATTGTTTTGCTCCCCGTCCACGAATGGTGATCGGAGCGGGGGCATGGTTACGGGCCCATGCCGGACAATCCAGCGTGACTTTCCGGGTTGCGGATCCCTTTTTGGCCAAATCGGCCGCAGCCCTCAGTTCACGAAGCGGCGCCACCCGCCGAATGGTGATCGGCGGCAACACCGAAATGCACGGGCGTACTCAAAAGTGCTTTCAAAGAATCTACACTTCCTTTCTGCCTGTTCAATCAGGCGGCCCAATTCTAACATAATCCGCTGGAGATAACAACACAAAAGGAGACCACACCTTATGAAGAACCCAAACCAGAGAATCACCCTGGCCATCCGGCGGCGAACGAAGCCGCCGCACTACAATCTGATCGGTACAGTGAAGATCACGCCGGACGCGGAGGTCGCGCTCCGGAAGCTGAACGAACAAACCGGACTGCCGATGCGGCAGATCGCTTCGTCGCTCATCACACAGGCCGCTGCCTGCGTCGATATCATCGAAGCGGATTAGAGGAGGCGCGGCTTATGCTCAAACCGTGTCCGTGCTGTGGGGCAGAGGCGTCTTTGCGCCGAACCGTGCAGCGCGTGGCCTATGTTATGTGCTCAAGATGCCGGTTACAGACGCCGTTCTTGCCAACGACCGAGGCGGCAGAGGCCGTTTGGAATCGGAGAACAATACCAAACCCCATATCACAAAAGGAGGAAACCCCATGAGGTACAAAATGAACCTGGGCGACAGCACCCTGATCGTCGACATTCCGCATCCGCTGTTCTCGCGCGCTCAGACCACGGAATCCGCCGCGCACCGGCAGACCGCAAAGCGCGCGCCGCAGCCGGTGATCGTCATCACCTCAGACGGCGTGACCACGACGGCGACCCGCCGCATCGGCAAGGCGATTCAGGCGACCGCTACCGCGAAATGCAACCCCGGCGACACCTTCGACTTTGAAGAGGGCGCGCGCATCGCCTTCGAGCGGCTCTGTGGCAGAGACCCGTTCCCGGAGAGGCCGGAGAGCACGGCGACGCCGGAGGCCTACAACGGGCGCATGATTTGTGTGGAGTCTCCGTATCCGTGGTGGACGGTCGGCAAGATCTACGAGGTCGTGGACGGCCGCATCACGGCGAACGACGGCGACGTGTACCCCCCGCAAAACAAAGCACCATACCGCGACGCTAAGGACGCAAGACACGCAGGCTCGGCGGGCGCCTTCACGGAGGACGATGCCCGCCACAACCCCCGGAATCTGTTCCTGCCGGTGGACACCGAAGGACGGCTGCTGGTATGAGCTCGGAATACTACACGGTTCCGGAGCTGGCAGCACGCTGGCGGTGCAGCGCCGATGTGGTGTATGACCTGCTGCGGCAGGGCAAGCTGCACGGCTTCAAGCTGGGCGCGTCATGGCGCATCACCGACGACGCCCGCATTCAGTACGAACAGACACCGACCCCGCAGGAGACCAATCTGCGCAGGCCGGTTCTGAAGATACAATAAGGAGGAAACCACATGAAAAACCGCGATGATCTCATCGCATGGGCGTGGTCAGAGCTCGACCGCGTGACCGCTCAGGCGAGCCAGATCGACGACACGAGCTCGGAACGCTACGGCAAGGCGGTCGCTCTGGTCAACGACCTGCTGATCCTGACCTTCCCGCCGATGCCCTACGAACTCTCGCCGTGCGCCGCACCGGCCACGACGCCCGCCAAGGACGAGCCCCAAACCTGCGATGGCTCCGGTGCGGATGCCGAGACGCCGGAAGCACCGGCTGAGTCCACCAAGGCCGAGGAGCCGGACGCGCCCGCAGAGACGCCCACCTACACGCTGCCGCAGGTGCGCACAAAGCTGGCCGAGGCCAAGCGCAAGGGCATTGCGCTGCCGGAGCTGTTTCAGGAGTTCGGCGCAAGCAGCATCATGAGTGTGCCGTCCACCGACTACGGCGCGCTGATGGCGCGAGTGGCTGAGCTGCTGGAGAGCGTGGAGTAATGCGCGCACATGCGATTTTATCCCCGTCCGCGTCCAAGCGCTGGATGGCCTGCCCACCGAGCGCACGACTGGAGGAGAAGCTGCACGACCGCTTTGGCGAGCAGTCATCCCCGTTTGCGGCAGAGGGTACGAAAGCGCACGCCGTCGCAGAGCTGAAGCTGCTGCGCGAGAAGGGGCGGCTCGGGGATGCAGACGGAATCAATCAGTTCAACTATGACGCCCGTCTGAAAGCACTCGGCGACGTGAGCAAAGAGATGCACCAGGCGACCGACCTGTATGTGGACATCGTCATGGAGAAGCTGTTCGCCGCCAGACGCAACTGCCCGGACGCCAAACTTTTCGTAGAGCAGCGGCTGGACATGGCGCGATGGATTCCCGGCTGCTTCGGAACGAGCGATGCTGTGGTCGTGTCCGACGAGATCCTCGACGTGTGCGACTACAAAAACGGGTCCGGTGTGCGGGTCAACGCGCAGGAAAACCCGCAGGCTCGCTGCTATGGGTTGGGCGCGATCGACGCATTCGGCGATCTGTACGGATTCCAAACCGTGCGCAACACCATCATCCAGCCCATGCTTGACCACGTGACGGAGGAACAGCTCTCTCGCACGGAGCTGCTGACATGGGCGGATACCGAGCTTGCTCCCAAGGCGCAGCTTGCCTGGCGCGGGGAGGGAGACTTCTGCCCCGGAGAACACTGCCGCTTCTGCGCTGCGCGCGCGATTTGCTACGCCCGGGCAACGCAGGCGATGAAGCTGTTTCAAAACGGCATGGATGCTCCGGCCGTGCTGCCGGACTCCGAGATCCCGCAGATGCTCGCGATGGCGGACGACGCGATCACATGGCTGGGCGAACTGAAAGCATACGCTCTGCGGCAGGCGCTCAAAGGACAGCGCTGGCCTGGGTACAAGCTGGTGCACGGGAAGCGCCCGCGGCGCGCATGGCGCAACGAGGAGTCTGCCCGCGAGCAGCTCATCCGCGCCGGGTACAAACCGGAGCAGTTCGAGGAGCACAAGCTCAAGAGCGCCGCTGCCGTGGAGAAGCTCATCGGCAAGACCGCGTTCGACGTGCTGCTCAAAGACCAGACCGTTCAGGGCGAAGGCGCGCTGATCCTCGCCCCGGAAACGGACGGCCGTCCGGAGTATTCCACGGCCGACATTGACTTCCGTGACCTGGGAAGTCCCAACAACTCAAACAACATTGAATGAAAAGGAGATCACACAATGGCTAAGTTTAACAAGAAGATCAAGGACACCAGCGTCCGTCTCGGCGAGGTTCGTTTCAGCTATACGGCGGTGTTTCAGCCGAAGAAAAACGACGACGGTACGCCCTCGAAGTACGGCGTGTGCATCATCATCCCGAAGGAGGACACCGAGACCGTGAACCTCGTGAAGGAAGCGATCGACGCCGCGAAGCAGCGCGGCAAGCTGGAGAAGTGGGGCGGCAAAATCCCGGCCAACGTCAAGAGCTGCCTGCGCGACGGCGACCTCGACCGCGAGGACGACGAGGCCTTCGCCGGATGCTACTTCCTCAACGCCAGCAGCCGCAACAAGCCCGGCGTCAAGGTGCTGGAGGACGGTGTCGTATCCGATGCGCTGGACGAGGAGGACTTCTACTCCGGCTGCTATGGCGCAGTGACGCTCGACTTCTTCCCGTATGAGAGCTCCGGCAACAAGGGCGTCGGCGCAGGTCTGAACAACGTCATCAAGACGCGCGACGGCGATCGTCTGTCCGGCGGCCGCAGCGCTGATGAAGACTTCGCCGACCTCGGCACCTGCTGAGGCCCATGGAGAGAACGCTCTCGATCGACCTCGAGACCTACTCCGAGATCGACATCGCAAAGTGCGGATCCTTCCGGTACATAGACGACGAGAGCTTTGAGATCCTGCTGCTGGGCTACGCCTTTGACGACGAGCCGGTAACGGTGATCGACCTCACGGCCGACGAGGAAGTCCCCGCGGATTTCCTCGCCGCGCTGTATGACCCGGAAGTGACAAAGACCGCATGGAACTGCGCGTTCGAGCGCTTCGGCCTGTGGAAACACTTCGGCCGATACTGCCCGCCGGAGCAATGGAGCGACACGATGATCCTCTCCGCCGTGTGCGGGCTGCCGCTGGGGCTCGGGGAGGCGGGCAAGGCGCTGCGGCTGGAGGCGGACGAGGCGAAAGACCGAGAGGGCAAGGCGCTGATCCGCTACTTCTGCTCACCCTGCCGACCGACAAAGGTCAACGGCGGGCGCACCCGCAACCTGCCCCAGCATGACACCGACAAGTGGGCGCTATTCATCGAATACAACCGGCAGGACGTCGTGGCCGAGCGGACGATCCGCAAGCGGCTGCTGCGCTGGGAGCCGGACTCGCTGGAGCACCGATTCTGGTGTCTGGACGCCCGGATTAACGAGCTGGGGATGCGCGTCGACCGCGAGCTGGTACACAACGCGATCGCCATGGACGCACGCTACAAGGCCGAGCTGACCGAGCAGGCCGTCGCGATCAGCGGACTCGAAAACCCGAACTCAGTCGCGCAGATCAAGCAATGGCTGCTGGAGCAGGAGGGCATCGAGGTGCCGTCCCTGAACAAGAAGGTCGTGGCCGAGGTCGTGTCTCAGCTCAACGGCGAGCGCGCGAAGCAATTCATGGCGCTGCGCGCGAGGCTGGCAAAGTCCTCGACGAAGAAGTACGAGGCGATGGAGCGCTCCGCCTGCGCCGATGCACACATCAAGGGTTGCTTTCAATTCTACGGCGCAAACCGAACCGGGCGCTTCGCCGGGCGGCTGGTGCAGCTACAAAACCTGCCGCAGAACCACATGGAAGATTTGGCGGTTGCCCGGTCTCTGGTACGGGACAACGATTACGAGACGGTACGACTGCTATATGACAGCGTCTCCGATACCCTCTCCGAACTGATTCGTACTGCGCTCATACCAGAGCCCGGCCACCGCTTTATCGTAGCAGACTTCTCTGCCATTGAGGCGCGTGTGATCGCGTGGATCGCGGGGGAGCAATGGCGACTCGATGTTTTCCGAAACGGCGGCGACATTTACTGCGCTTCCGCCTCGCAGATGTTCCACGTCCCGGTTGTCAAGCATGGCGAGAACGGCCACCTACGGCAGAAGGGCAAAATCGCCGAGCTCGCACTCGGCTACGGCGGCGGCGCGAACGCGCTCAAGGCTTTCGGCGCGGACAAGATGGGTATGACCGAGGAGGAGATGGTAAACACCGTCGACCTCTGGCGGGAGGCAAGCCCGCGCGTATGCGCACTGTGGCGCGCGCTGGAGCGCGCCGCGATCCGCTGCGTGGTACACAAGACACCGCAGGTATCTGCAATCGGCGGCATCCGCTTCGAGATGGAATGCGGCATCCTGTGGATGACGCTGCCGTCCGGACGGCGCATCGCCTACTACGGCGCTGAGTACGGCCCGAGCAGGTTTCACCGCGACCGGCGCGCGCTCAGCTATATGGGCGTCGACCAGAAGACAAAACGCTGGGGGCGCGTGGAGACATGGGGCGGTAAGCTCGCCGAGAATGTCACCCAAGCGACCGCGCGCGACTGCCTGCGCGACACGATGCTGGCGCTGGAAGATGCCGGGTACGACATCCGGGCGCACGTCCACGACGAGGTGATCATCTCCGAGCCGCGAGACGGGCGAACGGTGGAGGACGTGGCGGCCATCATGGGGCGCGAGCTCCCGTGGGCGTCCGGACTTCCGCTGCGGGGTGACGGCTACGCCTGCGACTTCTACATGAAAGACTGAGGTATCTGTCATGAACGACTTTGACTACGACGCACTGCAAAAGAAACGCCTCGCTCGCAGCGACCGCTGCCGGAAGCGCAGCACACGTAAATGCACGCTGCCGAGCGACTATCTGACACCAACTGAACGCAAACGGAGGAACGGTGAAATGAAAACCTACAACCTGTCGAAACCCATGACCTACGCCGAGTTTCTGGCGATGCCGGACGACCTGCAAGCGCAGTATCTGCGCAGCCTGCGGTGGCGCTTCGGCGCATCGGACAAGCGAATCGCCCAGATGATGGGCGTGTCCCACCCGGTCATCAAAAAGCACCGGGATCGTCTGGGCATCCGGATCGCGCCGGGAACGCGCCTGCCGCAGACGGAGCTGAACAAAGAGGAATGGACGACGTGGGTCAACGGCGGGCAGGTCTCGATGACACCCCTCGCCGCGCGACCCGAGGATGCATCTGAAACAGATGCCGACCCGGAAAGCGAGCATGATCCCCCGAAGACCGAACCCGCACCGGTACCCCAGCAGACCCCGATGGTAACGAGCGGGAGCTTCACGGCCACGGGTTCGGCAGGCGCGACGGCGCAGATGCTGGCGCACCTGTTCGAGGGCGATCCGCGCGAGGTGACATTCACCCTTACGTTTGCGTACACGGAGGTGTCACGGTGAGGCGCGCGGCGGGCAAGCGCAGGCTGGCGCTGGCGCTCTTGCTCTGGGCGATCGTGGTCACGCTCTGGGTGCGGCATATGCTGCCCAGCGAGAAAGCGGAGACGGAGACGATGTACCTCGGCGCAGCGGTCTCGACCGTAAACGAGACGCCCCTTCCGGCGCAGACCCCGGCGGCGACACCGGAGCCTACGCAGGCACCCCGGCAGCCGGAGAGCGATGCGGTCTATCTGGCGCAATGCCTGTGGGGCGAAGCGCGGGGCGTCCCGAGTCAGACGGAGAAGGCGGCGGTGGTCTGGTGCGTGCTCAATCGCGTAGACCACCCCGGCTTCCCGGACACCATCCACGGCGTGCTCTCCGCGCCCAATCAGTTTCTCGGCTTCTCCGAGCGTTTCCCGGTCGATCCTGAGCTGCTCGCACTGGCGCAGGACGTACTCGACCGCTGGCGCGCGGAGACCGCCGGGGCTGGCGATGTGGGCAGGGTGCTGCCGAAAGACTATCTGTGGTTCTCCGCCGACGGCCATGGCCACAACGCTTTCCGGGCGACGTTCCGGCAGAGCGCGGCATGGCAGTGGACGGCGGAGAGCCCGTACCCCACTTGAATACGAAAGGAGATCACACAATGCACAACCCCTTTGGAGACAGATCAGCCGCTGAGATTTGGGAGCTGGTGAAAGAATGGCTCTGGCGTATCTTCGCCCCGAGAGCGTATGCCGACCTCTGGCAGCGGTATCAGTACCTGCGCCGGCCAATGGACGAGCGCGATGAAGAGTATGAGACCGACATCACGGACGCCGACCTGCGCATCAAAGAGCTGGAGGCCCGCTGCGCCGCGCTGGAAGCGCTGGAGGTCACGGGCAACACATGAACTACGAACCGAGACGGCACCAGAGGCTCGCAGAGGAATTCTGTATGACGCACAGCCACGCCGGGCTTCTGCTGGACATGGGGCTCGGCAAGACGGTCGTCACGCTGACGGTGCTGCACCGGCTGCTGTATGACGAGTTTGCGCTGAACAAAGCGCTGGTGATCGCCCCGAAGCGCGTGGCTGAGGACACATGGAGCCGCGAGGCGGAAAAGTGGGATCACCTGTCCGACCTGCGTGTGGTGAAGGTCCTCGGGTCAGCCAAGCAGCGTGAGGCCGCCCTCCGGCAGGACGGCGACGTGTACGTCATCAACCGGGAGAACGTCGTGTGGCTGGTCGAGACGCTCGGCAGCCACTGGCCGTTCGACGGGATCGTGATCGACGAGCTGTCGAGCTTTAAGTCCTCACGCTCCAAACGCTGGCGCGCGCTGCGGCGCGTGGTCGGATGCGCGAACTACATCTACGGCCTGACCGGCACGCCTGCGCCCGGCGGCTACATCGACCTGTGGCCGGAGATGTACCTGCTCGACCGGGGACAGCGCCTCGGGCGGACGCTGGGCGAGTACCGCAACACATACTTTAACCCCGGCGCACACAAGGGGCACATCGTCTACGAGTGGAGGCTCAAGCGAGGAGCAAAAGAACGCATCGACGCCAAGCTCGCAGACCTGTGCCTGTCCATGAGCAAGGAGGACTGGCTGGATCTGCCCGAGCGCACCTACAACACGATCCCCGTGGCGCTCACGGCCGGGGCGCGCAAGCTCTACGACCAATTTCAGCGCGAGAAGATCCTGCCGCTGCTGCGGCAGGATGACGGCCTGCATCTGGCCGGGAGCGACGACGCGGCGAACTGCGACTCGGCAGTCATCGGCGACATGGCGGCGCAGGTCTCCGGCAAGCTGCTTCAGATGGCGAACGGCGCCGTGTACGATGACGGCGGCGAGGTGTTTCACATCCACGACGCCAAGCTGGAGGCGCTCGAAGAGCTGGCGGACACAAACCCCGGGCAGCCTCTGCTCGTGTTCTACACCTATAAGCACGACCTGAGCCGCATTCAGGCGCGATTTCCCGGGGCGGTACAGATACGAGACAGCGAGACGATCCGTGACTGGAACGACGGGCGGATACCCATGCTGCTCTGCCACCCGGCCAGCGCCGGGCACGGGCTGAACCTGCAAGCGGGCGGGCACATCATCGTATGGTTTGGCCTGCCGTGGTCGCTGGAGTTATATCAGCAGGCAAACGACCGCCTGCACCGCATGGGGCAAACGCAGGGCGTAATCGTGCACCATCTGGTCGCGCAGGGCACACTGGACGAGCGCGTCATGTCCGTGCTGGCCGGGAAGCAGGCAACACAAAAGAGCCTGCTTGATGCCCTGAAATCTTACGTTGAGGAGGAACTGGCATGATTACTACGAACACCACGCCAACCGGCGAGCCTGACCGCGGGATCATCGCCGTAGACTTCGACGGCTGCCTGTGTGACAGCCACTGGCCGGAGCTGGGCGAGCCGATCCCGGAGGTGCTGGCCGAGATCAAACACCGGCAGAGAACCGGATGCCGCATCATCCTTTGGACGTGCCGCTGCGGCGAGCAACTGGCCGCTGCCGTGGACTGGTGCGCCGCACATGGTCTGCACTTCGACGCGGTGAATGACAATCTGCCGGAGGTCAAGGCCGCGTATGGCTGCGAGTCGCGCAAGATCACGGCCGACGAATACTGGGACGACCGGGCTGTCCGGCGTGGACGCTGCCCGGGTGAACCGGCATGAACCGAGCGGACTACCAGAGCCTCCGGGACTTCCTCGGCAGCGTCCGGCACGCACGGCTGGAGCAGGAGCGCCTGACCGAGCGCGTGCTGGAGCTGGAGGCACAATGCACCCGGCTGACGACGCAGATGCGGCAGACGCCGGGCGGCGGGGCGACCGACGCGCAAATGCAGTGGGCCAGTCTGGCGGATGAACGCCGCCGCCTGACCAGACAGATGTATCGCGCGCAGCGGCAAGAGCGAGAGGTGCAAAACCTGATCGACCGGGTGCGGCCGGAGCTGTACCGGGACATCCTGACGCTGCGCTATATCGACCTGCGGAGCTGGCCGGAGACCGCTGAGATCATGGCCAGAACCGGAGGCCCGCAATCCGAACGACACCTACAACGCCTACACGGTGCGGCGCTGCAAGCCGCGCAGAGACTGTGGGACGAAGAAATCTGAGAGGAGATAAAACTATGAACTCTGTACCGAACTTTACCCTGCGGCGCGACGCAGACGGCTATGTGCTGCACACCGATGATGGAAAAGACGGCTGCTTCCCGACGCTGGGCGCGGCGCTCGACAGTCTGAAAGCGCAGGGGTGTGCCGCCCCCGCCACCACGAGAGAGCAGGTGCTCTCGGCCGCGCGTGCCTGCGTGTGCGGCGACCGCGAGCAGGACTACGGCTCACCGGAGAATAACTTCCGCACGATCGCGAGCCTCTGGAACAGCTATCTCTATGGCGCCGGGCTGATGGAGAACCCGACTCCGCATGTGTGGAAGGGGCTCAAGCCGAAAGACGTGGCGGCCATGCTGGCGCTGCTGAAGGTAGCCCGCATCGCGGGAAACCGGCCGAAGCAGGACAACTGGATCGACCTCGCGGGCTATGCGGCCTGCGGCGCGGAACTGGAGCTGAGCGATGCGATCTGAGCTGCTGGGCGTAAAAGGAAGCTGGCGCGAGGTGGTGGATGACTGCCGCGCGACCGTGGGCAAGGAGAGCCTCGGCCACGAGCCGAGCGAAAAATTCAAGCGCTCAATCTTGATTGCCGAGCACAGCCCGATCCGTGACCTCCGCGTGCGCTGGCGCTGGCGCGACATTCCGAGCTGGGTTGCCACGCACTGGTCACGGCATAAGTGGGAGTGCTTCATCCGCACGCAGCGAAGCGACCGCACAGGTGTGCTGCGCGGCGAGCTGCCGCAGAAGGCGCCGGTCACGTTCACCGGAGAAGCGAACGCGCAGAATCTGATCGACACATGGCGCAAGCGGCTATGTTATCAGGCATCATCGGAGACCCGGCATTACGCAGAGGACTTCAAAGCGACGCTGCACGATACCGAGCCGGAGTTGAGCGACGTGTTGGTGCCAAACTGTGTGTATCGCGGTGGCTGCCCGGAGCTGTTGCCCTGCGGATTTTGGGAGCACTTTTGCCCGACCGAAGGCACGATTCAAGACCGCTACGATCAGTATAACGCCCTGTTCTGGGCGCGGGCGGACACGGAGGTAGACGCATGAGAGACCTCGGCTTCGAGCCGCCGCTGGAGCAAAAGCCTGACCGGCCGCGGCTATGCCCGATGTGCGGGGAGGAGACGGAGAGCGTATACAAAGACCGCTGGGGGCGTATCGTCGGCTGCCCCGGCTGCGTAGAGGAGGTAGACGAATGGCCGGAGTGACAGGTGACACCTACTTCCGGGGCGGCATCCCGCAGAGTCGATACTGCGGCGGCTGCGCGCACTATCAGCGACTGTGTGCAAGTGACTCGCACAGTGTCAGCGGGGCGCGGGTATGCCTGTACATACTGGACATGAACCACTCGCGAGGCTGTGCGGCCGGGCCCGGCTGCAAGCACTGGATCAGCGCGGAGGACTGGGCGAAGACCCCGATCGGGAGAACCGTGATACGCGAACGCAAACGGCGCGGCCACGGAAAAGGCGGCCGCCGGAAGGAGGAGACAAAAGCATGACCATTCAGGAGATTTGCAGAAGTGTGGAGGATCTGCTGCGTGACGACAAGGGCGGAACGAATTTCTCTCCGGCCGCGCGTTACGCCGTCCGTATGCTGCTGGACTACGCCGAGCGGGCGGCCGCGCTCGAGGCCTCCGGGCAGGACAAGGACGCGCGGATCACCGAGCAGGAGAAGATGATCGCCGACCTGAACCAGCAGGTCAGCTTCCTGCGGATGACACTGTATGATGCGGGGGTGTGAGGATGGATAAAGACATTTTGTTTTCCAGCAAGACTGATTTGTGGGAGACCCCACAGGACTTTTTTGACATGCTTGACGCGGAGTTCGGCTTTACGCTGGATGCCGCCGCAGACGCACAAAACCACAAATGCCCCCGTTACTATACGCGGGAGCAGGATGGACTGAAACAGCCCTGGCCCGGCGCGGTGTGGTGCAACCCGCCATACGGTCGGCAGATCGACAAGTGGGTGCAAAAGGCCAGCTACGAGAACGCCGTGAATAACAACACCATCGTCATGCTGCTGCCCGCGCGGACGGACACGCGATGGTTCCACACGTATATCTATCAGCAGCCAAACGTCGAGACACGGTTCGTGCGCGGGCGACTGAAATTCGGCGGCAGCAAAAACAACGCGCCGTTCCCGAGCATGGTCGTGATTTTTAAGCCGAAAGATGCGGGGGTGTAAGGATGGACGCGCTGAAATTTATCGAAGAACGAAACCGGATGTGTGATTACTACAGGGGCGGCAATGCGCTCTCCGGGTGCGCGGAGTGCCCGGTGTTTCAAATGACGTGCGTCTCCGTCCGATCGGTGACGGCAGAATACATCGCCGCCGTTGAGCAGTGGTCGAAAGAGCACCCGCGCAAGACGCGGCAGAGCGTATTTCTGGAGCAGTACCCGGAGGCAGACCTCGATACGCATGGGTTGGCGCTACTTTGTCCAATGGCTATTTCTGCTGCCCATAGAGACGGTAGCGGATTGTGCGCAGGCGCAGGCCCAGACCGCGAATGTGGAGACTGCCGCCGCGAGTTCTGGACGCAGGAGGTGAAGTGATGGATTTGCTGTGTATACTTGCAATCTACATGGCCGCTTTGATCTGCATTGTGCTGACACTCTTTACGAGCGTGGTGCTGTACGAATTTCTCACGGCCGCCTACGATGTGGTGAGCGACTGGGTGCAGAATCTGAAATGGAAATGGCGCTGCGCCAAAAGGGGGAGAAAATGATCGAAAGAAAATACTACCTTGCGAAACCGAACCCGGTTGAGGCAATCCGCCTGACGCCCGATGTCGTGGCCTTGATCGCGGACACATCCGATGTGGCGCACGAACTGCTGTTGACCGGGCAGGCGCTCTATCAGGATGAAGACGATCGGATTTTCCAGATTCGGACGGGGGACTATCTCGTCAAGACTGGCGCGGATGCGTTCATTCCGATTCCGCCGGAGCTGTTCGAGCGGGCATACGACCGGCTGGAGCAGGAACCGGCAACCTGGGTCTGGGATAACGACGCAATCGACTGGGGCCTGGGCGCCTGGGTATGCAGCCGGTGCCACGGCCGCAACAACAACATCCGCGCCGGGGGGCCCGGGTGCGATGACAGTATCAGCGCGAACCCCTATGCCTGGTCGGGCGCCCAATACTGCCCGCGCTGTGGAGCGCCGATGCGTGAGCGGAAGGAGGAATAACCATGCCGAGACGAGCAAAGCCCGCGCCCTCCGGCCGGTCATGCCGAGAGTGTATCCATGAGTGGGCGTGCGTCATGCAATGCGGTGGGAACCCGATGGCGCCCGGCAATGCGACGCACTGCGCCTGCTATGAGAACCTGCATGGGAGCAACGCCTACTTTCTCGGCGTGATCGCCGGGCGCAAGGAGGCCCTACAAGAAGGAGGAGAAAGCGATGGCTGAATACATAAGCGAAGAGGTGCAGAGGAATGAGTGAAAGACAAGAACACCGTCAGCGCCTTAACGCCAGGATTGCATATGCCGCCGCTATTGAGCGATGGGCGAAGAATCAGCCGCCACGCATTCGGTTCTTTGCCGTCAGACGCTGGCTGAGAGAGATGCCGAGGAAGGAGAATTTTTATGCGGCTGATTGATGCAAACAACGCACTGGAATTGTTTCGGGCAGAGTACCAGAATACGGAAAATCTGATAAAGCAAGGCGAAAAGCAGCTTGATAGCCTTGCAGAGGGGTACACGGAAGCGGCGCACATAATCAAGCACATTTCGCCAACCGTGGATGCGGTGCCGGTGGTGCGGTGCGAAGACTGCATGTTTTGGGAATCCGGCGAGAATGAATGCAAAAGCTGGGAATGGTGCAGGACGCTGCATTGCGATATGCCGCCGCACGCTTTCTGCAATTTCGGCGTGCGAAAGGATGATCTGCCCGATGACGCTTAAAGAGGCAAATGCCTGCGTAGAGCAGCACCACAGTCATACCGCGGCCTCATGGTATGCCTGGTATGATTGCGACACCCGATGCCCGTGGCGGACGCCGAGCGGATGCACTGGAGCTGCAGCCCAGCGCGGCATACGGAACGAACTGCCGGAGGCGGCGGCTCCGGAGACGAAAGAAGGAGGACACACCGAATGCTTGAATTGACAGACACACAGTGGGCGGCGCTGCAAAGCGGCGCCTGCCCGCCGCTCCAGGGGCTGAACTCCCTGGAGCGCGACTGCGAGGAGGCGGAATGAATGGCAACGCTGTATGAGGACTGGCGGAACGTGAAGCGTGAGCTCGGCCGGATGGTCAACCGCATGGAAATCGGCGTTCGCGCGGCGGAATCCGTAGAGGATGTGCGGCAGCGGGAGTATGCACGCGGACGACGAGACGGCGAGGCGGCGGTCAAGCACGACTACTGCAACGCGTGCGGGGCGCAAGACTTCTATGAGGCAAGCAACGGCCACTACCTGCTGATCCGGACGCTCCTGTCACTGGACAGCGCCGACCGCGAGATCGTGCGTGCCGTCGTGGAGCGGCTGGCAGCGGCGCGAGAGGAGGCGAGCACATGACCCCGGAGGCAAAGCAGACGGACCCAACCTGCCCCTACGCCGTGCAGAGCCGGACGGTCACGCAGACGCACTACGAGTATGATGAAAACGGCAACGCGGTGTTTACGCAGACCGTCGAGGTCATCACAACGGACTTCGTGCCCTGCACACGGGAGCGCTGCGGGGCATGGTACGCCGAAGACCCGCGCGAGCTGCCGGGCGGAGGGTACTGCACCTATGGAGGAAACACATGAAGATTGCAACAGCCGGTAGCCGGACGAGCCGCCGGTGGAAAACGATAGACGTGAGCTGGGACTGGCTGCTCGAGCGGCTGCGCACCCCCAAGCGCACGGGCGAGACGATGCGCGAATACCGGAGCATGAGCCGGGACGAGCAAAGCGCGCGCAAGGACGTGGGCGGGTTCGTCGGCGGGGCGCTGAGCGGCGGACGGCGCACGGCCGCAGCGGTGACGGAGCGGTGGCTGGTGACGCTCGACGCCGACGCCGCCAGCCCGGGGGACTGGGACAACTTCACGGCGCTGTGGGACTGCCGCGCGTGCCTGTACTCCACGCACTCACACACGCCCGAAGCGCCGCGCCTGCGCTGGGTCATCCCGCTGCGCAGGGCCGTGACCCCGGAAGAATACCCGGCCGTGGCGCGCAAGGTGGCCGAGTGGATCGACATCGAGCAGATGGACCCAACGACCTACCAGCCGGAGCGGCTGATGTACTGGCCGAGCTGCCCGGAGGACGGGGAGTACGTGTTCCGCGAGCAGGACGGCCCGATCCTCGACCCCGACAGCGTGCTGGCAGAGTACGGGGCAGGGGGCGCATGGCGGGACGCGAGCCTGTGGCCGATCAGCGAGAAGGAGACGACCGTGGTGCTGCGCGAGGCCAGGCGGCAGGGCGACCCGGAGACCAAGCCCGGTATCGTCGGCAAGTTCTGCCGGGCGTTCGACATCGACGCCGCCATCGAGCGCTTCCTGCCCGGTGTGTACACACCATGCGAGCTGCCGAGCGGGCAGCCGCGCTACACCTACGTGGCCGGAAGCAGCAGCGGCGGCGCGGTCGTTTACGAGGATGGCAAGTTCCTCTACTCCCACCATGCGACCGACCCGGCGGGCGGGATGCTGTGCAACGCCTTCGACCTCGTGCGCGTGCATAAGTTCGGCGAGATGGACGCCGACTGCCAGCAGCAGGAGATCACCCGCCGCCCGAGCTATCAGGCCATGTGCGCGTTCGTGACCGGAGACGAGGCCTGCCGCCGCGCCTTCCTCGCCGAGCACCTCGCCGAGGCAGACGCAGACTTCGCCGACATGGGCGAGGTGGCCGGGCGGGACAAGCCGGACGCGGCGCAGGCAGGCGCACCGGAGCAAACGGCCGCAGGCGGGCAGGCAGATGCGGGGGCGGGCGCGCAGACACACACGGCCGCAGGCACACACGCGCCCGCACACGAGGAGACGCCGGACGACACCTGGCTGGCGGAGCTGGGCGTGAACCGCAAGACCGGTGAGGCGGACTCCACGATTACGAACGCGGCGCTCATCCTGCGCAACGACCCGAGGCTGCGCGGCGCGTTCGCCATCAACCAATTCTCGATGCGGCCGGTCGTGCGGCGCGATCTGCCGTGGCGGCGGGCAAAAGACGGCGACCTGTGGGAGGATGCCGACGATGCGAACCTGCTGCTGTACATGGAGCAGACGTGGCGGCTCGTCGGGGAGAACAAGATCCGCAACGCCTGGACGGTCGTCGCAAACGAGAACGCCTATCACCCCGTGCGGGAATACCTCGACGGGCTGTGCTGGGACGGCACGGAGCGCCTCGACACCCTGCTCGTGCGCTACATGGGCGCGGAGGACACACCCTATACCCGCGCCGTCACGCGCAAGTGGATGACCGCCGCCGTCAAGCGCATGTATCAGCCGGGCTGCAAGTTCGACGCGATGCTGGTACTCGTCGGCGCACAGGGGATCGGCAAGTCTCGCCTCGCCGCGATCCTGTCGCGCGGATGGTTCACCGACAGCCTGACGTGCATGGACGGCAAGGAGGCGTATGAGGCCATCCGGGGGTCGTGGATCATCGAGGTCGCCGAGCTTGCGGCCGCGCGCAGGAGCGAGCAGGAGGCGCAGAAGAAGTTCATCTCCTCGCAGGTCGACACTTACCGCCCCGCCTATGGACGCAACGTCGTGTCGCTGCCGAGGCAGTGCGTGTTTTACGGCAGCACGAACGACATGGAGCCGCTCAAGGACGACACGGGCGCGCGCCGGTACTGGCCGGTGCTGTGCGCGGGCGTCAACCACGGGCAGCACATCGGGCTGGAGGAAGAGGTCGATCAGCTCTGGGCAGAGGCCGTCGTGCGCTACCGCGCGGGGGAGACCCTGTGGCTGGACGACCGCGCCGTCGCTGAGGAGGCGCAGGCTGCGCAGGAGATGATGACCGTGCAGGACACCGCGCTCGGAGAGCTGATGGAATACCTCGACACGCTGCTGCCGGATAACTGGGAGAGCCGCACGCCGGAGGAGCGCCGCGCCTATATCTGGGGCGACACGCTCGACGACCACGCGGCCGCGACGCACCTGCGCACCTGCGTAAGCGCCGTGGAGGTGCGTGTGGAGCTGCTCGGCGAACCGCGCGTGACCTTCAAGCGAGACCCGGTCAGCGCGGGGATCCTGTCGGCGCTAAACCGTGCGCCCGGTTGGGCGAAGGGCAAAAAGCGGATTAGAATCCGGGGCTACGGCGCGCAGTGGGTGTACTATCGCGACGGTTACGCGCCGGACGACGAGGACGGAACCGGCGAAATGTCCACGACTGACGGACACTTTTCGGACTGAATCACCCGGCCGGGGAGGGCGAAACGCGCGCTGCGTGCCGCCCTCCTTGCGCGCGGGCGAGCAGGATTTTGGTAAGAGCACTCTAACGTGTTTACAATTCGGACATATGTAAGAAGATGGTGTTAAAAAATGTTTACAAGTTTTTGCGGCTTATTGGAACATTGGAACACTTTATTAGACATCTGGTCGCATATCGTACACAGACGGATTATTGGAACACGGATTGTCACAGAATTGGAACGGGCTCAAAGCATTGGTATCTCTACGTTTTTTATTACCTGTTCCAATGTTCCAATAAAATAGCTAAAAAGACCTAAATGAAAAAAATAAAAAACGAGAAGATGAAAATAAAACAAAGCGCAATAAAGTTATAGAAAACTTCTCAAGAACACGTTTTCGGAACAGGGGGTGAGGAAGATGATTTTAGAGCGAGACGTGGAGTCGCGGCTCGGGAAATGTGTGCGGGACGCGGACGGCATGTGCGTGAAGTTCGTGCCCGATGCGATGGCCGGAATGCCCGATCGGATCGTGATGCTGCCCGGCGGTGTGCTGGTGTGGGTCGAGCTCAAGCGCCCGAGCGGCGGCGTGCTCTCGGCGCGGCAGAAGTATCGCCACGCGCAGTTGCGTCGCCTCGGCCAGCGTGTCGCCGTGTGTTGGTCAGATGCCGACGTGGATCGCCTGCTCGACGAGCTGACCTGCGGCCGCGCGCACGCATATACGCGCGGCCGCGCGTGAGTGTGCATACGCCCCTGCGGCCGCGCGTATATGCGTGCGCGCGAGCGGGCGTACCCGTGCCCCCGCGCGGGAGAAAAAGAAAACCGCCCTGCACCGATCTGGTGCAGGGCGGTTTGGCGTTGTGTGGGCGGGCGGTCAGTCCCATTCGGGGTGCAGATCCTTGCTGAGCGTGACTCTCAGATGCGTGCGGCCACCGCTCCGGAAGACCTCGACCGCCAAAACTTCCCGAAGCCCGAAGGCGTACCTGCTGATGTCGGCGTTCGTGCCCCGCCATCCGTGGTAGCGCCTGCGCTTCCCGTCGACATTCCCGGAGACGCTGCCCTTGCCGCGCTGCAAGGTATACCACATCTTGCGCTCCGGTGTGCTCTCATCACAGTAGCCGACGAGGACGCACATCGCGCCGGGCTTTACCCATTCCGCATTGCAAAAAATGTCGGAGTCGATGACACGGGTGTGCTTATATCGGATGTTTGCCATATCGTAAATCCTTTCCCCCGGCGTTGGCCGGTGTCGATGGTGTGGTGTGATTCCGCCGTGGTCAGTCGGTCAGTCGATGACGTATTCGACGCTCGCGCAGTCGGGGTCGTAGCGCAGGGGCATTCCCGTGCCGGTGAAGGCCTGCGTCTCCGCGGAGGGCAGGCACAGGTCGGTCGAGATGTCGTACTGGTAGACATGCCCATGCTCGTCGAGCAGGAAGTCCTCGCCCTCGAGGATCGCGCCGCCCTTCGTCGTGACATAGGCGTCCGCGTCCTTGATCGCCAGCCACATGAGGCGGCGCTCGGTCGGGAGCAGGCAGGAGCTGCTTTTCGCTTTGCCCTTCTTGCCCTTTTTCTTGCCCTTTGCGGGCGCGTAGTCGCTCCAGTCATCCCATCCGCCCCACGAGTAGATCGGCGCGTAACGGCGGCCGTAGCCCTCGAAGCTGCGGTTAGAGTAGAACACGCCGTCGTGCTCGACGAAGTCGCCGGTCATGTACAGCTCTCCGTCGCCGGTGAGGAAGACCATGCGGCTGTGGATGGCGTTCTGGATCATGGTCATGGCGTCCGGGTTCTTCCAGAAGCCTGGCAGGGCGCGGCCGAGCGGGGCGAGCTGCGAGGCGATGTACTCCATCGTGTCGCTGGTCGTCTGGTCGCGCGGGGTGATGGGGATGATGCCGTTGTGCGCGATGCCCACGGTCGTGCTCGTGTGGGTCATGCGCAGGCGGGCGAGGGAATCCGTGAGCGGGAACGGATGGCAGTTCTCCGGGCGGGTGCCGCCGTGCGTCGTGATGCGGAAGTGCAGGACGACGCCGGTCGCGGTCAGGTCGAGACTGCGCTCGAGCTTGTCCAGATGCGCCTCCAGATCCGAGAGCTTCATGAAGCCCTTGTCGATGCGGACCTTGCCGTCCTGCGCGTACATGACGCCCGCGCCGTCCGGGTTGCCCGCCCACATGGTGCGGATGGTGTCGCGGGACGGCATTTTCACGCCCGCCGGTTTTGCTGCGATGATACACATGGTTTGTTGTCCTCCTGTGGTTTGGATTTTCGGGGAATGGCTTCCCGCGACAGCGCCGGTGCGAGCGACGCTGTTTCGGCCGGTTGCCGTCCGGCTCTCGTCAGGTGGGTGGCTTGCTCGACGCACGGTCATGCGCCGATCAGGCGGAGGATGCGCTCGAGGATCTCCGGGGTCAGTATGATCCCCAGAAAGCCCGCGAGCAGGCGGATGTCGTCGCGTGTGAGGTGCTTCATGCGTCCGCCTCCTCGAGGTCGTAGGGGTCGAGGGGCGTGATGCCCATCGCCTTGCGGGCGGCGTAGCCCCAGCGCGCGGGATCGGTCAGCTCGCCGTTCGCGAGGCGGATGGGGTCGTCCTGCGCGGCGATCTCCTCGTACAGGCTCTCGACCGTGGGCGGTTCCGCCTCGCCGTGATACGGCCAGTCGGTTGCGATGCGCTCGACCATGTCGCCGTCCCAGCATTCCCACGCGGTCGGGTCTTGCTCGAGGTCGCGCAGCGCCTCGCGCAGGTTGCCGGGGTTCGGGTCGTGCTCCCAGTTTTCGAACAGCGCGATCGGATCGCCCGCGTCGGTGAGCACGGCGAGGGTCAGCGCGCCAGCGTTGTTTTCGTAGACCTCAAAACGGTAGCTCATGCGCCCACCTCCTCGCCGATCGTGCCGCGCTCGATGACGGAGCGGAGCCATCTTAAATCGGTGGCGGGGATGGGCTCAAAGAGCCATCCAGTGCCGTAGGTGTAGGGCTTGCCCTCGTGCTCGACGGTCAGCAGGCCGACCTTGCACAGGTGCTCACGCGCGGCCGGGTAATCATACGGGCGCCCGCCCAGCCAGCGCTTGACCTCGGCCTCCTGCTCGGGCGTTCCGGCGTGCATGTCGTTGAGGTGGTAGCGGCGCCACATGTCCACGAGCGAGTGGAATGCGGGATCGGGGATATGGGGCAGCAGCTCGTCGAAGCACTGGCCGCCGCAGACGATGTCCGTGCCGTTCGGGTTCCAGACGTCCGCGCAGGCCGCGAAGACCGCGCCCTGGTCGGTGTCCTCCAGGCGGAGCTCCACCTCGACGCGGCAGTCGCGTCGACCGTTGCCGTACCAGTCGATTTTGCCGAAGGAAATGGTTCTGTTCATGTGTGACCTCCTGTGTATTGAAATTTTGCGGGTCTCCCGCGACAGCACCGGGCGGCGCTGTTTCGGCTCGTGACCGGCGAGCCATCGTCAGGCGGGCGGGTGAGGGCTTGTGCTCAAAGCGTGAGCCAGAAGTCGGCCCATTCGCGCACGTCGGCCGGGTCGAGCGGGCGTTCCTGCGCCTCGCAGCGCGCGGCGTTCCGGCGCAGCTCGTCGTCCGCGGGCAGGGCGCGCTCGGTGTCCGCGTACCAGTCCGCGAGCACGGCGGCGATGTCCTCACGTGGCAGGAGCTCGATGTCCTCGTCCTCGTCGTCGGCGTCGTCCTCGTCCTCGGGGTCATCGAGGGCGGCGCGGATGCTGTCGGCTAGGTCGTCATTGAGACCCCAGCAGTCGAGCTCGTCGGCGTTGTCGTCGATGTACTCGGCGATGTTGTCGATGTCGTCCGCCGAGTAATCGCCATCAGACGAAACCGGGTCGTCCCAGGAGTCGAAGCGAAAATACGGGTCGCGGTCGTCAAATTCGCCGTTGCGGGTCTGCCGGAGCAGGTCATCCAGGCGGGAGCTGTCGAGCCTCTCGCCCCAGTTTGTGAGCCAGTCCGTGAGCTCGTCCATGGGCAGTAATTCCAGCGCGGTGAGCCCGCCGCTATAGCTGTTGATGCAGCCGACCAGCTCGTGCAGGTCGTAGTCGTCGCGCTCGGACAGAGCGCGGGCGATGCGTTCACGTTGTGTCATGGGTTGTTCTCCTCTCGTGTCGTGAGTCGGGTTGTGTGGGGTGGCTTCCCACGACGGCGCGGTCAGCGCCGTTTCGGCCGGATGCCGTCCGGCTCTCGTCAGGTGGGCGAGGTGTGTCTCAGGCGTGCGCCGGGCGGGCGATGCCGTCGACGCCGTAGTAGTCCATGGCGCGGTTGCCGCCGGGCAGTGTCTCCGGCGCGGCGTCAGCGTCCAGCAGGCCGCGGGCGATCATGTAGTTCACGAGCTCCGCGTGGGGCTTGTACGCGGCCACGTCCGCCCAGGTGCTCGCGGGGATGTCCGCCCAGTCGTGCGCCATGGCGTACTCGAACACGTTGCTCACGAGCTGGATCGCGGCGATGAGCGTGTCGCGCTTGAGCGTGCCGCGGAAAATGCGGATCTCGACGGTGGCGCTGTTCGTGACGTTCACGGCCGTGTAACGGTTGTTGTGGTTGGAGCGATACGCCGGGACGCGGGCGGATGCCCAGGACGCAAGCTGCGCGCCGCTGCTCACGCGGCGGATGTCGTCGGGCGTCACGCCCAGGCGGTCGATGGGCGCCCACTGCTCAAGGCAGGAGCGGCGGCGGCGCGAAAAGCGCGTGAGCTCGGCGGTGTAGAGCGCGAACAGCACCTGCACCTTGCGCGTCACGTCGTCGCGCTCGACGTCCGTGCTGCCGAGCTGTTCGCGGCCGACATGGACGTGCAGACCGGAGTTTGCGGCGTCGTGCGAGCGGAAGCCTGCTTTCTCGCAGGTGCGCTGGATTTGGCGCCAGTGCATGACGTACATGTGATGCGCCAGCGTGCCGGGGTGGGAGACGATCTCGACGCCGTTGGAGAGACTGCCGTCGGACTTGCAGTAGGTGCGGCCGCCGGGGATCTCGTCGATGCGGTCGGACAGCTCGTAGGCGTCCATGCGGACGTTGCCGCCATCGTTGCGGGGCTCGCACTCGAGCTCGACGCCGAACGTCAGGTGTTCGCGGCTCTCGCGGTCGTTCTTGTAGCCGATTTCCGGCTCGGGCTTGTAGCTGTAATTGTGAATCATGGGTTGTGCTCCTCTCGTGATGTGTGTTGGTTTGGTGTTCGCCGTGCACCCTCTGTGCTCGGCACGCTTGCATTAAAGCACTTTTCGTGCACCGCTGTCAAGCGAAAATGCACATTTTGTGCACATTCGGCACAATGCACAAAACATCGGCGCTGAAATTGTGCAAGTTTTTTCGGCGATGTCGTGGTATGTCGTGGGCGCGGTGTGGTAGACTGTATGCATGGAATTATACAGAGCGTAATCACAGCGATTACGGAGAGGATAGGGTGAAGCAAATGTTTGTCAAAGGCGACACGGCCGGGCGCGCGGAGGCCGGGCGCAAGGGCGCAGCGCGCAGCGCGGAGGTGCGCAGGCGCAAGCGGGCGCTGCGCGAGGCCGCGCAGGCGCTGCTCTGGCACGGGCTCACGGCCAACGAGGCCGACGCCGCCGAGCAGTTGCGCGCCATGGGCGTGGACGATCCCACGGGCGCGGATGCGGTCATGCTCGCGCAGTTCGTGCGGGCGTGCGCGGGCGACACGGACGCGGCGCGCTTCGTGCGCGACACGGCCGGAGAGCGCCCAGGGACGGAGGTCAACATTCGGGCGCTGGCCGAGCAGCCCGCCGCCGATCTGGACCTCGCGGCGCTGTCGGATGCCGAGCTCGCCGAGCTCGCCGAGGCAAAACAGGCGGCTGCACTGCCGGATTGTTGCACCGGCGTTGCACCTGCTGCCGAGACGATGCCCGCAAAGCCTTGATGCAGCAGGGTTTTCTGCGCCGTGGGGTGGTAGTCTCCGGAGCTAATGCCCCGTGTTGCTATCGCGTGCGCGTGGGTATGCGCACGGCCGCATGAGCGGGCGGCGGGCGCGGGCATAATGCGCGGCGGGCGCGGGCGTTGAACGCTGGCGCTGCGCGCGGGGGGTACGCCCCTACGTGCGTGTGCGTATTGCGCCCGACCCATGCGCGTGCGTCACGCAGCGCCCCCGGGGGTGTGCCCCCGGGCGGGGGCGGGGGGTCGCCTCGAAGGAGGGGTCCCCATGCGCGAAAATTTGAGGGTAAAAAAGCGTTTTACAAGAACTACCAATTCGTCAAAACGGAGGTGTGCGGCGCGACGATGAGTGACTTCGACATAATTCAGGCGGAACGCGCGGCACGCGAATTGGCTCGCAGACGTTACCGGAGCTATCTGCCGTATGTTCATGGGCAGACGTGGGTAAAGACGCGAATGAGCGAGTATCTGGCGGACCGGGTGCAGAGCTTCATCGAAGCGAAGACCGGGAACGCCTACGATATTCTGGTGATCGAAACGCCTCCGCAGCACGGCAAGTCGCTGACGATCACAGAGTCTTTGCCGAGCTGGTATCTGGGGAAGTACCCGACCCGGCAAGTCATCTTGGCGAGCTACAACGACGATTTTGCTGAGCGCTTCTGCCGGAAGAATAAGACGAAAATTCGCCAATTCGGCGATAAGCTGTTTCAGATTCGGATCGGAGAGATCGACCGCGCAACGGAGATTGAGCTCGACAACCACAAGGGCCGCCTGATTAGCCGAGGCATCCGATCCGGCATCACCGGCAACCCGGGCGATCTGATTATCATTGACGACCCGATCAAGTCCCGCGAGGAGGCCGATTCGGATACGTGGCGCGACAAGGTGTGGGCGGAGTGGCAGAACTCCATTAAGTCCCGTTTGTCGGCCGGTGCGAAGGTCGTTGTGATCATGACGCCCTGGCACGAGGACGATTTGGCGGCGCGTATTTTGGCGACTGAGCCAAACGCGACACTGCTCAGGCTACCGGTAGAGGCAGAGGAAAACGACCCGCTCGGGCGAGAGCCGGGAGCGCCGCTGTGCCCGGAACTGGGCAAGAACGCGACGTGGCTGGCGGATTTCAAGGCGAGTTATCTGGCCGACCCGAAGGGCGGCGTGCGTGCGTGGACGGCGCTGTATCAATGCAAGCCCCGAGTAGAGGGCGGCAACCTGATCCAGCGATCATGGTGGCAGTATTTCGACCCGAAGGACATCACGTACTTCGGCACGGAGCTCATCAGCGTGGACGCGACGTTCAAAGGCCTCGACACGAGCGACTTTGTGGCGATCACGGTGTGGGGCAAGCTCGGCGCGAACTACTATTTGCGCTACTGCCTGAACCGAAAGATGTCATTCACGGACACGCTTCAGGCGATTCGTCTGGTGCAGGGGCTGTACCCCGCGGCACGGCGTGTGCTGATCGAGGACAAGGCGAACGGTTCGGCGATCATTGATGTGCTGCAGCGCGAGATGTTCTGCATTCCGGTGAACCCGAAGGGCGGCAAGAAGGCGCGTGTGAATGCAGTGAGTCCGGCAATCGAGGCAGGACATGTGTTTCTGCCGATGGGGGCGCCGTGGCTGGATGAGTATATCGACCAGTGGAGCGCTTTCCCGGCCGGTGCGCACGACGACATGGTGGACAGCACGACGCAGGCATTGAGCTACATGGTGTATTCCTCTGGCGAGGCGATCCCGGCGCGGCTGCCGGAAGAGGCGGAGGAGCAGCGGCGCGACGAGGAGTCCTTTTTGGATTCAGAGGCGCTGTATGACGTGTACGGCGGCTACGAGTCGTGGTAACAGCAAGAGAATAAAAAAGCACCGACCCGGCGATTTGCTGGATCGGTGCTTTTGTTTGGCCAAGTGGCCGAAAGGAGTATGGCTTTTGGTTTATATCATCTACGGTGCGGTTGGCGTTTTGCTCGGCCTGGCGATCTGTGCCGGGTGCGTATATCTCGGCTGGCGGGGGCACGCGAAGTTCGTGGAGCACACCCGCACGGCAGAGGCGAAGGAGCTCGGTGAACAGGAACGCGCGCGGCTGATCGAGCAGCAGCAGGCGTTCCGATCCATGATGGATTACAGTACAGACGTCGCGTATGGCCTTGAGCCGGTAACGCCCGCCACGCAGGAGGAGTGATCGGCATGAGCGGTAAGGACAGCATTACACAGGCCTGGAGGTACTACGAGAACGGGCGGACATGAACATCAATTGGAGAGTACGTATTCGCAACAAGAACTTCTGGCTGGCGCTGATCCCGGCGCTGCTTCTGCTGGTGCAGGTGGTGGCCGCCCCGTTCGGCTACAAGTGGGATTTCGGTGTTCTGAATCAGCAGCTTGCAGCGATCATCAACGCGGTGTTTGCTGTGCTGTCGATCATCGGCGTGGTCACTGACCCGACCACCGCCGGTACCGCGGATAGTGCGCGGGCAATGACTTACACCGAACCCAGACAGGATGATACCCGCCGATGAGCCTCTCAGTAGTAATTGCGCTGGGTGGCGTGATGCTCAGCATCATCGGCGCTACTTGGCGGCTATGCGTGATCGTGACGCAGGCGACGGATGCGGTGAAGGCCTTGACGGAGCGCATACAGCACATGGACAACGACAACCTGCGAGATCATGCGGAGATGCGCAGGCAGCTCAACGGCCACGAGAGCCGCATTTCGAAACTCGAGCGACGAACATAAGGGAGTGATTGCGCGATATGGCACAGACGAATACGCCCGTCAGCGCGGACGATCAGAAGAAAATCGACGCTTTCGGCGAGCAGTGGAAGGCGGCACAGGCAGCCGGAGACAAAGCAGGAATGGACGCAGCACACACGGGCGCGGAGAATATCCGCGCCCAGTACGGTTATTCCGGGGGCGGCGACGGGAGTGGGCAGCACCCGCTTGAAATGACGATTCCTACAGCCGGAGCGGGCGCTACGCAGGCGGGTATGGACTCGCAGACGACGCAGGAGCGTTCCGGGAAGATCTATCAGGTTCAGGCCAACGGCCGCGCACCGCAGGGGCTGGGCGTGGGCGATCAGGTCGTGACGGGAGGCGGCACATATTCCATCCTGTCTGTGAACCCGGACGGCACGTACAAAAGCAAACTCGTAAATGCCGACCAGACCACGCAAAATTACACCGGAAGCTACAACTCTACGACGGCCCCGACTGGCCGCTACTACCGAGTTGGCGCGGATGGAAAATCCCCGTCGGGTCTGAAGGCGGGCGACCAGGTTGTTACCGGTGGTGGTACCTATATCATTGAGGGGTTTAATGAGGATGGCAGCTACCGGGCGACGCTGGTAAATAAGGCGCAGACCTCGCAGACCTACCGCGGGGAGTATGCGACACCGGGGGTTAACCTGGAGAACCCGACGAAGGACCTGAAGGCGATTCTCGATCAGTGGTTTGAGACGTCGAAGAACCAGAGCAACCAGCAGATCGACTATGCGACGGAGAAGGGCACGACCGAGCTGAACCGTGCGCTGGAGGACGCTGCGCCCCAGTTTCAGACACAGCGAAATCAGCTTGCGGCAAACGAAGCCCGAGCGCTGGATAACTCGGCTCTGTACGCGGAGGCGCGCGGCGACCGAGGCGGTATCGGCCAGGCGCAGTACAACGAGATCCAGTCGGCGGCTTTGCAGACCCGGCAGGCAATCAACGCCGCTCAGACGAAGCTCGCAACGGATACCGCTCGCCAGATCGCTGACCTGCGGGCGCAGGGTGAGTTCGAGAAGGCGGACAACCTCCTGAAGCTGACCCAGCAGAAGCTCAGTCAGCTCATGTCTCTGGAGCAGTGGGGCGCTCAGTACGCCATGAGTCAGGAGCAGATGCGCCAGTCTCTGGAGCAGTGGCAGAAGGAGTACGAGCTGAACAAAGCCAACGTAACAGGTTTCTTTACGGACGGCACACCGACCCGAGCAGCTACGGAATCCGCGCGCGAGGCCGCGGCGGGTATCGCATCCGCGCTGCTGGAGGCAGGTATCATGCCGAACGATGAGCAGCTCAAGGCCCTCGGCATGACCTCTGATCAGGCGCAAAGTTATATCACCGCGAAGCAGCTACAGACCGCTGCGAAATCGTCATCCCGCCGTGGTGGCGGCGGTGGCGGCGGGGGCAGTACATCCTCGAGTAGCTCACAGACGGCCAGCTCCGCGAAGGACTACACCGTGGATTCTACCGGAAACGCCAGTGTGATTCCGGCGCGCAGCTTGAGCTGGAATCAGGATGAGGGTACGTTTGTTTGGAACGGTAAAACCTATTCGAAGGTGTCGGATCTGGTGAACGCTTGGAACAACGCGTCGCTGAGCGATGATGATGAGGCAGTGCTGCGGCGTAAGTTTAAGTCACAGACCGGTGTTGATCTGAGCAAATACGGGTATTAAAGGAGTTTGGCATGGCCGATACGAAGAGAAAAAACAGATTCGGCAGCGGCAATGGCGGCGACATCTCTGCCGCCATCCGCCAGAACACCGAGGCGCAAAGCCGAGCGGCGCTGCAGAACGGTACACTGCCGGTGTGGAAGGGCCCGTCGCCGAGTAAGAGCAGCACGGGCGCAACTGCGGGGAACGCCGCAAGCCTGCCCGGCAGCGACGCGTTTCAGCCGAAGAAGACGACGCTCGGTGATGTGCTGAGCAATCCGATGTACTATGCGGAGAAAGTTGTTTCTGCGCCTCTTGATGCGCTTCAGTCCGGCCTGAAAGATATGTTCAGCGGGACGAAGAAGCAGGAGGCGAGGCTGAATACAAACCAGCAGATGCAGGAGGCGGCGACGCCCAGCAAGGCTAAGCTCGCTGAGGGGACGATTGTCAAGGGCGCGGATCAGGCGGTGTCTGGCATTACGGCTACGCTGGACTGGCTGATCGGCAACCCGTTGAAGTCTCTGGGCTGGGAGTCAAACCCGATCTCAGAGTGGAACAAATACGTTCAGACGAACAAGGAAGCGAACGAGGTCTACTACTCGAAGAACCTGGCGAACGGTTCGAAGGCGCAGAAGATCGTGGACGAGTATGGCTCGGCGACGGTAGCGGCTATCCCCCAAGCAGTCGTCGCCATGATGACCGCCGGGTCTTCTCTCGGTGCCCAGGGGGCGGGTGCACTCACCGCGGGCGGTACTCAGCTCGCCGGTACAGAAGCGGCCGCTGCGGCGAGCGCGGCGATGAATTCATCGAAAGTGGCGGGGGCCGCAAAGACTGTGCGCGACATCACGACCGCAATGGCGAAGGATAAGAACTACTGGGCGTCTTTTGCACAGGTCGCCGGTCAGGGCTATCAGGACGCGAAGGCCGATGGCGCCAGCGAGTGGGAGGCCAATATGTTCGCGTTGGCGAACGGCATTGGCAACGCTGCAATCGAAGTTGGCGGAGGTATCCAGACTCTGCCGGTGGAGCTTCAGGCGGGGAAAAAGGGCCTGCGCGCCTGGATTACCAGCGCCGCAGAGGAGGGCCAGGAAGAGGTCGTTCAGGGCGTTCTCGAGAGGGCACTGCAAAATTTGGTCTATGACCGGGGCAACCCGATTGCATCCGTTTCGGATGAGAACGCCGTGCTGAACCCCGTTACGTCTGCAAAAGAGTTCGCGGGCGGCTTTGTTGTCGGCGGCGTTCTGGGTGGCGGGCAGACGCTCGCAAGCAAAGCCATGACCCCATCGGCCGATCGTGGCAAGACGGCTGGTGTCCGTAGTGCGGTCGCAGGGCAGAGCGCGATTGACCAGCAGATCAATTACAGCTTGGTTGAGCTGGGCTTGAACTATGCCGAAGGCTCTAAGAGCCGAGCAATCGCTGAGGATATGGCGGCGAAGCTGGACGCGGCGGAGGACATGACCAAATCCGGCGTGACGGCGAAGGACTACGGCCGCCTGCTGCGGACGATGCAGTCCGAGCAGAGCGCCCGACCCGACCTGAGCCACAAGACGACGGCGCGCGTGGTGAATGAGGACGGCAAGGTTGTTACCCAGATGAGCTCGGTCGCCGAGGCATTCCGCACGCAGGGCGACACGGCACCGGTCGCGGTGGAAAAGGCGCAGATCCTTGAGCGGATGATGTCCGGCGAGCAGGTCAGCAACAAGCAGCTCGAGCAGCTCGGGCTGCGCGACAAGAACACTCAGGCCGTCCTGACGCAGCTCACCGGTGTAGAGGTGCCGCAGAACGCGACGAACAGTCAGCTCCGTCAGGTGTTTCGTGCTGCGGCCGAGACCGCCGTGGAGGCGAAAAAGGCAGAGCAGGCGCTGGGGCGTTCCGTTGCTCAGGCGCAGGTGGCCGTGGAAAAGGCACAGGCCGAAAACGCTGCCCGCGCGGATGAAGCGGCCGCATCGCTCATGAGCGATGCGCAAGAGCGCGTTGCGAAGGAAAGCACCGCGGGTACGAACACGGCCGCTGCGGCTGAGGCTGCGGCTGCGGCTGCGGCTGAGGCCGATCGCGGCATCATGGTTCGAGACGGACAGTATATCAGCCGCGAGGACTTTTTGGAGTATGCCGAAAACTATCTCAAGGAGCGAGGTCTGTCCGCTACTCCGGAGCAGGTTGAAGCCCTGTATGAGAGAATGAAACAGTATAACACCGACAACGGCCCGCTGGTTGCGAGCGAGGAGGCGAAGGCGGAGAACGCTTTTTCCGTGGACGATACCGCAGACGCAACGCCGGTTCGAGAGCCCGGCAGCGCTACGAAAGAGCAGCAGTGGACGGCGCGCTTGGTGGCGGACTCCTTGCAGCATCTCGGCGTGAAAGCGGTCGTATTCGACGGAGCAAAGCTTGGCAGCGCGAACGCCATGATCGCCGACGGTACGATTTATCTCAATGAGCACAAGCTCGGCAGTCAGCGCATGATTACGTGGGCGATCGGTCATGAGCTGGTACATCCGGGGGCGAATTCGGATGCGAACCTCGTCAGCACGATCATCGGGGCGTTCGACAAGCTGTCAATGAGCGGCGCGCTGACCGAAACGATGCAGTCGCAGGTGGACAATCTGGACGCGATCATCGCGGAAAAGACGGACGTTTACAAGCGATACCTCGTGCAGGAGCGCGGCATGAGCCAGCAGCAGGCGGATAAGATCGTGACGGAAGACTACGTGCGCGAGGAGATCGCGGCGGACTGGATGGGCGAGGTGTTCGCCAGCCAGAATACGCTGGAACGTCTGGCCGGTATTGAGCCGGGGCTCGTGACGAAGGCACTGCGCGCGCTGGCGAATATCCGCGCGCATGGCGAGACGGCTCTGCTCAAGGGCGGCAAGGATAATTCCACCGCCACCCGACGTTTGGACGGACTGGAGCAGCGGCTGAAATCCGCGCTGGAACGGGCGGAAATGACCTCGCGTGCGCCCGCGCGGCCGGAGGCGGAAAGCATTGACACAGCAGGAAAAACTGCGTATAATGAGAACGCAGAAGGCGAATCGCAGACTGCGGAAAAAACGCAGAACCCCGCCGCCGAGAAGCCCAAAGCCAGCCCGGAGCTGCAATCGGCGATCGAGCGGTTGACTGCCGGGGAAGACGTGAGCCGGGAGGAGATCGACCACATTCCGGAGGTAGCCGAAGTTCGTGCGCTGCCGAAGATGAATACCGCCGACATCCAGACGCCGGAGCGCCAGAAGCTCCGGTCGGAGGTGCTGGAACAGCTTTACCAGCGCGGCAGCTATTCCAGCGAGACGCACGACTACACCGGCGAGATCGCGCAGGAGCGGCGCGCCGATATCGTCATCGGTGCACCCGCGGCTGGTAAATCCTCCGTGCTGGTGGATCCGCTTTCCGAACAGCACAAGTCCCGCGTGATCGACAGCGACGACGCGAAGAAGCTGCTGCCGGAATATGACGAGGGCAAGGGCGCCGGTAACGTTCATCGTGAGAGTTCGATGATTCGCAATGACCTACTCGTGCGGGCAGTTGAAAACGGAGATAACCTCGTTTGGCCGACCGTCGGGGACAAGCTGGATAAGCTGCTGCGCGACATCCAGAATTTCCGCGACAACGGCTACTCGGTGTATCTGCACCTGAATGAACTGTCGGCGAGTAAGGCGACCGGTCGCGCGCTGGGGCGCTACCTCTCGGAGGGGCGGTTTGTCGACCCGGAGGTCGTGCTGAAGGTTGGCGACAAGCCGACGCAGAACTATAATTACATTCGTCAGCAGGAGGGATTGATTGATGGATACTCGCACTACTCGAATGACGTCCCCCGAGGAGAAAAGCCGATCCTCTACGAAGCAGGAGACGCAGGGCGACCTCTGGAAGGAGATCGCGGAAGAGGGGTACGACAGCCTGGACGGAGCCTGGGAGACGCTCGCGCAGAGACGGAAGGCCCGCGAGACGGAAAGCGCTACAGCATCGACAGCCCCGATTATCGAGGACGGGAAGACGCTGGACGAACTGATCGCGCCGAACGACGCGCTGGGGCAGAGCTTGATGAAGCATCTGCGAGAGCGCGGGGCGACGGATCAGGAGATCTGGCAGTTCATGATCGAGAACTAACCGAGGCCGTTCGCCGTCGCGCGACAGACCGCGACGTACCGGATCTGGGGCTGCGAGAGACGGCGGACTACGAAGCCTTCTCGAAAGCGCTGGATGCGGCCCGTACAGCGAACCGCAACGGCGCGATGGTCGACCCGCAGAGCGTGGAGGAGCTGACCGAACACGGCGCAAAGACCTTCCTGAATGGGGACGGTACTGCGGGCGTGGCGGTGGAGCGCGACGGCAACATCGTCGGCGTGTTCAAGAACCCAAGCAATCACACACGCAAGGCGGCGCAGGATCTTCTGCTCAACGCGATCGCGGAGGGCGGCGACCACCTGGACTGCTATGTGCTTCAGCCGGAAGTGAGTCAATCCAACCTCGGCGACATCTATGCGCAGCTCGGCTTTGAGCCGGTCGCATATCTTCGCTTTAACCGTGAGTACGCAGACCCGAGTTGGGACTATGACTCGTTCGGCGAGCCGGATGTGGTCATGTGGGTACACAACGGTGACTCTGTTGGGACAGTTGTCGAGCGTATCGGCGACTACCACTACTACACGCCGGAAGAAATCCGCGAGACGTGCAAAGAGTTTACCGACTATGATGAGGCCAAAGCATACCAGAAAGAACAGATAGAAATGCGAAAGACCGCACAGGCATCTGAGGACGCCGGTGCGGTTTCTGTTTCGGGTGATCTTCGGTATTCGGTTGGTGACTTTTCCGAGCAGGTCGACAAGGCACTGAATGGCGAGTGGGATCGCTACAACGCACTGTACGTTGGGGAAACCTCTCCGCTGATGGAAGAGCTCGGCTTGAAGCAGCTTCCGGTGCTGATGACGTCGAAGCATTTGAACGACATCGTCGCCGAAAAGAGCAGCAGTGACCGACGCAAACACGGGCTTACCCCAGATCAGGTGAAGTCGCTGGGTGGCATCCTGTCCGATCCCGCGATGGTGCTGGACTCGGCGCAGCGCAACGACGCGATCGTGTTCGTGTCCGATCAGACCGACGCGGATGGGCTGCCGATCGTTGCGGCAATCCGGCCGAACGGCAGCGGCGTGTACGAGATGACGAGCCAGCCGACGAACTTCCTGCTGAGCATGTATGGCCGAGAGAATTTTGACAAATTCATCGAGTCCGCTGCACGGGATGGGCGCATTCTCTACGTCAACAAAATAAAGAGCCAGTCGCTGCTTGGTGATGCGGGCGTACAATTCGCCACGGGCCTCAGCAGCGCTGACTCTGATGGGATTGTACACCAGAGCCGAAATGTTGTCAATACCGAAGCGAAGGAAGCTCCGGCGAAGAACCCGGACGAGCGGTTCTCGGTTGACTCTGACACGCAGGCTGACCTTGACCGCGTGTTTGACAGCGACGACTTCCGCGCATTCCTCAGTGACTTCTACTCGGGTTATGGCTCGGCTGAGACCGAAACGACGACCGATACGACACAGCGGGTGTCGCGCGTGCGGTCGAACACCCTTGAGCAGTCGCGTCGCGAATCCGCCGCGCGGATGCTCGGCGAGGAGCGCGGGAAAGCAATTGACCGCATCTTGACCATGGACGAGAAGCGTCTGGACGAGATGAGCCCCGAGAAGTACACCTACGACGTGGAGACGGAAAAGCAGAGTATGTCTCGCGCGAAAGAGCGGTTGGCGCAGGACTACGACGGGACGAAAGCCGCACTGGAAAACGGCGTTTGGCGTTCCGGTGAGGATCTGGACGCCGCGATGGGCGTGCTTGCGTCGGAGCTGGCGGAGGCTCGCCGCACCGGCAACTACGACGAGGCCGTGGAATGGGCGCACCTGATTCAGGAACAGGGCACCGGCGCGGGTCAGTTCATTCATGCGTTCGCAAAGTATACCCGCAGCCCCGAGGGCGTGCTCGTCCGCGCGGCCGAGGTCTTGGACAAAGCCGGTGCCGACCCGGTGACGCGGGATGATCTGCTTGACCGGATCGCCGACTTCACAAAGACGCTCGGCGCGATCGAGACAGGCGACAAAAACAGTTTGATCCAGCTTATCCTCGATCAGGCCGAGCAGCGCAACACTAAGGTCAGCAAGCGGACGCTGAAAAATCTCGGGCTGATGAACTTTGAGTACCTGTATGACGCGGCGCTCAATCAGATGGATCAGATCGCGCAGGACTATCTCAAACCGTCAATCGGTAAGCAGATCAGCACCTTCCAGACGATCTCGCACCTGCTCAACCTGCGCACCGGAAACCGCAACGTGGTGTCGAACCAGGTGTTCGATGTCGTAGGAGCCACGATTCGAAACGATGTCGCGATGCTCCCGGATGCGATCCTCGGAGCGATTTCCGGACGACGAGTAGTCGGATTTCAGAAGAGCTGGGGGTCGAAGGCAAAGCGCAGCGGAGCGCTGGAGGGCTTGCGTCGGTCGTGGATTGAAGCCTCACTGGACATCGCGCCGGACGCTGCGAACATCCGCGACAAATATGGCACGTCCCGTAGAACGTGGAAGATGATCGGCAACAAAGGCGCGCAGGCCATGTCGACTTTGGAGAAGGCGATGGGATTTGAGCTGAACGTTACAGACGAATTCCACAAGGGAAGCGTCATGGCAGAAACGCTTGAAAGCCTTGCCCGCGCGGTCGAGCGCGGTGACATTACGCAGGAAGAAGCCGAGACGTGGGCGCGCGAGGAGGCGCTGTATCGTTCGTTCCAGGACGATACGTTCGTGGGCGGCTTCCTCGGAAACCTGAAGAATCTTTTCAACACTGTCGGCGTTGGCAACAGCGGTAAGAAGCTGGGCAAACTCGATATCAAGGAATTCGGCCTCGGCGATCTCGTGCAGAAATACACGCAGGTGCCGGGCGCGCTGATTACCCGGGCGATTGAATTCAGCCCCACCGGATATCTGAAAGCCATCTACAACACCGCACAGTTCGTCAAGGCATCCAAATCCGAGAAGGTAAAAGCGCAGGCTGCCGAAACGGCCGCCGCGCGCGCAGAAGCGAATCCGGATCGCGCTCGACAGGTGCGTCAGGCGTTTCGTGCAAAAACGGAGGCCGAACAGGCGCGTGTCGAAACAAACCGGCTTCAGCGGAAGGCCGCACTGGCGTTCGGACAGGCAACGACCGGCACTGGAATCATCGCCGCCTTTGCGATGCTTGCTGCGAAGGGATTGCTCAAACGTGCGGACGATGAAGACGACGCGGATGCGAAGGCGCTGAAGGCATCGGAAGGAATCTCCGGTACGCAGCTCAACCTGAGTGCTCTCGGCCGATGGATTGAGGGCGAGAGCCCAGACTGGAAAACCGGGGACGACCTCATGTCCGTTGAATTCCTTGAGCCTCTGAACGCGCTCATGACTGTCGGCGCGCTGGTCGCGAAGGACAATGTCGATGCATCCTTCTGGGAGAAGGTCGGAAACTACGGGGGCGATTCGATGGAAGCGCTGTACCAGTCGATTCTGGAGATCCCGACGATGCAGACCATTCAGACCGTGCAGTCGACCGTGCAGTACCACGATGAGGACGGAGCGTTGCCGCTGTGGGCGGAAATTCCGTTCGAGGTCGCGCGGGGGAGCGTCACGGGGTTCATCCCCTCACCCCTACGGCAAGCCGCACAGGCGAGCGATGAAGTGTATCGTGAGACGTATGGCGACAAGAACATCTGGAACCAGACGAAATCGTCGATACAGAACTCGATGCCGGGCGCAAGAAACCAGCTCGACCCGAAGCTGGATAATTTCGGTCAGGCGAAGAAGCTGGAGAGCACGGCACGCAATGTGCTCAACGCCTTTGTGAATCCCGGCTCGCTGCGCACCTACCGGCAGTCGACCGTGTCCAAGGAGCTGGATCGCGTCTACGCGGAGACGGACGATGCGAACATCTACCCCGACCGGAACGCGCCGTACACAGCGAGCTACACGAAAGACGGAAAGAAGAAGGACTTTGAACTGACCGCGGATGAGCGCCAGGCGTACCAGCGGTCGCGCGGGCAGACCACGTACCGGCTTATGCAGGACGTGATGAATGACCCCGTGTACAAGCACCTCTCGGCGGAAGATCGCGGCGAGGTGTTGACCCAGGTCAAGGGTTACTCAAACTACGTGGCGAAGAAGGAATTTCTTTCCGCGCACGGGGAGAGCTACTCGGACGATAAGTACGAGAAATACAGCGCCGCCTTGCAGACCGGCATGACCCTGTCGCAATATCTCACTGCGAAGGACGCAGTGGACGAGGCGGAGGGCGTGATCGACCCGAAGACCGGAAAGACAAAGAGCGGGACGAAGATGGCCGACGCCATCGAGATCATCGACGGCTTTGATCTGACACCGGAGCAGAAGGACTTCATGCTGCGCAGCAAGTACCCGACCACCAAGAAAAAAGTGCGCTGGCACTAAATGCACAAACACCCGGTACGGCGATGAACCGTATCGGGTGTTTTTTTGTTCAGTTCGGCCGAATAAGTTAGGCTATTTTGTGCTGTGATGTTGCAGCGGACGCTATATATGGCGGCATGATGTTGCACCTGTGTTGCACCTGCGAAGCAATAAACCATTGATACGCCTAAGAAAAATGAGTGTTTTAAGACAGACTCCGACTCTGTAGGCCAGCGGTTCGAATCCGCTCGGGCGTACCACGAAAAAACCCTGTAGTTTCAATAGCTACAGGGTTTTTCTTCGCCATTGCAGCTGTAAAAAATCAGGCGCAATTCAGGCTGTTTTCGGCTATAAAATGCCCTGTGATGTTGCACCAAAAACTAACCTCCCCCGGTTCGGAAATGCACCGGCCTCAGGGGTTTGCGGGATTGGAAGAATCAAGGTGCAGCCGGCGACGGCAAAGATTGCTGCACCCTCGCGCCTATCCCAGCGCCACATCCAGCGTCATCATCACGCTGAAACCGACAGCAAAGAAAACTGTTCCGAGGTTGGAGTGCTTTCCCTGGGACATTTCGGGGATCAGCTCCTCTACCACAACATAGAGCATGGCACCGGCTGCAAAGCTTAAAAGATATGGCAGCGCCGGGATCACAAGCTGCGCGGCGAGGATGGTCAGCACCGCGCCGATCGGCTCGACGGCACCGGAAAGCACACCGCCCCCAAATGCCCTGCCCTTACGCACGCCTTCCGCCCGGAGCGGCATGGAGATGATCGCTCCTTCGGGAAAGTTCTGAATGGCGATGCCGAGCGACAAAGCGAGTGCACTTGCCGCCGTGATCTGCGTGTTCCCCGCGAGAAACCCCGCGTACATGACGCCCACAGCCATGCCCTCCGGAATGTTGTGCAGCGTCACTGCCAGCACCATCATGGTCGTGCGGCCCAGTTTGCTCTTCGGCCCCTCGGCCTGATCGCTGCCCACATGGAGGTGGGGGATCAGCCGGTCGAGCAGGAGCAAAAACAGCACCCCGGCCCAAAAGCCGGCCAACGCGGGGAGAAAAGACAGCCTGCCCATGTGATCGGACTGTGCAATGGCGGGGATCAGCAGGCTCCATATCGAGGCCGCCACCATCACTCCGGCGGCAAAGCCGGCAAGAGAGCGCTGAACCAGATCGCCCAGCGACTTTTTCATAAAGAATACGCAGGCAGCACCCAGTGTTGTGCCGAGAAAGGGAATCAGTATTCCGAGAAAGACTTCCATTTGTTGCACCGCCTTTTCGTAGTATTTTATCGTTCACCTGATCTGACCGGTCTGAAATGTGTCGAAGTTAGATTAGACTAACTGGTATGCCTTAAAATGGCTGCATTTCTGCAGCAATGCTATGACCCTGCGTTCATTATACTGTACTTTTTCGCGTTTTGCAAGAGGCGGCGAGAGCGGACGGCGGCTGCGCTGCCGTGCGGGGGGCGTTATTACGGGTGTCCATTTTTACGGACAAGATGGGCTTTTCGTGTGCAGATCCGCATGATATAATCAAAGCAAACGCAGGATCGGCCGCGCCGGAATCTGCGGAAGAATGCATCGTTGGAGGTATGCAGGATGCCAAAAGCGAAGTGGAATCTGAACACCGTTTACATATCCGAGCGGCTGCAGGAGAGCCTGCGGCCCATCTCCCGCTGCGCC
>ERZ857757.151-NODE-151-length-85136-cov-6.994076_pt1 | contig 85136 bp, 65 predicted proteins | sample MGYA00519764_ERZ857757 | MGnify/ENA primary metagenome ERZ857757 (study PRJEB31778, sample SAMEA3449359) | human gut metagenome | biome: human gut; feature: human-associated habitat; material: faeces | place: United Kingdom | collected 2010/2012 ...
GCGGAGCTTTTTGGCATGAGGCGCGAGCGTACGAATCTGTTTCCGTGTCGTAAAATGCAGTTTTGCGACACGCTCAGAAGTGCGTACCTTTCGGTACGCACTTCTTTTAAAATGCATTTAGTTGCTTTCAACGGTTTCGATGACCTTGTCGAGGTATTCTGCGTAAGGCTCATCGCCTGTCATATTCTCATACAGTTTCATCGCGATTTCATACATGCAATCAACAACCGGATTGCCGTAGATAACCGTACCATCCGCAAGCGTTACATACGGTCTGACATACAGATCTGTAAGGTAAGCTTCTTTGGTATCGGGAATACCGACAATAACCGCCGTGATGATCTGTGCCTCCGGAGTTTCCTCATAAATGACGTCTGTTTCGTCGTTATGAGCAATACCCTTTACCGCGTTGCCGGCCTCAACAGCCGCCATATTCAATTCTTCTGCCGAAGCGATACGGCTGCCAATGGAAACGAGGAATCCGTATTCTTTAACGGCAAAGCCCTCGGTTGCATTACCTGCGGCGAGCAGTTTATTGGCTACCATAGCGCGGAAACGTACGCCGCTGGGAGCGCTGGTACGGAAAGAGACCGCCGTATCCGAAGTGGTAAACGTGGTATCCATCTTTTCTGCGCCGGCAGAGGTGAGCTTGTAAAGAACTTTCTTGGAAACATCCGCTTTGTTACCGAAGTATACAAAGCCAACGCCATTTTCGTTCAGTTTAACAAGATACTTCGCGCCGTCTTTCATGTCAACCGGTTTATCATAACCGCCGACATACATGTAATCGGTGGAAGAGACACCCATATTGGCCATGTTTAACGTAAAGACTGCGTATTTGTCCTTGTTGGCGTCAGACATTTCAAGATTTTCTGCCACGATAAGCGCACCGTTCGAGAAATCAACATCGCCGGTCAGATACAGGTTCTTGATGAGAGCCGATCCCTCGGGAGCGAGCGTGCCGCCCTCTGCTGCGAGGTAGGTCGCCCAATCGTCGGTTCTGACTTTCAACGTTTTGCCGGTTCTTGCAATAATGTTAGCTTCGGAATCGGTGAAACGGATGTAATCGACATCGTTAGTACCCTTGCAGCCGGTAAGGTCAAAACGGAAGTAAGTGAGGATGCCACCAAACGTTCCCTTCTGGGTAAGATCAACGTCAATGTACTGCCAATCAGTCGGTGCAGGACCATATGTGTTGAGATATGTTGATGCCGAGTTAGCTTCGGAAAGATCTGTAGCAGTAGAAGTTCTGAAAAAGATCTGCGTAGTTGTATTTACGCCGCCCGCGTTGTTCCACTTCATCTTAACGCGGATCTTATTGGAAGTGGTAGAAGTCGGGTAGTTCGGAAGATTCTTGACATACACAATCGGGTCAGCACTGTTGGATTCATAGTGAAGAATACCGTCTTCCACTTTCGTCTTGGTTGCGTCAACGTTGCTGACGCTGTCAAGTTCTCCATTGTCGAATTCCCAGTGGTCGTTCTTATCCCAAACGGCATATAAGAACGTACCGGCTTTTTCGACATTGAACTTGGAGCCGACTAAAAGTTTGCTGTCTTTTGCAGCAGACCAGCCGAGGAACGTGTAGCCTGCGCGGGTCGGAACGGCGTCCGAAACAGTCACTTCTCCAAGGCTCTTGAACTCACCGGCCGGCATTCCGGAAACGGCGTTGGTGGTGTTTTCATCATAACCGAGAATCGGCTGTTCCACAAAAGCAATCTCATCCAGGTTGATGGTACAGTCCACATTGGTCGGAGTAAATTCAAAGCCGGTAATCGTACCTTTGACTTTACTCATTTTGAAGCAATATGTGACATAATCACGCGTTACAACTTTTTCTTGGAATTTCACATCGCCTTCGGTCGTATGAATCGTCATATCGAGAACCGTATCCGTGGAGATCTCGGTGTTCTGCATGGTAACAATCAGCGCATAATAATCGGAGGCTTTGAGATTCAGTTTCGGCGAATTGACTTTCAGAACTTCGCCGGTAGCAACATTCGTGCCGGTTGCGATCGACATGAACTTGCCGTCTAAGACGTACTGGTTAAAGCCGTTGTCGATTGTGAAGTTTTCTTTGTAGCCGTCGGTATCGAACGACCAGGACTTTGCGAGCTCCCATTGTGCATAAACCGTGATGTTGCCGGTAATCTCAATCGATTTGACCGGTTTACCGTCCGGCGTTGTAGCCCAACCGAGGAACTTATAGGTTTCTCTTACCGGGAAACCGTCGTCAAAGACAAAGGTGTTTTTGGCGAATGTGTTCGGTTTCGGCAAGTCTGTAACAGTATCGGTGGTATTTGCATCATAGGTTACAGTATACGGCGTTGTCTGGCCGGAAATGGCAATCTCAATCGTATTCTTGACGGTTTCGTCATATCTGGATGTTGCGGTAACCGTAACAGTACCGTTGTTTTTAGCGGTAAGAACGCCGTTTTTATCAATTGCGGCAAGGTTCTTGTCGCTTACAGTCCAAACAAGGGACTGCGGAGCGCCATCCGGAAGAACAGTTGCGGAAATCTTGACAGAAGCGTCTGCTTTGGTAATTTCCTTGACCGTATCAGCGGCAAATTCAACGCTCTTCGGAATGGTGGTGTATTCAGTTCTGTCGTTGACAGACAGGCGCGCGTTAGCCTGATCAAAGATGAGTTTGGCGATGCGGTCCATGCCGAGGTCGCCCGGATGACGTTTTACGCCGTCGATAGCATCAACCAATTTGCCGTTTTCATCGATTCTGCAGTTTTTAAGCGAAGGATCGTCATAAGCCATGTTTTCGATGGAATTCAGGTTATGAACAAGCGCAAGACCAAGATCTTGTTCTTCGGCAACATTTGTCATACCGACAATGCGGTTGTAGCCGCCCCAGAACGGTGTGCAAACGACGATAACAGCGTCAGGAGCTGCGGCACGAAGAGCATTGACAAGAGCTGTTACAGCATATTGGTAGGACTCAATGGTCGGGTCCGTGTTGACGTTTTCACCCATCTGAATGGAGATAACATCCGGTTCAAAGGTGACAACATTGTCCACAAACGTCTGAACCAAACTTGAATAATCAACGGTCAGGTCGTTCTTGGCAATAGCACGTTCAAACTCGGCAAGAGAAGCGCCCACTTTCAAAGTCGTGCTGTTGGCACCGAACTTTTCATTCATGTAATACTGCAAGCGGTGTGCGTAGTCTTTTTCCTCAGAGGATGCTGCCATACCGCAAACGCGGTTCCAGCCGATACTGGAAGAAGCGCCGTGTCTTGCGATCGAGTTACCAAATACGATAACGCGGTAATCGTTGACCGCCATACGTTCCGGCTGACCGGAAATGTTGATGGTGACTGACGGAGTTTCTTCAACGCCGTTGATAAGGGCTGTAACGGTAATCGTACCGTTGATCATACCGGTGAGCGTCAGAGAACCGTCATTGTTTTTGGTAAGCTTTGCATTCACGGTATCCGTGACAAAGTTTGCTTCGGTGGTTTCTCTTCCGTCGCTGTAACGGACATACGGACGAATGGTAACCTCGCCGCCGTCCTCGGTAATTTCTGTGGAGGTTGTGTAAAGCGCAAGCTTTTCAACAGATTCCGATTTCGGGGGAACAAGTTTATTGGTCATAAATACATCCGAAATTACAATTGTACCGTACGTACCGGTAGTGGCAAGCATAAAGGTCTTTACGTTGCCCTCCCACTCTTTCAATCCGGCAAAATCAACAACATAATAGCTGTAATCGCCGTCTTTGAACGTGGCTATATTGGAAGTTTGTGTTTTTTCAACCTGACCCAGATTACCAATCGTATAGCCGGGATATTTATCGGTCGAATAGTAAACACGGAAACCGGTAATGCCGTTGGCGTCTTTTGCCTTAATGACAAGTTTGCTGTAAATAGAAGAATCCAAGGTCGCAGTCGGAGAGGCTATGTTGAACGCACCCTGATTGGTATCCTTGTTGAGGCGGGTCAGCGTGTAAGTGCCGTCAGCATTTGCTGCGAGACTGTGATGTCCCCAGGCGCTGAAACCGGAAGTATAGTGGTATTCGTAAGCTTCGTCTGTTTTCGGTTCATACAGTGTCGTGAAATAGATATCTTCAATTTCAACAACGCCCGAACCGCCCTCGAATTTGAACATACAGCTCTGATAATCGCCCGTCCAATATTCGTTCTGGGTCATGTCGTAATAGTATTCCTTGAACACTTTGGAATTCTGTTCAAACGGAATAACGACAGTCTGTTTATCGGAGGCCTGCGGATGATCCGAGGTGGTAAAGTAGAATCTAACCTGGTTAACGGTATTGAGGTTTCTTGCCTTAACAACAAGGTATCTGTGTGCCTTGGTGTTGAGCGAAACACGGGGATGCTGTAAATACGGCGTGCCTTCATATGCTTCGGCACTTGTATTGACGATCATCATACCGTTCTTGTATTCCATGGAATAACCCTTGTTTGCAGCTTTCCATACCTGTGAGGACGCGTCCTCGAAATCCCATGTATAGGTAGTTGCCTCAGGCGTATCCGGGTCTTTTTCCCAAACGGCATAGAGCTTGATCTTATCGGTAACATCAACCGTCGATACAACATCGTCTGCTGTTGCATCAGCCGTAAGTGCCCAGCCCTTGAAGAAGTAACCGTAACGGGTCGGCTGCAAAGCGGCATCCGGTGTGTACGAGGTGATGAGCTTTTCCTGGTCGTCCAACAGGAAATAACGGGTTGCAACAACCGTATCGGTGCCGTCGTTCATGAGGTACTGGCACTCATAGTTCGGACGGGTTGCAAAATAGATATCTTCAATTTCGACAACACCGCCGCCATTGATAACGAGCATACAGCTGGTATAGTTGCTGGTCCAGTATTTGTTGGTGCTCATATCAACATAAAATTCCTTGAACGTGTCGGTTTCGGGTTCAAGAGCAAAATTAACCGTCATATCTTCGCTTGCACTGGGGTGATCCGATGTCTTGAAGTAAAACTTGACAGAGGAAGCTTTGCCGAGGCATTTTGCACGCATGACAAAATAACGGTATGTATCCGTATTCAAGGAAACATTGTCATGGTAAATGTACGGTGTTCCCTCATAGGCTTGCGCATTGGTATTGACAATGGCCAAGCCGTTCTGATAAGCCAGCGAATAGCCCTTGTTGGCGCAGTGCCATGTCTGTGCAGAGGATTTGCTGAAATCCCAATGGAAAGCTGCCGCAGTCGGATTGGGGTCCTTTTCCCAAACAGCGTAAAGCGCGATATCTTCGTTTTTCAGAGCAATTGTTTCGGGAGCGTCAGCCACTGTGCTGTCAGCATTCAGCGACCAGCCCTTGAAGATATAGCCGAAACGCTTAGCGGTATAGTCCTTAACCGCATAAGACGTCATGATCTTGTTATCGCTGTCGAGCAAGAAATAATCTGTCTGTGCAACACCATTCGTGCCGTCGTTCAGGTAATAGGTAGCCTTATAGGACGGGATATAGAGAATATCGTCGAACCAGAAGTTGGTCGTCCCGTCGGATTTCAGAACTTTCGCCTGAATATGGACGTTCTTGGTGTCGCCGGTATCCTTTTGAGAGGGATTGGACGGATTGTACGCGGTGGTGAAATCCAGTAAACCGCTGTACTGTTTCCAATTTTTGTCAAACGCAAAACCTCCGACAGATTTGACAATATAACTGCCTTTCATGACCCAAAGAGCTTCCTCACCCACTGCCGCTTCACTTGCTTTGGGCGTATAAGTTTTCTTATACTTGAAGCTGACATAGATTGGGCGCTTTGCGTCTAAGGCAGACGGGAACGTAAAGCGGAACGACGGATAGCCGTCGTTGCTTGACGGGCAGGTTGCTTTCAGATTGACTGCCTTTTCCGAACCGTTGACGCTGTCTTTGGCAGGGTTTGACTCTACATACGCATTGCCGCCGGTAACGTAGAAAGAAAATAATTTTCTTGCGGTATCGGTGTCAACTGTTTCAAAGCCATACGGCTCTGTGGTCTGTGTGAGCATGTTAAGACCGGGTTTTATGCCCACGTCGTTAAGAGAAGTGTTTTCTCCCGCGCTTGAAACAGTTTCGTCGGACGGTTCAACTGTTTCGATAGCCGGTACAGCGAAAGCGATTCCGCTGAAAACCATGCAGAACGAGAGCAGAAAACACAACGCTTTGGTGAAATGTGTTTTTCTCATAATGGAACTCCTTTTCCTTTAATTTTGAGCATTATTATTATACTACATAACTTATCCGAAATCAAGATTGCAAATCGACGTTTTTTGGGAGTGCTAATTGTGCATATTTACCAATAACTAATTGAAATAGTAGTCAAAACGGACAACTTGATGAACAAAAAAGGACAAAACACATAAGCTTTGTGTTTCGTCCCTTTGGCAGGCTCAATAATTAAAAGAATATAGAATCCAAAATGAGATTAAATGGAGATGTGCAGGAAACGATGGATTCCTACTTTGATTCAGCAACGGCAATCACATGATTGACGTAATCGGCATATGCTTCATCGCCGGTCATGTGATCCGCTACGCGGCGCGCCACATCGTAGGCGGAATAGGTAATCGGATTTCCGTAAATAACCGCACCGCTGTCAAGAATCGCATACGGTCTGACATAGAAACCGACGGTATAGGCGGCCTTTGTATCAGGAATTCCGACAAGAACGGCCGTGAAAAAGGTCGATTCGGCAGTTATCTCGTAGATCTTATCGGTCTGTGCGTCGTGCGCAACACCCTTGACAGCCTTTCCTTGTGCAAGAGAAGCAAAGTCAAGTTCGTTTGCGTCGGTTAAATGGTCGGCATTGGAGACAAGAAAACCGAATTCGGTTACGGCAAAACCGTCTTTGTCGGTTGTAGCCGCAAGCAGTTTGTTGGAGGCCATGGCAAGGAACCGAATGCCGGTCGGGGCGGACGCACGGATCGAGACGGCGTCATCCATGGAAGTAAACACGGTATCCATTTTTTCGATGCCGTCAGAAGTAATCTTGTACAATATCTTTTTCGTAAGATCCGTCTTACTTCCGAAATAGACAAATCCGACGCCATTTTCCAGTTTGACCGGATATTTTGCACCGTCGATCAGTTCAACCGGCTTTTCACAACCGGCAAGATACATGGTATCGGCAGCCGTCAATGCGTCTTTTGCCATATCCAATGTAAAGACGGCATACGGTGCATTTTCTGCGATTTCAAGCGTATCGGTCACAGCCACTGCGCCGTTTGCATAATCGATCTCGCCCGAGAGGTACAGATTTTTCAAGGAAACCGTGCCTTGCGGTGCAAGCGTCCCGCCTGTCTTGACGATATACGTTGCCCAGTCGGAGGCGGACACTTTACGGGTCTTGCCGGTATCCGTCAAGATGTTTGCCTCAGAATCCGTTAAGCGAACATAGTCAAGATCGACTTCTCCTTGGGTATTGATGATATCAAAACGGAGTTGGGTAATTGTTCCCTTCCAATTAGCCTTGCCCGTAAAATCAAAGGTTACGAGCTTATAATCATCCGGTGTTCTGCCGCCAAGCGGAAGCAAATCAACTTTTACGGAATTCGTTTCGGAAAGCTTGGCGTCACTGCCCTCAAAGAACATTTGAGAGAAATAATCTTTGGTCGATTCCGTAGACCATTTCATACGTGCGACAACTTTTCCGGAGGTTCCCGAAGCAATAAATTTCGACGGAATGCCGATAATCGGGTCATAGGTGTTATCGGATTTTAAGGTCGCTGTAAAATGTAAAATACCTTCGCTAAGCGTGCCTTTTCCGTTGCCGAGGTTATATTCAGAAGTGTCGCCCATTTCCCAATGGTCGTTTTTATCCCAGACAGCATAGACCGTATGAACGGATTCATCCACAGAGCCGGAAAGAAGCAGTTTGCTTTCCTTATTCTTTGTCCAGCCTAAAAACGTATATCCGCTTCGTGTCGGTCTTGCTTCGGACAGCAAGAATTTTCCGTCCTTTGCCAGGTATTCGGGCGACGGCAGATTGGTTACGGTTTCATCCGTATTGGCGTCGTAAATGAGCGCGCCGCTTTCAAGGGATACAAAAGCGATTTCATCGATCATAATCGAGCAGTCGATGTTGGTCGGTGTAAAGGCAAAACCGGTTATGGTTTCTTTGATTTCAGAAAGGTTGAATGAATAAGACGTCATATCGGTTGATGTGACAGAAGTGGTATAGGAATAGCTGCCCGTATCGGTATATACCGTTAAAGCAAGCTCTGTATCCTTGGCAACCGCGCTGTTTTGCAGGCGGAGTGCCAGGATGGTGTACTCTGTCGGATCAATTGCCAACTTCGGCGAAACAACTTTCAGTACAGCGCCTTTTTCAAGGTCAGTATCGGTAGCAATGGTCGAGAAAACACCATTTTTGACATATTGGTTGAAACCGTAATCAACCGTAAAGCCCTCTTTGTAGTCATCGCGGTCGAAAGACCAGGAGGTGGCCGGTTTCCAGACTGCGTAAACCGTCAGATCGTGCGTCACATGGACAGAAGAAACCACTTCCCCATCCGGCGTGAGCGACCAACCAACAAACGTGTACGTTTCGCGTTCGGGAAAGGTATTGTCAAATACAAATTCGCCTTTGGCGTAGGGATTCGGTTCGGGCATTCCGGAAACATCGTCGGTCGTGTTTTTATCATATGTTACCGTGCAAGACTCGGTCTGACCGGAAATTTCAACATCGGTTTCCGCATAGACGGCCAGGTTATAGTGCGCTGTGGCGCGAACTTTAACCGTTCCGTTATTGAGAGCTGTTAAAACGCCGTTTTTGTCAATTTCGGCGATATAGCGGTTATCTACCGACCAATCCACGGTCTGATCGGCGTCTGCCGGCAGAATTTCAGCCGCAAGCGCCAATGTTCCGTTTTCCTCGGTAATGGTACGCTCGGAACCGGTTATGGTAAGGGAGGCCGGAAAATTGGTATATGTAATGGTTTCGGTCTCACTGCGTTCGGCATTGATTTGCTCGTAGAAAAGATTAGCGATTCGTTCCATGCCAAGGTCGCCGGGATGAATGGCAACGCCGTTATGTTCAAATAACCCGATTGCCTTGTTTTCTTCGCTGTTGAGCGTATCCAGTTGTGCGATTCTTACATTTAATTCTTTTGCAACTTTCAAAGCGCCGTTTACGCGCGCATATCCGCCCCAGAAAGGCGTTGTGATAACGATTGTTGCGTCAGGCGCTTCTTCTTTGAACATGGTGACGATCTGGCGCATTATGTTCTCGTACTGTGCTTGGGATATACCCGCAGCACCGTTTTCACCCATTTGAAGCGTGACAACATTCGGCTTGAATGTGCGGAAATCCTCGCGCATCGGGTCGATCATGTAAGAATAATCTTTATTCGTCGCGTCGCTCGCCGTAATGCCGTTTTCCCAATTGGTCTGCGAAGTGCCGAACTCTTGGACAACATTGTCATCGCCATACTTATTTTTAAATGCGGCAATCAGGCGGTGCAGATAGTCTTTTTCCGGTGCGGAGGCCGCCATGCCCCAGTTGCCGCTCCAACCGAGTTTTTCATTCGGACCGTGTTTCATGATCGAGTTTCCGTAAGTAAGGTAACGGATCTGGGTCGTGGAGGCACGGGGAGACTGACCGGTAATGGTAATGGTCTTGGAGGCAGAATAGGTCGGATCGACCGTGAGGGTCGCCGTAACCGTGATCGTGCCGTTTATCATACCGGTAACGGTAGCCGTGCCGTCAGCATTTTTTGTAAGTGTCGCATTGACTGAATCGGTGGTATAGGTAACAGCCGGGTCAACATCGGCACGTGCTTTAACGGTCGGCGTAAGGGTAACTGTGCCCTGATCGGTCGTTATGGTATCAGCCGAAGCGGAAAGTTCAAAGTCATCGATAAAGTTCAATTCTTTTGCATAATACATGTCGCTCACCGTAAGGATGGAGGTCGCTTCTCCGGCCGAAGAAAGCATCATTTGGCCGATCAAGCCGATCCATGTATCCTTGCTTCCCAGATGAACGGCAAAATAGTCGTATTCACCGTCTTTATACGGCAAACGCGTCATGGTCAGTTTCTGTGATTCGTTCTTGGTCGGGTATGCGCTCGTCGAATAGTAGACGTAGAATACTTTGTCAGCGGCAGGGCCTTTTGCCTTTAACACAAGATACGGATAGTCGGCGGCGGAAACCTGCTCTCCGGCAGGGACATCCACAAAACTTGCACCGCCCTCCTTAGGAACGGTCATCGTCATAAGTCCCTCTGACGGGAATTCATATTTCATACCGCCCCAAGAGGAAGTAATAATCGATTTTTCCAACGGATAATGCCATTCCGGTGCGGCATCCGCGCTTGCCTCCGGTATATAAGTCTCGCGGAAACTGATTTCTTCAATTTCAACAGAGCCTTTTTGTGCGGAATGGAACACGATCATACAGCTGGGATAGTTTCCGGTGAAAGAATCGCCTTTCAAGGCTTTCAAATTAACGGCGTATTCCCGGAACTGTGTATCATTGGGACGAATCGGAATTTCCACGGTGTGACTTTCCTTGAATTCCTGCTCTGTTGTTTTATAATAAAACTTGATTTTGTCAAAGTCGCTGGTGCTTTTGGCTTTGATAACCAGCCAACGGCACTTGGACGTATCCAAAGAAACGTCCTTATGTGCGATATAACCGGCTTCGGGGTCGATATTCACTTTCATTTTGCCGTCTTCGTACTTGATAGAGTATCCTTCGTTATAGCAGTTCCACGTTTGGGAAGAAGCGTCTTCAAAATCCCACATATAGGTGATTTTGTCCTCTGAAAGAGCCGCTTGCGCGGTCGTTTCTGCTGTTTCTGTCGGCTCAGCGGCTGTTTCAACATGGATGTCAAAAACCGGAACTGCCGAAACTATAAGGTTGAGCGACAGAAAAGCGGCCAACAACGCAGTCAGTATTCTTTTCATGTTTATCGTCCTTTCAAACAAATACAGAAGTCTATTTGACTTCATTATGGTGTTATTTTACTATACCCGTTGTGATTTGTAAATGATTTTTTGCGACATTTTTGTAAAAAGATTGAAAGGTCACGACACATTTTAAGGAGATGCTTTAACGAATTCTTCGGATAGCTGTCCGTTTACTTCTGCTGACGGTTTTCAAAAATCAATTCCAGCAACCGCGTTCCGGCCGAAGTCTTAAACACATTTTTCTTCGCACTTTCAATAGCCGATTCACTGTATGCGCTTTCCCCTGCATTCACAAGAAAATCCGCCTCTAACAGAATCTGATAATCAAGACCGTCTACATTTGTGTAAGTATGATGATGTGCAACAAGCCATGAAATGCGTTCTGCATCCTGTGCGGACACCTGCGCATTTCTAAGATACTCCGCAAAAAAATCTTCCACGAGCGGCGGACTTTCAAGTTCTTGCTTTTTGCCGTCGGTATTTCCGTATTTTTCACGGCAGATCGGACATGCAATATCATGGACAACAGCCGCAAGTTCGAGAATTTGCAGGGTATGCGCATCTAGTTTTTCTTGTTCTCCTATCGTTTTGGCAAAAGCCCAGACTTTCAGAAAATGCTCAATGTCATGCAAATTGCCCTGATAGAAGCCAATCATTTTTTCAATAGCCGATGAAACGATCATTTCCTTTTCCTCCCTCTTACAATGCCGTTCCCTTTTTAGGAACAAAAAAATGACTCATATCCGCGCGTTCCAACTCCAACAGCTTAACTTTTCGCGTGATTCCGCCGCCGTAACCGGTTAAACTTCCACTTGTTCCGACCACGCGGTGACACGGAATCATCAAAGAAATCGGATTATGTCCGACAGCGCCGCCAACTGCTTGTGCCGACATTCGTTGGAGCCCTTTTTGCTTGGCGATTTCCGCCGCAATTTCACCATACGTCATGGTTTTTCCGTATGGAATGCCTAACATAATATCACAGACAGCCTTGCGAAAAGGAGTGGAATCGTAATGAAGCGGCGGAAGAAAATCCGGCTCATTCCCGGAAAAGTAAATATCAAGCCAGCGCTTTGCCTCTTGAAAAAGCGGTAATTCCTTTTTCTCTGTCTGTTCGGGCAGTATGTTTCCGAAATGCTTTTGCCCGTTGAACCAAAGTCCTGTAATGGATCTGCCGTCGCAGGCAAGTGTGATTGCCCCAAGCGGTGAATGATATTCGCATGTATAGATCATTTTAAAACTCCTCTTGTCTCAGAGCATTTTAGTTATTTTATTCTTTTACATTTATCTCGAATAATCTCAAATTTCACTTTTTAGCGCCTTTCTTTTTGGGAGCATAATCTCTCATACCTTTTATTTTCCCGCCGGCAACAGCCCACAAATATAGACTCGCCACACTGCAATACGGACTGAAACGTCTGCGGTATTTTTCAAATAATTTTCGGTCGATCTTTCGGTGATGATACGTCATACGCAAACCCCGCTGTATAGCAAGATCATCAAAGCTGAAAACATCCGGACGCTGCATACAGAATAACAGAATCATTTCGGCGGTCCATACGCCGATGCCTTTCAAGGAAACAAGTTCCTCGGTAGCCTCTTTATCTGTTTTTTGCCAAATGCCGTCAAGGTCAAATTCGCCGTTTTTGATTTTCGTCGCAAAATCGGTGATATACTCCGCCTTGCGAAACGTCATGCCGAATGATTGCAGTTTTTCTACACCAGCCTCTATGATACGGTCAGCATTCGGCACGCCCACACTCTCATTGATTCTTTGCCATATGGTCGCCTGCGCTTTGGTGGAAATCTGCTGTCCGATGATATGGTGAACGACCGAAGAGAACAGATCCGGATCGACCTCACGGTTAATGTGCCCGATCTTGTCTATGATCTCCCCTAAGGTCTTGTCTTTGCTTTTTAAGTAATCAAGCGCGTCATCGTCATATTCAAAATACATAGTTTCACCTTGTTGGCTTTTTTCTAAAAAATTTGTAACAACAGAACAATTAAAGAACTTCAATACGACTATGCCATTGACTCACGTCGGTGCGGCGAAACTGCGCTTGCAGAAATGCACCTTATTGAAATGCAAAAGCGGTTAAACGGTGTGCAGGAGTGGTATAAAAAAGTTATATCGATGATGTCGGGCGAAATTGAGCTTGACCCATTGTCCGAAGCCTTGATACAGGACTACATGGACAGATACCGCGATCTGATGCGCAAGTTCGATTCTGCGAAGCAGTAAGACGATGTTAGGAAAGCCGTGCTTTTGCGCGGCTTTTTCGTGTCATCTTTCGTGTTATATTTTTGTTTAAAATACCGTATTTTGGTATAATTTTCTGAATTTTGATATAAGATTCTAAACATCAAAACCCTGCATGGTTAAGTCAAAATAAAGGAAACCGCCTGTTCAGCGGTTTCCTGATTTGGTGGAGCATAGGGGACTCGAACCCCTGACCCCGACACTGCCAGTGTCGTGCGCTCCCAACTGCGCTAATGCCCCGTTTGAATAAATTATTCGGCTCTGCTTGGTGCACCTGAAAGGACTTGAACCTTCACGTCAATGACACCAGATCCTAAGTCTGGCGCGTCTGCCAATTCCGCCACAGGTGCAAGTTTTTTTCGTGCAAGGCGCTGTGACAAGCATTCCGACAACCAAATTACTTGCTTATTATATCAAGAATCATGCAGTTTGTCAAGATTAAATTTTCGCGCTTTTGTCTAAAAAGACGAAATGATTGCAAATTTTAATGCGTATTATAATAACATAAATATTGACAAATTGCAGTGTTTATGTTATAATTCATAGCGAAGGTGATGTATATGATACGTGATAATATTTTGCGCTTATGCGCTGAAAGAAACATTTCTCCGCGCACTGTCTGTTATGCACTCGGATTGGATGAAAAGACCATGAAGCATTGGCTCAACAACGAAATTCCACGTTTATCCAAGTTGAATGAGCTTGCCGATTATTTCGGTGTGACGGTAGGCGATATTCTTGAAGACGACGAGTATCCCTATAACAGGAAAGATATTGATTTTTCCGTCTTTAATTTATGATTTTCTTGAATTATATGCCAAAAACAGGTTCAGACAATGTCCGAACCTGTTTTTGGTTTTACTCATAAGCGGAAAGAAAGCTTATTTTTTTTGCAAATAGGCATCAACGGCCTTAGCGACCTCCCTGCCCTCGCGGATAGCCCAGACGACCAAGCTTTGTCCGCGTCTGCAATCTCCTGCGGCAAAAATTCCGGAAAGGTTGGTGCGATAGGAGGAATCATCTGCCTTAATATTGGTTCTGGCGTCTGTATCAAGCGAAAGCTCCGAAACAAGCGTCTGCTCCGGTCCGGTAAAGCCCATGGCGACAAGAACCAATTCACACGGGCGCACTTTTTCACTGCCCGGTACGGGGACGGGCGACAATTTACCGGTTTTGTCCTTTTTCCATGTGACGTTTACAGTATGCACTTCTTTGACCGAACCGCTGTCATCTTTTACGATTTTCGTAAGTGTTGTCAGGTACTCACGCGGATCAGCGCCGAAAACTTCTATGGCCTCTTCTTGACCGTAATCTGTCTTTTTGACACGCGGATATTGCGGCCAGGGGTTGTTTTCTGCGCGCTTTTCCGGAAGTTCCGGCATAATTTCAAGCTGAACAACGCTCTTGCAGCCATGGCGAATTGAGGTTGCCACACAGTCCGTGCCGGTATCGCCGCCGCCGATAATAACAACGTTTTTATCAGCCGCGCTGATGTTGTTTCCGTCCGTAAGTTCAGAATCAAGCAGGCTCTTGGTGTTGGCTTTTAAGAAATCCACGGCGAAATAAACGCCTTTGGCATCCGCGCCCTCACAGGTAAGCGTCCGCGGTTTCGTCGCGCCGCAGCAGAGAACCACTGCGTCATAATCGTTCAGCAGTTTGACAACGGGATAGTTTTTTCCGATCTCCGTATTCAGCTTGAACTTAACGCCCTCTTTCTGCATGAGTTCGACACGGCGTGTGACAATTTTTTTATCCAATTTCATATTCGGGATTCCATACATTAAAAGTCCGCCGGCACGGTCTGCACGTTCAAAAACGGTCACGATATGCCCCATTTTATTGAGGGTATCGGCGCAGGCAAGCCCCGAGGGACCCGAACCGACCACAGCCACGCGTTTTCCGGTAAACACTTTGGGTGTGACCGGAACTACCTTGCCTTGTTCAAACATTTTATCAATGATATGGCATTCATTGTTGCGGATCGTGACCGGACAGCCGTGCATACCGACTGTACAAGACCCTTCACAGGGCGCAGGACAAACACGTCCCGTAAACTCCGGAAAATTGTTGGTTAGCGACAAGCGTTCGTAGGCAAGTTCATATTCGCCGCGGTAAACCAAATCGTTCCACTCCGGAATCAGATTGTGTAACGGACAGCCCATTGCCATGCCGCACACCAGTTTTCCGGTATGGCAGAACGGCACGCCGCAATCCATACACCGTGCGCCCTGTAACCGAAGCGATTCTTCGTCGAAATGCGTGTGGAATTCGTTCCAGTCTCCGATTCGCTCGCTCGGTGCGCGGTCGTTCGGGAGCTGTCTGTCATATTCAAGAAATCCGGTTGATTTTCCCATTCTCGTTCACTCCTTCCTCACATGGCCACTTTTTTGTGAGCGACCGTTTCAAAAGCCGTAAGCACTGCGGCATCTTTATCCGCGCCCTTTGCCTGTTCGCTTTTAATGATTTCCATTACGCGCTTATAGTCGTTCGGAATCACTTTTACAAAGTGTGAAAGCTCCGAATCAAAATGATCAAGGACAGCAGCCGCTACGGTACTTCCGGTATATTTCAAATGTTTTTCGATAAGCAGGCGAAGCGTTTGGATATCCTCCGCGTCTTTAACGGCTTCAAGCGAAACAAGCCCTTTGTTGCAGTTCTCTTCAAATGTACCGTCGTTATCATACACATAGGCAACGCCGCCCGACATACCGGCTGCAAAATTTCGTCCGGTTTTGCCTAACACTACTACTGTACCGCCGGTCATGTATTCACAGCCATGGTCGCCGATTCCCTCGACGACAGCCGAAATGCCGGAATTACGCACGCAGAACCGTTCACCGGCCACACCGCGGATATAGGCTTCACCATATACCGCGCCATAAAACGCGACATTACCGACAATTACGTTTTCCTCAGGAACAAATTTGGCGTTTTCCTTCGGAACGACAATGATCTTGCCGCCGGAAAGTCCTTTTCCGATATAGTCATTGCATTCGCCAGCCAAACGAAGCGTCACGCCGTAAGCAAGAAAAGCACCGAAGCTTTGCCCGGCAGAACCGACAAAATCAAGCGAAATGCTGTCTTCCGGCAGACCTTTTTCACCGTGTACACGTGCGATCTCCGAAGAAAGAATCGTGCCGGTCACACGGTTGCGATTGGTAATTTCAAGCTTTGCAGACACTTTCTTTCCGTCATACACGGCAGGCTTGCACAACTGCATAAGGGTGTTCATGTCTAACGTTTGAGAAAGTTCATGGTTCTGCGGAACATTGAAATAACGTTCACTGTCGTTGGAACAGATCTTCGGCTGATACAAAAGAGCGTTCAAATCGACTGAACGTGCTTTGGAATCGCGGTCGTGTCCGACAAGCGACTTCTGCGACAGACGTTCTACATGGCCGATCATTTCATTGACCGATTTCACGCCGATCTTTGCCATCCATTCCCGAAGATCCATGGCGATAAACCGCATAAAGTTTTCGACATATTCCGGCTTTCCGCAGAAGCGACTGCGAAGTAACGGATTTTGTGTTGCCACACCAACCGGGCAGGTATCGAGGTTGCACACGCGCATCATCACACAACCGATAGCAATCAATGGCCCTGTGGCAAAACCGTATTCCTCAGCGCCAAGCAGTGCCGCAACTGCGACATCGCGTCCGGTCAACAACTTGCCGTCGGTTTCGATTACAACACGGTTACGCAGATTATTCATCAAAAGCGCTTGGTGAGTTTCAGCAACACCCAATTCCCACGGAAGTCCTGCGTTGCGGACACTGGTACGCGGAGCCGCGCCTGTTCCGCCGTCGTATCCGGAAATTAAGATAACATCTGCACGTCCCTTGGCAACGCCCACAGCTATCGTGCCGACGCCGGCCTCCGACACCAGCTTGACGCTGATGCGCGCGTCGCGGTTTGCGTTCTTCAAATCGTGAATCAACTGTGCCAGATCTTCAATCGAATAAATATCATGGTGCGGCGGCGGTGAAATCAGGCTTACACCGGTCGTTGAATGGCGCGCTTTGGCAATCCATGGATATACCTTGCCGCCCGGCAGGTGTCCGCCCTCACCCGGCTTGGCGCCTTGTGCCATTTTTATCTGAATTTCCTTGGCATTGTTCAGATAATGGATGTGTACGCCGAACCGCCCGGACGCTACCTGCTTGATAGCCGAAGAGCAACTGTCGCCGTTCGGCAGCGGTTCATATCGGTCAGAGTCCTCGCCTCCCTCACCGCTGTTGGACTTGCCTCCCAAGCGGTTCATGGCGATAGCTAAACACTCATGCGCTTCCTTGCTGATTGAACCGTAGCTCATAGCGCCGGTTTTAAAGCGTTTGACGATGCTTTCAACCGGTTCAACTTCATCAATGGCAATCGGTTTGTCAATGGTCTTGATATCGAGCATACCGCGAATGGTGCACTCGTGTTCTTCGTGCGCGTTCATCTCGGCCGCATATTCTTTATACAGTTTATAGTCGCCGGTGCGGCAAGCCATTTGAAGTTTATAAATGGTTTCCGGGTTGAACATATGATATTCTCCGCCGGAACGCCACTTATGATTTCCACCCGATTCGAGCGCGTCAGAAACCGTAATCGGCTCAAAGGCTTTTTCGTGGCGCTTGACGCTTTCTTTTTCAAGAAGTTTGATATCTAAGCCTCCGATACGCGACGTTGTACCGGTAAAATACTTGTCCACAAGTTCTGAAGAAAGTCCGAGTGCTTCAAAGATCTGTGCGCCTTGGTAGGAGCGAACCGTGGAAATTCCCATTTTAGAGGCAATCTTGACAATGCCTTTGGTGAGCGCCTTAATATAGTTGTCTTTTGCCGTCTGTCGGTCGGTTTCCAACAGCCCTTCTTCCGAGAGGCGATCAAGGATTTCATAGGCCATATAGGGATTCACCGCATTGACGCCATAGCCGACTAAAAGTGCCATATGATGCACTTCGCGCGGTTCTCCGGATTCAAGGACGATACTTACTTTCATACGCGTACCGTTGGAAATCAGGTGATGATGAAGTCCTGCAACCACTAACAGAGCCGGAATCGGCGCAAAACTCTTTCCGAACATACGGTCAGACAGCACAATAATGTTGTAGCCTTCGCCGATTGCAAGATCCGCCGCCTCAAATACACGGTCGCAGGAAGCCGACAAATCGCCTTTCTTGGTACTGTCAAACAGAATCGGCAAGGTAATGGCTTTATAATAATCGTTATCCAGCGTTTTCACGGTTTGCAGTTGCTTGTTGGTCAAAACCGGCGTAGACAACCGGATGCGCCGACAGTTTTCACCGATCGGTTCCAGAATGTTTCTTTCACCGCCGAGATATACAAGCGACGAAGTGACCACCTGTTCACGAATCGCGTCAATCGGCGGATTAGTCACTTGGGCAAACAGTTGTTTGAAATAGTTGTACAGTAACTGCGGCTTTTCGGAAAGCACGGCAATCGGAGAATCGATTCCCATGGCGCTGATCGGGTCATCGCCTTTTTCGGCCATAGCTTTAAGCGTACCGTTGATATCCTCCCACAGATAACCGAATACTTTTTCGCGCTGTAAGTGCGGCAACATATCGGCAAAGTCGTTGGAGCGCGCGGCAAAGGATTTTTCGATTTCGGAAACGCGCTTTAATTTGACCGCTTTGGCAGGTGTATCCACACTGCCTTTGATGTTTCCGACAAGCGAATGCCAATCGGAATCTTCGGTATTATCCGATTGAACAGAATCAAGCGTATCCAGATTTTCCGCAAGCCACGCCTCATACGGATGTCTGCCGGCTTCGACAGTCTTTAATTCGTCATCGTCAATGATACGTCCCTTTTCGGTATCAATAAGGAGCATTTTGCCGGGATGCAAGCGCTCTTTCTTTTCGATCTTACTTTCGTCGATATCCAGAACGCCGACCTCTGAGGCTAAAATCACGGTGCCGTCATCCGTTACCATATAGCGTGCCGGACGAAGTCCGTTGCGGTCCAAGGTAGCGCCGACATAGCGTCCGTCGGTAAAAGCAATGGCGGCCGGACCGTCCCAAGGCTCTGTCATGCAGGAGTTATATTCATAAAAAGCGCGTTTTTTCGCGTCCATATGCGGATTGTTTTCCCACGGCTCAGGAATGGTAAGCATAACCGCTCCCGGTAACGTATAGCCGGAAAGCGTAAGGAATTGAAGGTAGTTATCAAGCATGGCCGAGTCGGAACCGTCCTCGTTGATGACCGGAAGAATTTTTGAAATATCGTTTCCGAAAGCCTTGCCGACAAACATGCGCTCACGCGCTTTTTCCCAGTTGACATTTCCGCGAATGGTGTTAATCTCGCCGTTATGAATGATATAGCGGTTCGGATGTGCGCGTTCCCAACTCGGAAAAGTATTGGTACTGAAACGGGAGTGCACAAGCGCAATGGCGGTTTTCATATCGACATCTTTTAAATCAAGATAGAATTCATTCACCTGATCCGGTGTAAGCATGCCTTTGTAGACAATCGTCTTGGAAGAAAGGCTTGCAAAATAAAAATATTTGTCTTTGCTGTCAGGTGCATAGCGAATCTCATGCTCAGCACGCTTGCAGATGACAAACAGCTTGCGCTCAAAATCCAATTCTTTTTTTGTGCTCTTGTCTTTTTTGATAAAGACCTGACAAATGTGCGGCATGGCCTCTCTTGCCGTTTTTCCGATACAGTCCGGAAACACCGGCACATCGCGGATACCAAGTAAAACTTGTTTTTCTTCCGCAATGATTTCTTTTAATCGTGCAAGACTCTCCTCGCGCGTTTCTTTATCCGGCGACAAAAATAGCATACCGACACCGTATTCGCCCTTTTCCGGTAATTTAATTCCGTCGCTCTCGCAAACCTTGCACATAAATTCGTGCGGCATCTGAATGAGAATGCCTGCGCCGTCACCGGTGTCCGGTTCACTGCCGACACCGCCGCGGTGCGTCAGATTTTTCAATATAGTAACGGCGTCCGTAATAAGCTTATGCGACGCTTCTCCGTCGATTTTGCAGATAAATCCTATGCCACAGGCATCATGTTCGTATTTCGGGTCGTAAAGACCCTGCTTTTCGGGTAGCCATGTGTATTTCATGTTTTACAACCTCCGCTGTCCTTTCGCATTGATTCATGAAAATGTAAAAACAAAATAGGCGTTATTTCCCCTACGGAAATAACGCCTTCGTTATGCTATTATTATACCTGTTTTGCCGTAAAAAGCAAGGGTTTTTTTTAAAAAATGCCGTTTTTCACAAAACTTTTTTTCTGACGCACTTGCATTTGTACAAAAAGACAAGCCTTTGTATCAGTTTGTAGCTGTCTCATCCTTACGTTCTAAGATCTCCATGAACTGCTCGCCGGTAATGGTTTCCGATTCATAAAGGAACTTGGCAAGCTCATCCAGTTTCCGACGGTTTTCGGACAGAATCTTAAACGCCTTTGCGTGCTGTGCCTTGACGAGCTCAACGACTTTCCGGTCGATCAACGTTTGTGTTTCGGATGAGCAAGCAAGAGAAGCATCGCCACCGAGATACTGATTCGTCACGGTTTCCAATGCCACCATGTCAAAATCTTCGCTCATGCCGTAACGAGTGATCATAGCGCGTGCAAGTTTAGTCGCCTGTTCAATATCGTTGGAGGCACCGGTCGTAACCGAGCCGAAAATCAATTCTTCGGCCGCCCGGCCGCCGGTAAAGGTGGCTATCTTATTTTCAATCTCGGTCTTGGACATCAGATAATGATTGCCCTCGTCCACCTGCATGGTGTAGCCAAGTGCGCCGGAGGTACGCGGAACAATGGTAATCTTTTGCACCGGTGCGGAGTTGTTCTGCTTAGCTGCAACAAGTGCATGCCCGATCTCATGATACGCAACGATCATCTTTTCCTTGTCGGTCAAAATTGCATTCTTCTTCTGATAACCGGCAATTACAACTTCGATGCTTTCTTCCATATCAGACTGGTCAGCCGCTTTTCTTCCGGCACGCACGGCACGGAGCGCCGCCTCATTGACAATATTGGCAAGCTCTGCGCCGGAGGCGCCCGACGCCATGCGGGCAATTTTCTGATAGTCGATACCGGGAACGGTCTTGATCTTGGTCGCATGAACCTTTAAAATTTCCTCGCGTCCCTTTAAATCGGGCAGTTCCACCGGAACACGGCGGTCAAAACGGCCGGGACGTGTAAGAGCCGGGTCAAGGGATTCAGGGCGGTTGGTTGCGGCCAAAATGATAACGCCGTTGTTCCCCTCAAAACCGTCCATTTCGGTAAGCAGCTGATTCAAGGTCTGCTCGCGTTCATCATTGCCGGAAAACTGTCCGTCGCGCTTTTTACCGATAGCGTCGATTTCATCGATGAAAACAATACACGGAGCTTTCTCCTTTGCCTGCTTAAATAAGTCGCGAACCTTGGACGCGCCCATACCGACAAACATTTCCACAAATTCCGATCCGGACATGGAGAAAAACGGCACATTGGATTCACCGGCTACCGCCTTGGCAAGCATGGTTTTACCGGTTCCGGGAGGGCCTACCAACAAAATTCCTTTGGGCATGGATGCACCGATTTCTTTATACTTGTCGGGGTTGTGCAGATAGTTGACGATTTCGGTCAGGTTTTCCTTGGCTTCATCTTCGCCTGCCACGTCCGAAAACTTGATTCCTTCGGTGGATTGCACATAAATCTTGGCATTGCTCTTGCCCATACCGAACATCATGGCATTTCCGCCGCCGGCTTTATCCATGAGCTTTTTGGACATATAATGACCGAGAAGCGCAAAAATGGCAATCGGCAATACCCACGACAGAACCAGCGACAGAAACGGCGACATTTCTTCGACGATTTCCTTATTGAAACTGGTAATACCGGCATCATACAGGCGTTCAGTCAGATTCGGGTCATCCATTCTGCCGGTTTTATAGACGTTTTTTTCGTCCTTGTCGGTAAAAAGGATCTGTGTATCCTCAACTTGTACTTTCCCGATTTCGCCTTTTTCGGTCATCTTCATAAAGGTGCCATAATCCACTTCTTTGACCTGCCGCTGCATAAAGGAGGGCATAAGAATGAAATTGAACAGCAGCATAATAGCCAAAATAATGAGGTAATATGATATAATCGGCTTTTTTGGGGTTTTTACTTCTTTCAAACGATCACTTCCTTAGAAAGTTTTGGATGTAAAAGGCAAATTTATGCAAGTATTTTAACGTCTGAATTTTAAGTGTCCGCCGTATTTGTCAATTACATGTCCGAGCAAGAATCCGAGAATACCGCAGGAAATCAGCTCTCCGACAGCAACGGAAATCACTAAAAACCAATACGCGTCCGGCACGCTATAAGCGCGTTTTAAGACAAGCGGCACAACAACCGTGTTGGATACGATCGGACACAGCAAGGCCAACACACGGTTTTTACGAAGCAGATAACCGCCCCACGCGCCCATAAGCGAGGCAAGCGTTCCGAAAAGAACGTCCCACACAATGCAACCGGTAAGCAGATTTGACAGTAAACAGCCGATCGTAATCCCCGGAACTGCCGCACCCGTAAAGCAGACAAGTACGTTCAGCGCTTCTGAAATGCGAATTTGAATTACGCCGCTTGCAAGTCCGGCCGCATTTGCCAAAAACGTCAGTACGACATAAAGTGCCGCAATCACTGCACCGATAGCAAGACCTGCGGTCTTATTCTGCATCTGATTTTTCTTTTCCATAATTTTTTTGTCTCCTTAGTTTTGTTTTAAGTGAGGATGGTTACGAACTCACTGTGATTAGTATACCTGTTACAAGTGAACATTGCAAGGAATTTTTGAAAATATATGTATTATGCAGTCGTATTTGCGTTTTTTATCAGATCGCTCGAATATCAATGAAAAATCCGTGCTTCGAAATCAACCGGAGCACGGATTTTCATTTCAACTTATCGTTTTATCGCTTTGCTTATTCAGCGTATGAAATATCGGTAATGGTGTACTTGAACGCATCCTTTTCGGAACCAATGCAGGAAGCAGAAACAACCGGATGAGCCTTACCGTCGGTAAAGACCTTGGTGAAGTCTGTGCTTTCATACTTGTAAGTCATGGTCTTGTCGCCGTTTTTGATCGTGAAAGCATAGTATTCGCCGTCAAGCTTTGCAGAAACCGTTACAACATCACCGCTCTTGATAGCAAACATATCTTTGTCGTATTCCGGAACGTCAATGCCGGAGAAAGCAGCGATACCGTTGTAAAGTTCCAAAGCAGGTTTGCCGAAACGCATAAGGTTCATGAAACCGGGATTGTCGGAAACAGCGCCGACCTGGAACAACTGCGGCTTGTTCAAAAAGTCAATGCAGATCCAGCAGTCGGTCGAAGAAGTTACTTTCGGAACTTCATCAAACTTAACGGTAATCGAAAGTCCGTCGAGCTTATAAGCGTCTTTGAGTGCAACGCCGCCCCAGTTCACGCCGTTTTCGTAGTAACCGCCGTGAGAAACCTGAACACCGCCTTCAACGTCAGTAACGGTAACCGGCGAATTTTCGGAAACCTTTTCCTTGCTCTCGTTGATGATGTTGTAACCGTTGCCGGCAACAAAAGCATCCTTATTCAACGCAACATGTTTCTTATCGTCTTCCGTATTCTTTGCAGTTACAAGGATAACCGTGGAAGTTGCATCATCCCAGTCTACATCGACAGCAAAGCTTTCGGAAATAGCACGGACCGGAACGAGTGTACGGTCATTGACAAGCTGTGCAGGAACGTCAAGTGTAATAGCCTGACCGTTCTTATAGAGAACTTTTTCATCGATCGTAATCTTAACAGTCGTATCGCCTTTTACGCCGCTTGCGGTCTGGGTTGCGTCGTCCCAGGTAACCTCAGCGCCGAGAGCCTCAAAAATCATTCTGAGCGGAACCATGGTTCTGCCGTCGATCAACTGCGGCGGAACATCGAACGTAATGGGATTGCCATCGAGAGTTACGGTAATAACGCGTCCCTCATCCTCGGCAAAAGCCGAAAGAGTAAACACGGTGCAAGCGACAAGAAGCGCTGCAAGCAAAGTGCGAGTGAGTTTTTTCATAGTCATTCTCCTTAATACATATTTGGGATTGCACCCTTTATATGTGTATTATACCAATAATTTTCAGATAAGTCAACCGAAAACCGGCATTTTATCCAAGAGAATTGTTTTTTTCCCTTTTAAACAAAAAAAGCACATGCGATTTGTGCAGTATTACAAATCGCATGTGCCAAAATATGTCTGTTTTATTCTTTTACTTTAACCGTGATGTTATCGACAGCGAAACTGCATGCGACGTCGTCAATCGGGTCGGTAAAGATACCGAACATATCGCTGTCCGGATTTGGCTGCATGGTTTCAGGGATGGTGTATTCCGCCGTTGCATGCGTCCAATCTGTGGTTACCGCCGTCATTTTGATACCGTGGTCTTTGCCGTCGAATTTCAGACAAAATCCGATATTGCCCTTGGTCATTTCTTCACCGGCGCCGTTCTTGGGAAGCGCCTTGACATCTGCTTCGACAATATACGTTTTGCCGGGCTTAAATTCCATTTTCGTCCAAAGATACGTCCATGATTTACCGGATGTCGTTGCTTGTACATGAAAGACATTTCCGTGGTCGCCGCCCTCTTTGACCACCGAGACCTTGGAGTTTCCGCCCGCAAAATAGCCGGAAGAAGAAAGGTTGTTGCACGGGTCTGCATTGATGGAATCCGGAAGTTTGACCGGTTCGGGTTCGGGCGTAGAGATAATCGCAGTCTGGGTCTTATCGTCCCAATCGACAATGCAGTCGAGCGCTTCGGCAATGGCTCTTGCCGGAACAAGCGTGCGGCCGTCGGTTTCGAGAGCCGGAACGTCAAGGTCTATCTTTTCACCGTTTTTAGTGAAGAAGTTTTCCCCGAGTTTCATAAGAATCTTGGTCTTGCCGGATTCGATGCTTACGGTTTCAGTCGATTCATCCCAGTCAACTTTTGCGCCGAATGCCTCAGCGACGGCACGAACGGGAATCATGGTGCGGTCATTGATGATTTGCGGCAGAACGTCAAAAGAAACGTATTTGCCGTCAAACTTGACTTCGACCTGATTTGGGTCTCTGTATTTCTTGTAGAGGATGATCTCCAACTGCTTGTAGATCTCATCAGCAATGTTGGCCATGCCCTTGTCGCCGGGGTGGCTGGCAACGCCGCTGTGCTCGAATAAGCCGACGGCCTTGTTATCATTGGTATTGAACTGCGAAAGATCCGCATAGGTAAAGCCGAGATGAATGGCAGCATTCTGCGCACCCATGCAAAGAGCTGTGCCGTCCCAGAACGGTTTGCAGAAAATGATCTGAATATCCGGATTAACGGATACGCAGTATTCCGCAAGCTTTGTGAGTGCATGCTCATAAGATTCGCGCGTCGGGCCTTGGTTGACATTTTCACCAATCTGGAAAATAACAACGTCCGGAACAGCCTTGGTTACCGACGGAGCAAGCATGGAATCAATCTCGCTTTTATAGTCGTAATCCATGCGCTTGTCGATGGCACGCTCTAACGGTGCAACGCCCACAGAACTCCATTTGACGTTTTCATAGCCTGCGGCACTGACTTTATCCTGCAACAGGTGAAAATAATCCTTGCTGGAATCTGAGGCTGCCATACCCCAGTTGCCGCTCCATCCGATGGATTCGCTGGCACCATGTGCCAGAATAGAGTTACCGACACAAAGGATACTGATGCTTTGTTCATCCGCAGACTTGACATCCTTTAAATGCTCATCCGGGATTTCTGCATCGGCAGCAAAGGCAGTCGCAGAAAGCGTACCGAGCAAAAGCGCCGAAAACAGGATCTTCTTGAAAATTTTCATAGTGGTTCGCTCCTTTTATTTATTTTTTTACTTACCTAAGAAAGAATAGATTGCCGGAGGCAGCAGCCAAAAAATCTGGAATAAAAGCAACGCCGTAGCGGAAAGCGCGCCGCCGGTGAAGAAGAAGAAAATCGAAACGGCAAGACCGATCAGCGCCCCGATAACCGACAGCATGCCAGTCGTGCGGTATATGCTGTTCAAACGGTCAACCAGCAAAAATGTCTTTAAATAATTATGGATAGAGGAGAGCGAAATGACGCTGCCGGAAAGAGTTTCTTCGATTTTCCCGATATCTTTTGTTTCCTTGCGAACGACATGAATCGGATAATTGGTATCCTTTAAGTTGCCTTCGACCAATTGGTCGTCAATGCCCGGATCGAACGTGCGGATACCACAGCAGATACCGGCATCGTAAATACCGCGTAAAACCGGTTCAAACTTGCGGTTGAACGAATAGCGGATATAGAATTTTGCGGCAAGCTCTCCGTTGCAGACAAGGAACAATATGCTGGTAAGCGAACGCATTTCGGTTTCATCCACGGCGTCTACCGGTGTTTCGATGTCAAACATGCGCAAATAGGTGCCCGTGCCGACTAAAACATCGTCATCGCCGACCTTTAAATGCAATCCGTCCGCACCAGCCTCGTGTACCATAATTTCGCCGACATCCTGCGGCATATCCTGCAAGGAACTTGCAAAGACATATGACAACGGACCGCCGATCTTATTGAAAATAGCTGTCATATACACAACAATTTTATCGATACGGTGATCGTTATACGTTTTGATGTTGGTGATCTTCACCGCCTTGGGCGGAAACACTTCGGTATCGTCAAATGAGAGCACTGCGGCATTGTCAAAGGTATCACCGGCGGCTTCGCCGAGAATAGCCGAATGTAAAGCCGACGCCTTGACCGAAGACACAAAATAAGGCAATGCCGTGGAAATCAACATTCCGACCGGCGCGGAAAAAAGATAAATGAGCGACGCGCCGGTAAGCGCTTCATAGGGCGATTTTTTAAGAAGAAATACGCCGAGCAAAGCCGCTACAACACTGACTCCGAGAACAAAGTACATAAAGCGGTTGCAGGAGCGCGATGCTTCCGGAACCGTGTAAGTGTGTTTGACAAAATCAGAAACCGAATCGGTCTTGGTAACAGCAAGAACTTCGGAATCCTCGCTCAAATACTTTTCAAACGCCGCATATTCTTCGGCTAAGTGATCGAGATTTTTGGTTGAAAGCTTCGGCTTTTTGGACAGAACCATGGCAAATGCCTTGAAGCGTGTATAAGCCTTGATGAAGGTATTGACCGAAAGAACAAGCAAGACAAAACAACCGGCAAAGCAATAGGTCTTATAGGAAAGCGACTCATAGGCGGTAAAAGCCGTATAAATCGTCTGCAACGCGCAAAGAGCCGTTGTGACAACTGCTATCGCTTCGGGCGCAGGGCGTTTGACGGAAAGCTTATGTATACCGCGTGAAAGGCCGTCCAGATTGAAGAAAACGGCGAAAGCCAGAACTTGTAAGGAAATCATGGCATAGACGCGCCCGTAGCGGCCGGGATGCATCATGCCGGAAAACGGAAGTCCTGCGGCATGTCCAAGCTCAAACCAAACGCAGACAATTGTTGCTAAAAGCGTCAGTATCACAGAAGCCGTAGCAATCACAGCGCTTTTACGAAAACCGGCAAAAAGAGCCGCGCCCTGAACCCGGTCGGTATATTCAAAATCGTGGCGATATTCGTTGACATCGTCATACAGTTCGGAATCGTGAATATCAAGCGAATCCTCCGGTACATCCTCGTCGTCATCGTCGTATTCTTCATCGCTCTGCGTTTTCTTGAAAGAGCCGCGTCCGTTGCCCGATTCTTTCAAGACCGAGATCAACTGCGACATGTCATAATTTTTCGTTTCACCGAACGCTGCTGCATTCTGATTTTCGGTTTTTTCTGTATCTGCCGTTGCGGCCGTTTCGGAAATTTCTTCATTCTCCGCAGCCTGCGTCTCTTCTTCCGGGAGATTTTCCCCTTCGTTATCTTCGCTTTCTTCGCTGACATCATTTGCGGCCGTTTGCGGAGACTCGTTCGCATAGCTGTTCAATGCATTTTCATGAATGCTGCGGACTTTATCTTCTACGGATTGAGAATGGTGGTTATTATAATATTCCCGTGCTTCTCTTTCGATACCGGAATCGGCGTCTTGGGGTTCATCTACACCGTTATCTTCGGATTCCGAATGGGAAAAAATCGCGGAAACAACCGAATCAGTCTGTTCCGTTTCGTCCATTTTTTCATCCGGAACTTCTGTTTCATTTGCTTTATCCAAGCCGAACAAATGCTTAAAACGTCCGGCGTTTTTGGTACTTTTCTCCGACACTTTTTTCATCCTTTCTTTCTATCATACTCTTGACTTACAGAATACTGTTCTTATAACTCACGAATTTCTTTGACGAATCGCTTCATACAAAAGAACCGATGCCGCCGTCGATACATTTAGTGAATTGACTTTGCCTCGCATGGGAATCGATACGGTATAATCGCAATTCTTACGAACAAGTTCCGATACGCCGTTTTCTTCGCTGCCAAGCACAATCGCACACGGAACGGTAAAATCCGCTTTATCATACGGCGTGCCGTCTGCTTCGGCGGCAAAAATCCACAAGCCGAGCTCTTTTAACTTCTTTATGGTTTCTGTGATATTGGTGCATTTGACAGCCGCTAAATGTTCTACCGCACCGGCCGATGCTTTGACGACAGCCGGCGTTATGCAAGCGGCTCTGCGCTTGGGAATGATAATACCGTGAGCGCCTGCACCTTCGGCACAGCGAATGATCGCACCGAGATTATGCGGATCGGAAATGCCGTCGGCAATCACAATAAGCGGCTTTTCGCCGCGTTCTGCAGCAATGGCAAGAACATCCTCAACCGAAACATATTCTTTTTCCGACGCAATAGCAACAATTCCCTGATGCTGTTCGTAACCGCACAGCGCGTCAAGCTTAGCACGCTCCACTTCGATAAGCGGAATACCGCGCGAAAGAGCCTCTGCCGCAAGGACCGTAATCGAGCCTTCGCGCTCGCCGCTTTGAATAAAGATTTTTTCGATAGTGCGTCCGGATTTCAGCAGTTCACGCACGGCGTTGCGTCCGGGAACAGAGCCGTTGTTCAAAGGTTCTGCATTCAAGGGCGCTTCACCGGAATTATACGGTTTTTTGCGCGGTGCGGAGCGTTCAGAACGCGGATGACTGTTTTTATGAAAGGTTTTCGTATTTTTTCCGGAACGTTTTCCGGAGTTATCAAAATTCATGATAAGACTTCCTCTTTTTCTGCCACACCCTATATTCCAACAGGCGGGTCATGGCTTCATTCCTGCAAAAGCAAGCAATTCTGCGTATATTATATCACAAAAAAATCGGCTTGTAAATACCATTTTTGCTATATCCGACAAATTTTCATGTTTTTTGACATAATCTGCGCTCGTCTCCCCTCCCGCCTTTTCGCTGACAATACTGCTTTCATAAATATTCATGAATATTTTTCAAGAATGCGTTTGTTTCGTTTCAAAAGCAACATAAGTTTCCGAAAAAAATCGGATATAATAAAAATAACGGTTCTGTTATAAAATAGGCAAACCGGATCGAAAAAACTCCGAAAGGAAAATGCAAATGTATTGCTGTAAAAAAATACAAAATGATTTATGGTGGGTTGGCGCAAACGACCGCCGCCTTACCCTGTTTGAGGGCGTATATGCCGTTCCGGACGGCGTATCATACAACTCCTATCTGTTACTCGACGAAAAAACAGTATTATTTGACACAGTGGATAAAGCTGTCGCTGACCGTTTTTTTGAAAACGTAACCCACGTGCTTGATGGCCGGACACTCGATTTTCTTATCGTACAGCACATGGAACCAGACCATTCGGCCGCCATGTTCCGCCTGATGGAAAAATATCCCGGCATGAAACTTGTGTGCAACGCTAAAACACTTGCCATGGCCAAGCAGTTTTCTCCGGAGGAGACAAACCTTGACGCACGTGCTCTCCTTGTAAAAGAAGGTGACACGCTAAACACCGGAAAACACACATTGACATTTGTTTCCGCCCCCATGGTACATTGGCCCGAAGTTATGGTAACATATGATACTGCGGACAAGATTCTCTTTTCTGCCGACGCATTCGGCGCATTCGGCGCATTGAATGGCGCAATGTTTGCCGATGAAGTTGATTTTGACCGTGACTTTCTCGATGAAGCACGCCGTTACTATACCAACATTGTCGGAAAATACGGCGCGCAGGTGCAAGCACTTTTGAAAAAAGCGGCCACTCTCGATATTGCCATGATTTGTCCGCTTCACGGATTTGTCTGGCGAAAGAATTTGAGTTATTTTATTGATAAATACAATTCTTGGAGTTCTTATACGCCCGAAGAAGACGGCGTGATGATTGCATACGCCTCGGTCTATGGAAATACGGAAAACGCGGCTGAAATCCTTGCGTCGGAATTACGCGACTTGGGCATAAAAACGGTTATGTACGACATATCGGTCAAAGCGGCTCCCGAGATCATTGCCGCCGCTTTCCGATACAGTCATTTGGTGTTTGCGTCAGTTACGTACAATGCCGGTATTTTTGTTACCATGGATGCCTTACTTTCCGATCTTGCCGCACACAATATCCAGAATCGCACGGTTGCTTTTATCGAAAACGGTTCTTGGGCGCCGGTCAGTGCCGGTCTTATGCGCCAAGCATTGGAAAAATGCAAAAATCTGACATTTTTGGAAAACGTTGTGACCGTGAAATCCGGCGTAAAGAGCGAACAATACGAGAGCATCCGTGAAATGGCAAAGAAAATTGCAGACTCGGTTCACAAAAATAAAGTGGCCGAAAAATAACTGTTTGGTGCCAGCTTGCCGGCAGAATATCGTTTTTCGGCACACCTTGGGGAATGTTTCAACACATTCCCTTTTTCTTTGGCAATAAAGCAATCAAATGTCAAACAAAGCAAATTTTTTAGATTTTTTCTGAAAAACATTGACATTTCCCTTTATCTATGCTATTCTTTTTTCGGTTTTAGTCTGCAAGACTTTGCTGCCAAGGGAGAGCAAAACAATGAAAGAAATCATTTCTTACAAAGTAAAAAACAAAATCGACTTCACGCCGATCGGAAACACGCACTTTTCCGAATTTATCGGCAACTACTTCAACCGCTTTTTTGAAAACCGCGTACTTTCGGATTTCGCTAAAACAAAAATTTTCGGCGAAGCGGAAACGGCGCTTCGCGAACCGCATGACGACGACACCATTGTCGGCATGTGGAGCGGCGAATTCTGGGGCAAGCTTGAAATCAGCGCCTGCCGTGTGTACGAATATACAAAAGACGCGTCCTTGCTTGAATTTGTCAAGGAATCCGCCTACCGTGTGCTGTCTTATGCCCGTCCTGACGGTTACATCAACTCCTATAAGGATTCCGCCAATTTCTTTGCTCCCAACCCCGACGAAACCGTAAAAATCATGGGGTGGCGCTGTGACTGGAACTGGAACATCTGGTGCCGCAAATACACGCTTTGGGGACTTGTGGAATGCGCCGTGCTCACGGGAGACGAAAAGATCTTAAACGGTGCGCATAAGCTTGCTTCCCAGCTCATTCATGAGCTTCATGAAAAAAATGTCCGCATCGGCGACACCGGAACTGCCAATTTCAGCGGTGTGCCCAGCGGTTCAATCATCAAACCGATGTTGATACTTTACCGCTATACCGGCGACCGCGAACTGCTCGATTTCTGTGTAGAAATTGCAGAGGACTGGGACAGAGATGACGGAAAACGTCCGAATATCATCCGCAACGCGCTTGAAAAGAAACCGGTGCACGAATGGTACCCCAAATCTCATCTTTGGGCAAAGGCCTATGAGACCATGTCGTGTCTGGATGGATTGTTGGAGCTTTACCGCGTGACGGGAACGGAAAAATATTTTGAAGCGGTCAAAAACATGTATGAACTTTTGAGACAGAACGAAAGCAACGTTATGGGTTCGGTCGGATTCAATGACATTTTCGCGCACGCCGCCGCTTGGGAAAATGCCATTTCCGAGCCGTGCGACGTGATACACTGGATGCGCGTCTGCACGGAACTGTTCACGCTTACCGGAGACACAAAATATTTGGATTCCACGGAGAAAGCGTTCTATAATGCGTTTATGGCAAGCATTTCGGATGACGGCACCTGGGGCGCGCGCGGCGTCCGTTCAAGCGGACGGCATTTCATGGCAGAGGGACAATCCGGATGTAAGTTGAACCACTGTTGTGTGGACAACATTCCGCGCGGTTTCTTGAATTTTACCTCTTCCGCCGTCATGACAGACAACAAGCATTTTTACGTCACAGAGTTTTGCCCGTTTGAGTACAAAAATGAATTTAAAGGAATCCGTATCATCTGCTCCGACGGCTATCTCGAAACTGGACATGCGACACTTCAAATTGAAACCGTCTCTTCGCTTGCTCTTTGCCTCCGCATTCCTGCCTGTGCCGGAAAAAAGGCCACTCTTACAGCAGGCAAAAGCGGCATAGGATTAAAAGCCGGAGAATTCTGTGAGTTAAATATAGAAGCAGGACATACGCAGATTAACATGGATTTTGATTTTCATGCTTCTGTAACGGATTTTTCCGAACCGGTGGAGGTCGATTCCTATCCGAAACACGATTTCCGCATTGACCGCTGGATCTGGGAAAACACGACCGAACGCGGCATGCCGCTTGACAGCATGATGAACAAACCTTGCTCGTTTGTCACCTATGGACCGCTTGTTCTTGCACGTTCCAAGAAGCTCGGCACACCGGAAAAAGCCATGTTCTTTTTCGACAGCATTCACGGCAAGAATGTTGCAGTAACTGTAAAACCAATGCCGCGTGAAAACGCCAACGTTTTGTGCCGTTTCGATGTCACCCTCAGCGAAAACGGGAATCAAAACAGAATCGACATGTGCGACTACGGCACGGCGGCTGATAATTTTGACAACATTGATCCCAAGTTTTTCAATCTCTATCTGTAATCTGAAAGGCGGATATCATGCAGAATTTTGATACCGTTTTGTTCGACCTTGACGGAACGCTTGTCGATTCATCGGAGGGCATTACCAAATCCGTTTCGTATGCCTTAAAAAAACGCGGCTATGGAGAACATGCCCCGGAAACGCTCAAACACTTTATCGGACCGCCGTTACGCGAACAGTTTATGGCTTTTTGCGGTGTGGATACGGCCGAAGGGACAGCGCTTGTGGAAACATACCGCGAGTATTACGGTGTTACGGGGATTTTTGAGTGCTCTCTGTATACCGGAATTCCGGATCTGCTTGACGCACTGTTACAGGCCGGAAAAACTTTATTGGTAGCAACCTCCAAGCCCGAAAAATTCGCACGTTTGGTTATCGGTCATTTCTCATTAACCGAGAAATTCGCCTACATCGGCGGGGCTCGGATGGACAACACACGAACCGACAAATGCGAAGTCATTCGCTATACGTTGGAGAATGTTCCGCATAATCTATCGGTTCACACGCCGGTAATGATCGGTGATTCACCGCATGATATCCTGGGCGCGCGAAAAGCGGGACTCCCTGGAATTGCGGTATCGTATGGGTTCGGGAATCCGAAGGCATTGCTCCGATCGCAGCCGATTGCCGTTTGCAGCTCGGTAAAGGAATTAAAACAGATATTGGTATAAAAAACGCCCCTCGTGAATTAAACGAGGGGCGTTCGAGCATATCAGATCTTTTTTGTTATGGTTCGGAATAACCCAAAATCATCGGAAAACCGGAATTACTCCGTCTCCTCAGATTGGTAAACCGGAGAATATGAGCCGCCCAATACGGTGAACAAGCCGTAAAAATAATAAGAAGTATCAAATCGTGTAACCGGTTTTCCGGCATTTTGTATGACAATCCCGTTTCCGCTCCAATCATCGCCTAAACTCGTTATACTTCTCTCCTCACACCATACAAGCGCTTCATAGGCATAGTCAGAATACGGGTCATCTTCGTTGCAGGTATACTTTCTTGACGGGTCAGGAACTGACATATCCATTCCCGTGGATTTTGCATAGCGGTAGAAAATGGTCGCCAACTGTTCATTGGTGATCGGCTCATACGGAGAAAAGGTCGTTGCAGACGTACCGTTGACAATTCCGGCCGATGCCGCCCAAGTGACCGCCGTTTTATACCAATCTTCGGTAAGATCGGCAAACGGACTGCCGCCGCTTACGGCAGGAGAACCGGCAAAGCGATAGAATATCGTTGCAAGCTGTGCGCGTGTAAGCGATTCCTGGGGGGAAAAGGTGGTGTCGCTTGTCCCGTTCATAATACCGTTATCCAAACAGTATTCCACCCCTATGTGATGATAGTTTATGCATTCATCCGCCAACAAGTCGGGAAAGCGGTAAATGGCGCAATGCTCTCCTTTGCCGCATTCCATAAGCTGAAAGATGCCGACATCTTCCTCTGCGCCGGCTTTGCTTACGCCGGAAATTAGAAGTGTTGCAGCCAAACCTGCTAACAGCGTCTTTTTGATATTCATGGCAAACTTTCTCCTTACAGCGTTTCTGCGGAAGTTTCTGTGGGCGTATAGTATTCACCTGTCAACGTGGTATACAAACGATAAAAGTAATAGGCGGTGTCAAAGCGTGTCGCGAATTCTCCTGCGTTTTTGGCTGTCATCTGCATTTCATCGTTATCATTCCAGCTTACATCACAAAGATCAATCACGTTTGCCTGATTTCCCCAAAGAATGGCGTCCTTTGCATAATCGGAATATGGATCGCTCGGATCGGATATCAATGTTTGCACCGACCCGTCAAGTTCCGTATTTAAACCTTTGGATTTGGCGTAGCGATAGAAAATCGTTGCTAACTGTTCATTGGTGATCGGCTCATCCGGCGAAAAGGTCGTTGCAGATGTACCGTTAACAATTCCGACAGACGCAGCCCAGGCAACCGATGTTTTGTACCAATCTTCGGTCAGATCGGTAAAGGGATTGGCGGCGTTTACTTCCGGCGAACCATCGTAACGGTAAAGCATTGTGGCAAGTTGGGCGCGAGTCAGCTTGGCACCGGGCGAAAAAGTGTTTTCGCTTGTCCCGTTCATGATTCCTTTATCCAAACAAAATTCTATACCTACATGGCGATAATTGACATATTCCTCCGTAAAAGTATCCGGAAAACGGAAAAGAGCGCAGGAATCTTCTTTAAAACAACCCGTGATGTCATAAAGTCCGCCCTCCCGTCCTCCTGCATATGCCGTAGTTGCGGCAGATACAAGAAGTGCGGAAGCAAGGCCGGCAAGAAGAATTTTCTGTTTCTTCATAAAAAGTAAGTCCTTTCTTATTTAAATTGTTTAATCAATTTTATCATATATATTTACAATTGTCAACATTTTACAGAAAAAAATCGAACGAAAATTTCGTTCGATTTTTTGTATTTCAGCTTGCTTTTTTCAGATTTTTTGCAAGAGCCGTTCGCAAGACATAGCCCAAGGTACTCGCCGCAGCAATTTTCACTGCATCGCCCGGCAGGAATTTAATCACACAAGCCCAAAGTGCCGCGCCTAATGTATAAGGCGACCCTTTCGCGCCCATAAGAATCATAAACCATGCTGTTCCGAGCGCATATAACACGACTGTTCCGAGAACCATTGCAATCGGATAAGCAATTTTTTTGTTTTCAAACCGGTCAATGATAAGGCCTGCTATCAATGCGCACGGGATATACCCGACAAGATAGCCGCCGGTCGGGCCTATAAGGCGGTCCAAGCCGCCTAAGCCGCCGGAAAAGACCGGAAGTCCGACCATTCCCAAAAGCAGGTATACGACAATAGACAGTGTTCCGCTTGTGCCTGATACAGCCACAGTCAAATACAGCGCAAACGTGGCAAGCGAAAGCGGAACGAGACCGGTGGGAATCGAAAACGGCGAAAGCACGCACATCAGTGCGGCAAATAAGGCAAGTAAAGTGAGTTTCCGTGTGGTAAGATACATTTAATTTTTGGCTCCTCGGTTTAATTTGATTCCTTTTAAAATATTGGAGTCGAAAGAAAAGTTGAGTTCATTTTCTTTTCGTGCTCTCTTAAAGGCAAGTTTGATAAGACGATCCAGCAGTTCCGCAAACGGAATGCCGCTTGCTTCCCACAAGTAAAAGGCAAGCGAACCGGGAATGGTGTTCAACTCGTTCAAATACAGCGCGCCGGTTTCGGTGTTATACAGATAGTCAATACGCGTCACACCGGCACAGCCTATGGCTTTAAAAGCGCTGACGGAATAGTCCTTGACCGCCTTTTCGATATCTTCCGGGATATCAGCCGGAATCTTACGTTTCAGGTTAGCCATACCGGACGATTTCGCACCTGCCGTCTTGGCTCCTGTTTTGGCGCCTTTTCCGCCGCCGACATACTTATCCGTATACGAAAGAATATCATCCGAGCCTACCGGTTCTTCGCAGACCGAAGCAATCGCGTCATCCATATCGCCCAGCACGGCACAGTTGATTTCCTTTAAATGATCGACCGCATTTTCCGTAAGCACGACCTCGGCAAAAGAAAAGGCATGCTCCATAGCGCGGCGAAGTGCCGTGCGGTCAGAGGCTTTTGTAATGCCGACGCTCGAACCGAGATTCAGCGGTTTTACGATAACCGGGTAAGTTATCTGGCTTTCCACGCGGTCAAGGGCGGCGTCCATATCGTCGAAAAAGGCTTTGCTTGCCGTGCAGACGCAGTCAAGCACAGGAATTCCGTATTGTTTTAAAACCGCTTTGGTGACGGATTTGTCCATACCGATTGCACTTGCGCATACGTCACAGCCGACAAACGGAATACCTATGGTTTTCAAATATCCCTGCAATGTACCGTCCTCCACGTTTGTACCGTGAACGACCGGAAACGCAGCCTCAATCTCCGCTAAAACATTATCCGAAAACTTTTTTTCCGGATAGCGAACCAACAAGTAATGGCCCTTTTCATTGATAAGATTGACCCGTTCAGCGCCGGAAAGAAGAGCGGGAATATCGGAATATGCCTCGATCTCCCCCACCCGTCCGCCGGTATACATGATACCGGTTTTGGTGATATAAACCGGCACAGGAGCATATTTTTCCGTATCCAAGGCGTACATGGCCTGTAATCCGGAAATGACGGAGACCTCATGTTCGACGCTTCTTCCGCCAAAGAAAAAGCCAATTTTGATTTTGTCCGAATATTTGTCAGTTTTGTGAGACACGTGAGAAAACCTCTTTTCTGTATGAAAGCGAAAAACGCGCTATGCGGCACATTTTAATTATTTGAAGTTATCCGGCAGATCGTTTTCGAGCAGCACGATTTTTTTGTTGTCGGTCGGCAGAGCACGCACCATTGCAATGGCCTGCTCCGGCGTATCCACACGGATAAGACGCTTGGTAACGTCAAAACCGGTGGATTCCACCCCTTTAAAGATACTGTCGTAGTTGACACCGCCAACCACATAGATATACTGACAGATATCGCCTGCCAGAACCCCCAGCTCATGGTTCAAGATGCTTTGGCTGTCGCCAAGCTCGACCATGCCGGGCGTAACGAGCACGCGCACGCCGTCAAACGAGGATAATGCCTCTAAGGCAGAACGAGAACCGCTGGGATTGGAGTTGAATGAATCGTCTATAATCGTGAGATTTCCGCCGTCTACAAGCTGTAAGCGGTGCGGAACAGGTTCAAGCATTTTCACCGCGCGCACGATATCTTTGCGGTCAACGCCGAATTTATCCGCCATGGCGACCGACGCAAGAATGTTCAAGACATTATGTTTGCCGATTAAGCGCGAAGAAAAGACATAAGTTTCGTCGTCCGGAAAATGGAGATTGAAAGAAGTTCCGTCCGAGGTTGTCGATACATTATCGGCAAAGTATCCGACATCCGGGTTGACCATACCGTAATAGGTATATTTTTCATTATAGCGGCGGTCAAAAATATAGCGGTTATCCCCATTCAATACCATGTGACAGGGATCTGCAACGGAATCGGCCAGCTCAAATTTGGTTTTCACGATATTTTCAATGCTCTTGAATGTTTCCAGATGTTGCGGCCCGATAGAAGTAATGATACCGTAAGACGGGAGCACGATATCACAGATTTCCTTGATTTCGCCGATGTCGCGTGCGCCCATTTCGCAGATAAAGATTTCATGCGAGGGCTTTAACATTTCACGTACCACACGCACAACGCCCATAGTCGTGTTATAGCTGGCCGGCGTCATGAGTACGTTATATTTTTGCGAAAGAAGTTTGGTAAGGAAATACTTGGTGCTGGTCTTTCCGTAGCTGCCGGTAATACCGATGACCGTAAGAGTGTTTTTGCGCGCTTTAATGATTTTTTTCGCCTGACCGATGTAATAGTTGCAGACCGCTTTTTCAATCGGGCGATTGATTAAGTTGGCAAGCAAAAGCAATAATCCCGAAAGCGGCATAAGCAAAGCCGTGAGACCGACAAGGTCAAAGACAGTACAAAGAACGCTTACCAGAACGATAAGAATCGCATAGGTCACAAACATTCTGCGCACACGCGCCGTGACTACAAGCGGCTTTTTTGCCTTATACGGCCGGAAGAACCAGGCGCAGAGCGCAAGACATGCCGCCGATACGGCGACCGGCCAGAGTTTTCCGCGCCAGAACAGCATGATAAACGCCGCAGCAAGCGCCGGAAGAAAGATTCCTATGCGTTTTCTACGCGACCGGTCGAACAGCCATTTGAGGAACTGAACCGGAAGATAGGATTCAAGCTGGAACATGTGGGCATAATAGACGGCGGAAAGGCCGAGAGCGACCGCAAGTGCCAGATAATAGGCAATGGTTGCATATAACATAAAATTCCCCTCAAAATTCAAAAAATGATCGCAATACCCGTTCCGTAAGAACCGGATTGTCGATGAAAGAAAAATGCCCGGCGCCCGGCACGGTCACAAGACCGCAGTCGGGAATGGCTTTTTCCATGATCTTTGCCTGATACAGCGGCGTAGCGTCGTCTTTTTCGCCCCAGATCAAAAGCGTCGGCACGCGGACAAGGGACAATTTATCCTTGTAGTCGGTGTTGACAAGTTTGACCATGCTTTGGCGCATGAGCGGAGAGGACGAAGCGTAATCGGCGCTTCCAAACGTTTTTTGCAGCGAAGAAAGAGCCGTCGGGAACAATTTTTTAACCGGCTTTATAAGCAAAAACTTCTTGAAGCATTTATATGTACGGATACGGGCGCGCTGTGAAAAAGATTTCTTGGCGATGAGTCCTGCGGAATCGATCAAAACAAGCTTTTGGATGTTAATCGGCAAACTTTCGCGCGAAGCCATTTCCAAAAGGACGCGGCCGCCGTGGGAATGTCCGATAAAAGACGCTTCCGTCACATCAAGCTTTTTCAAAAAAGCCAATACAAAATCCGCATAATCGGCCGTGTCGTAAGCAAATGACGGTTCGGTCGATTCGCCGAAACCCGGAAAATCCGGCGCGATAACACGGAAGTTTCCCGAAAGGATTCGGATAAGGGATTCATACAGCGACGCTGTGGTTCCCCAACCTTGAAGAATCACAATCACCTTGCCTGTTCCTTTGTCTATGTAATCGACGGAAAGCGTATCGCCTTTCAATTCCAAATCCATGCGCAGCACAAAATTCCCCTATTCATACACATTTATTTATATTATATTATTTTGCGCGGCTCTTGTCAACGGAATTTACCGCATTTGAAAAAGTTTACAATAATAACCAATATCATCCGAAAACGACTTAAGCTTGGCGCCAAACGATGTTTGACAAATCGCTGTGTGCTTTTTCAAACCATAAAATAAATTTCCCGTTTTTCCGGCTTTTTCAGAAAAAACATAGACTTTCTCAGATTCTTATGCTATACTATACAAGGAAATCGAAAAAAGGAATAATGTATATGATAACCTACGAACAGATAAAAGCGGACGGCGCTATCCGCACCTATATCACCAAAGCCGATGAATCGCTTGCGGCGCTCGGCTACACGGAACACAGTTTTGCGCATGTGACAAAAGTTGCCGAAACCGCCGGTTACATTTTGACTGAACTCGGCTACGGCGAACACGAAACAGAATTAGTGAAAATTGCAGGTTTTTTACACGATATCGGCAATCTTGTCAACCGTATTGAGCATTCGCAAAGCGGTGCTGTCATGGCGTTCCGGTTACTCGATCACATGGATATGACGCCGGAGGATATCGCAACGGTTGTCACCGCAATCGGCAATCACGACGAGGGCACGGGCGTCCCGGTCAACGAAGTGGCGGCAGCTTTGATTCTTGCCGACAAGTCGGACGTGCGGCGTTCGCGTGTGCGCAATACCGATCCTGCCGGCTTTGACATTCACGACCGCGTCAACTACTCCGTCAAGAATTCTCTTTTGAAAATCAATACCGATCACACCAAGGTCAAGCTGAAATTGGACGTTGACACGCATTACAGTTCGGTTATGGACTATTTTGAAATCTTCATGGACCGTATGATTCTCTGCCGCAAGGCGGCCGCCAAACTCGGTCTTGAATTCAAGCTCATCATCAACGAACAACAGCTTGTGTAGTTATTCCGAAAGGACGTTATCGCATGAAAATTCCCTTTTATCAGAAACTGACGCTACTTGATTATCCTGAAAAAACTGCCGCGACCGTTTTCACAGACGGCTGTAATTTCCGCTGTCCGTTCTGCCACAATGCATCGCTCGTGGTGCGGCATCCGGATGAATACTTAGAAACCGACGATGTTTTTGAATTCTTAAAGAAACGCACCGGCTTGCTTGACGGCGTCTGTATTACAGGCGGAGAACCGCTTTTACAGAACGATTTGGAAGAATTTATCCGCACGATAAAAAACATGGGCTTTTTGGTTAAACTCGACACAAACGGTTCGTTTCCCGAACGTTTGGAAAAACTGTTGAAAGAAAAAATTCTTGACTATGTTGCCATGGATGTGAAAAACTCGCCGGAAAAATATCCGAAAACAATCGGTATAACCGCACCGGGTCCGGAAAGAATAACAGAGACGATCAGCGCCTCCATGAAATATATTGCACAACTTGCTCCCGACTACGAATTCCGTACGACAACGGTCGCTTCGTTTCATGAACCGGACGATTTTAAAAAAATCGGAAAATGGATCGCCGAAACCGCTTCTCCTGACGCCAAATACTATATACAGTGTTTCAAGGATTCCGGAGATATCATTGAAAATAACCTTGCCGCACCGGACGAAAACGCCCTTGAAGCCTGCAAAAACGCCGCTTTGCCCTATTTGAGAAACACAATGCTCCGCGGCATATAAACACAAGATATAGTATGTAGACGTTTTGTAAACATCAAAATATTGTGTTTTACCCCTTGACAAACGCCGCCGTCTGTGATATAGTATTAGCAACATCATCACCAATCTTTGAAAGGACGGCACTCTTCCATGTATCAGGTCATCAAGCGCGACGGCAAAATCGTCGATTTCAATTTAGAGAAAATCTCCCAGGCAATTTCCCTTGCCTTTGAAGCATGTGAAACCAATTTTGTACCCCAGATCATCGATTTTCTGGCATTAAAGGTCACGGCCGATTTTGAACCGAAAATCAAGAATAATCTCGTTCAGGTCGAAGACATCCAAGACAGCGTTGAGTCCGTTCTTGTTCAGGCCGGTTATGCCGATGTCGCAAAGGCATATATCTTATACCGCCGTCAGCGCGAAAAGTTAAGAAACGTCAAATCCACCATTCTCGACTACAAGGAACTGGTTGACAGCTACGTCAAAGCAACCGACTGGCGCGTCAAGGAGAATTCAACCGTCACCTATTCGGTCGGCGGATTGATTTTGAGCAACTCCGGTGCGATCACCGCCAACTATTGGCTCAGCGAAATCTATGACGATGAAATTGCAAACGCGCACAAGAATGCCGACATTCATCTGCATGACCTTTCGATGCTTACCGGATACTGCGCCGGTTGGTCGTTAAAACAGCTGATAAAAGAAGGCCTTGGCGGCGTTACCGGAAAGATAACATCCGCTCCGGCAAGTCACCTTGCCACGCTCTGCAATCAGATGGTCAACTTTCTTGGCATTATGCAGAACGAATGGGCCGGCGCACAGGCATTTTCTTCTTTCGACACCTATCTTGCCCCGTTTGTAAAGGCAGACGGTCTCGACTACGAACAGGTCAAAAAATGCCTTGAATCGTTCATTTTCGGCGTCAACACGCCGTCCCGCTGGGGCACACAGGCTCCGTTCTCCAATATTACGCTCGACTGGACAGTTCCGGCAGACCTTGCCGACCAAAAAGCCATCGTCGGCGGCAAAGAACGTGATTTCACCTACGGCGACTGCAAGAAAGAAATGGATATGGTCAACAAGGCGTTTATTGAGATCATGATCGAAGGCGATGCCAACGGCCGCGGTTTCCAATATCCGATCCCGACTTATTCCATTACGCGCGACTTCGACTGGTCGGACACCGAAAACAACAAGCTCTTGTTTGAAATGACCAGCAAATACGGCACGCCTTACTTCTCCAACTATATCAACAGCGATATGGAACCGAGCGATGTACGTTCGATGTGCTGCCGTCTGCGTCTTGACTTGCGCGAACTCCGCAAAAAGTCCGGCGGTTTCTTTGGCAGCGGTGAAAGCACCGGTTCGATCGGCGTTGTTACAATCAACATGCCGCGTATTGCATATCTTTCCGAAAACGAGGAAGAATATTTTGAACGTCTGAACCACATGATGGATATCTCTGCGCGTTCCTTAAAGGTAAAGCGCACCGTTATCACGCGCTTGCTCGACGAGGGTCTTTATCCGTATACCAAGCGTTATCTCGGCACGTTTGAAAACCACTTCTCCACCATCGGACTTGTCGGCATGAACGAGGCTTGCCTCAATGCCAAGTGGTTACGCGAGGATTTAACGCACCACGACGCCCAAGAGTTTACCAAAAAGACCTTGAATCACATGCGCGAACGTCTTTCCGATTATCAGGAAAAGTACGGCGATCTTTACAACCTTGAAGCAACACCTGCCGAATCCACCGCTTACCGTCTTGCCAAGCACGACAAAAAGCGTTATCCCGATATTATTACCGCCGGTTCTGATGACGGAGCGCCTTATTATACAAACTCTTCTCACTTGCCGGTCGGCTACACGGACGATGTATTCTCGGCTCTCGAAATTCAGGATGAACTGCAAACGCTCTATACCTCCGGAACGGTATTCCATGCCTTCCTTGGCGAAAAACTGCCGGATTGGAAAGCGGCCGCGAACTTAGTCCGCAAAATCGCCGAAAATCACAAACTCCCCTACTATACTCTTTCCCCGACTTATTCCGTTTGCCCCGATCACGGTTACATATCCGGAGAAATCTACACCTGTCCGAAATGCGGCAGAAAAACCGAGGTTTACAGCCGTATCACCGGTTACTACCGTCCGGTTCAGAACTGGAATGCCGGTAAATCGGAAGAATTCAAAGACAGAAAGGTCTATGACGTTTCTCACAGTCACCTGCGTGTCACTCCGGATACACTTCATAAGGAGGCGGCAAGCGTGAAAAAAGAAGTTAAGACCGAAACACCGAAAGCAAAGACCGGGTCAGTCATCCTGTTTACCACCAAAACCTGCCCGAACTGCAAGGTCGCGGCGGCACTTCTCGAAAAAGCAGGAACAGTTTTTGAAAAACTGTTGGTAGAAGAAAACAGAGAACTTGCGCAAAAGTATGGTTTTAAGCAGGTTCCGGCATTGGTCGACGGCGAACAGATCTATGTCGGCGTTCCGGCTATCAAGCAATATCTCGCTTAAATCGGACAAAACCAATACGCCTGTTTGCAGTTTTTGCGGACAGGCGTTCTGTCGGTTTTATTATAAAGAAAGGTTTGAATGTATAATTTATGGTTGATATTCTTATTGTCGGTGCAGGCCCTGCGGGGCTTACCGCCGCGATCTATGCCAGACGCGCCGGGAAAAGCGTATTGGTTCTTGACCGCGAAAGCTTCGGCGGTCAGATAAACTATTCGCCCAAAATCGAAAATTATCCGGGATTTACCGAAATCAGCGGTGCAGAACTTGCCGACGCCTTTGTTGCCCAGGCTCTCGCCCAAGGCGCTGATATCGATATTGAAGAAGCGACCGGGATAACCAAAACGGAAAACGGTTTTATCGTCGCCACCGACAGCGGTGCGCATGAATGCCGTGCCGTGATTCTTGCGACCGGCGCCAAGCACCGTCATTTAAACGTTCCCGGCGAAGAGGAGCTCATCGGCAACGGGATTTCGTTCTGTGCAACCTGCGACGGGGCGTTCTATGCCGGCGGACACGTTATCGTGGTCGGCGGCGGAAATTCTGCGGCTGCCGAAGCTTTACAGCTTTCCGAGACATGCGAGGCCGTCACAATCTTACAGGATATGCCGGAGCTGACCTGTGAAAAAAATCTTGCAGAAAAAATCTATGCAACGGATAATATCGAAGTTTTGACAAACGTAAAAATTCTCTCATTCTTTGCAGACGGAGAAAGGCGCGGCGCCACGATTCACGACGGAGTTTCCGACGAAGAACGCAACATTACGGCAGACGGCATTTTTATCGCTATCGGCCTTGCGCCGGATAACGACGCATTTGCAAACATGATTGAATTAGAACGCGGCTATATCAAGGCAAATGATAGTTGTACCACATCGGAAAAAGGCATTTTCACGGCAGGAGATTGCCGTACCAAGGCATTCCGTCAGATCACGACCGCCTGTGCGGACGGTACGGCGGCGGCACTTGCGGCTTGCGCCTATTTAGCGTAGAATAACGGAATGTTTGCCAAAGTCTATTTGGAGATTACCAATGTCTGCAATTTATCCTGTTCCTTTTGTGCCGGAACAAGCCGAACCAAGCACTTTCTGACACGGGAAGAGTTTTTGTTTTTGGCTTCACAGCTACGGCCGTATACGGAATTTCTGTATTTTCATCTCATGGGCGAACCAACGGCACATCCCCTGCTGGCAGATTTTTTGGATATTGCACAGTCATACGGTTTTCGCGTAATTCTCACCACCAACGGCACACGCCTGCCCCTGGTGGCGGACACGCTACTTAACGCACCGTCGCTTTTCAAAGTCAGCCTTTCACTTCATGCCTTTGAAGCAAACAGGGCGCTCGACTTTGATTCCTATTTAAACGGCTGCTTTGATTTTGCCGACCGCGCGTCTGAAAAAGGAATCATTACAGTTTTCCGATTATGGAATGACGGCGGCAAAAACTCACAAAACGGTGAAATACTGACATCCTTGAAAGCGCGTTTTTCCGGTGAATGGATCCCGAACACCAAAGGAATCCGCATTCGCAAGAAGCTGTTTATCGAAAGCGGCGACGCTTTTCTTTGGCCGCCGCAAGCCGAACCGTGCGAAAAGGTTCGCTGTTATGCCTTAAAAGACCATATCGGCGTGCTGTGTGACGGTACGGTCGTTCCCTGTTGTCTGGACAGTGACGGCACTCTTTCACTCGGCAACTTATTTGAAACGCCGCTTGATGAAATTCTTGCATCACCGGCGACGCATGCTTTAAGAACCTCTTTCGACCGTGGCATTGCCCCGAATGCTTTTTGCAGTCGCTGCGGATTTGCACAGAATAAATTTCACGCCGACCGGCGTTAGATAACGAAAATTCAGCAAGGAGTTTATACACATGTCCTCCGAAGATAATGCCGCTTTCCTTTTCCGGAAAGCCACTCCGGCCGACCTCGACCGCATCGCTGAAATATACAGCCATATTTTAGACCTTGAAGAAAGTGGAAAAACATCCGTCGGTTGGGTCCGCGGTGTCTATCCGACGCGCGATACCGCCCAAGAAGCTCTTGACGCCGGCGAAATGTTCGTATTGCAGGACGGAAATATCATAGCCGCCGCGGCGCGCATCAACCGGGCACAGGTTCCGGAGTATGCTAACGCCGCTTGGGAACATCCCGAAGCACCGGATGACAAAGTAATGGTACTACACACGCTTGTTGTCGATCCGTCTCTTTCCGGAAAAGGCTACGGCAGTGCTTTTGTGCGTTTCTATGAGAACTATGCATTAGAAAACGGTTGTCCTTATTTGCGCATGGATACCAACGTCAACAACTCTGCGGCACGCTCTCTTTACGGTCACTTGGGATACCGTGAATCCGGAATTATTGACTGTATGTTCAACGGAATCAACGGAGTAAAGCTCGTTTGCTTGGAGAAAACATTGTCATTCTGAACGAATCAAAGGCTATCCGTTCCAACTCACTAACTTTTCCGTAAAGAAAAGCCGGACAGAAGAACTTGATTTTAACGCCCGATGATTTGTATACCCAAATCACCGGGTATTTCATTTTAAGTTCGCAGACACGATTAAAAAAATTTGATTTTTTTGAAAAACCCCTTGACAAATCATAAGACATGTGATATTATAATACCAACCTACAAGGTTGGTAGGCAAAACAAACAAAGAGGTGCGGATTCATGTATGGATTTTACTCCGGATATCCGGTCGGAAATCGATGTTGACGTTATTTGATTTTCGATTCTCCCAGCAACTGATTTCAAACATTGACATATTAAGTAAATTGATAAAGGAGTTTTTACCATGTCTAAGATTTATACTTCCGCTGACCAACTTATCGGCAAAACGCCGCTTCTTGAATTAACGCACCTTGAAAAGAAATTTGGATTAAAAGCAAAAATTCTCGCCAAACTTGAATACTTCAATCCGGCCGGCTCTGTCAAGGACCGTGTAGCAAAAGCCATGATCGACGACGCCGAAGCCTCCGGAAAATTAGTGCCCGGCTCTGTCATCATCGAGCCGACCTCCGGCAACACCGGTATCGGTCTTGCCGCCGTTGCCGCTGCCCGTGGTTACCGTATCATCATTGTCATGCCGGAAACCATGTCGGTAGAACGCCGCCAGCTGATGAAAGCCTACGGCGCGGAACTGGTTCTCTCTGACGGCACAAAAGGCATGAAAGGCGCCATTGCCAAGGCAGACGAACTTGCCGCCGAAATTCCGAACAGCTTTATCCCCGGTCAGTTTGTCAACCCGGCCAATCCTAAGGCACATCGCACAACAACCGGTCCGGAAATCTACGAGGACACAGACGGAAACGTGGACATCTTTGTGGCAGGCGTCGGCACAGGCGGTACAATTACCGGCGTTGGCGAATACTTAAAGTCCAAAAAGCCGGATGTAAAAGTTGTCGCCGTTGAACCGGCTACCTCCCCTGTTCTTTCAGAAGGAAAAGCAGGTCCGCACAAGATTCAGGGTATCGGCGCAGGATTTGTGCCAGACGTTCTTGATACCAAGATTTATGATGAAATCATTCCGGTCACCAATGAGGACGCATTTGCAACCGGTAAACTGATCGGCAAAAGCGAAGGCGTTTTAGTCGGTATTTCATCGGGTGCCGCTGTTCATGCGGCAATTGAGCTTGCTAAACGTCCGGAAAATGAGGGGAAAAACATCGTTGTACTGTTGCCCGATACCGGTGACCGTTATCTCTCAACACCGTTGTTTGCTGACTAAACAAGATAATACTTCCGCGCCGGCGGCTTTGGCTTCCGGCGCTGTCTTTATGATTTACAAAAGAAAGGATGTATCTTATGACTCGCGATGAGGCTATTCTTCTTTTAAAAGAATACAATTCCGAACCATTCCATATCAAGCACGCTCTCACAGTTGAGAGCGTTATGCGCTATTTTTCCAAGAAACTCGGCTATGGCGACAACCGGGACTTCTGGGGATTAGTCGGATTGTTACACGACTTAGACTTTGAAAAATTTCCGGAGCAACACTGCACCAAAGAACAGGAAATTTTGCGTGAGCATGGCGCGCCCGAAGAACTGATTCACGCGGTTGCAAGCCACGGATATGGTTTAACCGTCGATATTGCCCCGGTTCATACAATGGAAAAAGTATTATATGCTGTCGATGAACTGACCGGCCTTATCGGAGCTGTGGCTCGTATGCACCCATCCGGCAGTGTCAAGGATTTAGAAACCAAGTCCGTTTTAAAAAAGTTCAAGACCCCGAAATTTGCGGCCGGCTGCTCGCGCGAAGTGATTCAGAACGGTGCGGACATGTTGGGCATGCCGCTTGAAGAGCTGATTGAACAGACCATTCTTGCCATGCGCGAGTCAGAAGACGCCGTTAATGCCGGTATATAGGAGTAAACCATGACAATACAAGAAATGCAAAGCGAAATCATGCGCTTAAAAAAAGAAAACGACATCTGTATTTTGGCGCACAGCTATCAGGGCGAAGAAATCTGCGAAGTGGCAGATTTTGTCGGCGATTCTTTCGGACTTAGCGTAAAAGCCGCAAAAACGCCGCAGAAAACGGTTCTGATGTGCGGTGTGCGCTTTATGGCGGAGACCGTAAAAATCCTTTCCCCCGACAAAAAAGTAATCTTAGCACGCAGTGAGGCAGGATGTCCCATGGCGGAACAAATGGATAAGGACGAAATCGCCGCCGTAAAGCAGTTGTACCCCGACTATACGGTTGTCGCTTATATCAATACGACTGCCGCGCTTAAAACCATTTGCGATGTTTGCGTGACCTCATCCAGTGCGGTAAAAATCGTAAAGGCGCTTTCAAACAACAAAATTTTGTTTATTCCCGACTGCAATCTCGGTGATTTTGTGGCAAAATCTGTTCCAGAAAAAGAAATCAAGCTCTTGCAGGGCGGCTGTCCGACACATGCGCGCGTTTCACGCGAAGAGGCGCAGAAGGCAAAAACGCTTCATCCGAAAGCCAAACTGCTGGTTCATCCGGAATGCAAACCGGCCGTTGTTGCGCTTGCCGATTTTGTCGGTTCCACTACTGCCATCCTTGACTATGTGCGCGAACATAAGGATACGGAAAACGAATTTATCATTGGTACTGAATTATCGATTGCCGAGCATTTATCGTATGAATTTCCGGATAAGAGTTTTTATCCTCTATCGAAAGATTTGGTTTGTCACAATATGAAGATAACGACGCTGCCGGACGTTTACCGAGCTATAAAAGGTCTTGCCGGCGAAGAAATTACGTTGCCCGAAGAAACGATACGAAATGCGCGCGCCTGTATTGACCGCATGATTGAACTCGGGTAACGGGTCGTAGTCCAGCGAAAGGAGCGGTTTTATGATGATTTCCACCCGAGGAAGATATGCACTGCGCGTTTTGATTGACCTTGGCGAGCACCAAAACGGCAGTTATATACCCATGAAAGAAGTTGCTGAACGTCAGGAGATTTCTCTAAAATATCTGGAACGCATTCTGCCGCTGTTGACCAAAAGCGGTTATGTAGAAGGCGTTCACGGCAAAGGCGGCGGCTATCGGCTGAAAAAAGGGCCGGAGGATATTCGTGTCGGCAACGTTTTAAGGCTTACCGAAGGAGAACTTGCGCCGGTTGCGTGTCTTGCGGAAAATGCAGATCCTTGTGAAAGAGCACATGAATGCCGCACGCTTGATATGTGGAGACGTTTTTATAATCTGACAAACGATTTTTTTGACGGCATTACGATTGCCGATCTGATGAAGCGTGATACTGAAAGCGAATATGTAATTTGATAAGGGCTGCTCGCCCTTAAACCTCGCCAACTTTTCTTAAAAGAAAAGTTGGACAAAAGAATTTTAATTTTGCACCCAGCAATTTGATTTCTCAAATCACCGGGTGCCTTTATTTTTAAGTAAAATTACAACAACATATTGAAATGTGTTCGTCAGCATTTCGCACCTGATTTATTTGAATTTTCATTCTGAATAAAAGAGCACGCGGCGGTCTAATGATTCAAACCGCCGCGCGTCAAAAACTAAATTCTTTTCTTCTAAGAAAAGCCGCGTACCCTTACGCGTACAGCTTTGTCGGCAACACGTATAAATAAACACAGAAAAAGTGCATAATACTGCCGGCCATGACAAAAAAGTGCCATACACAATGCATGTACTTGTATTTTTTCAGTGCGTAAAATACGATGCCCACCGTATACAGCACACCACCGAGAAGCAAGAACATAAAGCCGTTTCCGGGCATATTCTCATAAATGGTCTTGATACCGATGAGAGCCGCCCAGCCCATGCAGACATAGCAGATCATGGAAAACTTCTTGAACTTTTCAATACTGACCGCGTTGAGTACAATCCCTAAAATTGCAGTTGCCCAAACAATGCCAAACAGCGTCCAGCCAAGCGCGCCGCCCAATGTAACCAGCGTGATCGGCGTATAGGTGCCGGCAATCAAGAAGAAGATCGATGTATGGTCAAACACACGGAATACTTTTCGTGCCGTACGGTTGGTAATCGCGTGATACAAGGTGGACATGATGTAAAGCATGGTCAATGAAACGCCGTAAATGCATGCCGAAACAACACCGGCAGCCGTTCCGTTGACCGCGGCCTGAACAATGCATAAAACCAATGCCGCAATCGAAAGGCAAGTTCCGACACCATGTGATATCGCGTTGATAAGTTCTTCACTAAGCGTATAGACCGGTAAATAGTTCTTTTTTGTCATGTTGCAAAAAGTCTCCTTTATTGTGATTCTGAATTACTCCCAAAATCCGAGATTCGGTTTCGATTTTGAAAAAATGCTCAACGGGTGGTTTTCAAAGATTTCTTTGACATTGCGTGCGAAATCCGCACAGGTAAGGTCACGGTCGCGCAAAATCGTTTTCGGGCAGGTAAAGCCGATCTCATACAGCCACGGGCCATTGTAATTTACACTTTTCAGCGCATTTACCAGTTCCTGCCAGTCAATCTTTCCCTCACCCGGCAGCCAATGCCGTTCATTGACGAAATCATAGTCGGAAACATGCGTCGTTACAATCTTATCACCAACGGCACGGACAAAGTCCAAATTGTTCTCGCCAAGCAAATGGTTTGTATCGAAGCACACACGAAGCGAATCATTCAAGGATATAAGTTCATGGATCTCAGCCGCATTGTGTCCGAGACAGGTACGCGGCAGATCTTCCACGGCAATGACAGCCGCATAAGACTTTGCAAGCTCCGCCAAGGCGGCAAGCGTATCCTTGGCACATTTCATGCGTTCGTCACGTTCATCGTCTGCAATCGGCTCACCGCTCGGATGAACCACAAAATGCGTGATTCCGATATCCGATGCCTTTGCAATCAGCTCTTTGAAATAGGCAAGCGTCGGCTTGGCAAGCGAAAGTCTTGAAGGCTCAATTCTCTCAAACGGTACAAATGGCAAATGAAACGACCAAAGCACAATCCCATACGTTTTGGCAAGCAAAGCAACTTTCTTGTAATCAAGCGAATTACAGCCCTCTGCGTTAAGCGAAAGCTCCATATGGGAAATCCCATTGGCACGATACGCGTCAAACAACGACTCATCTAACGTTTTCCCACAGGAAGATAATCCGACAGAAAACATGAAAAATCACTCACTTTTTTAATCCAAATATACAGGAGTATTATAGCACAAGCGTTTATAAAAATCAAGCCTTTTTCATGAACACAAGTCCTGCATGCTTACCGGCTAAACCTTTACACGTTCAAATTCCACCCAAAACGTTGTGCCTTTTCCGATTTCACTCTCGACGCCATATAACAGTTTATGCAGTTCAAACACGCTTTTAACAATGGAAAGTCCGATTCCCGAACCGACTACGGCACGTTTATGCGCCGTCTTTTTTGCACGATAATAGCGATCCCATATATACGGCAGTTCTTCCGGTGCAATCCCCTCGCCGAAATCCGAAATTTCAATGCGGACCTTTTTATCCGTCACAATCTGGCGGATAACAACGGTTTTATTGTCTCCGGTATGGTTGACAGCATTATCCATAAGATTATAAAACGCCTGCGAGATTTTGGCTTCATCACACTTCACATATGCCTCGGAATCGGCTTGAATCTCCACGGTGTAACCGTCATTCTTGGTGAGATTGAAGTAGCGTGTGCGGATGCTTTCCAACATTTCGGTAATGCAGACCGTATCATATTTAAGCGTTTCAAACCCGCTCTGCAATTTAGACAAGTCAAGAATATTGTTGACAAAGGCTGTCAGCCGTTTGGTTTCATCAATAATAACCTGTACATTTTCCGGTGTATTTTCGCCGGGAATATCACGCATGACTTCGGCATAACCGCCAATCATGGTAAGAGGCGTGCGCAAGTCATGCGAAACATTGGCAAGCAGTTCGTGCTGGAATTGGTTGGCTTTGCCAAGTTCTTGCGCTGTATAGTTCAATGTATCGCTGAGTTCTTCTATTTCACGGTAGCCCTTGCCGGAAAATTCCGTATCGAATTTTCCGCGGGCCAGTTCCAACGCCGAGTCATTTAATTTTACGATCGGACGCGAAATGTTGCGCGAAAGGATAAACGAGACGATCAATGAAAATATTAAGGCCAGCATCGACGTCACTTCCAACTGCCCTTTTAAAATGGCAATCGTGGAATCAAGCGGCGTCACCTGAACATCGCTGATGACCATAAGTTCCGTGCCGTCGTCCAGTGTGGCAAGTTTGGCATACAAAAAATCGTCCACATACCGTTCGTTGCGGAAGAAAGCAGGACGCCCCGAAAAGAACTGTATGCCGATCTCTTTACGTCCAGTTTTATCACCGGACGCGCTTTCTGTATCCGAATAACCTTCGTCATCCGTGTTTGCAGAATCAGCGGCGTTTGCGGAATTATCGGACAAATCTTCGTTTACGGACGAATCGTTTTTCGGAATCTCCCGGATAGCAAAATGAATATCTCTTAAAAAATCTTCGTTTTCCCTGTCATACGTATAGTATTTGGATACTTCGCCGCCGTTTTCTTTTGCAAGGTCATATAAGCGCAGAATCTCATAGTCGCCGATATCGTGTGCGGCAGAAACAACTCCGTCGCCGCCGGAATAAACATTCTTGAAATCAGAGGTGTTGATGATACGCACATTGATGTCGCCTTGCAGAATGATTCGGTTGAAGATGGCCTCGCTGTCATCACTGTCAAGATTGGCTATAACTTCGTTTGTCGCGCTTTTGAGTTCACCTGTCTTGACATACTGATAAAAACTGCTGATAAACACAACCTGGCAAACCCAAAGGATGAGGAGTATCATCATAGAGACGAAGAAAAAACTGATAAACAGTTTCCAACGCACGCTCATGCCGCGTACCCCGGTCTTATTTTGCTTCAAAGCGATATCCGACCCCTCTTAACGTCACGATAAGACGCGCGTATTCGCCGAGATTTTTGCGTAACAGCTTGATGTGCGTATCAAGCGTTCTGTCATCGCCGAAAAAGTCATATCCCCAGACATTGCTGATCAGTTTTTCGCGCGTCAGCGCAATCCCTTTGTTTTTGATAAGATAGAACAACAGATCATATTCTTTGGGCGTAAGATCGGTCTTTTTGCCGTCGATATAAACGATGCGTCCGGCAAAATCCACCTTCAAGCCCTCGTATTCAAAGGTATCGTCGGAAATACTGTTGGTGCGTTTTAAGACGGCCGAAACACGAAGCATAAGCTCTTTCGGAGAAAAGGGTTTGACGACGTAATCGTCAATACCGACTTCAAAACCATGAATGCGGTCGTATTCCTCACCGCGAGCCGAAAGCATGATAACAGGCGTGCGGCTGGTTTTGCGGAGCTCTCTGCAAACGGAAAAACCGTCAAGATCCGGCAGCATTACATCTAAGATCACAAGGTCATAATCCTTTTCCTTGAACATGTCGATTGCCGTCATGCCGTCGGGCGCTTCTTCGACGCTGTACCCCTCAAACTGAGCATATTTTGAGATGATTTCGCGGATCTTCTGTTCGTCATCCACAACCAAAAGCTTGTACATATTTTCACGTCCTTATAGAGATAATCTATGATTTGATTCAATTATATACGCACAATGTGTAAATTCTGTGAAACCAATCCAAAATCGCAGAAACACCTATTTTTTACTGCGTTTTAATCCGGAAATCTTGTCTCTTAATGCCGCGGCAAGTTCAAAGTTGAGCGACGCAGCGGCGGCTTTCATCTGTTCGGTAAGCTCGGCGACTGTACGATCCAATTCCGCTTTTGACATCTTTCGCACCGTGCCTTTTTTGTCCTTATCCTTAACGGCAAGATCTATAATGTCGCGTACATCTTTTTTAACGGTCTGCGGAACGATTCCGTGCTCATCATTATACTGTTTCTGAATTTTGCGGCGGCGGTTGGTTTCGGAAATGGCGGCGCGCATAGAACCGGTAACAGTATCGGCGTACATGATGACCTTTCCGTCGGCATTTCGCGCGGCACGTCCGATCGTCTGGATAAGGGAGGTCTCACTGCGCAAAAAGCCCTCTTTATCCGCGTCAAGTATCGCAACGAGGGACACTTCCGGCAAGTCAAGTCCCTCGCGCAAGAGGTTGATACCGATAAGCACATCGAATACGCCAAGACGCAGATCGCGAAGGAGTTCCATGCGTTCGATTGTTTCAATGGAAAAGTGCATATACCGGCACTTGATACCGTAATTTCCGAGGTATTCGGTCAGATCCTCCGCCATTTTCTTGGTAAGCGTTGTGACAAGCACGCGTTCGCTCTTTTCGACACGCTTATTGATCTCGCTGATCAAGTCGTCGATCTGTCCTTTTACCGGGCGTACCTCTACCTCTGGATCAAGCAGTCCGGTCGGTCGGATAAGCTGTTCGACAATCTGTTCCGAATGGGTCTTTTCGTATTCCTGGGGCGTGGCACTGACAAAAATCGCCTGATTGACACGTTCTTCAAACTCATTGAAAAATAACGGGCGGTTATCGAGCGCCGACGGCAAACGAAAGCCGTAATCGACCAAATTTTTCTTCCGGGCACGGTCGCCGCCGCTCATACCGCGCACCTGCGGAAGCGTGACATGCGATTCATCCACAAACAAAAGATAGTCTTTCGGAAAATAGTCAAGCAGTGTGTAAGGCGTGCTTCCGGCCGGACGTCCGGACAATACGCGTGAATAATTCTCTACGCCCGAACAATACCCGATTTCAGCAAGCATCTCCATGTCATACCGGGTACGCTCTTCGATACGCTGTGCCTCTATGAATTTATTCTGACTCTTGAAGAACGCGGCACGTTCGGTCATTTCCTCTAAAATTTCGTCAATAGCCTTTTGCCGCTTTTCAGCAGAGGTGACATAGTGGGTTGCCGGATAAACCACGGCACGAGTCAACCGGTGCAGCACTTCTCCGGTAACGATATCGATTTCCGACACGTTATCGATCTCATCGCCGAAAAACTCAACGCGAAGCGCTGTTTTATCGTTATTGGACGGCAGCAGTTCGACCGTATCGCCGCGCACGCGGAATTTGTTTCGTTCAAGAACCAGGTCATTGCGCTCATACTGAATACGCACCAAAGAAGCGATAAAAGCCTCGCGGCTGATTTGAAGTCCGGGAGATGCCGAAACCGTCATGCTTTTGTATTCCGCCGGATCACCAAGCGTGTAAATACAGGAAACAGACGAAACAATAATAACGTCGCGCCGCTCAAAAAGGGCACTGGTCGCACTGTGACGGAGTTTATCGATTTCATCGTTAATGGATGACTCCTTTTCGATATATACGTCTTTGCCGGGAATATAGGCTTCCGGCTGATAATAATCATAGTAAGAAACAAAGAACTCAACAGCGTTATCCGGGAAAAACTCTTTGAACTCACTGCAAAGTTGGGCGGCAAGCGTTTTATTATGAGCGAGCACCAACGTCGGACGGTTGACACGTGCAATGATATTCGCCATGGTAAAGGTTTTGCCGGAACCAGTTACACCAAGCAACGTCTGCGCTTTGTCTCCGTCAAGAACACCTTGCACAAGCTTATCGACAGCCTGCGGCTGATCGCCGGCAAGCGTATAACTGCTTTTTAATGAAAAGGGTTTGTTCATCATGGCTGGTACTCCGATCTGAGCGGTAAAATCTGAAATTTACGGCACATTTTATCACGTTTATTATAGCACATTTTCTTGGCAAATACAACCCCAAATACGACTATTTGTTTTTCCGCCATTTATCCGTGTTTCTTCAAAACCTGCACACTATTTGTGTAATTCAACTGCATTGTCTATGAAAACTTGACATTTCTCCGTTCCTTTGTTATACTGAACGCGTAAAGGAACCACGAAAATTCATATAGATTGCGAAAGGAAATACGCCATGAAAGAATTTATGGGAAAAGACTTTTTACTGTCCACACCGACAGCCGTTAAACTGTTTGAAACCTATGCTCAAAAGACACCGATCGTGGATTATCACTGCCATTTGAGTCCCGAAGAAATTGCAACGAACAAACAGTTCAAAAACATCACCGAAGCATGGCTTTACGGCGACCACTACAAATGGCGCGCCATCCGTGCCTGCGGTTTTGACGAAAGCCTTGTCACCGGCGGTGCCTCGGACTATGACCGTTTCAAGGCTTGGGCGGCTACTATGCCGAATCTTATCGGCAATCCGCTCTACCATTGGACGCATTTGGAATTGGCACGCTATTTTGACATACATGTGCCGTTAAATGAAAAGACCTGTGACGAAATCTGGGAAAAATGCAATGTCCTGCTTACCTCCGGCAAAATGGGTGCGCGCGACCTCATCCAAGCAAGCGGCGTCAAGGTCATCTGCACGACCGACGATCCCGCCGATTCGTTGGAGCATCACGCCGCCATTGCCAAAGACGCAAGCTTTGAAACGCGCGTTTTGCCGGCATTCCGTCCCGACAAAGCCGTCAATATCGAAAAAGCCGGCTTTAAAGAATATATCACCGAAAAGCTGTCCCCTGCTTTCGGCAAGGAGATCTCCGACATTGACTCACTTCTCGACGCGATGACTGCACGGCTTGACCATTTTGAAGCGCACGGCTGCAAAACCAGCGACCATGGCATGGACTATGTGCCTTTTGCGCCCTGCACAGCCAAGGAGGCAGATCTCATCTTCAAAAAGGCGCTTGCCGGACAGACGCTTTCTGCCGAAGAAGCTGACAAATACAAGACATTTTTGCTATCCTTCTTTGCCGGCGAATTTACAAGGCGCGATTGGGTCATGCAGATTCATTTCGGTGTTATCCGGAATCAAAGCGCGAAAAATTTTGCCACTCTCGGTCCGGACACCGGTTTCGACACAATTGCCGGTTACGATTGCGTCCGCAACGCCTTAAAACTCCTTGACAGCTTTGAAACAGCCGATCACCTGCCGAAGATGATCTTCTATTCGCTGAACCCCAACGACAATGCCGCGATCGACGCTATGTGCGGTTGTTTCCAAGGAAATGACAAGGGAATCAAGAGCCGCATTCAGCACGGCTCCGCCTGGTGGTTCAACGATCACCTTGACGGCATGCGTGATCAGCTTCGCTCTTTTGCCGCCGCGGGCGTGCTCGCCAACTTTGTCGGTATGCTCACCGATTCGCGCAGTTTCTTATCCTATACGCGTCATGAATATTTCCGCCGCATTCTCTGTGATTATCTCGGAAGCATGATCGAGCGCGGCGAATACCCGAACGATTTGGAGCATGTCGGGAAAATGGTCTACGATATTAGCTATCAAAATGCTTATGATTTCTTTGGTTTTTAAATACAAATGAGCTGCCGATAAATACCGGAGGCTCGCGAAAACGCGGCGTTTCTCAATGAAAATTGAGCAATTGACATATAATGCCTTGTAATTCTATCCAAAATAACTTTATCGCACACAGCAACTGGAAAAAGCTGCTGTGTGCGATTTTGATTATTACAAATTTTTATAGTGCGCGGCATATTCGGTCGGAGAAAGCCCTGTGCTTTTTTTGAAGATCCGGCAAAAATTGCTGAAATCGGAAAAGCCGCATTTTTCCATGATTTTCCCGACCGGAAGATCTGTTTTGACAAGCATTCTTTTTGCTTCGGCAATTCGGCAGGAAAACAGGAATTCCATTACCGAAACGCCGGTGATTTTCTTGAACCGATGCGATAAAAACGAGGGGCTGACACAAAAACGCGACGCAAGAGTGCCTAACGTATAACTTTCGCCGAATTCCGATGAAAGAAGATTCTGCACTTCCGCTATGATTTCAAAACCGGAGGCGTCCAAAGCAGAAAGTGTAAGCGGCGCGTGGCGGCAAATGAAAATCAAAAGTTCTTCCAACAGTAGTTCAAGCATTTCGTTTTTCATCTGATTTTTCGCTGTATATTCGTGTAAAAGCCAGTCAAACAGATGCCGGATATTCTCAAAGTCCGCGGAAGTTTGCAGAACATTGTTGAAATGCTCGGGGCGGTTGAACAACAGCGAATACAGTTTCGGGTTTTCTCCATAATCCCCATGCGGCAAAACACGTAAAACGTATCTTTGATAATCGTCGCTTGCGTCTGAAATCGAATGCTCCTCAAAGCGGCTAATAACAATGATATTCCCTTTACAAGCCGTTTTTTCCTCGGCATTTATGCGAACGCGGCACGTGCCGCATGTGACAAAAAGAATCTGGTGACAATCATGGTAATGCGTCAAGGCTTGTTGATTCCGGTCGGCAAAGTAAAGCGAATGAATGATGTTATTCATGAACTCTCACCCCCAAATCAGTATAGCATAGATTTTTGAAAAATGCAAGATTTACATAATGACAAACCGTATCTTTATAACACATTTTCAAAAACCCTGCTACAATAAAAGTAGAGTTGGAGGAATCTATATGAAACACAGCGTTTATTTAAGCAAAGAGGACTTTCTTTCACAAAACGATGCGTTGCAGACGGCTTTGCCGTATACCGACGATGTAAAAGCGCTTGCACAGCCGTTTTCCTTACAGAATCACCGCTTTCCCAACCGTCTTGCCTGCCAGGCTATGGAGGGCTGCGACGGAACGGCTTCGGGCGAACCGGATGAACTGACAAAACGGCGGTATAAGCGCTTAGCCGCAGGCGGCGCCGGTATCATTTGGTTTGAGGCGACCGCCGTTATGGAAGAGGCGCGCGCCAATCCACGCCAATTATACATAAACCCAAACAATTTAGACAGTTTCAAGAGAATTGTTGAAGACATCAAAGAAACAGCCATGCGCCAAAACGGCTATGCGCCGGTCGTCTTTATGCAGGCGACGCATTCCGGCCGGTATTCCAAGCCGCACGGCTTTCCCGAACCGCTCATTGCGTACAACAACCCGATCTTTGAGAAAGACGCGCCGATCTCATCCGACCGTATTGTAAGCGATGAATATCTGGATCGTGTGAGCGAAGCCCTGATACAGGGTGCGGCGCTTGCGGAAAAAGCCGGCTTTGACGGTGTGGATATCAAATGCTGTCACAGGTATTTAAACTGCGAACTGCTGTCGGCCTATGAGCGCAAAGGAAAATACGGCGGCAGTTTTGAAAACCGCACCCGGCTTCTTCGCGAATCGGTAAAAGGAGCGATGGCTGCTGTCGGGCACGACTTCATCGTTTCGTCCAGGCTTAACGCCTACGACGGGTTCCCGTATCCATATGGCTTCGGCGTTCCGACCGACGGCAGTATCAATGTGGATCTTACCGAGCCGAAAAAGCTGATACGAAATCTTTACGACGAGGACGTTCGGATTCTCAATATCACCATGGGCAATCCGTATTTCAATCCACATGTCAACCGTCCGTTTTCACATGGCGCTTATGAACCGCCGGAGCATCCGTTAGTCGGTGTCAAACGCGTGTTAGAGGGCGTTGCACAGCTAAAAAAAGCGACGCCGGATATGGCGCTCATTTCATCAGCCGTGTCTTTTTTAGGCGTCGCCGCGCCGCATGTAACGGCGGCCTATATCGAAAGCGGAGCTTTTGATTTTGCCGGCTTCGGAAGAACAATTTTTGCTTATCCCGATTTTGCACGGGATATACTGGAAAAGGGCGGTATGGATAAAGACAAAATCTGTATCTGCTGCTCAAAATGTACGGAAATTATGCGCAAACCCGGCGGTACACCGGGGTGTGTAATCCGCGACAAGGAAGTTTATCTTCCGATCTACAACAAACTGTGTAAGGAGTAAGAAAAATGGAACACAAGAAAATTGCATTGGTTACAGGAGTTGCCGGCGGAATCGGCGGAGCGGTAGCACGCTTATTTTTGGAAAACGGAATTACTGTTGTCGGTATGGATGTTGCAGACGTTTCTCCGCTGGAAAACGAAAATTTTCTCTATTTCAAAGGCGATCTTTCGGATAAGGCAAGCCGGGAAACTTATCTCCGTACCGCACTTGACCGATACGGGAAAATAGATATTTTAGTCAATGTCGCAGGGGTTGCACCCAAAATCCGTGCGGATATTCTTGAAATGACCGAAGAAAGCTATGATTTTGTTATGAACATCAATACCAAGGGCACGATGTTTCTGACGCAGGCAGTTGCTAAGGAAATGATTAAAAATCCGGCGGAACAAAAGAGCATTGTCAACATATCTTCTATGTCTGCCTACACAAGCTCCACAAGCCGCGGTGAATACTGCATTTCCAAAGCCGGCGTTTCCATGATCACCGCGCTGTTTGCCGACAGACTTGCCGAATACGGTATACCGGTCAACGAGATTCGTCCCGGCATTATTGCAACCGGCATGACCGCAACCGTCAAAGGCAAATATGATGCGTTAATCGAGGGCGGCCTTCTGCCAATCAAACGCTGGGGACAGCCGGAGGATATCGCAAAGGCGGTTCTCTCGCTTGTAAACGGAAGTTTGCCGTATGTCACGGGTCAGTCGATCGACGTGGACGGCGGTTTCCATATCCGGAGGCTGTAAGATGAACTATTTTCAATACGACGTTCTTGTCATCGGTAGCGGCGCGGCCGGATTCAACGCTGTCAATCGCTTAAAGGAAAGCGGTTCTCTTTCGGTGGCACTTATAACAGAAGAAATAAACTGCGGCACATCGCGCAATACCGGCAGTGACAAACAGACCTATTATAAGCTCGGAATCTGCGGAGACACGCCGGACAGCGTAAGACTTATGGCGGAAGAATTGTTTGCCTCCGGCAGTGTGGATGGAGACAGTGCGCTTTGTGAGGCAGCCAATTCCCTTCGCTGTTTTATGAACCTGTACGAACTCGGCGTGCCGTTTCCAACTGACCGATATGGTGAATATGTCGGGTACAAGACCGATCACGACCTGCATGAGAGAGCCACGTCCGCAGGACCTCTGACATCGCGTTTCATGACCGAAGCATTGGAAAAAAGAGCGAAAGAATTGAATGTTGAGATTTTGGACGGGCTTCTTGCCGTGGAGATTCTGAAAGATGACAACAACGGTGTTTCCGGGGTGCTATGCGTCGAAAAAGCAACCGGCAACGCAGTCGGAATCAAGGCAGGTAACATTATTCTTGCGACCGGAGGCCCGGCCGGCATATATGCAGACAGTGTGTATCCGACCTGTCACACGGGGTGTATGTCTCTTGCCGTGACATGCGGCGCACAAATGCAGAATTTGACGGAATGGCAGTATGGGCTTGCTTCGACTGAACCGCGCTGGAATGTTTCAGGAACGTATATGCAGGTTCTGCCGCGTTTTGTTTCGGTCGATGCAGACGGAAACGAACATGAGTTTTTGCTTGACTATTTTGGTGACGCTTATACTGCGCTTTCGGCCGTCTTTTTAAAAGGCTATCAATGGCCGTTTGACAGCAAGAAGATATTGGACGGCTCGTCAGTTATCGATCTACTTGTGTATACGGAAACCGTGTTGAAAAAAAGAAAAGTCTATCTGGATTACACAAAAAATCCGTTCGGCCTTACGGAAATTGAATACGAAAAACTTTCGCCGGAGGCATATACGTATCTCAAAAAAGCGGACACACTTTTCGGCACGCCGCTTGAACGGCTGTTAAAGATGAACGCCCCTGCCGTCGAGCTGTACCGGAACAAAGGAAAAGACCTTTCTTCGGAGTATCTGCCTATCGCCCTTTGCGCTCAACACCATAACGGCGGAATTGCCGTGGACGCATGGTGGCAGACAAATATAAGCGGACTGTTTGCGGTCGGCGAATGTGCCGGAACACACGGAATTGTCCGCCCGGGCGGCTCAGCGCTCAACGCCGGTCAGGTCGGTTCTTTGCGCGCGGCAAACTTTATTGTCCGTCATCCGAGAAAAGCCGATACCAAAGCTTTTGAAACCGCTTTGGAGCATGCAGTGCAAAACCTGAATGCCGCATTCGGGAAAATTTTAAAAGATACCGACAACTCCGATATCTTAATCGATGCCGCTCGCCGCCGTATGAGCGACGGCGCATCGGCGATCCGGAATCCGGAGCATATGAGAAAAACGCTGGAACAGACGGAAAAAGCGCTTGCAGACGCCCAAAAAGACTTTGCGGTCAAGGAAAAAAGCGATCTCTATAAATTCTGCAAATATACCGATACGCTTCTTACTCAGCGCACCGTTATTTCCGCCTTTTTGGACTATGCTGAAAAAATCGGAAAGACACGGGGATCGGCACTGTATTATCAAAAAGACGGAAAACTTCGCAAAGGACTTTCCGAAATGTTCCGTTTTGTTCCGGACAGCGAGGCGGCAAAGGATAAAATCCAGACAGCCGAATGCCGTGAGGACAAAATCGTTATTTCGTGGCGGCCGGTGCGTTCGATCCCGGAAACCGACATCTTCTTTGAGAATGTCTGGCGGTCATATCGGGAAAACGGAAACGTATATTAAGGGGAGCTTTGTATGAAAGAAATCTATATCGATATCATGGAGAAAGCGCTCCATGCCTATGATAAACAGCGCATGCCTGACTATATAGCAGATGTAAAGAAGAATGGCCTTAGCGAACACGGATTTGCACGCCTTGCGGCGGATCTTGCTATTTTGAACGCGTTCGGAAAGTGCACGGAATATCGGGACATTATGCTTGAAATGATGGATATGTGCTGTGAAAGAATGCCGCAGAAACGCGCCGCCAACGAATTTTCCGTGCGAGAGATCGTGTGTGCGTTAAATCTCTGCCGCGAGACGGAAACCGTAGACAAACCCCATATCGAAAAATGGGTAAAGCTCTTGTCCTTGTTTGACCCGTATACCAAATATGACGTTGTCACCACCCCTTTTGAATCGAAAGGCAATTGGGCGGCATTCGGAGCAGTCAGTGAAATTGTGCGCAGTAAGCTATGCGGTATCAATAGCTCTGTTTTCATTGATAATCAGATTTCATCGCTCTTAAACGATTTTGATGAAAACGGCATGTACAAAGATCCGCATAACCCGATGGTATACGATTATGTTACACGCGTGCTTCTTGATTACATGCTGTATGCCGGGTATAACGGCAAATACCGCGACCGGCTCAAAGATTATCTCATCAAGGCCGCACCGTTTTCAATACGGTTGCAGTCGGCAACCGGCGAAATGCCGTTTGGCGGACGCAGTAACCAGTTTTTCCACAATCAGATGTGGATAGCAGCCGATTATGAGTTTTTAGCGCGCTTTTTTGCTTCGCGCGGCGAAACGGAAAAAGCCGGCGCTTATAAAGCGGCGGCACAGTGTGCGGCGAAAAACCTTACGTCCTGGCTTTCTGATTCATCACTCCGGTCGTTAAAGAACCGCTATCCGATTGATTCTATGATCGGCTGTGAGGGCTATGGATATTTCAACAAATATATGATAACGCTTGCGTCGATTGCGTATATTGCCTATCAGTTTGCCGACGACAGCGTTACACCGACCACAGCGCCCTGCGAGACGGGCGGCTATATTTGCCGCACAAGCCAATCATTTCATAAAGTTGTTTTGAACGGTTTCGGCTATTCCATGGAAATTGATACAAACGCTGATTTTCACTACGACGCGTGCGGATTGGGAAAACTGCAAAAAAGAGATTGTCCCGACACACTGTGTCTGTCCGTTCCGTTTCCTCCTGCCGGAGCAACCTATAAAACCGAGGCAGAAAATCCGCGCCCGATGTCGCTATGCCCCTATTCTGAAACGGAAAAAGAATGTATATATGGCTCTGAATTGCCGCTTGAATTTGTCAGAGAGACGACAAACAGTCCCGAAATAAGTGCAACATTTTCGCAAGAGCTTGCCGGAGAAAAAGCAACAATCAGTTATGCGCTTACGCCGGATGGCGCAAGAATAACCGGTTATGGCGCTGTAACCGGCTTTATGCTCCCGGTATTTGAGTATGACGGCGAAACCTTTACGGATATCGCGGAAAAAGTCGGCGAAATCACGGTTTCCTACAAAAAACACTTTTGCCGGTATACCTTTGACGCGCCTCTTGACAAAGGCTGTGAAAGATACTATAATCGGAACGGACGGTATCGCGTCTATAAGATTCCGTCCAACAGCATAAAAATAAACCTTGAAAAGGAGTAAACGCCATGTGTGCTTACCGTCTGGGGCTTGTTTCGGTTTCCTTTCGTGCTCATACGCCGGAGGAAATCTTGCAGGCTATGAAAGAAACAAAGCTTGACTATATCGAATGGGGCGGCGACGTCCATGCGCCGTCGAATGAGCCGGAGAAAATCCGGCATATTGCAACACTTCAAAAGGACTACGGCGTTTGCTGTTCCTCCTATGGCAGTTATTTCCGGATTGGGGTGTCGCCTTTGAGTGACCTTGAACCGATCTGCACGGCCGCCCAAACGCTCGGAACCAACATCATCCGCCTTTGGGCCGGAAATGAGGGCAGTGCAGCCTATACAGCCGAAAAGAAAAACGCTTTCTTCTCGGTTTGCCGGGAAATTGCCGAAATCGGTAAAAAGCAAGAGGTCATTTTCTGCATGGAGTGCCACAATTGGACATTTACCGATACCAAAGAAACAGCGCTTGAACTGATGAAAGCCGTCCATTCACCGCATTTTAAGATGTATTGGCAACCCAATCAGTTCAAGAGCGAAGAAGAAAACATCGCATATGCAAAACTTCTTGCGCCGTATACCGAGCATATCCACGTGTTCAACTGGAAAGGCGAGCAAAAGAATCCACTTTGTGAAGCAGTGGATGTCTGGAAAAAATACCTTGCCGCATTTGACACAAACAAAACCCTGCTCTTGGAATTCATGCCGGACGGGAATATAACATCACTTGCCACAGAGGCAGATGCACTGCGGAAAATCGCGGAGGAATGAAACATGGGTCAAAATAAAAAAAGTATTTTGTTAAGCGAGCATTTTGACGACATTGAGAGGGTATACAGCACCGCGGTTCTTGAAAAAATCGAATCAGCCGCCGGACTTGACCGGACCCTGTACAATAAAAAAGCAATTTTTGAAAATCCGGACAGCTTTCAGCACACAGAGTATATTTTTTCTACTTGGGGAATGCCGTCGTTTGATGAAAAAGAAATTGCTGCATATTTTCCGGCTTTAAAATGCATTTTTTATGCCGCCGGCACGGTACGTTATTTTGCAGAGCCTTTTTTGAAATGCGGTATCAAGGTGTTTTCGGCATGGGCGGCTAACGCTGTACCGGTAGCGGAGTATACGACCGCGCAGATTATTTTGGCGTTAAAGGGCTTTTTTGCGTCGTCGCGCTTGAACAAACGATCGCATAAAGAGGCGCGTGCACGTTTTTCTGAATATCCGGGGGTATATGATGAAACGGTCGGTATCATCGGTGCCGGAATGATAGGAAAGATGGTAATCGAACGGTTGAATGCACTGCATTTGAAGTGCATTGTATTTGATCCGTTTTTATCCGATGAAAAGGCAGAGCAGTTAAAGGTAACAAAATGCAGCTTAGAAGAATTGTTCTCAAAAGCTTTTGTTGTATCCAATCACTTGGCAAACAACGAACAGACCAAAGGAATGCTTGATTATACGCTATTTTCGCTTATGCGTAAAAACGCCGTATTTATCAATACCGGACGCGGCGCGCAGGTGATTGAAAACGACCTGGTCCGACATATGGAAAACCGTCCGGATATCACTGCGCTTTTGGATGTTACCGACCCCGAACCGCCGGTGGCTGGGCATGCGTTTTATAAGCTTGACAACTGCGTTCTGACACCGCATATTGCCGGAAGTAGCGGTAACGAGGTTCACCGCATGGCAGAATACATGGCGGAAGAATACCGGAAGTATACCGCCGGCGAGCCCTGTGCTTATGAAGTATCCTTGGAAATGTTAAAAACGATGGCGTAACACTTCTTCCGCTTTCCTTTTAAGAAAAGTATGTCAAAGGAACCAAAATTTTGGTGCGCGGCAGTCTGAAAATTCAGACTGCCGCGCACCGTTTGTTTTTGGAACTTTCCGAAATCTTAAAAAGTACAGGTTTACATTACGTTTCTTTTGTACAAAAAAGTAGCAAAATGCAACGCGAGACGGTTTGAGTTATCAAACCGTCTCGCGTTAAAAATTTAATTTCTTTGTTCAGCTTTTCTTCTAAGAAAAGCCGGTTCTCCCTTTCGCCTGTGCGAACGAGCGATTAATACATGCCCGGAGCGGGAGCGGCAGGAGCTGCGGCCGGGGGTTCCGGTTTATCCGCAACAAGCGCTTCTGTGGTGAGAATCATCGATGCAACCGAAGCCGCATTCTGCAATGCACTTCTCGAAACCTTGGTCGGGTCAACGATACCAGCTTCCATCATATCGACGAACGTATCGTTGTATGCATCGTAACCGTAACCGGTCTTGCCGCTGTTAAGGATCTTATCAAGAATAACGGAGCCGTCTTTACCTGCGTTAAACGCAATCTGACGAATCGGTTCTTCAAGAGCTTTTACAACAATGGCAACGCCTGTCTTTTCATCGCCCTCAGTCTCATCAAGGAGTTTTGCAACCGTCGGAAGAATGTTGGCAAATGCCGTTCCGCCGCCCGGTACGATACCCTCTTCAACAGCTGCCTTGGTAGCATTAAGAGCATCTTCAATACGGAGCTTCTTTTCTTTCATTTCGGTTTCCGTTGCCGCACCAACCTTGATAACAGCAACACCGCCGGAAAGCTTTGCCAGTCTTTCCTGCAATTTTTCCTTATCAAACTCGGAAGTGGTCGTTTCGATAGCCGCTTTGATCTGGCCGATTCTTGCCTTGATCTTTTCGGAATCCCCTGCACCGCCGACGATAATGGTATTTTCCTTGTTGACCTTAACCTGACGAGCCTTACCAAGCTGTTCAAGCGTAGTGTCTTTCAGTTCAAGACCAAGGTCGGACGAAATGACTTCGCCGCCGGTTAAGATAGCAATATCCGTAAGCATTTCCTTACGTCTGTCGCCAAAGCCCGGAGCTTTGACAGCTACGCAGGTAAATGTGCCTCTCAACTTGTTGACAAGCAAGGTCGAAAGTGCTTCACCTTCGATATCTTCGGCAATGATAACAAGCTTTTTGCCGGACTGAACAAGCTGTTCAAGAAGCGGCAGGATATCCTGAATGTTGGAAATCTTCTTATCGGTAATGAGAAGAAGTGCGTCATCAATAACAGCTTCCATTTTATCGGTATCCGTAACCATGTACGGGGAAATGTAGCCGCGGTCAAACTGCATACCTTCAACAACTTCGCAGTACGTTTCAGCGGATTTGGATTCCTCAACCGTAATAACACCGTCCGAAGTAACCTTTTCCATAGCGTCTGCAATCAGCTTACCGATAACTTCGTCAGCCGAAGAAACAGCACCGACACGTGCGATATCGCCAGAACCGTTGACTTTCTTGGAAATCTCTTTAAGGGACTCAACTGCCTTATTAACGGCTTTCTGAATACCCTTTCTGAGGATCATGGGGTTAGCGCCGGCCGCAACGTTCTTCATACCTTCTCTTACAAAAGCCTGAGCGAGAAGAATAGCGGTGGTCGTGCCATCGCCGGCCGCGTCGTTGGTCTTGGTCGCAACTTCTTTCAAAAGCTGTGCACCCATGTTTTCCATCGGGTCTTCCAAATCAACTTCTTTTGCAATGGTAACACCGTCGTTTGTAATCAACGGAGAACCGAATTTCTTATCCAAAACAACGTTTCTGCCCTTCGGGCCGAGCGTTACTTTTACAGTGTCCGCAACAGCGTCCACACCTTTTTTCAATGCATTTCTTGCGTCAATGCCGTATGCAAGTTCCTTAGACATAAATCTTACCTCCTGTGATGCCGGATCAGTCTTCTACGACTGCGAGAATATCGCTCTGTCTTACAACAGAATATTCAACGCCGTCAAGTTTGACTTCCGTGCCGGAATATTTGCTGGTGATGACCTTATCACCCTTTTTAACCGTCATAACGACTTCCTTGCCGTCTACCATGCCGCCGGGACCAACTTCGATTACTTCGGCGATGCTCGGTTTCTCTTGTGCCGATGCGGTAAGAATAATACCGCCTTTGGTGGTTTCTTCTGCTTCGAGAGCTTTTAAAACAACTCTGTCGGAAAGAGGTTTCAATTTCATTTTTATTCCTCCTAAATGATGAATTACATTTTCATTTGTTTAGCACTCAAATTTATCAAGTGCTAACCCACATTGTGTATTGTATACCTGTCAAGAAAAAAAATCAAGTAATTTTTCTAATATTAACATTTTTTTAACATTTATTTTGGCACTTCGCGAAGTCTTTCGCCAAAGTTGACTTACAGCGTCAGGGTCTGTTCTTCCCGCACATGGTGTTCGGAATCCGTAAACGAAATATGTGCTTTTCCGTCCGAAAGCGTAAGGGCGCAACCGATAAAACCGATATGTTTTTGGGTTTGCGGATCCGTTTCGGGTTTTGAACCGACAATGACCGGGCAGATCTGGCCTTTGCTGTCAAGTTGTCCGCCGATTGGCGAAATTTCAGTTGTGTGCAGGTGTCCCGTCAGAAAAAGCTCGGGTTTCACATGTTCACCCAATAGTTTTAGCCACTCCGAAAAGAGCGGCTGTTCGATATCGAATGGCGCTTCTATCGTAAAAGAAAACGGATTATGTACCACCACAAGGCGGTATTTCACACCGTCAGCCAAATATTCGTCTTTTGCTCCGGCAATCACTTTTTTCAGATACTCCGTTTCTTCCAAGCGGAATTCATGACAGCAGACCGTATGACCGTACTCCGCATGGTCGTCCGTCTTGTCCTCGCCGCAATCCATTACGATTCCCCACACTGCGCCGACGCGGAACGTATAATAAGAATGTCCGTTCTCGGTGGGCGTGAAATCCGCAATATTTTCTGCATAAAAGCCGCGTGTATCGTGGTTTCCGCGCGAAAACACACAGGTGCGTGAGCCATGCGTTACCGCTTCACAGAGCTGAAAAATCAGATCGAAGTTTTCGACGTTACCGCTGTGGTCGGGAATATCGCCGTTTAAAACAAACAGGTCGAGATTTTCCCCGAAATAGGTTGCAGCCTTGGCAGGAAATTCAAAGCGGCCGTGCGTATCGGAAAGATGATAGATCCGGATATTGTCCGAATCCGGCACAGGGCGAAACGAATAAGTCGCCGACACGGGTTCTTCGGTTTCGGCAAAATACGGTTTTCGGTCGATAATCTTCCGGTAAGTGACGGTATATTCCCCGGTTCTGTTCAGTTCGCTCATAGGGATATTGACACGGTGCATACGTGTCGAAGAACGGATGATACCGTTGGAGTGGTCATAATAATTCTTGCCGCCAACCGTTACCCAGAACAGTACGTCGCTTTTGACGGGAACCATGATCTGATAATCGTTTTTTACGGCAAACACGGCCGGGCAAGTTTTGAATTCCGGAAGAAGAACGGGTAAAGACATAAATAGGACTCCTTTTAATTTAAACTGACAATCAATTGATACTTTTGATTTTTTAAGTACTGCACAAGGGACGCTGTATCGGTAACAGGTTCCTGACATAAGATCCCGCCGCGTGCAAGGTCGCAAGGGTTGTGAAAATCCGAACCGGAAATCTTATGCAGTTTGTATTGCTCTGCCCAAAGCATGGCAAAACCGTTTCGGGAATCATAGCCGTTATGACCGTTGTACACCTCGACACCGTCTAAAAGCTCCGGCGATATGATCTGCATTTTGTCACGGAACGGGTGCGCCTGATACACAAGAAGCCCATCGGCACGCATCGCCGGTAACGCCTTATCAATCGGGGTTTCCAAAAGTTCCGGCCGGTTCATAAAATAATCCGGGTCAGCGCCATACACCAGAAAATCGGTCTGATACGCTTCGGTAAAGCGGAATTCACAGCCGTAAAACACGGAAAAACCAATCTGATCCGCATACGCTTTCGCGGCCAAGTATCCTTCACGCTGTACTTTTAGCATTTCTTTGGCCGAAGAAAATTTCTTTACATAGCGCGGCAAGGCATGGTCGGTAATGACAATCGCGTCATACCCGGCGTTCTTGTACATATCCACGATTTCGCGCGCCGGTACGTTGCCGCACTCGCTGGATTCTCTTGTGTGAACGTGCATATCGATACGCATCATGCTTTACGTGCCTCGTCTCTTTTGAAATACTGATAATAGCCGCACTTAATCATGCCGTTATAGAGCTTGCGTACCTTGTCCGCTTTTTTGCCATACAGGCGTTCAAACTCTTCCTCCGACGTGATGATATAGATCTGCCACGGGGAAAGTTTCGGGAAAACCGTTCCCATTTTTCGGTAGAGGTCACGCGCTTCACGCAAGGAATCAAGTCGTTCGCCATATGGCGGATTGCAGACAATCGTCGTGCGCACACCGTCGGGTGCAAGCGTGAGCGCGTCCTTTTCAAACACCTTGACGTGCTTTTCCATCCCGGCGCGGCGCACATTGGCAAGAGCGGTTTTCAAGACATTTCGGTCAATGTCCGACGCATATGCCAAAAATGAACTGTTCCAGTCAATTTTTTCTTTCGCCTCTTCCCTTGCCCGTTCCCAGATGTTCCGGTCAAGAAACGAATATTTTTCCGCGGCAAATCCGCGCATAAGCCCCGGTGCGGTATCGGTCATCAAAAGCGCCGCTTCAAGCGGAATGGTGGCCGAGCCGCAGAACGGGTCCCAAAAGCGGACGTCCTCTCTCGGACGTGCGATTTTTACCAGCGCCGCCGCCAGTGTTTCGCGAATGGGAGCGGCGCCGGCTTCGGTACGATAGCCGCGCTTGTGAAGCGGCAATCCGCTGGTATCGAGCATAACGGAGACTTCATCGTTCAAGATAAAGAATTCGATTTGCAGTTTGGTCGCCGTTTCTTCAAACCAATCGATGTGATATGCGTTTTTCAAGCGTTCAACTACGGCTTTTTTGATGATGCTCTGGCAATCGGGAATCGAATGGAGCGTCGATTTGATCGCGTGTCCTTTGACGGGAAACGCGTCGCGCTTGCCGATAAAGTGTTCCCACGGCAGTTTTTTTACGCCGTCGAACAGTTCGGTAAAGCTTTCGGCGTGAAACGTGCCGACCTGAATATAAACGCGCTCCGCTGTACGCAAATTCAGATTAGCTCGTGCAAGAAGAGCTTCATCGCCTGAAAAGACAACACGGCCGTCAATGGTAGAAAGCCGTTTGCCGCCGCAGGCGTCGATCTCCTCGCCAACGAATTTTTCCAATCCGAACAAGCAGGTCGCGACATAAGTATATTCGTTTTTTGCAGATGTTTCAACAAAATTTTGCTCCATAATATCCTCGTTTTTTCGTTCTGTCATAAAGATATCGCCGGCTCGCGTCGGCGATACACAATGGTTAGTTTTTTCCCGAAGTATCCAAATCGGAATATAAACTCCGGTAATCGTCCGTTTTCTGCTTTTTGCGGCGAACAAGCGAAAGAAAAGCAAGCCGTACAACACCGGAAGCGGCATACACGCCGATAAACAGGAACGACATGCATACAATCATAAAAATGCGGTTGGTAAGCGCCGTATTTGATTTGAAATACGACTCCGCTCCCCCGCCAAACACAAAGGCCGCCAAAAAGGACAGGTAGGACAACACAAAATGAATCGCCCGGTTAAGAACCGTGCCCATTCCCTTTTTCGCAAAGAAATCTGTAATGAGAAACGTCACGGCAATCATGGCGGCAAACAACGCTATCCAAAGAATCTGGGTGCAGAATAAGACGTTATCGCCGTTTAACAGCGCACCGGTAGCCGAGAGTGCTAAAAGTATCAGCGCAAAAACGGCAAAAAAGCGGTGTAGCAAAAGTGAAACCGTTCCGTATAAGCCTTCGTTGTTTTTCTTCATAGGTATGTCCTTTCCTAATTTCCGGGTATGCAAGCCAAAAAGCATCTTTTAAAGGGCTTCCAAAAACTTTTTCAGTTTTTCAGCCAACATCTTGTTTCCCGCATCGTTCGGATGAAGTCCGTCCGGGCAAAAGGCCGCTTTCTGCGCCGGGATGTCCGGGCAAACGCCGAAAGAAGCAAATAAGTCAAGCACCGGCAGCGAATACATCTCCGCTGCTTCGCGGATAACATCGACATAGTCTTTTAAAATTTTGCCATGCAGAGCATTCGGTACATAATCGTTTTCACGATGCAGCGGCGTAATGACAACAATCGGTTTAGTCGGATATTTTTCGATAAGACCGCGGAATAAGTAGTGAACTGCTCCGCAAAACGTTTCCGGGGTGCGGTCGGAAAAGATTCCGAACGGTGCGTCGCCGTGGCCATAGTCGTTTGTGCCGCCGAACACAACGATGACATCTGCATCGTCATCCATTGCCGAGAAACGGGCGCAATAATCGTTCTTATCGTACTGCTCATTGACAACCGTCTGCTGACGGGCAATGCGTGTGCCGCCAATACCATAATTGCGGATTTCCGCAAGACCGGCTATCTCTTTTAATACACAGGTAAAGCGTGCCGCTTCACAGCTGGTTCCTGCTCCTTCCGTAATGCTGTCGCCAAGAAAATTGATTTTCTTTCCTTTGAGTTCCATGCTGTTTTCCTCTCTTTTATAAAATTCAGAATTTTGAACTATTCATGCATACGTGCCACACACACGCGTTCAATGCCGAAAGAATCTGTCAAAAGCTCCGTGCGGAACCGTTTGCCGCGGAAAAGCGCCGATACCTCTTCTGCGATATCGTAGCCGACCTCCATGGCAATTTCCGATGAATTCTTCAAGTAGCGGCTGTATTTGGACGCGATGATTTTATAAAACTCCAAGCCGTCATAACCGCCGTTTAAGGCAATATACGGCTCATACTGTACTTCCGGGTCAAGCCGCGGTATATCGTCTGTCTTGATATACGGAGGATTGGAAACGATAACATCGGGAATGCGGAACGGTGTGTAATCGAGAATATCGGAACAGACGATTTTCAGACGATCTTCGGAAATCCCGTGATATTCGGCATTCTTTCTGGCATAGGTTAAGGCCGCCTGCGACACATCCACAGCCGCCGCCGACACATCCGGACGGTTATTGAGCACTGCCACGGCAATACAGCCGCTCCCGGTGCAAAGATCGAGCAAATGTCCGCCGCGCGGAAGGGCTCGGATTGCATAATCGACCAGCATTTCCGTTTCCGGGCGCGGAATCAGACAGCCTTTTCCGCAGAACATGCGCAGTCCGTAAAAGTCCCATTCGCCGCAAATATACTGTATCGGCTCGCGTGCAAGCCTGCGGTTCAAAGCCTCGGTAAGCTGTAATATCTTTCCGGAAGAAAGCGCTTCGCGGCGCTTTAAGGTCACGTCGTTGCGGCTTAGTTTCAAAGCCCACATTATGAGCTGTTCTGCCTCCAAGCGCGGATTGTCCGATATTTCTTCAAGGGCATGCATCGCCTGTATTCTGAAATCATTTAACGTCATTGATTCCGACTCCGAATCAGCCGGTTTTCCGGCTTGTTTTTTGCTTTTTTATTCTTGGGAAACGCCGGTTTCCGATTCACTTTCAGAACCCGGTTCTTTCGTATCTTTGGTTTCCTGCGGATATATTTCCGGCAAGGCCGCCTTCAAAGAAGCAATAGCCACTTCGATTTCTTTTTCATCCGGCTCTTTTGTAGTCAATCTCTGAATCCAAAGACCCGGCGCGGAACAAATGCGCACAAAAAGATTATCGTGCTTTCCGGCATAGCGGATAAACTCATAGCCGATTCCCACAACAAGCGGCAAAACGCAGAGCTTGATCGGTATGCGAAGCCAGATATCCACATCAATATAAAAAACCGAAACCAATATTCCGATAAACATCATGACAAATAAAAAACTTGTGCCGCAGCGCGGATGAAAGCGGCTCTGAATCTTAACGTTGGCCGGAGTCATTTCCAAACCGGCCTCATGACAGAAAATCGACTTATGTTCCGCGCCATGGTATTCAAACACGCGCCGCATATCGGGAATGAGCGAAACAAGCGCGATATAGGCAATAAAGATTAAAATTTTGGAAAAACCGTCCACCGCGCTTTTGAGAAGCCGGTTATCGCAGAATTTTGCCACAAGATCCGAGATCATAGCCGGTAAGACAAAGAAAAGTCCGACCGATAACAGCACTCCGATGACCGCGCCGATGACCGAGGCAACAGCGGCAACGCTTTTTCCGAATTTCTCCATGAGCCATTTTTCAAACTTTGACTCTTCTTCCTCTTCAACGCCAAGCATTTCCGCCGAGCGGTTGAGCGTATGGAAACTGAGGATCATCATTTCAACAAAATTGACCACGCCGCGCACAAGCGGAATGTTGAAAAACTTATTTTTTTCCCGGATCGAATGCCACGGCTTGGTTTCCGTTTCAATCGTGCCGTCTGTTTTCCTGACCGACAAAGCAACAAGCTTTGCCGATTTCATCATAACGCCCTCCAAAACGGCCTGACCGCCTACCGTACCGAGGCGTTCGGGACAACAAGGCTTATCTTTTTTACTCATATAAAACTCCTTACACATGGTGTTATTATAGATTTTTTTTGCAAAGTTCTTATAACAATACTATTTCTATTTCGTAAATTTAAGTAAAGTAGTCCGGCAAATATTTTTTCAAGTACGCCGCCGCAAGACGAGAGACTTCCGAATAATTTTTCGTGCCTGCCGCAACGCCCTGCGATTTCAAATATCCGTCATTGAACGTCTGCGAAACTTCGGCCGCTTTTGATGTGCGGTACTTGTCAAAAAACGCACTGTACGCGCGAAGTTCTCCTACAAGCCTGCCGTCAAGCGCACGATACAACCGTATAGCGCTTTCGGCATCCAGATCTGCCGTGAGATATTCAAACAGATTCAAGGCTCCCGCATAGCGCAAATAGTCGTCTTGCGAATACATACAGGCAAGGAATGCTATGAAATTCGCTTCACTTTCATAGGCGATGCCGAGTTGGTGTGCCACTTCATGGCACGCTGTAAAAGCAACGACATAATCCGGGTAGTTTACATTGAGGTTAGATTCACCGGTAAGCGGCATGTACATGCCGGAAATGTGTGTATAAGTCCACGGTTCGGAAAGAGCAACCGGTTTTATGCTGAACACCAGCGGCAACGAATCAAACAGCTTTTCATAACCATGGCGCACCTTCTGTTTCAGTGTATTAAAATCATACGGTATGTGCGATGCCCCGTCCGACGAATACAGACCGGAACCGGCATTCTGTTCGGCAAGCGTCATGGCAAGCGCCGCGCTGACATAAATATCCCGTTCGGTAAGCGACGCAGTATCCAGTTCAAATAGATCCGCCGCACTTTCGCGCTTATAGCATATGCCGAAGGTTTGGATAAAAACCGTAAGAAGAAGTAAACACAAGCAAAAAAAGCGCACGGCAAAGCGTTTTAGAGTCCCTTTCTGCTTTCCGGCACACTGTCGCCAAACAGCCGCCGCAAGAAGAATGATAAAGCAAAAGGGCGCAAGAATGACCGCCGTTTCGGCAAGTGAAAACGGAAAAACAGAGGTGATCAAGCCGAGAGCTCCCCGAAGAAACGCCGAAACCGTGTTGCAGTACGCCTCAGCAAAAGACGCTTCCAACGAACCGACAGTCAGAATGACAACGGAAACAAGAAACAATGTGACGCTGACCGTGACAAACCTTTTCAGATGTTTGGCGGATTTCGACGCTTTTTCGCACGTCGCCGGCTGTTCGGACGTGACAGGCAGATTTTTTGTGTCCATGCTCTTGTTATCGCGCTCCCTTGGTTATGGGTTTTGTGCCACTTGCGTTTGCTCGGCCTGCTTTTGAAAATAGTAATCGAAAATATCTGCCGCAACGCTGGATGCACGCGTACTGCTGTTACCGTTTTCGATAACGACCGCCACCGCGATCTGCGGATTCTCATACGGAGCAAAACCGACAAACAAAACCGTATCGCTCCCCTTTGCCACCTGTGCCGTACCGGTCTTGCCGCCGATATCACGCGCATAGGGCTTTGCGCCGAACACGCCGCGCGCCGTGCCTCCCTCGTCGTCCACAACCGAGCGCATGGCGGATTTAATGATATTGACGGTTTGATCGGACAAATGCGTTTTATTTAACAGCACGGGGCTGTTGACATACACAGGCGTTCCGGTATAGAATTCATCCACGGATTTTAAAAGCGTTGCTTTATAACGATTGCCGCCGTTGACGATCGTAGACATATACGACGCAAGCTGTAACGGCGTAAAGGCGTTATCCGACTGGCCGATCGCCATTTGGAGCGTATCGCCCGGGTTCCAGACATATCCATGCGATTCCTTATATTCGGGACTGGCAAGAATGCCTTCCTTTTCCGGCACTTCAATACCGGTTTTTACACCAAGTCCGAAATCCTTGGCATAGCTTACAATCGCATCCACACCCATTTTATCGGCAACCGTATAGAAAAAGTAGTTGCAGGATACTTTGATGGCATCTGCTACGTTGACATAACCGTGTGTACCGCCGCGGCGCAAGTAGATCCAACAGCGCGGCGTGTAGGTCGGCGCATATTTTTTGTATTCGCCCTCGTCACGGATATAGGTGTTGATATCAATTGTGCCGGTATCGAGTGCGGCGGCGGCTGTCAGCATTTTAAAGGTCGAACCGGGCGGATATGTTCCTTGGGTTGCACGGTTGAGTAGCGGAGAGGTTTGATCGTCTTTCAGGGTATTGAAATCCGAAGAAAAGGTATTCAGATCGTACCCCGGCGCACTGGCAAGAGCCAAAATCTCGCCGGTATTGACATCCGTTACCACAGCCGCCCCGGCATGACAGTCCTCGCCGGAATACGGTTTCCCGGATTTTACGGCATATTCCACTGCCAAAGCAATTTCTCTTTGGAGAGAACTCTCCACCAGGGCTTGCAGATCGGCATCGACCGTCAAGCGAACCGAATAGCCCTCTTTCGGTTCTTTTGTCACTTCATAACCGACAAGGTCGTTATTTTCATCAATCTCGCACAGCGCAGTGCCGTCAATCGGACGCAGATAATCCTCAAACGCTTTTTCAATGCCGTCTTTACCTATAACGGCATTGTAAGGATACCCTTTTTCTTTGATATATTCGTCGGCTTCTTCGGCATAAATCGGGCCGACACTGCCGAGAATGTGACAAAGTACGGAATTCCGGTCGTATTTTCTGGAATACGACCGTGAAATCTCAATGCCGTGAAGCTCATAGGAACGCTCGGCAATCGCGGTTTTGAGAGTCTCGTCAACATTTCTTAAAAGCGTATAAGGCGCAGAAGTCGAAAAATCCGCATTTTCCATATCATAGCGAATCGCGGCGATTTTTCGGCCTTTGAGCGTCTGCGACAATTCCTCGGAAATCCCATAGCGTTTAACAAGATAAGCGTAGAAATCCGTCCCCATAAGGTCAACAGTCTCTTTTTCGTTATTTTTTAAAAATCGTTCAAACAGACGTTTCTTATCTGAATCGAATATATAGTCGCTGTCAAGTGCAAACGGTGCGGAAAGCGTTAAAGGGCATGAATCGGGAATTTCCACGTTATAGGCATCCAAAAGGTCGATAAGCGCCGAAAGAATCTTGACGGAACCGCCGTTTTCCAGCGTCGTTCGGTTGATATCAATATTATAGGAAATGACGTTGGTAACTAATTTTTCGCCGTTTCTGTCGTAAATCTCACCGCGGCTGGCCGGAACAACGGCGCTCTTGAAATTGTTGGAAACAGCTGCCTTTTCAAATTCTTTCGTATCCACAACCTGCAAATAGAGAAGTCTTGCCACAAAGCCGACGCAGACCGCACAAAACGCGGCGATGATAAAAACAAGCCGGATAAACGAAAGCCCGGTGCGGTTCGGCTGACCGGAGTTTTTCAGCATAGGCATTTTCCTTTCTTCTCTATTTTGTATTTTTACGGAAAACAGCAATCGCCGCACGTTTCCGTGCGGCGGAAGCGAAAATCTTTTTGGATCGGGACCTTCAAAAAAGCTAAGGTTTAATATAAACGTATCATTTCTTTGACAATAAAGCTGACCCGTTCAGCCGCCACAACGGACATTTCGTTAAACGACATATCCGCATTCTCATCGGCATTGTCCGAAATCGTGCGCATGACGATAAACGGAATTCCGTTGGCATAGGCGGTATGCGCAACGGCCGCGCCCTCCATCTCCGTGCACAGCGCGTTGTACTTTTCACGGAAAGCAAGCGTCTTTTGCTTATCCTCGACATACTCGTCGCCCGAAATAATTTTGCCGACAAGATACCGGAAATTCGGCTCAGTCTTGTGATATTCGTTGGCGGCACGCACAGCAAGTTCAATCAGTTTCTCATCTGCCGGAAACACCGAGCGGTGCGGTGTGTATTTTTCAAGCACGTATGTCGGGTGAAAATCGTGATAGGTCAGTGTGTCGGAAATGGCAAGGTCACAGATATGTAGTTTTTCCGATACGCCTCCGGCAACGCCTGAATTGATAACCACGTCCGGAGAAACCATGTCAATAAGGCGTTGGGTGCAGATCGCCGCATTCACCTTACCGACGCCGCACAGCGTCAGATACATGTCATGACCGGCAAACGTGCCATGATAAACAAGACCGTTGTCCATAAGGGGTGCCGAGAAATCGGCGATATATTTTTCGATTTCGCAGTTAAGTGCCGCAATAATGCCGAATTTTGCCATTCATGTTCTCCTTTAATCCAGGTAGTCTTTCAATCTCTTGGAGCGGCTGGGGTGACGCAATTTGCGCAAAGCCTTCGCCTCGATCTGGCGGATACGCTCACGCGTGATATTGAACACCTTGCCGACTTCTTCAAGCGTGCGTGTGCGTCCGTCCTCCAAGCCAAAGCGGAGTTTCAAGACATGTTCTTCACGCGGCGTGAGGGTGTGGAGCACTTCGCAAAGCTGTTCGCGAAGCAGCGTGTAAGAAGCCGCTTCTGCGGGAGCCGGTGCGTCGTCGTCGGGGATGAAGTCGCCGAGGTGGCTATCCTCTTCTTCACCGATCGGCGTTTCAAGGCTGACCGGTTCTTGCGCTAATTTCATAATTTCGCGGACTTTATCGACATTCATATTCATGCGCTCGGCAATTTCTTCGGTAGACGCTTCATGACCCAATTCCTGCAAGAGCTGACGGGACACGCGAAGAACCTTATTGATGGTTTCCACCATATGAACAGGGATACGGATGGTTCTTGCCTGGTCTGCAATGGCACGCGTGATTGCCTGACGGATCCACCAAGTAGCGTAAGTCGAGAATTTGTAGCCCTTGGTATAATCAAACTTTTCGACGGCTTTCATAAGGCCGAGATTTCCCTCTTGAATCAAGTCAAGGAAGAACATGCCGCGGCCGACATAGCGTTTGGCTATGCTGACCACAAGGCGCAGGTTGCTTTCCACCAGAATCTTCTTTGCCTGCTCGTCGCCCTTTGCCATTTTTTCGGCAAGTTCCAGTTCACGTTCAGTTGAGAGAAGTTCGACTTTGCCGATTTCCTTTAAATACATTTTGACCGGGTCGTCGATGATCAAGCCGTCCTGGGGCGCAGAAGCATCAAGGTCGTCTACGCTTTCGTAGCCGTCCATTTTTTCCATTCCGGCAATTTCGCTTTCAATGGCGGCAAGGTCGGGAATATCGTCATAGGATTCTTTGATTTCAATGCCGAGAGATTCAATCTGTTCCAGAAGTTTTTCCATGTTCTCGACATCGAGATCCTCATGATCCACGATTTCAAGGATTTCTTCGTTGGTCAGCGAGCCTTTTGCTTTTCCTTTTTCGATAAGCTCTTGAATCTCGTTCTTCTTTTTGGGCGGTTCGCCGGGCTTTTCGGCCGGTTTGGAGGAAACTTTGGCCGCTTTTTTATGTTTTTCCGACTTTTCGGAATCCGACGCCTTTTCAGCTGTTTCAACCGTTTCGGTCTTTTCAGATATTTGTGTTTTATCGGCCTTTTCCGTCTTATGCGTGCGCGGCTTGGCCGGTTTCTTTTCCTTTTCGGGAGTTTCGGCCGAAGCGGGTTCGCTTACCGCCTCCGCTACCGCTTCGACTGCCGGATTTTTCTCTTTTTCCGCTACTGCGGCAGTTTCTTTCTTAGACATATCTTTAACTTCCTTTCTTTTTTTCACTGCGTATTCTCGAAATAGTGTCGGTAAAAGACTCTTCCTCTTGCGGCTGATCTTTTTTGCCGTATTTGCGAAGAAGCGTCAACTGCTCTTCGAGGGTGTCCTTGCCGTTTGAAGACAATTCGCTTCGTGCGCGCTTCATGGCAAGGATATAGGAAAACTGTTCCGGTGTGTAAAACTCATTTAAGGCGGAAATATCAGTCTCTCCGCTTTCATAAAGTGTTATCAGCCGTTCAAACAGGGTTTTATTGAAAGCGGTGACAAAATCGCCGGCACTCACCCCGGCTGTTTTGGCAAGTTCTGGATACAGCATGAGTATACCTAAGATTCGTTGTTCGGCAACGACAGCTTTGGCATTTGCAGCGGCTTCGGTATTGACCGTATCGCCGTAGTGGAGAAGCGATTTCTGAATATTGTCGCGGAAACGCGTGCGGATTCGTTTGTTTTCAACACCGGCAGCATATTTGATTTCCGCATTGATGCTTTCGATACTTAAAGAAACAAGCCCGGCCAAGCGATTGGCATAAACCTCTCTTTTGACCTCAGAGCGGATACCGGCGAGCATTTTGCACGCCTCACGTACCGCGGAAAGCTTATCATCCGGTTCGGAAAGATTGTATTTCTTCAAGATTCCGTTTAGTTTAAAGTCAATCTGTCCCTCTGACGCGCTCAATAATTTGGCAAAGGCCGGGGCGCCATAGCTCTTAATATATTCATCCGGGTCTTTGGCACCGGTCATTTTAATGACGCGCGCTTCGACTCCGGCTTCTGCAAGAAGTCTTATGGCGCGCTCTGTGGCATTCTGTCCGGCCGCGTCGGAATCATAGGCAAGGTAAACGACTTTGGCAAAGCGCGCAATGATTCTTGCATGTTCGGAGGTAATGGCCGTTCCAAGCGTTGCAACAGCATTCCCAAAGCCGCCCTGATGCATGGCAATCACGTCCATATATCCCTCACAGATAATCAGCTCGCCCGGATTGGCATAAGACGTTTTGAAAGGTTCCGTTTCTTTTTTGTCCTTATCGCCCAAAACAACGTTTTTGGCAAAATTCAAGGCAAATAAATTCCGGCTTTTTTTGAAAACGACCGTGTCGGATGAATTCAGGTATTTCGGCTTGGAATCGTCCATAACGCGTCCGCCGAACGCGATAATATTACCGGTGGTATCAATAATCGGAAACATGACGCGATTGCGGAACATATCAAACGGGCGGCCGTTTTTCTGTGAAAAGCCGCAAAGAAAATTTTCTTTTATTTCCTCCGGCGCCAACCCTTTGGAAACAAGAAAATCGGTAAGGTCGTTAAAGCTGTTCTTGGCATACCCTAACCCGAACCGAACGCAGGTTGCGCGCGTCAATTTGCGTTTTTCCATCAGATAGGCGCGTGCCTCTTGTCCCTCCGGAGAATTGAGATTTTCATAGAAATGCCGCGCGGCAAGCTTATTCATTTCAAAGCTTTTTTCACGCGTGAGCGCCGATTTTTTCCGGAACACACTATCTTCGTTTTCCGGAACACTCATGCCGCAGTTATCCGCAAGAAAGCGGATCGCGTCCATATATTCTAAATTTTCCATGCGCATGACGAACGTAATGACGTCTCCTCCGGCAGAACAGCCGAAACAATGGAAATTGTCCTTAAACACCGTAAACGACGGGCTTCTTTCACTGTGGAACGGACATAAACCGACAAGATTGCTTCCGGCACGCTTCAATTCCACATAGCGCGATATGATTTTGTCAATAGGGTTACGGGCTTTTAATTCTTCGATAAACCCGGGTGGAAACGGCACGGTAAGACTCCTTTATTTTCAGATGATCGTTCAATTATTATTTATTCCACTTTTTCGGAATATAGAGGTTTTCAAAGGTTAACACGGCATATCGGTCGGTCATGCATGCAAGGTGGTCGCAAACAGCGCGTTCCAGCGAACAGCTTTCACCGATATTGCGGCGGTATTCTTCGGGAATCCTGTCCTTGTCCTTGCAATAGTATCCATAGAGAATTTCAAGCATTTCTCCGGCTTTGGATTCTTCGCTCTTGGCAACCGGATTGAAATAGACATTTTCAAAGAGGAAATCGCGTAATTTCATAGTCGCTTCAAAAATGTCCGGCTCCATTTCCATGAGAAAAACGCCGCGTGAAAGATTTTCCGCTGTTTTTTCAATCAGACTGCGCACCATGACGTCAATGCGCTTGCGATGGGTATCTCCCAAAATCTTGCGCAGCTCTTCCGGAATGTCTTCATTTTTCAGAACACCTGCGCGGACGGCATCGTCAATGTCGTGATTGATATAGGCAATGCGGTCGGCAAATTTTATAAGTCTTCCTTCAAGGGTATCCGCTTGGATGTCTCCTGTGTGGCAGACGATCGCGTTGCGGACTTCGTAGGTCAGATTCAGCCCTTTGCCGTTTTTTTCGAGGAAATCCACCACACGAAGGCTTTGTTCGTTGTGCCGGAATCCCTCACTGCAAAGTCGGTTCAAAATACGCTCGCCGGCATGTCCGAACGGCGTGTGACCGAGATCGTGTCCGAGCGCGGCCGCTTCGGTTAGATCCTCATTGAGAGCAAGAGCGCGTGCAACGGTTCGTGCAATCTGTGAAACTTCGAGCGTGTGTGTAAGGCGTGTGCGGTAGTGGTCTCCCTCCGGAGAAAGGAAACATTGTGTCTTATGCATAAGACGCCGGAACGATTTGCTGTGAATGATGCGGTCGCGGTCACGCATGAAAGGCGTGCGGATATCGTCCGCATCCGACGGATCGGAAAGCAAGCGTCCGCGCGTATTGTCCGAAAGAACGGCATACGGCGACAAGCGTCTCTTTTCAAAGTCAACGTAATTTTTCAGAGTTTCGTTCATAGGACACCTCGCATGCAGCAAAAGACTTTTTATGCAGCAGTTTCATATATTAGTATATACGCGCAAAAAGTCGAAAACACTTTTTTCTTGCAGAAAATTTTTGTGTTTTCGACTTTTTTCTTCACTTGCTGTGTGATTATTCTTCTTGTGCAGGATTCTCTGGCTCTTCCGCAAGGTATTTTTGATACATGCCGGCTTCTTTTTCGCCGCAGAGTACCGTTACGCACACACCGGTATCCGTGTATTCCACGCTTTCGACCGCCGCATTTTTATACAGATCAGCAAGTGCCGCGCCTTGGACATCAAACGGAAAAACAAACGTCAGGCGTTTTTTGGAGCGCGCCAGCATCTCATCAAGCATGGCTAACAGCCGGTCAACACCCGTCCCATCGAGCGCCGAAATGCTGACTGCTTCATGTGCCGCAAGGATTTCCTCGGACGGTACACGTTCGGCCATATCCGATTTATTGAACACGTACAAGGTCGGTTTCCCGGCGGCATCCAATTCAGCCAGAGTCTCTTCGGTGACACGCGTTTTCTTTTCAGCCTCCGGGTCGGAAATATCCGTAACAATTAAAATTGCGTCGGCATAGCGTATTTCATCCAGTGTAGACTTGAACGCCTCCACCAATCCATGCGGCAATTTATTGATGAATCCGACGGTATCGGCAAGAAGCACCTCTCGCCCCGACGGAAGGGAAAGTTTGCGGACAGTCGGATCAAGCGTTGCGAACAACTTGTTTTCCGCCAAGATTCCGGCTCCGGTCAGATAATTGAGAAGTGTAGATTTTCCGGCATTGGTATAGCCGGCAACCGCAACAGTCGGAATGCCGGTTTTCTCCCGTTTGGCACGTTTAACACCGCGTTCCTTTTCAAGAACCGCCAATTCTTCGCGGAGCGTCTGAATGCGGCGGCTTATATGGCGTCGATCGGTTTCAAGCTTGGTCTCGCCCGGGCCTCTGGCGCCGATACTGCCGCTGGTGCCGCCCTGTCGGGAAAGAGAGGTGCCTTTGCCGGTAAGACGCGGAGAAGTATATTTTAGCTGGGCGATTTCGACCTGCAATTTTCCTTCGCCGGTAACGGCGTGTTTGGCAAAGATGTCTAAGATCAACATGGTGCGGTCAATCAAGCGCACACTTCGGTCTGGGTCGTTTGCAAAAGGTTCGTTTAAAATTTCTTCCAAATTTTTGATTTGTGACGGGGAAAGCTCCGCATCAAAAACGGCAAGCGAAATATCTTTTTCTTTACAGAGAACGGCCGCTTCTTTTGCCTTTCCCGTTCCGAAATAAGTGGCGGCTTCGGGCGAACGGCGGCACTGTGCCATACTGTAAAAACTAGCGTTATCAGCGTCATCGCCCAGTGAGGTCTCAGCCAACTTAGCAAGTTCGGCAAGCGATTTGTCGCATTCAGTCTCATCGTTCGGGGTCGGGTAAATAGCAAGCAACAGCACGCCGAACGACGGAGTCGGTTCTTGGTCTGACGACTTGTTTTGATATATTCCATTTTTATCCATAAATCAACGCTCCTTTGTGCGGCACGGATTCACTTCTGCATATACTGTAATATGAGCAAAAAGAGACAGGTATATTATACAGCAAAAATCGGTAAAAATCAATATTTTCCGTAAATTTAGGAGTGTGACAGCGTTGAAACAGGCAACTTTTGAAGAGCTTTGCGCCAAGGAAGTGATAAATACCGCCGATTGTCGGAGACTGGGCTACATAAGCGACATGTGCATTGATCTGGAATGCGGCAGAATTCTATCATTTACCGTAAGGGAATGCACCGGATTTTTTGCTCCGAAAGGAAATGAGATTTGCATTCCTTGGGAAAACATCACAAAAATCGGCGACGATATTATTTTTGTCAATATCTGTCATGCTGCTCCGCCGCCCCCTCCGCCGAAAAGGCGTTTTTTCGGGTAAGGTGCATAAGTGAGTTTTTTGTCTTGCAAAAAGTATAAAAGAGACTTTTTCACGTTCTTTTTACTTCTGCAAAAAGAACTAAAAAGAACTTTTTCTGTTACTTTTCGCCTCCTTGAATTTACAATGTAAGTGCAAGCAAAAAAAAGGATGGACACAAAAGGAAAAATCCAGTATAATGGGTTTGACGAGAACTCAAAGAAA
>ERZ857757.153-NODE-153-length-84649-cov-4.296333_pt1 | contig 84649 bp, 58 predicted proteins | sample MGYA00519764_ERZ857757 | MGnify/ENA primary metagenome ERZ857757 (study PRJEB31778, sample SAMEA3449359) | human gut metagenome | biome: human gut; feature: human-associated habitat; material: faeces | place: United Kingdom | collected 2010/2012 ...
CGACAGTTTTTTACTCCAGTTTCTTTTGTTTTACCCCCCACAGTTTCCAAAAACATTTAAACTTAATTTTCTATAAATTTGTTCAGAAAAGTCAGGTATTTAAATTTGTATTTTTTAATGACCTGATATTCTGTTTCTGTCAGATTTTCTTTCAATTGTTGCTTGGATGAGTCGGGAAGGACTCCGGTGGACTCATCAATGAAGCAAAGGGGCGGGTAAAGTACACACCACCAGTTATGACCTTTGCCGGAACCGATAGTTAGGGTGTAGGAGGTGTATTCACCTGCTGGAAATGTGACGTCACCATAAGATTTCGTTGGAAATGTGTCTTTGCCGAAAGTTGAGGATATGTTGTAGTCAGAACTGTTGGCAACTAGTACATCTTCAGCAATTCTTTTTATGCGGGCGTCATGTCGTGTTAAAAATATTTTTGCTTCTTCTATTGTGTGGAAGTCGCCGGTGTTGTGGTATATATAATCAACCACGGCTTTTTTTACTTTCATTTTCAGTCCCTGATCAGCTGATGAATCACTGTTTGCCAGAACGTGGAAACGTATGGCGGTTTGTGAAAGTGATTTGCGGGCGCTTTTGGTTTCCATGTTTGAATACATTACAAAGGTAATGATTCCTAAGGTAAGTGCTAAACATACTATGTATTTCATATATTTCATAATAATCTCCATTTCTGTCACCGTTTCGGTGACATTTGACTTTTATACAAAGATTATTACCCGGGAAAAACATTTTATTCAATTCTATTGAATTATTATTATATAAAAGGTAAAATAAAGAAACGAAAAAGGAAAGGTAATATTATGGATAGTGTTAATAAGAATGCACCGGTAGGTGTTTTTGATTCAGGTGTAGGCGGACTTACCGTGGCAAGAGAAATCACAAGACAGCTTCCAAACGAAAGTATTGTTTATTTTGGTGATACTGCCCGTGTGCCATACGGGAGCAAATCAAAAGATACAATTATAAGATATTCAAGACAGATAGTAAGATTTTTGAGAACAAAGAATGTAAAGGCAATTGTAATTGCATGTAATACAGCCAGTGCTTTTGCTTTGAATACGATAGAAAAAGAATTAGACATTCCAATTATCGGGGTGGTGAAGCCGGGAGCAAAGTCAGCAATTGAAAATACAAAGAACAATAGAATTGGAATAATAGGTACAGAGGGAACTATTAACAGTGAACTTTATACTGAGTATATTCATGGAATTGATCCGGAAGCTACAGTCATTGGAAAAGCCTGTCCGCTTTTTGTGCCTCTTGTAGAAGAAGGAATGCTTCATGATACTGTAACAGATGAGGTCGCCAGAAGATATTTGGATGAATTAAAGGAACAGAATATCGATAGCCTTATTCTTGGATGTACACATTATCCATTGCTTAGAAGCACAATAGGAAAGATAATGGGGGAGAACGTTAATCTGGTTAATCCGGCATATGAAACAGCAATAAGCCTTGGGGAACTTTTGAAAAAAAACAACATTCGTGCAGACATTAATGCAAAACCTAAGTATCAGTTTTTTGTAAGTGATGCTGCAGACAAATTTAAGAGTTTTGCTAATTCGATTATGCCTTTCCGGATAGATGAAACAAACAGAATTAATATAGAGGAATATTAAATGAAAAATGATGCGATAATAAAGATTTCAGGTCTTCAGGTAGTTGATGATTCAGGTGAAAGTGTAGAAACAATATCAACTGGAAAGCATTATATAAAAAATGAAAAACATTACGCTTTCTATGATGAACTGGAAGAGGACAATAAAAAAATAAGTAATATCATTAAGTTTGACAAAGACTTTATTGAAGTTACAAGAAAAGGTGCCGTAAACACTAAGCTTAATTTCAAATTAAATGAAACAAACCAATCGCTTTACAGCACACCTTTCGGTGACATGCTTATTGAAGTGTTTACTAAAAATATTTCCTTAAACGAAAAGGAAGCTGATGTTAATCTCTTGGTAGACTACGAAATGTTTATTGATGGAGACAAAGTCTCCGACAACAAAATAGAGATAAACATACAGCATAATAATTAAAAAATATTAGAGTAAAAAATTATAAATAAAAAAGACTGTTATGAGAAACAATCGGAAGGATTTTGTAATCTTTACGAGCATAGCTACAATCGCGAAGCACTGTTCGAAGTTGCGAAGCAACTGAGTTTGCGGGAACGATTGTTAATAAGCGGCGCAGTAAAGATAAAAATCCGACGCGTTTCACATAACAGTCTTTTTTATTTATAATTTTTTACTCTGATATTTTTTATTTTCTGCCGAAACGTTTCTTTTTCTTTGGTGGTTCGTAAACAGGACCACGAATACGTTTGAAGCCTGTTATATAGATACCACTGACTGTAGCCTTGATTTCCTGTTTAGGAAGAATCTGTTCATAGATTTTTGCGTCAGCAATAAGATTCATAACTCTTGGACCGGCTTTAACTTTGACAATAGGTAATTTAGCACGTCTTGCATACTTTGGTGTCTGCTCAACGACGATACTTGGAAGACCTGCATCCTTTAGTTTCAATTTTTTCTTATCAATTACAAATAAACTGATTGTCTGCGCATTATCCTGCAAAGTTTTCTGCTGTTCAGCTTGTTTCTTTTCGGTTTTTTTTCCGACAAAATAAAGTGCAACAACTGCTATAAGTAAAACAGCAGCTATTACGATAAGTGTAATACTTAAAGCACCAAGTGCTATAACTGGCATATTATTAAGCATCCCGTACCTCCTTTTTATAATGTTTCTGTGATATTCTAACATTTAATACATAAATTTACAATAAAATAACTTTTTTTCTTATTAATAAATATAAATTGATTAAAAAATTTACTGACCTGACAAATTTTTGACTTCATTCCAAACTTGTGCCGGAAGGGCTTTCTGCTGGGCACGGTCCATGCCGGCTGTATATATAGGTTTTCCAAAAGTGACAGTTACATGTGAAGATTTTATACGAGGAAACTGTCGCTCAAGTATATTAGAAGTATTTTGTATTCCTACAGGGATAACAGGACACTTTGATTTTGTCGCAATTTTGAAACCACCATCTCTAAATTCATGTAATTTTCCATCCTTTGAGCGGGTGCCTTCAGGAAAAAGGAATATTGAAATCCCATTTTTAATATAATCGGTAGCCTTTAATATAGAAGTAAGCCCCTGTCTTGGATTGCTTCTGTCAAGAAAAATACAGTTAACAAAGTACATCCACCAACTTAAAAAAGGAACCTTTTTAATTTCCTTTTTAGCAATATATCCGGTATAGTTTTTCATAAGAGGATAAGTAATGATTATGTCAAATAAACTGATGTGATTACCAATAAATAATACAGCCTGGTCTTCCGGAATGTTTTCAAGCCCCTTAACTTCTATTTTGACTCCGGAAATAAATGATACGCATCTCAGTCCCCATTGAACAAAACGCAGACTGCTTTTATTCCTTACATCCATATTGAATTTTTCGATAATTAATTCTGCCAGCTGTATTGGCATGGAAACAAGAAAATAGACTGTAAGAAATAGTAATAATAATATAAGTCTAATCATAATAAATTGAAAATCTCCTTTTTTTATTAATTAATAGAAACAATTCTAACATATTATTATTATATTTTAAATATTATGTTTAGTAAAAATATACAGTAATTCAAAATGAAAATTGTAAATTGTGTTAGAAACAACAATAAAACTGTTTTTATTTATTGAATTAATAGGTGCATCGTGATATAGTAACCATAAATAGCGATATTTCGCAATTAAAGAGGAGGATTTAACATGAAAGCGTTAAAGAGAATGGTGGCTGTTATATCAGCTCTCACACTTACACTTGGAATGTGCGTAAGCGTATTCGCAAAAGCACCATGGGGTGATTACATTGGATTTGACGGAAAACCGGGTCATACTTGGTATGAAGCGTCAGAAGGAAAGGTAACACAGAATACAGCAACTGGATGGACAGTTAAGTTGAACACTATCGGATGGGGTGGTGTTTGGGGCTGTCAGATGTTTCAGGATTCAAAACAGGGATACGGAAACGTATCAATAAAAAAAGGTCAGGAATACACACTTAAATGTAATTTGTCATCAAGCAAACTTGATAAGTGGATTGTTATAAAGATTGCAACAAAAGATAATATTGCATTCGCTAAATGGGTTCACTTAAAGAAAGGTCAGACAACTACTGTCAATGAAACTTTCACAGCTAAATGCGATGCTACATCAGTTTACTTCGGTTTAGGTGGGGAATTCGGTGACAGAGATGACGAAAAGAAGAGTGGTCTTTATGATTGGGCTGAAGGTGGACAGAAGTCTATCAGTGATGGTAAGGGTGATGTTGCTGGAAAAGGAACAACCCTTAAGATGTCAGGTTATTCACTTGAAGCAAAAGCAGCAGCACAGACAAACACAAACACAAATACAAATACAAACACACAGCAGGCAACAGATACAAATGCTAAGCAGACAGTGGCAACAGGTGATTTCACACCTATCGCTTGTGGTGCGGCAGCAATACTTGCAGCATCAGTTATCGTTGTATTTGCAAGAAAAAGAGAAAACGACTAATTAACGTGTACATATATAAATTTAATTAGATAGTATTTTGGAAGCAGAACTTACATTGTAAGCTCTGCTTCTTTTTTGCTCTTTGTCAGGCATGGGGGGATCCTTTGTATAAATCAAGAGTGAATTACGCAAACAAATAAAAATGTGTAATCCATCCAGGATGTAATGACATGAGTCAGGATGGAAATACACAAATCAGCAAGCAACCCTAGACAATAAGGACAATTATTATCAGATAAAAATATTTTTCTATATAAAAATGATTTCATTATATTGTATATATTATGAAAATGTTTCGCTACATGTAGTGATTGTGAATAAATTGTCAAAGTGCCAATTGTAAAAAATAGTCAAAAATTATATTTGTACAATATAAGCTTTTAGTGCATGTTGTTAAAAAATCACAATATTTTTCAAAGTAAAATCGTTTTTTCTTGTTGATTTGTACATACTGTTGTGATAAAATTGTTTTCAAGAATATCACTATGTGAAATTCTAATGTAGGTGAAAGTTTTTTCGAGAAGGAGGAAAATTAGAAATGAGAAAATTAGGCCGTAAAGCATTAGCTTTATCACTTGCGCTCGTTTTAGGTACATCTATGCTTTTAACAGGATGTGGCGGAAGCAAAAGTGGAAACAAAGGAGGCAGCGGAGATGGAGATTTAGGTATCTCAATGAAGCTGGACAAAAATGTAAAGGGTGATATTTCCATTATGGTTTGGTCCGGAGATGGAAACTATTATGAAGATATCGGAAATCCTGACAGTGCTGCAGGAAAGAAGTTAGCAGACCCTGCTAATATCAAAGCTAGTAACGTAGCTCAGGTATATGCAGTGGCTAAGAAATTTAATGAAACATATCCTAATGTAAAGATTAATCTGTGGTCAAAATCAGGTGACCCTGATCAGTATAATACACAGTCATGGGAACAGGAAATGGAAACATTTAAGGCTAAATATAAGAAATACCCTGACATCTGGGCATCAACAGACGTGACAGGTGATGTTAAGAAAGGTTTAGTTGCAGATTTGTCGGTATACAAAGATGATGATACATATAAGACTTACAACAAATCACTTATGAGCAAGATTAATTACAGTGGATTTCAGGCAGGCATCCCATCATATACAATTCCTTGGGGTGTTTGGGTAAACAAATCATTAGCAGAGGACAATAATATTAATGTTCCTGATCCTGATTGGACGATTGATGAATTCACACGTTTTATTACAAAAGCTGACAAGAAGACATTTTGGGGAATCAAAGGAATTCCGGGAACAATCTTAAATATCGGAACAAACGTAATTGCAAGATCAATTGAAAAAGATAACAAGGTTGATTTAAATAATGAAGAAGTTAAATCATTATTAAGTTACATCCCTAAGTGGTCAGATTGTACAATCGATTCTGCTGAAGGTTCAGGTGCTCTTACAAAAGAAATTGTAAAAGAAAGCCAGGCTTACACATGGTATTACTTCACAAACAACAGAACATTAGTTAACGTAGTTGATCCTTGGTTCTTGACAGCAGGTGCTGATGAATCAGCAAAAGAAAATGATGCATATATTAAAGCAGCTGATTGGGATTTCTATCCATTCCCATCAACAAAATACACAGACAACAGTGTAAAGATTGTTATGGACCCGATTTGTATACATAACTATGCAGCAGATGATAAGAATAACGAGTGGAGTAAAGAAGAAATTCAGAAGCGTGATGTAGCTTATACATTCGCATCATTCTGGACAGCTTCAACAGTAGCTAAGAAAGCTGTCTACGCTCAGAAATTCTCAGAAAACGGACAGATGAAACTTGCTGCAGGAGATTCATTCCCGGTAGTAACAGGTGAAGGTTATGATGAACAGATGAAGTTATGGAATGGACTTGAAGCTCATAAAGTTTACAAAGATAAGCCTGGATTCCAGGAAGTTCTTAAGATTTGGAAAGAAGGAAAGAACACTCTTGTAGACTACACTGATGCATGTGAAAAATGTTGGACAAAGTCAGTTACAGAAAATGGCGAAAAGAAAGACACATTATATGAATGGATGCACAACGGTGACGAAACAGTAGCAGGATGCTGGCCGGGAGATAAAGGCTGGGCTGATAACGTTAAATCAAGATTGCCAGACTGGAATGACACAATCAACAAACGTATCGGAACTGCACAGAAACAGTTAAAAGATGCTTTAAAAACATACTACGGTATTGATGCTAAATAATATAAACTAATTGTTAATAACATAGAAGCGGAACTGCCAAAAAACAGTAGTTCCGCTTTTATCACAGAGAAAGGACAACAATGAAAAAGAAGATTATTACTATTTTAATTGCTATAGTATGTGTCATTGTTGCAGCAGTATGCCTCAAACAGTTTGTATTTACAACTAAGACTACTTACATAAAAGATGTTGATAGCAAAAAACTGGAAGAGTCATATGATTTGCTTTCTAACTCTTACTTGGATGAGGGAGAAGAGGCAGAGGTGTACTTTACGGATTTCATTAAGGCAAATACAGAAATTGGTGAGGGCACGCATAAAGCAACCTTAAAAAATGGTGTTGATGCAACAGACTACTACAATAACAAAAAAAAGGATAACGCAGATGACACTACACCGGAATCTGTTAAAGACTATTCAGCAAAAATAACAGAACTGGATTATACGGACAAGGCTAATTATACAGTAAATGTACCGAAGGCAGGACTATACTATATGTCTGTGGATTACATATCTGTAGGCGAATCCTTATCTGATTACACAGTAAAACTCGCGGTAAACGGTAAACAGCAGTATTCAGAAATGAATACAATAGCATTACCAATATTGTGGACTGACGTGGACAAAGATTCATATATAAGTAGTGAACAGAAAAAAGAATTTCCGTTAGACGCATATGGCGATGAAATGGCTCCAAGCCAGAATAGAATTCAAGAGTGGACTAATACATATTTATATAACAATACATACGTATCAAGTACTCCATTATGTTTCTATCTTGAAAAAGGGGAAAACAAAATTCAGATTGAAAACGTATCATCGGGCGGACTTACGTTGGGAAAATTAGAAGTATCTCAGGCAAAGACTGAAATTAAAGATTATAACGAGTATGCAGATGAACATAAAGATGCAGAGCTTGTAACTGATGATAAAGATGCAATACAGATTGATGCAATATATTATACAGAAAAAAACTCGACAGATGCCACATATGGTACGGAAACAAAAACTTCACTTACAAGATTTAACATAGATAAAGAAAAATTAAATAAAATACAGTGGGCATCGGCAGGCAATGAAATTACTTACACTTTCAATGTTAAGAAGTCAGGAAACTATAATATAGCGTTCCACTATGACAACGGAAAAAAGGAATTCCAAACTTTCGAAACAATAAAGATTGACGGAGAGGTTCCTTTCGCGGAAATGTATAATTATGCGTTTGATCCTGTTTCATCAGGTTATTCAAACCATACATTATCAGACAAAAAAGGAAATAACTATAATTTCTATCTTGAAGAAGGAAAACACACCATATCAATCAAACAGGAAAATGAGCCTGTAGTGGAAGCGTACAGATATGCATTACTTCTTCAGAAGCATATTACAGATTTCCAGTTGGAAATCACAAAGATTACAGGTAGTGATGTTGATACGGAACGTAATTGGAAGATGACAAAATACATTCCAAACATTCCAAAGTATCTTGAGTCTTATGAAACCATGATTCACCATATAAGATTCTTACTCCAGGATTATTCTTCAAACGGAAATTCGGGAGCTATTCTTGCGTATTTAGATGAAGCAGAACAGTTTATAAAGGATATTAAGAAATATCCTGATGAAATTGCTTTACATACTGCAGATTTGACAGGTGCTGAGAACTCAATACTTGTTTCACTTAGTAACTTCACAACAGAAGTAACATCTAATGATTTTACATTAGACAGAATATATGTTTATGGTGACAAGGATCAGCTTGAAAGCCCTAACCCATCATTTGGAGGATCATTATGGACTTCGATTAGAACACTTGTAAACACGTTCACATCTCCAAAGTATTCAACAGGTGCTAAGGAAGATGATGAAACACTTACAATCTGGGTTAATAGAGCTATTACTCACGTAGATTTACTACAGAAGATGGCTGATACAGAATTTAAACAGTATTACAAAGAAAAGACAGGTAAAGACATTAAGATTAAAGTTACAACAATGCCTGACGTAGCAAAACTCACTCTTGCCATTGCCGCAAAGGAAACACCAGACATTGCATTGGGACTTATGTCATATGTTCCATTTGATTTATCAAGCCGTGGTGCTTTGTATGATTTAAGCAAGTTTGACGATTTCTGGACTGTAGCAAGAAGATTCCCAACAGGAGCATTTGTTTCCTATGTATATAATGAAGGAATGTATGCAATTCCTGAAACTACAGATTTCAATGCTGTAGTATATAGAACAGACATATTTAATAACCTTGGTCTTAAAGTACCTGATACATGGGATGAATTAATTGATATTCTCCCAACACTTCAGAGATATGGTATGAATTTTTACCATAATATTGCAAACGGTCAGACAGGATATAAGTGGTTCTATCAGACATCACCAATGATTTTACAGAATGGTGGAGAGTTATATGTTCAGGATGATAAGGGGCTTGTAAAGACAGGTATTGATTCTAAGAAGTCAGTTAAAGGATTATCATTACTTGGAAACTTATTTACAAAGTACTCTTTGGAAACATCAGTACAGACTTTCTTCAACTCATTCAGATATTCAGTAAACCCAATAGGTATTATCGGAATGGAAGATTATACATTGATTAAGAATGGTGCAAGAGAATTAGATGGTAAATGGGCTATCTCAAAATATCTTGGAACTAAGCAGGAAGATGGAAGCGTAAACAGAACATTTGTTGCAAATGGTACAGGTGGAGCAATATTTAAAGATTCAAACAAGAAGGACGAGGCTTGGGAATTCCTTAAATGGTGGACAAGCAAGAAAGTTCAGACAGAATATACATACACACTTCGTTCAACATATGGAAAGACATTCTTCTGGTTGTCAGCTAACAGAGCTGCTCTTGAGAACAACCCTATGGACGAAGCAGATAAGAAAGTCGTAACAGAACAGATTGATTACGTTACTGACGTAACAAGAACTCCTGGACAGTACTTATTGGAAAGAACTATTTCTAACATATGGACAACAATGGTATTTGACGGAACTGTCGGTCAGGTAGCAGTAGACGAAGCTAAAAATGATGTTAATAAAGAAATTGTCCGTAAGATGCAGGAACTTGGATATTATGATGATAACGGAAAGATGGTTAAGAAGTTCAAACTTCGTGGTTATGACTGGATAAAACAAAATCAGGAAAATGCAAAAGCAAATCCGGAAGAGGAGGTAAGTGCTAATGAGTAATGCAGCCGTAGTGGCAAAGCCGGCCAAAATTAAATCAAAGAAGAAATTCACTCAGACAGAAGGCTTTCATTCATTTTTACTTTTACTTCCTTATGGATTGTTGTTTTTCGCATTTATATTATTACCTATATTAATAGCAATCGGATTGTCATTCACATACTTTGATGTTATTAATACACCAAAGTTTGCAGGAATGAGCAATTACATAACACTTTTTACAGGTGATGAAGTATTCATGAAATATGTACTTCCAAACACGGTGCTCTACGCTATAGTAGTTGGTGTGGGCGGATACGTATTATCGTTCTTAATGGCATGGATTCTTGCTCAGGTTACACCAAGAGCAAGAACCTTGTACGCACTTGCAATGTACACACCTTCAATGGTAGGTCAGATTATGATTCAGGTTATCTGGAAAACAATTTTCTCAGGTGACCAGAGTGGTCTTGCCAATGCGTACCTGCAAAAACTGGGATTTATAAGTCAGCCAATTCAGTGGTTGATTTCCTCAGATTACTTTATGGGAATTATGATTTTCGTATCGTTATGGTCTTCAATGGGTATCGGCTTTTTATCAATGCTTTCAGGTATTATGAATATAGATCAGGAATTATACGAAGCAGCATATGTGGATGGTATAAAGAACAGAGCACAGGAAATTATTTATATTACTGTTCCTTCGATGAAACCACAGATGTTATTCGGCGCGGTAATGTCGATTGTTAATGCCTTCAATATGGGGTGGATAGGTGTTGCTCTTGCAGGGGCAAATCCAACTCCGGGATATGCAGGACAGTTGATAGCGAACCACATTGATGACTACGCATTCGTACGTTACGAAATGGGATACGCAGCTGCAGTATCAGTTGCACTTCTTTGCCTTGTATGGGTATGTAGTAAAGTAGCAAACAAGTTATTTACAGAAAAAGATGAATATTAGAAAGGAGGAAAAGTAAATGGCAAATTTTCAAGGTAACAGAATAAACCCTTCAAGATTTTCAAAGGGACAACTTAAGTTCCACGCTATCGCATTTCCTTTATCAATATTCATGATTATTCCTGTAGTATTTTTGATAAACAATGCGTTTAAACCACTTGGTGAATTGTTTAGATTCCCACCAACGATTTTTGTACAAAGCCCGACATTAGATAACTTTAAAAACCTTACGAACCTTGCTGGTTCAACAGGTATTCCAATGTCACGATATTTCTTGAACTCGTTGATAGTTACGGTCCTTACAGTAGTACTTAACTTGATTATTACAATTATGGCAGCGTATGTATTCTCGAAGAAGAAATTCAAAATTAAAGGTGCTTTATGGGAAGTCAACCAGATGGCACTTATGTTTGTAGCCACAGCGGTTGCAATTCCAAGATACTTAATCATAGTTGGAATAGGTGCTTACAATACATGGTTTGCACATATTCTTCCATTGATTGCAACGCCTGTCGGATTGTTCCTTGTAAAACAGTTCGTAGACGGTATCCCGGATGCTTTAATAGAAGCAGCAGTAGTAGATGGTGCCGGAGATGTTACAATTCTTAGAAAAGTAATCATTCCGCTTACTAAACCGGCTCTTGCAACATCTGTCGTTCTTACATTCCAGCAGGTATGGCAGAATGTGGAAACATCAAACAATTATATAACAAACGAAGCTTTAAGAACGTTAACATACTATGTCAACTCCATTGGTGTTAATAACGCCGTAGCAGCTTCCGGTATGGTAGCAGCGGCCAACCTGATTATGTTTATACCTAACCTGGTAATATTCATATGCATGCAGTCTAAGGTTATGAACACAATGGCAAGTTCAGGTATCAAGTAAGGAGGCAGAAATGAAAAAAATAAAGAAAAAATCATTGGTTCTGTTCCTGACTTTGATATTTATGGTAATGGCAGCGCTTCCTGTTGGAGCATCTCAGGCAACAAGTTACACATATACACTTGATGATCAGAATGAAATGGTTAGAACACAGGATGCATACCTGCCGGACAAAACAATAACAGATTTAGGATTATCAGAACCATCGGATATGGTTATTGATGAAAATAACATTGCATATATTGTAGACACCGGAAATCAGAGAATTGTTGTTTATGATTTAAATACTGAAAAAGTAGTCAAAGAAATGAAAAAAGGAACAATTAATTCTGATGAGTTCACGGGGTTTGAAACACCAAAGGGAATTTTCAGAACTAATGAAGGTGAACTATATATTGCGGATTCAGGTGCCAAAACAGTATTTAGATTTACAAAGGATTTTGAATTTGTAAGAAGATATGATAAACCTACAGCACCAATATTTGCTGACACAAACTACGAACCAAGTAAGGTTGCTGTAGATAGTGGTAATAACTTATACATTGTTTCAGAAGGTGTTTATGCCGGTATTATTCAGTTGGCGAACACAGGTGAGTTTTTAGGATACTTTACATCTAACAAGTCGGTACTTACACCACAGCAGATGTTCTTGAAACTCATTTACACAAAGGAACAGCAGAAAAAGTCGGAAATACTTAACACACTTCCGTCAACTTTCTCTAATGTATATGTGGACAGACAGGGAACTGCTTACTCAACATGTATGGGTAAAGGTAACGACCTTTTAAAGAAACATAGTACAAACGGAACGAACATGTTCGGTGATGTTAAAACACCTTCAGCATTAACAGATGTAACTACAGATGAAAACGGCATTATTTATGCATGTGACTCCCATGGTTATGTTTGGGTATACACAAGTCAGGGTGAAGTGATTTTCGAATTTGGTGAACAGGCTGAAGATACTGATATATCAGGTTTATATTCATCACTTATGACTATTGCAGTAGACAACAAAGGAAACATCTGGACTGCGGATAGTGAAAAAGGAATTTTACAGTCATTCAATCCTACAGAATATGCTACAACAATTTACAGAGCATTAGACGAATATGAGAATGGTGATTATGATGATGCCCTTACAGATTGGAATTACGTATTAAGACTTAACCAGATGTCTGTATTGGCGCATAACGGTGTTGCTAAAGCCTACTACAATGACGAAGAATATGATAAGGCAATGGAACATTTTGAAATTGCCGGTAACAGAGACGGTTATTCAAATGCATTCTGGGAAGTAAGAAATAAAGCAATTCAGAAGGGACTTGGTACTTTCCTGATAATTGTTATCGTTCTTATTCTTCTCAAGGTAGTTATTAGCCTTGTGGACAGAGATAAGAAGATAAGAAAAGCTAAGAGAGCTTTAGGAAAGAAACTTAAAAACACACCGGTAATTGGTGAAATAGGATACGCATTTAAGTGTGCAAAACATCCTATAGACAGATATTACGATATAAGGGTTCATAAGAATGGATCAATGATTGCAGCAACAATTATTTATATAGTATTCTTTGGAGTATATATGTTATATCAGACACAGAAAGGTTTCATATATCAGTATACAAAGGTAGAAGATATGGATATGGGAGCTGTAGTTGTAGGTTTCTTCGCAATATTAATCTTATTTATTGTTTGTAACTTCCTTGTTACATCAATTACAGATGGTGATGGAACATTAAAACAGGTATATATGATTCCTGCATACGGTGTAATGCCGGCAATGATAAGTATGCTGGTGACAATTGGAATGTCATATGTTTTGACATACAATGAATCATTCATACTTACAACAATAATGGCTATTGGCGTATGCTGGAGTATAGCAACAATATTTGAAGGTCTTGCAACAGTACATGATTACGACTTCAAACATACAGTATTAAGTTTGATAATAACAGTTGTATTTATGCTTATTGCAGCAATCGTTGTTCTTGTAGTAATCATTATGTGGGAGCAGTTAAAAGACTTTTTATTAACAGTAGGAAAGGAGATTATAAGAAATGTTACAGGTAGCTAGACATAAAAAAATAAAAGCAGTGGCACTTGTCGTATCTCTCTTATGCGTCCTTTCTCTCGGAGTAGCAGTAGCAGCTGCATTCCTTAACACAAACAGAGATACAAGACCTGCACCGGAGAGTGTAAAGTCAACCCTTGAAAAATCAAACGCATATGAATTTCTGTGCGAAAAGGGTGATTACAAGTATTATTTCAGAGATGATAGAGATATTATCTTAGTAGAAAACACAAAAAACGGATATATCTGGAAAACAGGTGTAGACGTTGCACTTCCTTCAGACATAGAGGAAGCATTAAGTGTTGTTGACAGTTCAAAAGAAAATAATGATCCGTCTGAACTGAAAGATTATGCAGAAGAAAAAGAAATGTCTGTGGCAGACGTAAAGAAACTTGCAAATACACCAAAGGATTCATCATTTACAAATGACCGTTATGCTGCTTTTGCAAATTCACTTATCACTGTGGAATATTACACAGGTGAAGGAAAAGCCATGAAGACTACAAGAGTTTCTTCGGCAGCATATAAAGAAAAAGAAGGTCATTCAGAGTTTCAGGAAGTTGACAAGGAAAACGGCAAATACAGACTTGCTTGCAAATTCAAATTAGAAGATGCTGACCTTGGAATTAATGTTGATATCACATTTGGTGACAACGGAACAATTAAATATGACATCCCTTATAAAGAAATAACAGGCGATGCAATAAAGAAGATTGCCAATATTATGATTACACCATTCCTTGGAACAAGCGGTGGTGCAACTCTTGCATATGATAAGAGCCAGTCAGACTGGGTAAAACTTAAGGGCAAAAAGCTTACACCGGGTTATGCATTGATCCCGGATGGAAGTGGTGCTTTAGTAAGATTTGATGAGAACGACACAAAGTTTAGTGATTATGAAGGAAAAGTATATGGCGGCGATGCTGCAACAGACCTTACATATTACTCAACAGAAACAGATGTTGTTCCGCTAAAAAAACCAACATTACCGGTATTTGGTATTTCTCATGGTGACGGAACACAGGCAGCGTTTGTAGCTTACGCAGATAAGGGTGATGAGTACATGACAATTAATGCAGTACCATCATCATTGGTAGACGGTGATGTAAGGTATACATATGCTTATCCTAAATTCAAATATAATTCAGAGTACTATCAGGTAATTAACCAGGCCGGTGATACATACCGTAAGACTCAGGACGAACCAAATAAGTTTGATATTTCAATGACATATCAGTTCTTAAGCGGTGACGGAAGTGACGGAACACCTTCAGCAGATTATGTAGGTATGGCTCAGGCATACAGACAGCATTTAATTGATAATAAGACATTAACGGAAATCACTCCTGAAGGAGACAGCATTCCAATTAGAATCGATTTCCTTAATTCAGATTCAAAGAAGGGTGTATTCTCAACACAGCAGGTAAGCGTGACGAATACAAAAGACATATCAGAAATTCTTAATAAGTTAATTAAGGATGGAATAACAAATATTAATAGTGGACTTATCGGATGGCAGAGTGGCGGTCAGACATTGTCAAAGCCAAACAGCACAAGTTTCTCAAGTGCTATCGGTAAAGAATCAGATTTTAAAAATTTAATGTCTGATTTCCAGAAAAAGAACATTGATATTTCATTCTCAAGAGAATTTACAACTATTAATGAAAGCATGCTGAGTTATTATAACAATGCTGCAAAACATATGAATACACAGTATTTGAAAGTAGATAAGTCAGGAGTTCTCCCTAAGAACGTACCTGTTTCTGAATACGGATATGCTACACCAAAGAAGACAGCTCAGTGGATGGATGATTTGTATGAGGATTTAGGTGATTTAAGCAAGTCATTTACAATTGACGGAGCATCAAATACTTTAGTAAGTACTTATAATAGTGATGGTGTAGATACAACTGTAAGTCAGGCAATAAAGCTTTACCAGACTTCAATTGGAAATATGAAGAAAAAAGGAACAAAGATTAACCTTGTTAATCCAAATAAGTATTTGTGGAAATATACTGACAGATATTTACAGTCACCTGTAGGAACATCACAGTATGTATACGAAACAGATACAGTTCCATTCTTACAGATGGTATTAAACGGTACAATGGAAGTTTATGCACCATATGCTAACTTCTCATTTTACAGTACAACAGATCAGTTAAGAATGATTGATTACAATATTATGCCATCATTTGTACTGACAAAACAACCATCATATTTGTTAGCATCAACTACTTCTTCTGATTACTATTCAACAGAGTTTGAACAGTATGAGAAACTTGTAACTGAAATTTACAAGAAAGTAAATGATCCGTTATCACAGGTTATCGGATACAAATGGACAAGCAGAAAAGTTTTAGATAACGGTGTTATTGCAAATATTTACGAAAAAGATGGAAACAAGAAGACAATAATTATTAACTATACTGATGAAAAAGTATCAGTAAGTGGCACAGATGTTGAAAAGAAGAGTGCTGCAGTAATAGAAGGAGGTGTTGAATAATGGCTGAAGACATTAAAAAAGAGGCAGTAGCCGAAACAACTCCTAAAGAAACAAAAGTGGAAAAGAAAAAAGAAAGTAAACCTAAGAAACAAAAGAAGATGCGTACATATCAGCAGAGACAGAATAGAACAGGTTATATGTTTATGGCACCTTGGATTGTTGGTTTCGCAGCATTTACGCTGTTCCCGTTTTTGTTCACAATTTATTTAAGTTTTACAAATGTAAAGAAAACAATTGTAGGATATGAAATCAGTTTTACAGGCTTTAATAACTACATTAAGGCATTCGTTGGAAACACAGAATTTTTACCTGCATTGCTTAATTATTTAAAAATGATTATACCTTACACATTTATCGTTGTAGTATTATCATTTATCATTGCATATCTTTTATGCAAGATTAACACAGGTAAGGGGATTTTAAGAACAATATATTTCCTTCCGGTTATTATCATGTCAGGTCCGGTTATGAGCCAGATTATGTCAGTTCAGAGTGCGGCAGACACTGCAGCACAAAAAGTTTCATCAGCAGTAGAGCATACTAATGCATATTCAAACATATTTATTATGCAGATTATACATAGTTACTCACCTGCACTTGCACAGGGATTGGCAGACATATTTGATGAGTTATCAATAATACTTTGGTTTACAGGTATTCCAATAGTATTGTTTATTAACGGTTTACAGAAAATTAACAAGAGTATATATGAAGCAGCCAAGATTGATTCTGCTAATGCATGGCAGATTATGTGGAAGATTACAATCCCGATGTTAAGACAAATCGGATTGATAATTACTGTATTTACGGTAATTCAATTAGGTATGTTTGATTCAATCAACCCGGTATATGAACTTATTCAGGAGAAGACCGGCGAGACGGGAACAGGACTTGGATACGCGGCAACTTATGCTTGGATATATACAATAATAGTTCTGTTAATTGTAGGTTTCGTATTCCTGTTGTTTAAGAACAGAAAGCCAAGAGATATTAAGGTAAGACAGAAACAGGAGAAGAAACTTAAGAAATTAGAGAAGCAGCAGAAGAGAAGGTTAGCTGCACAGAAGAGACATCAGTCAAAGGAGGCAAAGTTATATGGCAAATAAAAATAGTAACGCAAAGAAGATTGATTTGTCAGCATTAAAGAAAATCAACTTTGCCAAAATTAAGAGATTAAAAGGTGTAAACATCGTTTCAAAAATTGCAATTTATTTTGTACTTATTTGTATAGGATTTATCTTTTTGGAACCTATATTTGAAATGATATCAAAGTCAATCATGACTGCTAAGGACTTAATTGATCCTTCAATTACATGGATTGCAAAGCATGCAACATTTGATAACTTTAAGAACGCCATATCAACATTGGATGTTCCGGCATCGCTTTTAAATTCAATATGGTTCTCTGCATTACTTGCGATTGCACAGACAGCTGTTTCAGCTATGACAGGATTTGCATTATCCCGTTATACATTTAAGGGGCATAACTTTTGGTTTGTAATGCTTATAATAGCATTTATCTTACCGATTCCATTACTTACAGTACCAAGAATAATTTTATTTGGTACATTTGAAGAAATTATTGGTATAAAACTTATTAACTCGATAGTACCTCAGTTTTTGATGGCTTTATTGGGACAGGGTGCATATTCAACAATGTTGATATTAATTTTCTACAACTTCTTTAATATGATACCTAAGTCACTTGACGAAGCCGCAATGATTGACGGTGCAGGATCATTTAAAGTTTTCTACCATGTAGCTATTTGATTATCACTTTCAACAATCTTAGTAGTATTCTTATTCTCATTTGTATTTAACTGGAATGAAACATATACTACAAATATTCTGTTGGGTGATGCTCTTGAACTATTACCTGGTAAGCTGGCACTGTTTGATAATGGTGCCGCAGCAAGTACAGGTAATGTTGTAAACGAAGCGAACAAAATGGCTGCTACATTAATTGCAATAGCACCGTTATTGGTATTATATGCATGTGTACAGAAGCAGTTTATTGAGGGTATTGAAAACACAGGAATAACAGGTGAATAGGAGGAAGATTATGAGAATTTCAAAGAAAATCACAGCCATTGCATTGTCATTGGCAATGATTGCAGGTCTTGTTGCCATTAATCCAATACCGGCAAGTGCAAAAGTTACAATCAAGTCCGGCAAGAAAATTGTTTTAACAGTTGGAAAAAGCAAGAAAATTAAAGTAAAACAGAAAAAGGCTAAATTTAAAACAAGCAATAAGAAAATTGCAACAGTATCCAAGAAGGGTAAGGTTACAGCTAAGAAGCCTGGAACATGTAAAATTACTGTTAAAGTAGGAAAGAGTTCTAAAAAGGTTCCTGTAAGAGTTAATCTTGCTAATGTCAGCATTAAGTCAGTAGATTTAACAGCGGTAGATACCGCAACAGTAACATGGAACAAGGTTAAAGGCGCTTCAGGTTATGCAGTTTATTACTCAAACAATGCAAGCGGTGGATTTACAGCAGTAAATGTAAATGGTGTTAACAGTTTAAGCACAAAGATTAGCGGATTAAAAGAAGGAAATACATACTACTTCAAAGTTAAGGCTTTTGCAAAAGTTGGAAAGAAGAAAGTTTACAGCAAAGCTTTCTCAGCTACAAAATCAGTTAAAACATACAAACTTGTATGGCATGATGAATTTGATGGAAACAAGCTTGATACAACAAAATGGAATAATAATGGTGCAACAGGTGCCGGTGGATACGGAAACCAGGAACTTCAGAATTATCAGATGAAGTATTGTGAAGTAAAAGACGGTTCACTCATCATTAAGCCACAGTTTGAATACAATCCAAGAACAAAACAGATTAACAAAAATAAAATTTATTCAACAAAACTTTGGACAAATGGTCAGTATGAATTTACATATGGTAAAGTAGAATTTAGAGCAAAACTTCCTAAGGGACAGGGAACATGGGCAGCATGCTGGATGTTAGGAAATGCTAACAATTACGGAGCTTGGCCAAATTGTGGAGAAATTGACGTTCTTGAAACAAAGTGGGAAGCCACAAAGACAATAATACCTCAGTCAATTCATTGTAAGAGATTCAATGGTATGTCATCAAGTACAGGAAACAAGTATAAAGAGACCAAAATAAATACAGCAACAAGCGAATACCATACATATGGAATTATTTGGACAGCAGATGCTATAACATTTACTATTGATGGACAGGAAACATGGACGTATGATCCTAATATGTACAGTGCTACAGGAACAGGCGGACAGGATAATAAACAGGTATGGCCTTTTGATAAACCATTCTATCTTATTCTTAACTGTGCAGTAGGTGGAACATTAGGTGGAAATGTGGGATTAAATTACTGGACAAAGACAAATGAAAAGGTTCCGGTATATGATGCAAACGGAAATGTAATGCCTAATGTTTACAACGAAATTTATAGAGACTTTATGTATGTGGATTACGTTAGAGTATATCAGTAAATATCAGACTGGGATGCGAAGGGTATTTTACCCTTTGCATTTCAAAGTCTGTTTTTAGCAGGGAGGTTATTGTATGGTTACAATAAAAGATGTAGCCCGTGAAGCGGGTGTGGCGATTTCAACAGTATCAAATGTTTTTAACAACGCTGACATTGTAAGTGAAGAAACAAAACAAAGAGTATTAGCTGCTGTTGAAAAATTGCATTATATTCCAAATATGAATGCAAAACTTTTAAAGTCCAATAGAAAAAATACAATAGGCCTTTTTTTAACAAGCTTACAGGGAGATTTTTATAAAGTTTTAACACAGGCAATTCATTTACAGTGTAAGCTAAATAATTATTTATTAAATATTTATGTAAGTAATGAAAACTCTCCTGATGAAATATATAGAATGATAATTGCTTCAGGCGTTGCAGGAGCAATTATATATCACGAAGATTTAACAGGAGATTATGTAAAAAGAATTGCAACAGTCAATATTCCAATGGTTTTCATTGACAGAAATAGCAAGGGAAAAAATATTTCAGGAGTATTGGCTGATGACAAATTAGGTGCATCCATGGCAATTGATTATCTGATTAAATTAGGACACAGGAGAATCGGATACATGCATGGAAATGATACAGGAGATGATAAGCACCGTTATCAGGGATATGTAGAAATGATGCAGAAAAACAATCTTCCAATAGATGAGGATATTGTTTTAAGAGGATATTATGAAGAAGCATTAGCATATAGTGAGATGCGATCACTATTATCAAGTGGTGTTAAATTACCGGAAGCAATGTTTTGTGCTAACGATGAAATGGCATGGGGATGTATAAAGGCATTGCAGGATGTGGGAATCAAGGTTCCCGAGCAGATAAGTGTTGTTGGATATGATGACAGCACACTTAGTGGTTATTACGAAGTACCACTTACAACAGTTCACAGCCCAATTTCAGAAATGGGTAGTGCAAGTGCAAATGAACTTTTCAGATTATTAAATGATGAAGGGGACAAGGGAGGCACTGTAACAAAACTTTCTCCAAAGATGGTATATAGAAGTTCATGTGGAAAACGCAAGAATTAAACCGGAGAAATTACTTAAAAATGAAGAAAGGGAAAACAAACACAAGTGCTGTTTGTGCATCAAATATAATTAAGTTTGATGCTTGGTGACATATTATGGATAAATATAGACTTGAAGGCGAAACATTTGTCATTGACGATTATGATAAATTGCCGGCGTTTTCTAGTTTTTTACCTGGTTTGGCAGGTGTTAAAGGTATTCCAATGTGGACATTCTATACTAATAGAGGTCAGGGAATGAACAGCTTTGGTATTGACAATAAGGGCAATGCCATAATGGAATTTAATTCAGCCAATACTGCTTTTGAAAATACAACAGTAAAAGGTTTTAGAACATTCCTAATTATTGATGGGGAATACTATGAACCATTTTTCAAATATGAAGCTGATGCAAAACGTCAGATAAGAATGAACAAAAACAGCTTCAAAGTTATTGAAAAAAACGAAAAATATGGAATAGAGGTTACTATAAATTATTATGTTTTACCTAATGAGAGTATAGGCGCTTTAGTAAGACAGGTTTCTATTAAGAACATTAGTGGAAAAGATAAAAACATAGAAGTAATTGACGGACTTCCAAAGATTATTACATATGGAATTTCAAATGGTGAATTTAAGGAAATGTCAAACCTTTTTAAGAGTTGGGCATACATCAAAAACATTGACAACAAAGTTCCATATTATACACTTAGAGCTTCAACAAAGGATTCGGCAGAAGTTTCCGACGTTGAAGGTGGATATTATTATCTGACTGTAAGAGATGGAAAATTACAGGATGTTATTTACGATGTAGATACAGTATTCGGATATGATTTATCATTAATGACACCTGCAAGATTTATTGATGGTGGCGTTGACAATGTACTTGCAAAGAAACAGTGTTTTGCAAATAAAGTACCTTGTGGATTTACACCATTTAAGGAAACAGTAAAGGCAGGAGAAGAAATTGCATTTGATACAATGATGGGATTTGCAGGATCAGTTGAGCAGATTAACGCAAAGATTGATACATTCTGCAAGCCGGGATATATTGATGTCAAGTTTGAAGAAGCAGAAGAACTTGCAAAGAGCTTTACATCAGATGTTAAGACTCATACTGCAGCAGGAAAGTTCGATCAGTATATTGAACAGTGTTACTTAGACAACTTCCTTCGTGGTGGATATCCATATGTTCTTAATAAGGATGGAAATAAATCAGTTATCCACTTGTTCAGCCGTAAGCATGGTGATCCTGAAAGAGATTACAACTTCTTCTCAATTGCTGCTGAATATTATTCACAGGGTAATGGTAACTTCCGTGATGTTTCACAGAACAGAAGAAACGACGTATTCTTTAACAAGGACGTAGGAGATTTCAATGTTAAGACTTTCTTCAGCCTCGTACAGGCTGACGGTTACAATCCATTAGAGGTTCGTCCAAGTCTTTTTGATGTTAAAGAAGGTAAGGAAGAGGAAGTTAAGAAATACGTAGAAGAAAGCATTGATGGTGATGCATCTGCAATTGAAAAGATAGTAGAAGGTAAGTTTACACCGGGACAGATTTCAAATACAATAGCAAAACTCCAGTTAAATCTCAAAGTGGATGACGGAGATTTTATTGCAAATATTCTTAATGACTGCAATCAGAATATCGAAGCAGGATTTGGTGAAGGATATTGGAGCGATCACTGGGATTACAATATGGATTTAGTTGACAATTATTTGTCAGTATATCCTGATAAATTAAATGAATTCTTATTTGAAGACAAGTCATATAAGTTCTACGACAGCGTAGCATATGTTGTACCTAGAGATGAAAAATATGTAATTAACCATAAGGGCGATGTTCGTCAGTATGGTATGGAAGTAGAAGATGAAGAAAAGCTTGCCAGAGAAGGATTTAACAAGTGGGCAACTAACTGGTTAAAGACTAAATCAGGTGAAACATATAATACTACATTGGCAGTTAAAATGGTAATTCTTGCTCTTAGTAAGTTTGCACAGCTCGATGTTGATGGTATCGGTGTTGAAATGGAAGGTGGAAAACCGGGTTGGAATGACGCAATGAACGGACTTCCGGGATTATTCGGTTCAGGAACACCTGAAACATTTGAATTAAAGAGACTTATTAAATTTATGGTAGAAAATATCAGTGGAGACGGCGAAATTATTATGCCGGCTGAAATTGCTGAATATATGGATGCCGTAAAAGCAACTCTTGATAAGTACAATGACGGCAAACTTTCTGATTTTGAATATTGGGATAAGGTTGCCTCAATAAGAGAGGATTACAGGGCAAAAGTTAAATTAGCATTTAGCGGCGATGAGGTTAATGTAACAAAGGCTCATATTAATGAAGTGTTTGCCTCATTCCTTGAAAAGATTGAAAAAGGAATTGAGAAAGCAATCGAGCTTGGAAATGGTATTGTTCCAACATATCTTACTCATGAAGCGGTCGACTTTGAACCTGTTACAGATGCTAACGGGGAACCTGTTATCAGTCATTACGGATTACAGAAAGCAAAGGTCAAGGAATTCAAAACAATTCCACTTCCATACTTCTTAGAAGGTCCTGCAAGAATGATGGGTTACATGGATGCTGATGATGCACGTAAGTTATTCAATGCAGTTAAAGAAACAGATATTTATGATAAGAAGCTTGCTATGTATAAGACATCAGCTTCAATAGAGAAATGCTCAATGGAAAATGGTCGTTGTCGTGCATTTACACCGGGATGGCAGGAAAGAGAAAACGTATTCTTACATATGGAATACAAGTACATTCTTGCTATGATTAAAGCAGGTCTTTATGATGAATATTACGATACAATTACAAGAGCACTTATTCCATTCTTAGATCCAAATATGTATGGAAGAAGTACACTTGAAAACTCTTCATTCCTTGCTTCAAGCGTTAATCCTAACGAAGATGTTCACGGAAGAGGATTTGTTGCAAGATTATCAGGTTCAACTACAGAAATGATTTCTATGTGGATTGAAATGATGATGGGCGGAAAAGTATTTACGTACGAAGACGGTAAGTTAATACTTAACTTTGACCCTAAACTTGCAAACTGGTTATTCGACGAAGGTAAGGTTACGTTCAGACTTCTTTCTACATGTGATGTTACATATGTTAATAACACAGGCAAGAATACATACGGCGCTGATGCAGCAAAGGTTTCAAAGGTTGAAATTGACGGTGAAACAGTTGCTACAGAAGGAAAACTTGTTGGCGAAAAGGCAGAAGCTGTTCGTGATGGCAATGTAAAAGCTATAACAGTGTATTTTGAATAAATCAATATAAATATAATGTAGGAGCTGCACTTTAACGTTCGTTAGAGTGCAGCTTCTTTGGTTTGTGGCTTATGGATGCAGGGAAAATTTGATCCTTTTCAATTATTTAGTTTGAAAATGAGAGAGAGTTTGATTTTTTCAATTATAGTGTTCAAAAAAGTTAGAAAAAATGAATTTTAGACCTGATTTGTGTATTTGTACGATGACTTTACATGGTTTTCAAATGATTAATTGAAATAACCCTGTATTATTATGCCAACATTTTCATATTCAAATTTCCATTACAAGGATTTGCTTATTTTTATACTATATCCTTGTAATTTTCATCTTCCGGTGAGGGGTGGCACGTTAAATAGTACAAGGTTTTCAAACTTTTTATTAAAAATCCTTGCAAAGTAGATTTTTTTGATAGAAGGACCCCTATGAAATTTCAAAATATTACAGGGATATTTTTGTATAATAGCAATAACCGTGCAATGAATTTTTTATAATTTGAAAATATGATTTTTTTACAGGGATTAGGCTTGTGAAAAACAAATATCCTTGTAATCTCGAACCCCAAATATTTCCTTTAAGACAAAATTTACATATACTTAATACTTAGTTTAAATAAAAGTATCATAATGCATATAATAGGCAGCAAAAAGGGGGAAGAAATGTTAAAAGAAGTACTACAAAATGAGTTAAAAGAACTTGAGAGAATTGAAAAGAATAGTAAGAAGTTTTTAAGTGAAGCCCCGGAGGGGAGTTTATATACGATAACAAACAAAAATACAAGTCAGTATTATTGGAAAAAAGATAAGTATGATAAGCATGGAAAATATATATCAAAGAAAAACGATGAGTTAATTAGGGCGTTGGCGCAAAAGGAATATGAAACGCAGGTATTAAAAAGTGTCACGAAAAACAAAAGGTATATCCAAAAAATTCTTGATAGTTATATGTTTGATGGTGTAACAAAAGCCTATGAAAATCTTTCCACGTCAAAAAAAGAAAAAATTGAGGCTTATAGTCTGCCGGAAAAAGAGTTCGCAGAAAGATGGAGTTTTGAGCAACAGGCGCTAAAGGAAAGATTACAAACTAAAATTTCAGACAAATATGAATTGGATGAAGATTCTGAAATAACTACTGATAAAGGCGAGCCCGTAAGATCCAAATCAGAAAAAATAATAGCAGACAAACTGAACAAAAAAGGTGTGCCTTATGTATATGAGCAACCGCTACTTTTTAATGGATATTGCTATATTGTTCCAGATTTTAAAGTGTTGAATAGGAAAACACGAAAAGAAATATATTGGGAGCATTTGGGAATGATGGATGATGCAGATTATGTGGAAAAGGCAATTAAGAAAATAGAATTATATGAAAAAAATGGGATATTTCAAGGGAATAAATTAATAGTTACATACGAAACTAAGGAACACCCTCTTAATGTAAAACACGTTGACAAGATGATAGGACAATATTTTGAGTAGCAAAAATGTAAAAAAATATACACGAAAAGTTCTGTAAGGAAATAGTTAAGTACAGATTAACAATAATTAAGGGATAACAAAAAACAAATTTACAATAATTTAAGAAAATGTAACGAATATGTTTATAATGAAACGATTTTATGATAGTATACTTATACCAAGATAACGAAAAGGAGAAAATAAATATGGGCAACTTAAATTATTTAGATAAAAAAGGAACATTTACATTAGATGATCCTGATTTAACAAGCTATATGTATTTTCCACTTGCCAATGAAGCTGGCATGATGAGTTCTATTACACCGGACTTGAACGGAGACATAAAATTAGATCAGAATACATTTTTACTGGAGCCGGTTAGTAGTGAAAATTTGCATAATAATAAGTCATCCAGAAACTTTTGGGTATATGTGGAAGGAAAGGGAGCATGGTCTGTAACAGGACGTTCCAGTAAGCAACAGGCAAAACTTTTTGAGGATGACAAGGAAAAAGTAAAACTTACAGCAGGAATTATGTGGCATCAGGTGGAGAGAGAATCTGATGAAATGGAATTAAAGGCTGTAATGACAAGCTTTGTTCCAAATACAGAGGAAAAAGTTGAACTGACAAAATTTGAAATAACAAACACGTCAGATAAAGAACAGAAAATTACATCAACAGTTGCAATACCATTGTATGCCCGTTCTGCATCAAACATCAGGGATCACAGACATGTAACATCACTTCTTCACAGAACATTTACAGTGAAAAATGGAATAATGATTCATCCGACACTGACATTTGATGAGAGAGGTCATAATAAAAACAAAGTATATTATGGAGCTCTGGCAAAGGAAGAAGTAAATGGGGAGATGGTTTCACCAATAAGCTTTTGTCCTGTTACAGAAGAGTTTATAGGTCATGGTGGAAACTTTGAAAATCCATATTATGTAATGAAGAATGAACCATTACCATATAAGGTAGGAGAAGAAGTTGACGGATATGAAACTGTTGCAGCAATAAGGTTTGAAGATACAGTGCTTGCGCCGGGAGAGACTAGAACATACATTGTTGCATTGGGATTCGGTGAATCAGAAGCAGAAATTACAGAAATAAGCAAGAAATATCTTATAACAAAACATTTTGATAGATATTTAGAAGAAACAAAAGAATATTGGCAGAAGAAAATAAATGTAAGTTATAATTCATCAGATACAGACTTTGATAACTGGATGCACTGGGTTAATTTCCAACCAATGTTAAGAAGAATATATGGATGTTCATTCCTTCCACACCATGATTATGGAAAAGGCGGAAGAGGATGGAGAGATTTATGGCAGGACTGTCTTGCACTTCTTATAATGGAGCCTGAACAGGTGCGTCAGATGTTAATTGACAATTTTGGGGGCGTAAGATTCGACGGAACTAATGCCACAATCATCGGCTCAAAGCAGGGAGAATTTATTGCAGACAGAAATAATATTGTTCGTGTTTGGATGGATCATGGAGCATGGCCATATCTTACAACAAGTCTTTACATAGAACAGACAGGTGATATTGAATTCTTAAGAGAAGAAAATACGTATTTCAAGGATGCTCAAATTCACCGTGGAGAAGATAGAGATGAGAGATGGAATGATTCCCGTGGAAATAAGCAGATGACAACAGAAGCAGAGCCTTACAGAGGAACTGTTTTGGAGCATTTATTAATCCAGCATTTGACTTCATTCTATGATGTGGGTGAACATAATCATATTAGACTTCGTGGCGCTGACTGGAATGATGGCCTTGATATGGCAAATGACAGAGGTGAAAGTGTTGCATTTACGGCACTTTATGGCGGAAATATGAGAAACCTCGCCAAGAACATAAAAGCATATGAAGAAAAAACAGGAAAGAACACAATTACCCTTGCAAAGGAAATACTTATATTAATAGATGCAGATAAATCAATTTATAATAGCATTGGTGACAAGCATGCTGTACTTGATGAATATTGTGAGAGCGTAAAACACATTATTTCAGGCGAAAAAGTGGAAGTACCTTGTGACAAACTGATTGATGTCTTAAATGGAATGTCAGACTGGATTGGAAACCATATCAGAAAAACGGAATGGTTAAGTGATAAAGATGGTTATTCATGGTTTAACGGATACTATGACAATAGTGGTAAGGCTGTAGAAGGAGATTTCGAAACAGGAGTAAGGATGATGCTTACGGGACAGGTATTTGCCATAATGTCTGAAACGGCTACTAAAGAACAGGTGGCAGAAATAGTAAAAGCAACTGATAAATACTTATATGACGAAAAAATCGGTGGTTACAGACTAAATACTAACTTTAACGAAGTAAAAACAGACCTTGGAAGACTTTTCGGATTTGCATTTGGACATAAAGAAAACGGTGCCGTATTCTCACATATGGCTGTAATGTATGCCAATGCATTGTATTCAAGGGGCTTTGCAAAAGAAGGATACAAAGTAATTAACACTTTATATAAACATTGTAATGATTATAATTTAAGTAACATATATCCTGGAGTTCCTGAGTACGTAAATCAGCGTGGGCAGGGAATGTATCATTACCTTACAGGTGCAGCAAGCTGGTTATTGCTCACAGTATTAAATGAGATGTACGGAATAAAGGGACAGTTGGGAGCACTTAAGTTACAGCCAAAACTTCTTGCAACTCAGTTTACAAATGGAATGGCAAGTGCAACATGTATGTTTAGAGGTGTAAACATTACAGTTACATATCAGAATCCTTTTAATCTTGAAGTAGGAAATTACAGAGTAAAAGAGATTTATATTGATGGTGAAAAATACAGCGATGGTGACACAATTGCAAAAGAAGATGTAGATAAATTAGGTGACAAGAGTATTATTACTGCAGTTTTAGGATAATAGACTATGCCTGTTTTGTAAAATAAGAAAAAGATAGGAGTTAAAAAATGTTTGAATGGGGAAGAGCTGTGTGCTATTCAGGTTACAGAGAAGGACAGAGTCCGAAAACATGTACGTATCCAACATACGATCAGATAGTTGAAGATTTGAAAATATTGGATGAAATGGGATTTAAGTACATAAGAATGTACGACCCAATAAGCTATGCAGAGATGACATGTCAGGTTATCAGAGATTTAGGTCTTGATATGAAAATGATGTTAGGACCTGATTTGATTTCAGAAGTAAATAATCCGGGATGCCCATGGCTTAAAACAAATTATTCAGAGGAAGAATTAAAACAGCGTGCTGAAAGAAATGACAGAAATATTGATGAGTTGATTAGAATTGCAAATGAGAATTCTGATATAATTAATGTTGTTTCCGTTGGAAATGAAAATACTCCTGAGTGGGGAGCAAATAATGTGCCGGTGGAACGTCTCATAGAATTTGCTGACAGATTAAGAGAAGGAACAGGAAAACCTGTAACTTTTAATGAGGGTGCTTTTGAGTGGGTTCATTTAAAGGAACTTGCAAAACACCTTGATATAATAAGTGTTCATTCATATCCGCTTTGGTATGGAAATACGGTAGATGAAGCACTAAAAGTTAACAAAGACTGGTATAAAAAAGTAAAGGAGATGTATCCTGACAAGTTTGTTATTTTTTCAGAAGTTGGTTGGGCTACGGACTGCGCCGTATTCACCCAGATGAAAGAAGGGGAAGCCAATGAGGAAAACCAAAAAAAATATTATGAAGAGTTTTGGGAATGGTCTGATTCAGAAAAAATAATCTCATATATGTTTGAAGCTTTTGATGAACCTTGGAAGGGTGGAAACAAACCGAATGAGGCGGAAAAGAACTGGGGAATGTTTACTGTAGACAGAAAGCCGAAACTAATGTTTGAATAAAAAAAACGGATTGAAATATTTTTATAAGAAAAGAAGCAGGGAAAATGCCTTTAAACAGGTGATTTACCTGCTTTTTCTTATAAAAAAATAACGATAAAATAAAATGTGTTTTATTTGAAACTATATTGAAAAAAAGGGGCATTTTAAAGTAAAATAATAGTGGAATTTATAAAGCTGTCTTTTGATAGTGTACGAAAGGAGAAACGCATGAAACTAAGCAAAACAATGAAAAAAATGTTGGCGGTGGTATGTTCATTAGCACTTGTTGTTACATCTGTTACAGTATATAACATAACAGCAAAAGCTGATGATACATGGAAGATTAATCCTGTTACTATTACTACATTGCCAACAACAGACGGAAAGGTGGTTTATGGTATTGCTAACTTAACATTTACAGCATACCAGGGAAGTGAGGCGGCAGATTATGCATATGCAGCATTTATTGATGATATTTCGGATGACCATTTGGCACGTTCATCAAGTAACGACTGGGTATGGGGAATCAAAGATGGTGGTAACAACCTCAACTATGATAAGGTTATAACTACTAAGGCAAGAGATATTACTTTTGCACCAGGTTCAACACACAAATTTATTATTGCAGTTTACGAAAAAGGTACAGCTGATGATGTTACAAAGGCAACACCGATTGATACAGTTGAATTAAATGTAACATTCCCAGAAGATGAAATTGTAACAACAACACCAAAGCCTGCAGAAGCAGGACCAACAGAAAATGTAGAACAGGATAATGTTGATATTGGTGCTATTAATGACTGGGTAGTAATCGGTGATAACTTATCAGTTACAAACACAAAGGCATATATGTCTTTAGCAGCAAGAGCACAAGTTAATGGAAACAATGGAGTATTAAACGGATTTTACAATGGAGTTACGGCTCCTTGGGGAAAGAAGAACCAGATTGTAAATTGTTTCGCGTTCGTTGTTCCGGGTGGCAGAGTTGCAAGCAACATCATAATTGATGGAGTTAAGTACTCTAATGACAACTATTACACATGTATCGATGGTGACTGTGTATTTATTAATCAGGATCTCTTAGCGCTTCCTGAAAGTGTTGACAAGAAAGCTTTCACAATTACTCTTGATGGTACAAACTTACCAACATTCGCACTTATGGTAGCTAAAGATGGTGTAGCAATAGGAACAACTCCTGAAGAAGAAGGATTTACGTTAATTCAGGGTGATGGAACTACAGAAAACCCAATTGTACCAAACTGGACACTTAAGGCAAGTGCAAATCATACAATGTACTACAAAGAAGTTGAAGGCGGATTTACAGCATTCTGTACAAAGAATAACAACGTATGGGAGCCTGTTAATGCTGTTACATATACATATTCACAGGATGGATTAACACCTGGTGCAGAATATGAATTCACAGCAAAGGTAAGTGCTAACTTAGTAGATTTCGCATTAAGCTTTAATAATACAGAATTCTTCAATCAGGGTAAGAATCAGAAAGAACTCACAATTGGAACAGACGTAGTAGCTGATGAAAATGGTGTAGCTAAGGCAGTAGTTGAAGCAGCAGTTGTTGGTATTAATGTAAGACTTACATTTACAGATGCTAAGTTTACAGAAAAGGGTTCAGAACCAGAAACAACAACACCAGTAGTTGATCCTGAGACAACAACACCAGCAGTTGAGCCAGCTACAACACCAGCAGTTGAGCCAGCTACAACACCGGCAGTAGAACCAGCTACAACAGCTCCTGTTACAACAAAAGCTCCTGAAGCAAAGACAACAGCAGCAGTTACAACAAAGGCTCCTGAAGCAAAGACAACAGTAGCTACAAAGCTTGGTACTACAAAGGTAACTAAGGCTACAAAGAAGAAAGCAGCAGCTAAGGTTAGCGTTATATTTAAGAAGGTTAACGGAGCAGCTAAATATCAGGTACAGATTTCTACATCTAAGAAGTTCAAGAAGGTTCTTGTTAAGAAGACAGTTAAGAAAGTAACAGTTACAATTAGTAACAAGAAACTTAAGAATAAGAAGAAATTATACATTAGAGTAAAAGCAGTTGGCGCAGATAAGTGGTCAAAGGCTAAGAAAATTAAAATTAAAAAATAAATAGTATTAACTATTTGAAACTGCCACCCAATTGGTGGCAGTTTTTTTAAACTCTTTTGTTTGACTTTATGGGAAACTATATGGATTTTCTTGACATTTAATAGTTCAAATGATAAACTTAAACACATAGTTATAGATGAAGGTGTGGAACTTATACGAAAGTTAAAAAAGGAGAGTGGAAAATGAAAAAAATGAAGAAAATGCTGGCGGTGTTTATGGCAATAACATTGGTAGCATCAATAATGGTGGGAGTAAGAGAAACTAACACGGTTGAAGCAAGCGAAGAGTCCATCGAATTGAGCAATTGGACATTCGTTCAGGGAGGAATGTACAACCCAGCAGAAGAAGGTAACGAAGGTTATATTAACTCGGTTACTATGAATAGTACAAACGAAAAACTTACAGGATGGTTAAGAGGAAACAAGACGGGATATGATGATCCGTCAATCAATCAGACAATGACTGCTGAGAAAGTATCTGATGGATTTACAATTGATATTGAAAATACCGGTTGGGATTGTATGTGGAAAAGTATTTACGGTTATCCAACGGATAGAATTAATCCATGGTCCGTTCTGACATCTATGAATAATATAACTATTAAAGAAGGCCATATATATACTGTCAGATTTAATGCAAAATCATCAAAAAAGAAATATGCATATGTTGCATTTGGAAGTGATATAGATAATCTAACACCTTATGGTGACAATGAATTGGATGGACAGCAGGTTATAACTATTACGCCTACAGAACAGACATATACATATAAATTTACTAACTGGATATCAGCAAAAAAACTTAATACAACGATTATGCTTGGAGCTTTCATTGCACAGTATGATCCTGACGGAAATGATATTTCAAGTATAGTAACAGAACAGGAAGCTAAATGGGCAGGCACAGTAACCATCAGCAATTTTGAAATTATAGATGAAGGTCTTGAACCGGAGTTTATTCCTGTTGCTCCGGAACCTGAAAAACCTACTTTAAAACCTCAACCAACTACACCGGAAATTACAACAGAACCTGTTGAGGATGAGGGAGAAAATTTTGCATCAAATGTGGACTGGAATTGGTTTTCAGTTTGTCCATTGGACGGAGAAAGTACATTAGATGAAGAACACAATGGTCATGTCCAGGGAGAAAATGGAAGCAAGGAACATCCATATTGCTGGTATCATACATTAACACATTTAAGCACAAACGAGAGACCTAATGGATATGTTGAAGGTGCAGATTTTGCAACAAAGGGTTGGGTAGTTCCGGGAACAACAGCCTCTGATGCACGCTTATATGCAAAAAATACAGGCTGGGACGCTTTATACAATGGTGAAGTTTTAGCTGATGACAATCCTTATGGTTTGAGGTTTTACACGTCAAATATTCCTATAAAAAAGAATTGTACATATACTTTATCCTTTAAATATACAAGCGATATATATCGTACTATATATAAAGGGGCACAAAATGAAAAAGAAGAGATTTATACAAAGCATATAGGGTTAGAAATTATAAATCCTCAGGATGGAAGCAACCTTAATTTTACAGAAAACAGTGGATGTACAAAATACGGCATTTTCCTTGCTGATAAAAATGCAGATGAAAAAACAATAACTGTAAAGTTCAAAATACCAGCAGATTATGAAGGCGAAAATATTTTTGTTCAGTTAAACGCAGGAGCTTACTTGCTATCATATCCTGATGAAATTGATATGAAGGGCAGTTTATATGTAAAGGATTTGAAACTTGTTGCAAAGACGAGCGACAATTCAACAACGGTGGCGCCAACAACAGTGCAATCTGCAACTGAACAGCCAACGACTGAGGCGGAAAAAACAACAACAGTGGAACCTGCTACAGTTGAACCTACAACAAAGGATACACAGACAAAGGTTGACCCTGTTAACATTTCAACGAAGACTACATCATATGATAAACCGGACAAAGCAACAGAGAATCCTTCTGTTTCTAAATCGCTGGGGGCAACATCAGTAACAAAGGCAGCTAAGTCAAAGAAAGCAACTAAAGTTAGTGTTACATTTAAGAAGATTAACGGAGCAACTAAATATCAGGTACAGATTTCTACATCTAAGAAATTTAAGAAAGTGCTTGTTAATAAAATTATCAAGAAAGTAAAAGTAACAATAAGTAGTAAGAAACTTAAGAATAAAAAGAAATTATACATTAGAGTAAAAGCAGTTGGCACAGATAAATGGTCAAAGCCTAAAAAAATCAAAATAAAATAATTAGAAATTAATTATGTGAAACTGTCACCCACCGGGTGGCAGTTTTTTATGTTAAGAAGTTATACATGTAAAAATTTAATAATCCATTGCATTCAACGTATCTCAAAAGAATATATGTAAGAAAAAATACAACACGCAAAATTATGTTCTCCCCCCAAACAACATCCCCTTAAATAATAAAAAAAAAGAAAAAAATAATAAAAACGCTTTTTTGAATGATAACAAAAACAGTTAAAAAAGGTATAAAATTAACAAAAATAAAGGGCAAATATCTCATATAATTACCCCCTTTTAGTCAAGAAATTGAAAATAACCATAAAACCCTTTTTATTCTTGTTGGCTAAAAAAAAAGAATTTATAATATAGGTATATTATTGTGTTTAAAGGAGAACAGAAATGAAAATCTTGAAAAAAATTACATCGGTGGTTTTGGCTGCGACTATGGTAATAACTATATGTCCACAGACTCAGATTATTGATATTCAGGCAAAATCTGACAGTACAAAACCGTATAACATTTCATATGGCAGACCTGTGTATGCCAGCTCTCAGGACAGTAGCGGTGTTGCGGTTGAAAATGCAGTAGATGGTGACGAAAGCACCAGATGGCAGGCTAAACAGAGTGATCAGAATGAATGGTTATATGTTGACCTTGGAGCAGAGGCTGACATTGATCACATTTATCTTCACTGGGAAGCTGCCCGTGCCAAATATTATGAAATACAGTTTTCAAACGATGAAGATAACTGGACAACAGTATATACAAAAGGAAAACAAGTAGGTGCATATGTAAATATGGCTTTTTCTTACAAAGTAAATAGTTTAAAAGACGGATATGCTGAAGTTTCAGGTGAGTGGACATCGGTGGAAAATGCGAAGTACAAAGTATATGACGGAGATACTATTGCAAAGGCACCGGATAATTATGATTTTAAGGCACATGGAGGAACTCAGGGAAATTTCAAACTGAGTGAAGGAAAACATACAATAAAAGTTGTTGCATTTAATCCTGAAACAAATGCAGAACTTGGAAGTGCAACATGTGAAGTAAATGTTGTTGAAGGCGGAAGTGGTGACAACGGAGTTGCTGTTGACACTAATGATAATTTAAAACAGACAATTGAAGCTTCACAGTTAAGTGCTAAAAAAGCAAGATATGTAAAAGTTGTAACTACTGAAAGAGTTATGAATTATGGTAGTTCACTTTATGAATTCCAGGTGTATGGAAAAAATGGTGTCGTAAGGCCACCAAAGGATTATGGTGAAAACCTTGCACTTAACAAACCTGTAAAATCAAGAACAAACACTATTAAAGACGGAGATAAAACAAAAGAAGTAAATGTCCGTGATGAATGGTGGATGTATGATTCAGACGGAAATATTAAACAGGATGCATACGATAATGTAAAACCTGAAAATGCAGTTGATGGAAAAACAAACACATCATTTACATCATATCAGGGAGATGACCAGTGGATATACGTGGATTTACAGAAAGAATATACTCTTGGTCGCGTAGTAATCAACTGGAATTCAGATGCAGGAAAAATTTATGATGTAGAAGTATCAAGTGATGCAAAGAACTGGAAGACAGTTCATCGTGTTCAAAAAGGATATGCAAACATGACTGATAATTTTACAATGTATCAGAAAAATGTAAGATATGTCAGAGTACTTGGATATACAAAAGTTGAAAGCGGAAGTGGATTTGGTATCAGCGAACTGTCAGTTTACGAATATGTAGATGGTGACAGTAAAGAAAATGAAACAATATCAGAATTACCGAAGAGACAGATTGTAAACAACAAAAATGGAAAAGGTTCTTACGTTTCAGGTGAAATGTATAATGAAAAGAACAAACTTCCAACTTTTGTTAATCCGGATACAATCAAAACACCTATTGACTCAAACAGCTGGTGGTCATCAGCTATGGTACAGACTTTCAGTAATCTGTTATGTTCAACACCTCTTAAGGCAAGCTTCTCAAAGAAAGGGCTTGGAGTATTACTTGCAACAGCAGGTTGGGTAGGAACAAGAACAGAAAATGATTTAGGAACTGATCAGAGTACGGAAACAACGAGAGATTTCTATATCACACCGGAAAATCTTGATACGACAACAGCTTACGATAGAGTAGAAAGTTACGGAGATTATTCAGTTCAGTTAGGACTTATGGATGAAGATAATCTTCAGATGAAATCAACAATAGTAAAAGGTTCACCTTATATATTTAATGAGTTCTGTGACAATACAGTTGCATTCCTTAGTGGGAGCTCAATAACAGAATTCTTTGATGGAAATGGAAATAAGATATTGACAAAGAAGGGTGACACTCTTGTAACAGACCACATTGGATTTGAGACTGTTGATGATGAGAACACAAAAGCAAATAATGAAGGAACATATTTTGAATTAAATGCTCCGGCAGGAACAGAATTCAAAGTAATGATTGCAGAAGGAAATTACAAGATTAAAATTACATTCCCTTCCAAGAAAGACAACTATATGTCTGTAGCCGGAATGACAAAGAAGGGAGATATTGAGGATTATTACAAACATGGATATGCATTTGTAACAGATACAAAAGTTGGATATACATATGGAAAAGATAATTCAAAAATCGTAACTACATATACAGCTACAACAAAATTAATGAGAGCAGAATTCTCTAATGTTACAATGCATTGTCTGTTTCCACATCAGTGGAAGCATACTAATGCAGCAGATACACCATATGCTACATATCCATCAATTCGTGGTGATATGAAGTCAATCTGGGCAAATGAATATAAGACAACACAGCAGTTTTCAGGTTTACTTCCTACATTTGCAAAATCAAACAGCAGTATGTTTAACAGCAGCGAAATGATTGAATATTTAAATCAGGTAGTTGCTTCAAAGATTAACACAGCACCTGTTTCAGATGCATATTGGGAAGGTAAGAATGTACACCCACTTGCAATCAGCGCACTTATGGCTGACCAGTTAGGTGAAACAGAAATTAAAGAAAAATTACTTAAAAAATTAAAGAGCATTATGGTTGACTGGTTCAACTATGATGGAGGGGATGACAGATGTTACCTCATTTACAACAAAGATTGGGGAACGTTATATTATCCGGATAGTGCCTACGGCGCAAACGCAGCTATCTGTGACCACCACTTTACATATGGATACTTTATGTTTGGTGCAGCAGTTTTAGCAGCATATGATAAACAGTTCTACAATGACTACAAAGATATGATAGAACTTCTTGTAAGAGATTACGCTGACCCATATGAACCAAAAGATGACGGAAATATGTTTTGTAAATTCAGAGCATTTGACCAATATTCAGGACATTCATGGGCAGGAGGATATGCAGACAGCGATTCAGGTAACAACCAGGAATCAGCATCAGAAGCATTGTTCAGTTGGGTAGGTATGTACCTTTGGGGTGAAGCTACTCAGAACCAGACATACATTGATGCAGGCGCATATGGATTTACAACAGAAATGGATGCAGTAGAACAGTACTGGTTCGACTATGATGAAACTAACTGGTTAAAGGGTTATCCTTTCCAGGCAGCAGGTCAGATATATGGAGCGTCAATGGGATATGGAACATACTTTGGTGGACAACCTGTATACGTATATGGTATCCAATGGCTTCCAATTTCTGAATACCTTACAAACTATGGTATGAATCAGGCAAAGTGTGCAAAGATATATAAGGGTCTTGAAGATGACACACAATATGCTATTAACATTGAAAAAAGACTATTCGATGAAGATATAAAAAATGGAGTAGATCCGGATAAGTCATGGCATAATCCTGATAATTATGTTACTCCTGATACAGGATGGCAGCATATTACATGGCCATTCTTATCACAGACAAATGCACAGAGTGCATATGATAAGTTTGAAGCAAACGTATCAAAGGTTCAGACAGAGGATAGAGCAAACACACTTTGGTTTATTTCTGCAATGGATGAAATAGGACATAGAACAAACGATTATATGGTCGTTGGAAATATTCAGGGCTCAGTATATATAAAAGATGGAAAATACACAGCAGAAGTATGGAATCCAACAGGTAAAACACAGACAGTAACAATTAAGAAGGCTGACGGAACAGTTGCAGGAACAGCAAAGTTAGGTTCAATGGCAACAGTAGCATTTAACATTGATACAGCAAAGAAGTTCGATCTTACTCAGGCAGGAACACCTGTAATTAAAGCTACAGCCCTTGCAGACGGAAAAGTTACAAACAATGTAACAGGAACAACATCATTTGATGACACACAATTAGTAGAACTTAATGCAACAGATGAAGGAGCAAAGATTTACTACACAACAGATGGAACAGTTCCAACAACAAAATCAAAATTATATACAGATAAGATTTTGGTTTCAAGTGACACAACAATTAAGGCAATTGCAGTTAAGGATAATTGTATTAACTCTGCGTATGCATCAGCTGTAATCAAGATTAACGGTGATGTTGTACAGAGCAGTGATAACTTAAGTATAGGATCTACAGCAACTGCATCAACAGAAAAAGAACCTGCAGCCAAGGCTATAGATGGCGATGGAACAACAAGATGGCAGGCAGAATTAAATGATGATGAATGGTTACAGGTTGACTTAGGAAGAGTAAATACAGTCAATACAGTAAAAATCAATTGGGAAGCTGCTTATGCTGAAAAATACGAAATCCAGGTATCAAAGGATGGAGAAAAGTGGACTACAGTAGCAAAAGAAAACGGACTTGTTGGTGAAATCACTTCATCATTCCCTGCAACTCAGGCGCGTTACGTAAGAATGCAGGGTGTTAAGCGAGGTACTGCATACGGATATTCTATTTATGAAATGGAAGTATATGGGGCGTTACAGGCAGAAGCTCCTGTAATTACTCCTGTAAGTGGTACATACAGCGGAGAGCAGAAAGTAACAATGTCAACCTCAGTAAAGGGTGCTGAAGTTAAATATACTTTAGATGGAACAACTCCTACTGAAGATTCAAAGACATACACAGCTCCTATTACTATTAATAAGTCAACAATAGTAAGAGCAGTTACATACAGAAAGGGAATGTTGTTATCAGACCCTACAGAATCAAGTATTATTATTGCAGGAACAATTGCACTTAATAAAGATTCTGCAAAGATAGCAATTGACAGAACAGTTCAGCTTTCAGCATTAACTAATGAAAGCGTAATATGGACAAGCAGCAATGGAAATATTGCAGCAGTAGATAAAAACGGATTAGTAACAGGAAAGTCAGTAGGTACAGCAAAGATTACAACAACTACAGCAAGTGGAAAGACAGCTACATGTAATGTTACTGTAACAGAACCAATACATATAGTATCAATCTCAATTCCTGAAACATTTGAAATTAGAAACAGGACATCAGAAACTCTTGAGCTTAAGATTAATCCGGAAGACACAACAGATGATACGACAGCTAAGTGGGAATCAAGTGATGAACACGTATTAACAGTAAATGAAAATGGTACAATCACTGCAAAGGGTGAAGGCGAAGCAACAGTAAAAGTTACAGTTGGAAAATTTACGGCAGAATGTAAAGTTACAGTTGGACCAACAGCAACAAATGCAGAATTAGTTGCAAGCAGCAGATACAATGCAGCACTTAAGAAGAATGTAACAGCATATCCGGAAATAGCAGAGGGCAACATTTCGTATATTACAGACGGCGCACTTTCAGCAGGAGGAAATCATGCCGCACTAGGAAAAAAAGGATGGAATTATAGTGGTGAATGTTACGCAATAATCGATCTGGGGGATACATATGATGCATCCACAATTGATCAGGTTATTGTACAGTACAAAGATCAGGCTGAGAACGATACTGTAATGAATAAAAAATATGAAATACAGTATTCAACTAACGGAATTGATTACAACACTGTATATACTTCAGATACAGTTACAGCAGCAGATGTGGATAAAGATAACTGCATAGTATCCAATGTCGTAGGACAGAGAGGTGGAGTAAGATACGTAAAGGTATATTATCCAAAGAGTGCAGGATACGGTATTCAGATTTGTGAAATCGGTGTTATCAGTACAGAACAGAATCTTAAGACTATAGAAGTAGAAAACTGCGCTGATCCTAAAGACTTTACAGTAACATCTGACAAGATTTGTGAAATCGAATATACAATTACTCCGGGTGAAAATCAGGAAGGTTACAAATATGCTGTATATGTAGATGGAATCAGAATGACAGATTTAATTGAAGCCGGAAGTGGTGTAATTAAAGATGTAGCAGCAGGAACACACAAAGTACAGGTAATCGCATTCTACAATGGTCTTACATCAAAGGGTATAACAAAAGAAGTAGATGTAGATGACGGTTCACTTGTGGCATATGTCGGAACTACACGTAACCTTTCCAAGGGTGCAGCAGTAACAGTAGAAGACATTGAATCAGAACATGAAGAGGGAAGCAAAGACCCACAGACACTGACGGATGGTGTTATATCAACCGAGACAAACAAAGTTATTGAAACAGTATGGGGAAGTAAAACTGCAACAATCACAATTGATTTAGGCAGTGCCATCGACAAGAAACTTATTGATGAAGTGTTATTAGCATTTAAGGCAAATAACACGAATGCAACAGAATACAACATTGAGTTCTCAGAAGATGGAACAAAATACGAAAAGGTAATTGATAAGACAAATGTTGAATATAAGGCAGCATACGAAGACAAGTTTGATGCAGACAGTTATTCAAAAGACAAAATAAGATACGTCAAAGTTAACTTAACTAACGGAAATGCAAATTGGGGATATCAGATTTCTGAAATTGCAATTATGGGTACAGACGTATTGATGCCTGTAGAAGCAAAAGGCCTTGTTGTAACAAGTCCGGGAAACAATTTAATTCGGGTATCATGGACAGGTGAAACTAACCAGTTATATTCAGTATACATTGATGGTGCATTAAAAGGCATGGATGTAATAACAGGAACATACACATACAATGGAATTGATGCAGGTGTTCATACAGTAAGAGTTACAGCAAAATTAAACGACATTGAATCAAAGGGTGTTTCAGCAACTGTAAGTGTTGAGGCAGGACCACAGACAACTGTACCGGTAACAACAGAAGCACCTACAACAAAATTAGCATTGGATGAGACAACAGAGGCACCTACAGCGAAGCCTTCAACAGATGTGACAACAGAAGCACCTACAGAGCCTTCATCATATGAAACAACAGAGGCGCCTACAACAAAACCATCATCAGATGCAACAACAGCAGCTCCAACAAAAATTGCAACTGATGTAACAACAAAGGCAAATTCAATAGAAACAACTAAGGTTGACAGTGTAACAACTGTTTCAGAAAATAAGTCTGTTAAGTTGAGAGACACAAAGGTTAAGAAGGCTACAAAGAAGAAAGTTGTTAAGAAGATTAAGATTACACTTAAGAAGGTAATTGGGGCAACTCATTATCAGGTTAAGGTTTCTACATCTAAGAAGTTCAAGGGTAAGAAGAAAGTAACTATTACAAAGATAGTTAAGAAGTCTACATCAACTATTAAGATTAAGAAACTTAAATCAGCTAAGAAATATTATGTAAAGGCAAGAGCAATGAAAAAGTCCGAAAGCACAGTTATTTATGGCAAGTGGAGCAAGAGAAAAACTGTAAAAATTAAATAAAAACATTAGTGCGTTTTAAAAGATAAATTGATATAATGCGGATTAGAGAGAGGTCGGATAAAAATTAAGGAGGTAACAATGAAAAATATTAATCGTAGCATTATGTCTGTGGTTTTGGCTTTGGCAATGGTATTTACATCAGTTAGCGGATTTTCAAAGTCAGCATCACAGAACGTAAAAGCAGGGACACCGGATGTGGATTTAACGGGTGTAACCGTTGAATCCAACATTGTGGGGAATGGAGACGCACAACTAATAAATGCATTGACACAGAAGACAATGTCAATTGATGGTGTGACATATAATAACTATTCACGCTATACGGGAGTTTCGGCTTCCGCATCAACAGAAATGGATGAAGCATTGAATGCCATTGACGGAAAAACAGGCACGAGATGGGAGTCCAATCACGGAGCTGATCCACAGGAACTTGTTATTGATTTAGGAAATACTTACAGTATTAAAGCTTTAGCAATTTATTGGGAAGCTGCTTCAGCAAAAAAATATAAGGTAGAAGTATCAGCCGATGGAGAAAACTTCAAAGAATTAACAGACATTGAGTCCAAGATAGGTGGTAGAACGGATATGCTTAAGCTGTCAAAGGCAATTTCAGTTCATACAGTTAAGATTAACTGCTTATCAAGAAATACAATATATGGTGATTCTATTTATGAATTGGGTATATTTGGAAGTGAAACACAGAAGGATGTAGTTTCAGTATTGTCTAATTTAAAGGTTAGAGATTATTACAAATATACAGGAAAGTACATGATTTACTTTGACGAAGCAGAAAAATCATCAGGCTACAATATATATATTGACAATACTGATACAAAGATTAAGACAATTAAGAGCACCGGTTCATATCTTACAGCTAAGGACATAAAAGGCCTTTCAGCAGGAAACCATACGTTATATGTGGCTAACACTGATGCTACCGGTAAGGAATCTGCAATGCTTCATACTACATTTAACGTAGGAGACCAGGAAGGTACATTTACAGATGTACCTCAAGTATATATTTACACAGATAAGAGTATAAGTAAGGATTATCATGCAAACCCTGATGTAACAGTATCAATCGTCGATAAAAAAGGCGGTACATATAAAGATATTACTGATGGTGAATGTAATATTAAGGTTCGTGGAAATACAACTGCCGGAGCAGCAAAAAAACCATGGAATATTAAATTAAGTGGTAAGAAGAGTGTTCTTGGTATGGATAAAGGTAAGAAGTGGTGTCTTCTTGCAAACTCTTTTGATAAGTCATTAATGAGAAACAGTCTTGTTTACGATTTAGGATTACAGAATGGTGTTACATATTCAAGTCAGAGCAGATTCGTAGATGTGTACATTAATGGAACATATAATGGTAACTATCTCATGACAGAACCTGTTGAGGCAAAGACAGGAAGAGTTGAGATTGATGCATATAATTCAACAAATAATGATATTTTGTTAGAACTTGGTACAAGAAATGAGCAGGGAGTTGATCATTTCCAGACACCAAAGTTAGGAATTACTTTCGATGTAAATGATCCTGAAAAAGGTGAGGATTTAACAGATGCAGAAGTAGATGCAAAAATTCAGAGAGCAAGAGCATTCCTTGGTGATTTTGAGACGGCATTAAGTAAGAATAATTATGATGAAATCTTAAAGTATATGGATGAAGACACTTTTGTTAATTTTTATATTGCAAGTGAATTGTTCAAGAATGTGGACTTTAATTTCAGTTCAACAAGATTTTATATCAAGGACAGTAAGGTTTATGCAGGGCCTTTATGGGACTTTGATTTGTCCAGTGGAAACTGTAAACCGGAGTATTATAGAGAATATTATGTAGACGGAGTAAGTTATAAGGGTTACTACTGTCAGGGCATGAATTGGTATAAAAAGTTATTTAAGAATGAAACATTCTATTCAAAAGTTAAACAGAGATACAAGGAATTACAGTATGTAATCCAGAATATGTATAAGACAGATTCAGAAACTACTTTGAGTATAAATTATTTGGTTGATCAGTATGGAGCTTCTTTTGAAAGAAACTACAAAGACAAAAATAATTTAGGAGCAGGTTGGAGTCTTACTGATGAAGACGGATACAGTTATACATCAACAGCTCATTGGACTAATTGGAAACAGCCTATTGAGTTCTTAAGAGACTGGCTGAAAAACAGAAATGCATGGTTATGCGAACAGTGGGGAATCAATATGAATTCAGCCTACGAAGAAAGTAAACCGGGGCATGGTGAGGAACCAACAACGGTAGCACCACCAACAACAGTGAAGCCAACAACGGCAGCACCTACGACAGTGGCTCCGACAACTGCGAAGCCTACTACAGTAGCACCAACAACTGTAAAGTCAACAACAGTAGCACCTACTGCAAAGCCAACAGATAAGCCTACGGTAGAACCTTCAGTAAAACCAACTACTGAAGAACCGACTACAAAGGATGGTGTGGTTGGAACAACAGTAGAGCCAACATCGGAACAGAGTTCGGAAGAAACTATTGCAACAACAGGAAATGAAACAACAGGCAACAATATTGCAACAACTAAAGATAAAGGAAAATTAACAACAACAGCTAGCGTAGCAACAAATATCAATGTTCCAAAGACAAAAATCAGTAAGGCTACGAAAAAAGCAAAATCAGTTAAAATCAAGATTTTGTTCAAGAAAGTAGCAAATGCTAAAAAGTATGAAGTTAAGGTTTCATCATCAAAGAAGTTTGCAAAGAAAAAGACTATTACAAAGATAGTTACAAAGACAAAGGCAAACTTAAAGGCTAAGAAGTTTAAGAATGCTAAAAAGTTGTATGTTAAGGTAAGAGCAATCTATTATGTAGATGGCAAGAAATACTGTGCAGCTTGGAGCAGCAAGAAACGTGTAAAAGTTAAATAAGTCGGAAGAGACAGGCGAGGTTTTCACTTGTCTCTTTTTGTATGCCTGGGTTGTGGGGGAAGTACGTGTAGGAGCTAGATATATTGAAGCCTTTGGTGTATTTCTGGGGCTTGTTTGGAAAGTAGTGTGAAAAGTACGTGTATTAGCTTGAAAAAATGAGGTCTTTGGTGTATTTCTGAGGCTTGTTGGAAGAGAAGAGGGGAAAGTACGTGTAGGAGCTTGAAATATTGAAACTTTTGGTATATTTCTGGGGCTTGTTTGGAAAGTAGTGTGGAGAGTACGTGTATTAGCTTGAAAAAATGAGGTCTTTGGTGTACTTCTGAGGCTTGTTGGAAGAGAAGAGGGGAAAGTACGTGTAGAAGCTTGATATAATGAAGCCCTGGGTGTATTTCTGGAGCTGGTTTGGAAAGTAGTGTGGAAAGTACGTGTAGAAGTTTGAAAAAATGAAACTTAGAGTGTATCTCTAGCCGAAAGAAACATAATCACAAAAATGATTGTTATTTTCTAACCTAAGTGTTAAAATCAAATCAGAGTATGTCCATAATTTTGGGTATACACAAGAAATTCAGGAAAAAGAGAGTTTACATTATGAGGAAAATAGTAAAAAAAGCAATTATATACATAACTGCAGCATCAATGTTGGTTGGTGTGAGTACAGTGGCATTTGCAGAGTCGAAAAACAATTATGATTTCGATGGTGATGTTGTGAAAAACCCATGGGAAGAGGAAATCAGAGAAGATGCCACAACGAAAGATGAAGAAACTACTACAATATCAGATTTGGAAATTATAACAAATCAGGTTACATCTCCGGCAACCACAGATGAGACGACCAACTCGGAAACAGTAGAGACAACAAAAACCGGAACAGATGAAACAACAAAGTCAGGAATGGTGGAAACAACAAAAGCCGGAACAGATGAAACAACAAAGTCAGGAACAGTAGAGACAACAAAAGCCGGAATAGTGGAAACAACAAGAAACGAAGCAGTGGAAACTAGCACAGCGAAAAATTTGCAAACAACAAAAGTACCACAGACTACGAAAGTACAACCAATAACAAAAAATCAACAAGCTACAACAGCACCAATCGGAAATGTGTTGGGGGCAACAAAAGTAAAAAAAGCCACAAAGAAAAATATAAAGTTTAATAAGATAAAAATAACATTTAAAAAAGTAAAGGGAGCCCAGAAATATATTGTTGAGATATCTCAAACTAAAAAATTTAAAAAAGTAATCGTAAGAAAGAAAGTTAAAAAAGTTTCTGTAACAATCAAAAGAAAAATATTAAGAAATAAAAAGAAACTTTATGTAAGAATAAAGGCGGTAGGTGCCCAAAAGTGGTCTGCACCAAAGAAAGTTAAAATAAAAAAATAATCGAAAACAAGAGGATGGAGTCTTATGTTTAATAAAATAATTAAAAGAACATTAATATATTTAACTGTTGCGATTGTTACTGTAGGGATGAATACGGTTACATTTGCAGCCACCAAGAATGATTATGATGGGGATATAATTGAAAACCCCTGGTCAGATTTGTTTAAGGATGACGACAAAGACCCGGGAGATTTAGAACCGGATGATAAGAATAATCAAAAAGATAATGATTCAAAGAATAACACAACAGACAATACAAAAAGTAATGTAACGGAAGATACAGTCAAAAAAGCTTTGAAGACTGCTGTAGTTTCAGCAACGAAAAAAACAAAGAGTGCCAAAAAGGCAAAAGTAGTTGTAAAAAAGATTACAGTATTAAAAAATGTCAAATATCAGATAAAGTATGGAACAAATAAAAAAATAAAAAAATTCAGAATAAAGACATTTAAGAAAAATAAAATTACTTTGACAAAGTTAAAGGCTAATAAAAAATATTATGTAAAAGCTAGAGCTTATGTTGTAGCAAATAACAAAAAGACTATTTATGGTGAATGGACCAGGATAAAAGCTATAAAAATAAAGAAAAAATAAGAAATTTATTTTACAAAACAATACAACTTAATAATGTAGTACAATTGATGTATATAATATAATGATATAACAAACAGTACTGGAGATTATAAGAAAGAGGTTCGGCAAATGAAAAAATATGAAGTACCTGAATGTGAAATAATTAAATTTGATGTAGATGATAAGACAATGGATGGATATGTAGATGGAGATATTAGTGCCAATCCATGGGGAGATTTATTTAAAGATCCTGCGTCAGGTAACATATAGAAAATAGTGGGTTTAGAAGAATAGAACTTAAGTCTTCAGTAAATATGGCAGGAAGAAAGAAAGGTCTTGTAAATCTTGGAAATGTAGTGGGATGGTTAGGGCTTAAAATCGTTATGTAGTAGAAGAAAATTTAACCGGATTTTCTACGCTGAAAATAATGTTCCAAAGGGGAAAAATAGGCATGAAAACGTTTTTTCATAATTGACACTAAAATGTCTCAGTGGTATTTTATAAGTATAGTTATAGCTATGCTTATTTTCTGTATCATTTTTTAAAAAGGCAATAAGGAAAGATAGAGAAAAACTACGAAAATAATAAGAAAACTAAAAAGAATATGACACAGAATCACGTAATATTGCTGAAAAGTGCATAAAATAATGCAAGTAAAAAATACAAATTGACTTTATAACATTACCTAAAAATAAAAAAATAAGGAAGGAAATAAAGCAATGAAGGGAAAGATGAAAAAGATTGTTTCATTGTTACTATCTATTGCAATGATATTTACCAGTGTAAACATTTTACCAAGTACAGTAGAAGCTGCAGTAAACTCAAGTAGTGGAAGCAGTTCATGGTCATTAGTATGGAATGATGAATTTAATCAGACAGTAGGAGGAGCACCTGATTCATCAACATGGTCATATGATACCGGACATGGTGATAATGGATGGGGCAATCAGGAAGTACAAAGATATACCAACAGCACAGACAATGTAAGAATTGTTGATATGTCATCAGACTCAGGGTCTACTGATGGAAAGGCACTTGCCATTACAGCCAAAAGGGAAAATGGTGAGATTACATCAGGAAGAATAAAAACATTAAACAAACAGTATATGAAGTATGGAAGAGTAGAAGCAAGACTTAGACTTGATGATGGTATGCGTTCAGGTGTATGGCCTGCATTTTGGATGATGGGCAATGACATTGAGAACGGTGCACCATGGCCATATTGTGGTGAGATAGACATTATGGAACATAGAAATGCAGAAAAACAAATCATCAGTACACTTCATTGGAATACAGGAACAGGTACAAATGCAAATTATGCTCATGATTATTTAGGTAGTGAGAAAACAAAACAATATGGAAACATAGACAGCATTAACGATTGGCACGATTATGCAGTGGAATGGTATGAAGATGTTATGAAGTTTTATCTGGATGGTGTATGCTTTGAGACTCTTAACATAAACAGTTCAGAAATGGAAGAGTTCCAGAAAGAGCATTTCATATTGTTAAATCTTGCAATTGGCAGTAGAAATTCCCCATTTACAAAGGGAGAAACTGTAAGTGACGATTTTCAATCAGCTACAATGTATGTTGATTATATAAGAGTATATCAGGGAAAAGACTCAGCATTTTCTATTAGAAAGTCAGGAACATCAGAGACAAAGCCAACACAAACTACAACAGGAGATGGATTCACAATATGTTCAAGTGAAAAGACCAGTCTTGGTGGTTGGGGATATTATATGTCAAGTGGAAATGCAGGAAAATATCAGAATGGCACAAACTTAGACGATGAGTTCGTTTTGAAACTTACTTCAAACAACAAATCAAACTGGGGAGTTCAGGCGTTTACAAAAAATATATCAGTAACAAGTGGACATAAGTACAATGTTAGTGTTGATGTAAATTCATCATCTGCAACAGGTGGTGTATTGATGAAAGATGAAATCGGTCACACTGAGTTTACCAACCAGGCATTGTCAGCAGGAAATAATACATTAACAGGTAGCTTTACAGCAAACTCCGATACAATGCAGTTTATGTTCAACCTTGCAAATGTAGACGCAGGAACAACACTTAAATTTAGCAATGTAAAAGTAACAGATGTAACAGGCAGTGGTGAAGTAGGAGTAACAACAACTGCTCAGGAAACAACACCGGCCAGTGGCGATTCTTCATGGGAAGTGATAGGTGGTGGAGATGCTAACACATGGTACTATGATAAAAACAGTATGAGCGGAATTTCAGATGTAGTTAATATTCAGCAACCTGTATTTGCAAAAGAAAAGGGTATATATATTACAGTACCTGCAGGAATTTCAAGCGTCTCTGTAAATGGAAATACAGAAGGCGTTGCAGCAATTCAGGGTGCAGGAGCAGTAGTATATTTGTCAGCTCTGACAAAACAGATAAATACAGTTACAATCAATTATGCAGGTGGAACAGGTACAGTCATCATTAAAAATACAAATGGAACAAGTGATGATACAACAACAGAAGCTCCTGTAACAACAGAAACACAGACAGAAAGTCAGACACCAACAGATGAGTCTGTTGACATATCTGAGGCAAAGGCTAATACACCTTCTACAGACAACTTAGAAGGGTGGAATGAAAAATCATCACATGGTGGTAGCAGCGCTACAAGCGATAAAAAGTACAAATTTTACATTGCAAAGAATTATGACTATGAAGGTGCTAACAACGATAATTTCTTTGCAGATACAGGTGTTTGGGGATTTTTCACAGATGCAAAAACAGTAGAATATGCAGGAAAAGACGCCAACACTGTTTCTGGAGAAGCATTTGTATTTGCGTCAAATTCAATTAAAACAGATTTTGATTCTATTTGGATTGATGGAGTCAAAATAACAGATACAGCGTTATATTGTCAGTCTCCAACAAATCCGTATGTAATGACAATATCAAAATCATTGCTAGACTTGGGAGATGCTGCTTCAAAAGTATTTTATATTACTGTTAAAAGAAAAACAGCAGGAGACCATACATTCCCAATTTTAGTTCGGAAATATGATCCATATGAGATTACAGTTCCTGAATTGGACGACCCAAACTGGACTCCATTTAAGGATAGTGATACACAGTCCAATATAGCAGTGAATGGAGACCAATACTATATTCAGACTACATTTAAAAAATCAGTAACTAACAAAGCAAACTTTGGCTTGTACGATAAGACTTCATCATTAGAACAACCAGTATGGGGCATCCCATTTAAAGATGGAAATGCCAACACTCCATTTGTTTCTTTCATAATTGGAAATAGCGCATCTGTTAGTGCAGTCAGTGTTGATGGAGTAAGATATCCGGCTGATGGTATTAAGGTTGCCAATGGTGGTGATATTGCATATATGGCTCAGAGCCTTTTTAATTTAAATGGAGCAAAAAACCATATATTCAAGGTAATAGTTTATTGTACAAACTCTAAACAGGATGTAGCCTTTGCATTAAAAGTAGTTGGTAATGAAGTTGAAACAACTACACCAACACAGGTTGAAACATCAGAAGAGGCAACAACAGAGCCTACAATACCTGATGGGGCAACTTGGGTCAGCATAACGGGAACAAATGGCGAATATCAGTATTATATACCGGCTGATTATACAAAATATCTTGCAACAGTTAATAATGAGTCAACAACAATTTATTTTGGGTATAAGGAAATCGGTGCTCCGTTTAAAACAGTAAAATTAAATGGTGCAGATTATACGAATTCCGGTGCAGCTTATGTACAGATAAAGAAGGCTGAACTTGAAAATGGCAAAAATTATAAGCTGGAAGTAACATCAGCAGATGGAAATACTACAGTTCCGTTTTATGTTAGAAAATCAGCAGTCAAAGATTATGCACCAACAGGTGTTGCGGGAACAGTTGATAAAAGCGGCTTGGCAAGTATAGCATGGACTCCATCACAGGATGCAGTAAATGCAGGATATACATACAAGGTTACAGTAGACGGAAAAGATGCTACAGTAACAGGAACAACTGCTACATACCAGTTTACAGAAGGTTCATATGGAACATATGAAGTGGTTGTAAGCACAATTGACGGAGCAGGTAATGTTTTGGCAAGTGCAAAGACAAATATAGAATATAGAGTACCTATATCATTTAAAGATGATGCAGGTCAGTGGGAAAAATGTCGTTACGAAGAAATAAAATGGACTGCAGTTGATGATGCAGTAAAATATGCTGTATATGTAGACGGCAAACTTTATCAGACAATTGAGGATCCAACACAGGAAATGACAACAGTTCCTGCATATGCATTTGCAAATGGTACAAATGCCAACGGTCAGCCAACAACAGTTGGAACACATACAAGTGCAATTGTTGTAATTAAAGATGGCGATGAAGTAAAAGAAAACTTATCAGATGTAAGTTCAGACAATATTATGGGACAGAATGAGTTCCCGTTATATGTAAACTATATTTATGGTAAAGGAACAAATCTATGGAATAAATCAGGTACTGACAGTAAATGGAATTTTACAGTATGTGAGGCTGCGTACGGTAATATAAAAACCGGAGCAGATGTCAAAGTTGACTACAACAGCAATGGATTCGCAGATTTAACATTTAACAATATGGGGAAACATTCTGGAGATGATCAGGCATGGACTATAAAGGCAGCAATTTATGATGAAGCTGCAAAAAATGGTGAAACACAGAATCTGGGATTTAACATTTATGGACCAAAAGAACTGATTGGTCAGACTATAAGAATCAAATGTTGCCGTGAAGAAGTACGTGATGGAAATTATACAGGTCCAGAAGATATTTACGAAGAAAAAGATTATACCTTTGTAAAAGATAAAGATGGAAATGCTGTTATCGAATATTCAATGTCATTTGTATCAACAAATGATTCCTATGATTTGTTGTTTGGACTTGGCAATTTAAACTTTAAAGATGCAACAGGCAAGACATTAACATTGTCAGATGCTGACATTAGTACTGTATATGGTATTACTGACCTTAAGGCAACAGGTACAAATACAGAAACAGAAACAGGTGATTTGTTTGTATCATGGTCAACAAATATTCCAAACAGAATGCTTGGTTCATATACGTATCAGGTTATAATTGATGGTAAAGTATATAAGGATCCAACATACGGAACAGAAATTCCCGGAAAAGTACAGAACATTACTGCTAAAGATTATGCAGTAGGAGAACATACGGTAGTTGTAAAGAGTATTTATCATAGTACAATTACAAGTTCTAAAGAAGATAAGGCAATAATATCAAAGATAAAAAAGCCTGACTTGGTTATTACAGATATTAGTGTACCGGAGGGAACACATTATATTGGAGATACAGTAACAGTTAGTGTTACTATGAAAAATATCGGTAATGCTGATGCAGTACCAGAAGCTGGAAAGAACTTATCAGTGTCCTTATTTGATATACTATCTGATGGAACTGCTAAACAAATTGGCAATAGGATATGTCATGATCATGAGAAGGAATTAATAAACGGTACTGAAACAAATGGTTATATAAAAGCTGGTGATACATTTACAGCAGAATTTCCATATGAAATTAAACAGTTAGATGATAATACAAATTTCTACAAACTTAAAGCAGTAGCTGATTATGACAAAGTGGTAGATGAAGGCGAGGACGAAGATAATAACGAGTATACAAAGAGATTCAAATTCTATGATCCACTTAAAGAAGTTACATTTACAAAGAATAACGGAAGCATTGTAGCTACATGGCCGGCATCAAATGATATAAAAGAATACATAGTCAAATATGTAGTAAATGGCGAAACAAAGACAAAAACTGTAACTGCAAATAAATGTGACTTTGGAGATTTAGTAGCATTTGATGAAGGAAGTACAGTAAGTGTTATAACAGTAGGTAGTGATGATGACGAACATGTACATGCAACAGGAAAGCCATTATCAGATTTGATTATATCTGATGTAAGCACTCCTAAGACTATGTATGTTGAAGGAGAAGTTATTCCTATTACACTTACAATGAAAAATGTTGGTTTTACAGCAGGTACAGCAACAGGAAACCTAACTATCAAGCCAATTAAGGCTGGAGAATTTCTTACTACAGGAATTGAAGGTGATCCATGGAAAATTGTTGACTCACCAGTTGCTGTAAATGATGAACGAACAGTTACATATAACTATACAGTACAAAAGGAAGATGTACAGGCAGGAACAATTAATATTGGTGGTATGGCCGATGCAGACAATTATCCAAATGGTGGTTTCATGACAGAGTGTGACGAGACAAATAATAAAAAAGAAGTTACTATAAGTATTCTTTCAGGTACATGGAAACAGTCACTTGCAAGTGATAATATTTCAAATCCAAATACATTACCAATGTATTATTGTGGAACAAATCCACAGGAGACAAATGACACATGTAATGTGGAAAATTATGATGGTCAGTTGTATGAAACAACAGGTGCATTATGGTACAATTCCAAAGATACTAAATTATCTTCTATTTCTGTATACAACGGAAACTGGTTGTCAGTTGCAACATCAGAATATGTTAGATTTGCAAATGATAATGCAGATGGTACAAAGAACTGGAAAGTTCAGATTGCAAGAGCACAAGTTGACCCTACAAATAATAACAAATTCGTAGGCAAGGATGGTAAGTGGTATGATGTTGACCCTAATACAGCAGGTTCTCATGTAGGAATCCAGGGAACAAATACCATACATATTGGTCTTCCTTGGTTAACTGAAAATCTTCCAATTCATAGTGACAAGGGTGGACAAAAGGATACTGAATTTTATTGGATAAGAATTGTTCCTGATACAACTAAAGGAACATCAGATTCAGATAATCCTAGTCAGGACAATATCAATAATTACAAAGATGGATCAATTTTGATACCTGTGGCATTGCATGCAGACATTCCACAGATTCAACCTGCGCAGAATATAAATGCTCAGATGTCATATGATGACAATGATAACAGTGTATTTACTGTATCTTGGAGTGAGTTACCGGAACAGGTTACTTATGGATATACATACAAGATATTTATTGGCAATGAAGAAATTGGTGGACCTTATACACAGCAACAGATTTTAACATTTGATTATAATACATACCAAGACAAATTAAAGGCTGCAAATAATAAGGTTACTGTTAAAGCATATTGGTGCGAACAGGAAATTAGCACAGATGTTGAAGTTAAGGCTGAAGCAAAAGAGGATTGGCACCTTATTTCAGGACAGAGTGAAATTAATATTCAGGCAGGACAAAGTAAGCCCGTACAGACACCTGGTACAATTTCATTTTATTATAACAGAGGAGACAATCATGTTAACTCAGTTATTGGATACAATGGAGATTACATTGCAATCAATGGTAATGCTAAGTATTACAATGCAAAATCAAAGGTTTCAGTAACAAGTGGATTTACGACAAGAGCACAGGTAAAAGCTGCACGTGAGGCTATTAAGAATGGAACAGCAGATTCATATAACTATTCAGATGTAGAAAAATATAATTATATTGATGGTCAGTTGCAGATTATGGCAAAGAACCTTATGACAGCAAATCATTTAACAACATGTTATCTTGTTAAGGTTGAAACAACAAATGATGATGGAACATCTTATACATCGTATATCATGCTGGAATCTGTAGTTGAAGCTAAGGGCAATGTTGAAATTAGAGGATTTCAGATGAATACAGATGCAACTCCTGGTGCCGTATCCGAGTTTGCACCATCATTTAGAGTAGTATCAAGAGCAGGTAAGATTGCTGCAGTACAGAAAACCGGCGATACAGAAGATAACCCAAGTATTGAAGCTATTGTTGCAAGAGGTACAATTTATGCATTAGCTGGTGGTGTAAGCAATGATGATATGACAGTAACATATACACCTTCAAATGATAATACAAAGTTAGGCGAAATATCATCTAATGAAGAAAAGGGTGTACATCAGTTTACTGCAACAGAAGAGAAAGGAATTGTAACCAACTGGTCAGGAGCTGAAGGAGATAACGACAAGGATAACTATGATTACTATGCAGTAACATTTAAACCTGTTGAATATGTTGTTCAGGGATTGACACAGGAGTACAAAGTTAGAGCTTATGCTATATCGGAAAACGGTACAGTTATTTATGATACAACAGAAGAGAATGGCTACGAAAAACCTGTTGTACCAACAGTAAGTATTTACAAAATGGCAGAGTATTTATACAATAACAGTATGATGCCAAATAAAGCGGCACATGATTACTTATACGATAATGTTTTGAATATAGTTTCTATAACTAATAATTACATAAATATAACAAAGCAAATGCTGAAAGCTTTAGGTATAACGAGTAAGAATGATGAAAATTATAAATATGTAAATGCGATGTATCGTGATTTATACTATTATGCACATCTGGCTAAAAATTATGCTTATAAGAGTTATATGGATCGTGGTAAATTTACTTCAAAGACACAATTTGACAATGTTGACAATGAAACAATATTGTTGAAGATACTGAATGATAAATTGAATCCGGATACACCGTATACAAGTGTTGCAGATTGGATTACCAGAAATATTACTGAAAATGGTTTCTATCAGGTAAAAAAATATGAAAGTGCAACTGCTAATACAGGTGAACAAGTGTAGTTTATTGGAGAGAAACAACAAAAGGAGAGTAAAATGATAAACACAAATAAGTATGAAACCCCTGAAATGGTAATCACTAAATTTGATGTTAATAATGTAATTATGGAAGATCATACAGTACCAATAACAGGTAATGATGTGGAATCAATAACAGATATTGATCCGGATGATTTCTTTGGATGATTTTAGATTTAATGCAATAGCTACTGAATAATAATTGATTAGAAAGGGTGGCAGATGAATAAGTTTATAAGAAAAATTGTTACACTTTTCATGATATGTTCGATTGCTTTTTCAGGCATTTACAGTATTAACAGTAATACTGTAAATGCTGCTGAAAATACTTTGGTATCTTTCGACATTCAAATAGTTGGATGCCAGATTAGAACTAAAGCTGCCATGAATGAAGGTGTTGCTTTTCGAACCGTATGCAAGGCTCCGGATATTGGAAGCACAATAGAGGTTGAAGGAAAAAAGTACATAGTAAGGAAGTTAGGGACTATATATTCCAAGGACATTAATACTACGGGCGATAATTCTAAAAACCTTTTGGATAAATCTTACACAATTTTAAATCCTATACCATATACTGATAATTCCAAGAAAAATCTTGATTTCAGTTACATAGGGGATAAGTATTACAACAAAGTAATGTATACCAGAGGATATTTAGCTACAGATGAGGGCATAAAGCAAAAGTCAGACGGATTAACAACCTATGTCAGAACCATGACAAATATGGATGCATATATGGTAAACTCTTTGTGGATAAGAGCCTTTGTGGTAGCTACTGATGAATCCGGAAAGGATGTTATAATTTATGGACAATATGCATTCTTAACTTCTTTTGCGCAGATTGCACATAAGATTTATACAGCTGGTTTATCACCATCTCTTGAAGAACATAAATATTTATACAAGTATATTTTACACAAGTTACCAAAATTCAACCCATACTATATTAACAATGAAGAGGAATATGGTTGGGGAGGTGTGGTAACTCCGTAGATAAGGAAGAAGCATTACCTAATTGGGGCGATGTTTCTTTTTTTTGTGTAATGCAATCTTAAAAATAATACAGTATGCAAACAAATATAAACAATGTGTTGACAATATGTAATCGCTAATATATACTTTTCATGTGCAAGGCAATAGATGACATGATTCTTGAAGGAAAGCAGGAGGGCATACAGGAAGGTTTACGTGCTTCAATTGAAATGGCAAAGGAATTGGGAGCCACAAAAGAACTAATCATAAAGCAGATAGAGAAAAGATTCCAGTTATCTCAAGAAGAAGCTTTGGATGCGATAAATAAGTATTATTCATGATTGCTGAAATTATATAGGAAATAAGAAATTATAGTGGTTGACATTTTTTTATGAATTGTCTAAAATAACTAGTGATAAAGAAAAGACATTGATGGAGACAGTAGTTTATCAGCAAACGTCACAGAGAGTTCGTCATTGGTGAGAGGCGGATGCTAGTAACTGATATATGAAAATCACTCCGGAGTTGCAGCCCGAACTTTTTACTAAAAGTTATTTAACATTAAGTAGGAGCTGACGGTTTCTCCCGTTACAGAGAACACATATAAAGGGGATATCCCGAGTATGCTGTTAAAGGTGGTATAACGTTAGTAATTACAGACTTTCGTCCTTAGACAGGACGGAAGTCTTATTTATTATATAAGAAAGGAGTACGACATGTACAAGAAAGTATCGACAAATCTTAACTTTGTAGAACGTGAAAAAGCTACAGAAAAATTTTGGGAAGACAACGACATTTTTGAAAAGAGTATGGATAGCCGTAAGGAAGGAGAAACATATACATTTTATGATGGACCTCCAACAGCTAATGGAAAGCCTCATATCGGACACGTTTTAACCCGTGTTATAAAGGATATGATTCCACGTTACCAGACAATGAAGGGACATATGGTTCCAAGGAAAGCAGGCTGGGATACACATGGACTTCCAGTAGAGTTAGAAGTAGAGAAGGCTTTAGGACTTGATGGAAAAGATCAGATTGAAGAATATGGTTTAGTTCCATTTATTAATAAATGCAAAGAAAGTGTTTGGAAATACAAAGGTATGTGGGAAGATTTCTCAGGTACTGTAGGTTTCTGGGCAGACATGGAACATCCATATGTTACTTACGAAGATAATTACATTGAGTCAGAATGGTGGGCTCTTAAAACTATTTGGGATAAAGGTTTATTATACAAAGGCTTTAAGATTGTACCTTATTGCCCACGTTGTGGAACACCACTTTCATCTCAGGAAGTTGCTCAGGGATACAAGGATGTTAAGGAACGTTCAGCCATTGTAAGATTTAAGGTAGTAGATGAAGATGCATACTTCCTTGCATGGACTACAACACCTTGGACTCTTCCAAGTAACGTGGCTCTTTGTGTAAATCCTAATGAAGAATACGCTAAGGTTAAGGCTGCTGACGGATACACATATTATATGGCATCAGCACTTCTCGATACAGTACTTGGACGTCTTGGAAATGAAGAAGAAGGCGTTAAGGCATACGAAGTACTTGAAACATATAAGGGAAAAGACCTTGAACATAAAGAGTACGAGCCTTTATATGACTGCGCAAAGAAGATAGCAGATAAGCAGCATAAGAAGGGATTCTTTATTACATGTGACACTTATGTAACGTTAACAGATGGTACAGGTGTAGTTCATATTGCACCGGCATTTGGTGAGGATGATGCTAATGTAGGAAGAAATTATGACCTTCCTTTTGTACAGTTAGTAGATGAAAAAGGTGATATGACAGATGATACACCTTTTGGTGGATTGTTTGTTAAGAAGGCAGATCCTGAAGTATTAAAAGATTTAGATGGAAGAGGACTTCTTTATGATGCCCCTAAATTTGAACATAGTTATCCACATTGCTGGAGATGTGATACTCCGCTTATTTACTATGCACGTGAGTCATGGTTTATCAAAATGACAGCAGTAAGAGATGATTTAGTTAGAAATAATAATACAATTAACTGGATTCCTGAAAGTATTGGAAAAGGACGTTTTGGAAACTGGATTGAAAATGTTCAGGATTGGGGAATCAGGCGTAACCGTTATTGGGGTACACCGCTTAATATCTGGCAGTGTGACTGTGGCTGTATGCAGTCAATCGGAAGCAGACAGGAATTGTTTGAAAAGTCAGGGGATGAGAAGGCTAAGACAGTTGAACTCCACAGACCTTATATTGACGAAATTACAATGCCATGTCCTGAATGTGGTGGCACAATGAAGAGAGTGCCGGAAGTTATTGACTGCTGGTTCGACAGTGGAGCTATGCCTTTTGCACAGCATCATTATCCATTTGAAAATAAAGATATATTTGAAAAACAGTTTCCGGCAGACTTTATTTCTGAAGCAGTAGATCAGACAAGAGGATGGTTTTATTCACTTCTTGCAGAGTCAACTTTGCTATTTAACAAAGCACCATATAAGAATGTTATTGTTCTTGGTCATGTTCAGGATGAAAATGGTCAGAAGATGAGTAAGTCTAAAGGAAATGCAGTTGATCCTTTCGAAGCATTGGAGAAATACGGTGCAGATGCAATCAGATGGTATTTCTATATCAATTCGGCACCATGGCTTCCAAACCGTTTCCATGGAAAGGCAGTTGAAGAGGGACAGCGCAAATTCATGGGTACACTTTGGAATACTTACGCATTCTATATACTTTATGCGGAAATTGACCAATTTGACCCTACAAAATATGAATTGGATTACGATAAATTATCAGTAATGGACAAATGGTTATTGTCAAAATTGAATTCTATGGTAAAAACTGTGGATGATAGTCTGGCAAACTACAAGATTCCGGAAGCTGCAAGAGCTTTAGATGATTTTGTTGACGAAATGTCTAACTGGTACGTAAGACGTTCAAGAGAACGTTTCTGGGCCAAGGGAATGCCACAGGAAAAAATCAATGCTTATATGACACTTTATACAGCACTTGAAACTTTAATCAAGGCAGCTGCACCAATGATTCCGTTTATGACAGAAGACATTTATCAGAATCTTGTAAGAAGCGTTGATCCTACAGCGAAAGAGTCAATTCATTTATGTGATTTCCCTGAAGTAAATGAAGCATATATTGATACAGAACTTGAAGAAAACATGGAGAGAGTTCTTAAAGTTGTTGTACTTGGTCGTGCCTGCAGAAATAAATCAAATATTAAGAACAGACAGCCTATCGGAAAGATGTTTGTTAAGGCAGATTTTGAACTTTCAGACTTTTTCAAGGAAATAATTGCTGATGAATTGAATATAAAAGAAGTAGAGTTTACTGATGATGTAAGAGCATTTACTTCATATTCATTTAAACCACAGCTTAGAACTGTAGGTCCTAAATATGGCAAGTTCTTAGGCAAAATTAAGGAAGCATTGGCTAAGCTTGACGGAAATAAGGCTATGGACCAGCTTAATGCAGGAGAACCTTTGAAATTTGACTTTGATGGAACAGAGGTTGTTCTTGAAAAAGAAGATTTACTTATTGATATGGCTCAGGTTGAAGGCTATGTTTCAGAAGGATACAATGCAGTAACTGTTGTTCTTGACACTAATTTATCAGATGAACTTATTGAAGAAGGTTTTGTAAGAGAGATTGTCAGCAAAATTCAGACGATGAGAAAAGAAGCCGGATTCGAAGTAATGGATAAGATTATAGTAAATGTAGACAAGAACGATAAGATTAAGACTATTATTGAAGACAATCTTGACGAAATTAAGTCAGAGGTGTTGGCAGATAATGTGGAATTTGATAGAATAAATGGGTATGAGAAAGAGTGGAATATCAATGGTGAAAAAGTAACATTCAGCGTTGAAAAAACTGCTTAAAGACTAGTTATATTGACATAAGCTACAAATATAAAAGGAACGATAGTGTTATCGTTCCTTTGGCTTTGGAAAGAGGAGAGAAAAATATATGACTAAAAAGGCATTAGCAAATGAAAAAGAGGTTTTTATAACTGAATTTAAGAAACGAGTAAAAGACCAGGCAAAGATGCTTTACCGTAAGACACTTGATGAAGTAAGTGACAGACATAAGTTTGTTTGTGTTGCATACGCCGTTAAGGATATTGTTATTGATCAGTGGATTGCTACACAGAAGGCATATGAAGAAGCAGATGAAAGAACAGTTTATTATCTTTCAATGGAATTCTTAATGGGCAGAGCATTAGGAAATATGATTATTAATCTTTCTGCACGTGATGAAATTAAAGAAGCTATTGAAGAATTAGGACTTGATCTTAACGTAATTGAGGATCAGGAACCTGATGCAGCTCTTGGAAATGGTGGTCTTGGAAGACTTGCAGCATGTTTCTTAGACAGTCTTGCTACACTTAATTATCCTGCATATGGCTGTGGTATTAGGTATAAGTATGGAATGTTCCAGCAGAAAATTGAAAATGGTTTCCAGAAAGAAATTCCGGAAGACTGGTTAAGACATATTAATCCTTTAGAGATTAAGAGAGAAGAATATGCTTGTGAAGTAAGATTTGGTGGAACTGTTAAGATTGAACACAGAGACGGACGCAACTACTTCTCACAGGAAGATTATCAGGCAGTTATGGCTATTCCATACGATATGCCAATTGTCGGATATGGCAATAACGTTGTAAATACACTGAGAATATGGGACGCAGAACCGGTTGTTCATTTCAATCTTGATGAATTTGACAAAGGTTCATATATGGCAGCTGTTGAGCAGGAAAATCTTGCAAAGACTATTACAGAGGTTCTTTATCCTAATGATAACCATTATGCAGGTAAGGAACTTAGATTAAAACAGCAGTATTTCTTTGTATCAGCTTCACTTCAGACTGCTATTAAGAAATATTTAAAGAATCATGATGATATTAAAAAATTACATGAAAAAGTTGTATTCCAGATGAACGATACACATCCTACGCTTACAGTAGCAGAACTTATGAGACTTCTTATGGATGAATATTTATTAGGATGGGACGAAGCATGGGAGGTTACAACTAAGTGTGTTGCATATACTAACCATACTATTATGGCTGAAGCTCTTGAAAAATGGCCAATTGAGTTATTCTCAAGACTTCTTCCAAGATGTTATCAGATTATTGAAGAAATTAATAGAAGATTCTGTGTTGAAATTGAGCAGAAGTATCCTGGAAATCGTGACAAGATTGCTAAGATGGCAATTATTTATGACGGTCAGGTTAAGATGGCTCACCTAGCAATCTGTGCAGGTTATTCTGTAAATGGTGTTGCAAAACTTCATACAGAAATTTTGGAAAAACAGGAATTAAAAGATTTCTATGAAATGATGCCAGAAAAGTTTAACAACAAGACTAATGGTATTACTCAGAGAAGATTTTTACTTCACGGTAATCCACTTCTTGCAGAATGGGTAACTAATAAGGTTGGCGATGAATGGATTACAAATCTTCCAAAAATTAAAGGTATCGAAGTTTATGTTGATGATAAGAAGGCTCAGGCTGAATTTATGAATATCAAATATAAAAACAAGGTTCGTCTTGCAAAATATATCAAGGAACACAATGGTGTTGATGTTGACCCACGTTCTATCTTTGATGTACAGGTTAAGAGACTTCATGAATATAAGAGACAGTTACTTAACATTCTTCATGTTATGTACTTATATAATAAGATTAAAGAAAATCCTGGTATGGAATTTACACCAAGAACATTTATTTTCGGTGCTAAGGCTGCAGCAGGATACAAGATTGCCAAGCTTACAATTAAATTAATTAACAGTGTTGCAGACGTAATTAACAATGATGAATCAATTAACGGAAAGTTAAAGGTTGTATTTATTGAAAACTATCGTGTATCTAATGCTGAAATCATTTTCGCAGCAGCAGATGTTTCTGAACAGATTTCCACAGCTTCGAAGGAAGCTTCAGGTACAGGTAACATGAAGTTTATGCTTAACGGAGCATTAACTCTTGGCACAATGGATGGTGCCAATGTTGAAATTGTTGAAGAAGTTGGAGAGGAAAATGCATTTATTTTCGGTATGTCATCTGATGAAGTTATAAACTATGAAAATAATGGCGGATATGATCCAATGGAAATTTTCAATTCAGATATGGATATCAGAAAGGTTCTTATGCAGTTAATTAATGGTTTCTATTCACCGGAAGATCCTGAATTGTTCAGACCTATCTACAATTCACTTCTTACTAAGGAAGAAACAGGGGTAGCTGACAGATACTTTATCCTTAAAGACTTCCGTTCATATGCAGAAGCTCAGTCAAGAGTTGAGGAAGCATACAAGAACCAGGAAGGATGGGCGAAATCGGCTATGCTTAACGTAGCAAATGTTGGTAAGTTTACATCCGACAGAACTATAGAAGAATACGTTAAGGATATTTGGCATCTTAAGAAAGTGGAAGTTAAGATGGATTAATTGAAAATCTGAAATTTTGTTATGTTGAATCGATAAAGATATAGCAGAGTTGTTTTTGGGGCGTGCTTTGGCACGCCCCTTTATTGTAGTAATGTTGAATTTTGTTGAGTTTCAAAGGATAATTTTTAAGATATATTTTTTCGGCGGACGATAGTACGTCCAAAAAAGGAGAATATCAATTCATATCCACGTACTTTCGCCGGTCGCATTTGGGGAGAGGGCAAAAGTACACCAAAAAAGGTAACATACAATCTATATCCACGTACTTTTGCCGGTTGCATTTTGAGGGAGGATAAAAATACACCAAAAAAGGTAATATACAATCTATATCCACGTACTTTTGCCGGTTGCATTTTTAGGGAGAGCAAAAATACACCAAAAAAGGTAATATACAATCTATATCCACGTACATTATAAAAAAAATTCCTGTATTATAGTTTCAAGGGTATTGGTTTTTAAGGGAGCCACACTACTTTCAAATGTTGAAAGAAAATTTTTGCCTTGGATGTACCCGTTTTTCATATATAATTCAAGTTTTTTTGAGGTTTTTCCAGCATAATCAATATTGTCAATCATTCCAAAATGCTCCCAGATATATTGACGTCTGGTTCGTTTGTTGAGTACAGTAAAATCCGGTTTGATATATCCATGTCCCTTTAAAAGAAGAGGAGCTTCGTATATATATGAAATTTTTAACAAAAATAGCTTATCAGCAATTATTTTTTCGGATTTTGAACGAACATAATCGCCTTTTTCAGTTAAAATTCCGTTCTCGGTTAAGTCTTCGGACTCCAGTGCAAAGCGTCGATTTGTTTTGTAAATAGTTTCTTTAGCTTGATTTTGCTCCAGCTCCCATTGTTTTGCATACTCGTTGGAAGGGAAAATGTATGGCAAAACATATTTTTTCTTTTCAGTTTTTAAATCATTATATGCATCGACTAAGGACTTAGTTGTAGATCGTTCAATAAAATTAATTATTGAAAGGCGTTCCTTGTGCAATTCAGGTAAAAGTTTTAGAGTGTATTCCTTTTGAGCAAGTTTACGTAAAAAGTCGGAATCGCCTTTGGGGATGTAAGTTCTATGTTCTCCCTGATTCCAGTAGTATTGAACTGTATTTTTACATCTGGACAAATTCAATGTTCCGTTAGGTGCGGAAACTAGAAAATTATTAGCCTCGTTAATCATAGAATCTATTTCGGTCAGTCGTTGTTGCAGTAGTTCGTTAATATCATTCATACCCATTTCCTCCGCGATAAAATCAATTTAGATCATATTAGCATAATCAATATGTGCTATTTGAAAAGTATATCATAATTTTTTGATATAATCAATATGTTGAGACGTATAATGCAAGTGAAACATAATATGAAAATTTCTTATGCACAACTTGTCTCACAAGAAAGATTAATGTCGTACGTACATGAAATGGTAACTAAAAAATCAAATTTATATGTATATATTATCCCACAACAAAAATTAGTGACGAAAGTACATGTAAAGTTAACCAAAAAAGCAAGATTACATGTATATATTATCCCACAACAAAAATTAGTGATGAAAGTACATGTAAAGGTAAGCAGAAATACAAATGTACATGTACATATTACCCCATAACAAAAATTAGTGACGAAAGTACATGTAAAGTTAAGTAAAAAAACAAACTTACATGTATATATTATCCCACAACAAAAATCAATGACGAAAGTACATGTAAAGTTAAGTGAAGAAAACAAACTTGCCCGTACATGCTATCCACCAATTCATATTTCAAAAAAACACAACATATAATATCCTGAGTAAGTATATTATTAAGCGCCAGGTCATGAAAAATAAGACAACTTTATTTCTTGTATTAACAGGAATGATAACAATTACAATTGCATCATTAATAAATAATAAAATAAATCCACAAAAACTTCCTATTGAAAAAATTGGAAAACAGGTTGTTATGGAAAGCAATGGATATAGCATGACTATGGATGTTGAGGCGTTTATTCCTTGTGTGATAATGGCACAAATGTCTATAGATAGTCCTAAGGAGGCGCTTAAGGCTCAAAGTGTGGTAGTGAGAACTTACATTTTAAATAAAATGATAAACAAACATTCGATTAATGCTAAGGAACTGGGACTTCCATATGTTTCGTATCAGCAAATGTCTGGAAATTGGTATGATAAATATAAAGAAGAAAATATGTTGAGTGGATGGGGGATGTTTTATACAGTTTCCGGATTGGGGAAAAGCAGAGTTTTTTCAAAAAATTTTGAGGGAATAAGCAATATAATGAGCAAAACAAAAGGTAAAGTAATGAAAAATAAAGGAAAAATAATTTTGCCATTATTTCATAATACGAGTAATGGACAGACAAGAGATTTATCAAAGATTTTGGTAGATGATTACAATTACTATAAATCTGTAAAATGTGAAAGTGATAGCAAAAGCGAAAATTATTTAAGTGTAAGATTTTTTACATTAAAGGATTTTTTAGAAAAATTGAAAGCAAGAGGCATTATTATATATAAGGATAAAAAGGAATTAACTAATTTAAAAAATATGGATATAAGTGAATTTGTTTCTTCATTTGATGTCTCAAGTAAGGATGAAGAGGGATACCAGATTTGGTTAAAAATATATGATACAAAGATAGAAGCAGGTAAATTTGCAAAAGCACTGAATTTAAATTCAACAAGTATGGATATAAAGGAATATGAAAAAGGAATAAGGATTGAAACAAAAGGAAAGGGACACGGAATTGGATTGAGCATGGATTACGCAAGAGAGTTGGCAGAAAAAGGAAAGGACTGGAAGGAAATTTTAAAAACATTTTATGATTGCTCTATTGTTGATTATTAAATAGTTGGTAATAAAAATAACTATAAATACTAAATTTTAAAAAAAGTGTATAAATCAGTAAAACATGGGTCATACTATCAATGAGGTGATGAGTATGGATAAGAAATTTATAGCAGCAGTAATTGTCTGTGTGATAGCATTGACGGCCGTGGCGACCGGTACTTATTTCATAGGTCAAAAGGCTGACAAAAATGTTGTTAATTTGAAAGAGGCAAAAAATACTGTAACAACTGCAAATGAAAACATCGAAGCAGCACAAAAGGTTATGGAAGAAACTACAGCGGCAGACAGAGTCGCTGATTATGAAAGTGTAAAAAACAAGGAACCGGGAGAAACCGAAATAGTAGACGCAAACAATGTGGTTGAAGAAAATACTGAGTCCAATGCAAAAGGGGATGACTATTTGTATGGTTTGTCTTCTGAAGCTGCAGCTCAGATTAAAGCACTTAAATTCAATAAGGACAGCCAGCTACTGTGGCCGGTTCAGGGAAGCATTCTGTTGCCATATGATATGGAAAACACAGTTTATTATTCAACATTGGATGAATATAAATGCAATCCCGGATTGGTTATTCAAAGCTCAAAAGGCACAGCAATTAAGGCGGCTGCAGACGGTGTCATTACAAAAATTTCAGAAGATGACGAGCTTGGAGTATATATAAAACAGGCTGTAGGTGACGGTTATATTGCTACTTACGGACAGATTGTAAATCCGGAAATTGAAGCAGGTGATTTTGTTGAAGCCGGACAGACAATTGCATATGTAAATACTCCAACAAGATATTTTACAAAAGAAGGAGATAACGTATATTTTTCAATGGAAAAAGACGGTAAACCAGTGGATCCATTGGGATTTATAGATTATGAAGATTAGTAGATATAATTGATAATCAGGTAATACAAAATTAAAAGGTCAAACCATAGCAGACAAAATTATTTTTGAGATAATTTACAACTATGGTTTGATTTTTTTGGATATAAAAAATGCAAATTGCTCAATCGTAAATTAGTAAATAATAAATAAGCAAATTGCAGGAAAGTAAAATATACACAACTGTTGAATTTTAAAACATGGTGATTTACAATTGAATACAGTTACATATTTACACACACGGAGGATAAAAAATGGGAAAGTACATAATGGCATTGGATCAGGGAACAACTAGTTCCAGAACAATTTTATTTGATAAGAACGGGAAAATTGTGTGCCAGGCAAACAAGGAATTTGAACAGATATTTCCGAAGCCGGGATTAGTTGAGCATAATCCTGAAGAAATCTGGATGACGCAGCTTTTAACAATGGAAGAGATAATGAATGTCACCGGGATAAAGGGAAGCGACATAGATGCCATAGGTATAACAAATCAGCGTGAAACAACTGTGGTTTGGGATAAAAATACAGGTAAACCTATTTATAACGCCATTGTATGGCAGTGCAGAAGAACTGCAGATATTGTGGACGCGCTTGTAAACGAGGGATATGGGGAACTAATTAAAGAAAAGACAGGACTTGTCCCCGATGCTTATTTTTCAGGAACTAAGATAAAATGGATATTGGATAATGTAAAAGGAGCAAGAAAAAAGGCCGAAAACGGTGAGTTACTTTTTGGAACAATTGACACGTGGCTTATGTGGAAACTAAGTGGCGGTGCAATTCATGCAACGGATTATACAAACGCCAGCAGGACAATGATTTATAATATAAGAGATTTGAAATGGGATGAGGAACTATTGAAGATTCTTGATATTCCTCAATCTATGTTGCCGAAAGTTCTGGCTTCAAGCGGGGTCTTTGGATATACAACAACGGATTTGCTGGGAGCAAAAGTCCCAATTAGTGGTGTCGCAGGAGACCAGCAGGCGGCATTGTTTGGACAATGTTGTTTTAACAAGGGAGAGGTTAAAAACACCTATGGAACCGGATGCTTTTTGTTAATGAACACCGGTGATAAGATTGTCAAATCAAGCAATGGTTTAATAACTACAATTGCCGCATCTACTGACAAAGTTGAATATGCATTAGAGGGCAGTGTTTTTGTGGCAGGTGCAGCAATACAGTGGCTTCGTGACCAGATGCGAATTGTAGAGAATGCACCGGAAAGCGAGAGGATTGCCAGCATGGTAGAAGACAGTGATGGTGTATATGTAGTGCCGGCATTTACAGGAATGGGAGCACCATATTGGAAACAAAATGCCAGAGGAATGGCTGTGGGAATTACCAGAGGTACAAGTAGAGAGCACTTTGTAAGGGCGACACTTGAGTCTCTTGCTTATCAGACTTATGATGTACTTAAGGCAATGGAGCAGGATCTTGGAGAAGAAATTAATTCAATGAAGGTGGACGGTGGGGCGTCGGCTAACAATCTTCTTATGCAGTTTCAATCAGACATTACAGGCAAAAGTGTAATACGTCCGTCAGTAATTGAAACAACAGGATTGGGTGCTGCGTATCTGGCAGGACTTGCTACGGGCTACTGGAAGAGCAAAGAGGAAATAATTGAGAATCAGAGTATAGACCGACAGTTTGACAGACAAATGCCAGATAATATTGTTAATAATAAATTAAAAGGTTGGAAAAGAGCAGTCAGGTGCGCAATGGTCTATGCAGATGAAGAGTAGCCAGAGAGAAAAACATAGTGATAACACAAACTGGTATTATAAATTTTGAATAAATTGGCTATAACAATAATACCATATGCTGATATAATCATTACAGTTATTTAATTCATATTTGTCATATATGAATTAAAATATTTTGCAAAATATATAATAATGAATTATATTGGGAGGAATATTGTTATGACAAATAAATCAGTAAACAAAATTGTACTTACAGCACTTTTTGCGGCAATTACTTTTGTAGCTACTTATATTATTAAGGTACCTACACTTGGAACTAATGGATATGTAAATATTGGAGATACTATGGTATTACTTAGCGCATGGCTTATTGGTGGTATTTATGGAGGACTGGCAGCAGGTATTGGTTCAGCAATGTCTGATTTAATTGCAGGTTACACTACATATGTTCCGGGAACATTAGTTATAAAACTTTTAATGGCAATTGCTGCATGGTTGATTTTTAAGGCAATAAAGAAAGCTAACATTAATAAAGTTGTTGCATATATCGTAAGCAGTGTAGTAGCTGAACTTATTATGGTGTTTGGTTACTTCTTATATGAAAGCACACTTCTTGGATACGGTCTTGCTGCAGCAGCATCAATTCCAAGTAACTTTATTCAGGCAGGAACATGTATAGTACTTGCATACATTTTAGTAGCAGCTCTCGAAGCATCAAAGGCAACAGCACTTATTAAGAAGTTAGTATAAGAATAATTTCTAAAGAAAGAAGGAGTTTAAATGTATTCTGAATTAACAAAACAGGCAGAAAATGTCACAAAGGAGATAGTAGAAAAAGCAGGATTAAAAAAAGGACAAATCTTAGTTGTGGGTTGTTCTTCAAGCGAAATATGCGGAGACAGAATTGGAACTAATTCTAATCTTGAGGTGGCACAGGCAGTCTTTAAGGGAATATATGATGTATTGCAGGAAAAGGGAATATATCTTGCAGCTCAGTGCTGTGAGCATTTAAACCGTGCAATTATTGTTGAACGAAAGGCAGTTCCTTTTGCAGATATTGTAAATGTGGTACCACAGCCAAAGGCAGGAGGTTCTTTTGGAACAACAGCTTATAAAACTTTTGAAGAACCTGTAGCTTTGGAAGAAATTAAGGCAGACGCAGGAATAGATATTGGTGGAACATTGATAGGAATGCATTTAAAGAAAGTTGCAGTGCCGGTTAAATTGGAAAATAGAAAAATCGGTGAGGCAAATGTTCTGGCTGCAAGAGTCAGACCTAAATTCATTGGGGGACAAAGAGCTATTTATGATGAACATTTGATGTAGAAATTGTTAAATTTTTGATATCAACTTTAAAAAGTCTTACCGTAAGTGTATAATTAATGTAATCATTTTGAAAGGTGAGACAAAGTATGGATAATAATTTAGAAATACAGGGATTAACGCAAAGTCAGGTTGAAAAACGGGTACAAGCGGGAAAAACAAACGTTATGGTGGATTCAGTTTCTAAGACCACCAGAGAAATTATAATTGAGAACACATTTACATATTTTAATATGATATTTTTTGTTCTTACAATTCTGGTTTGTTTAGCGGGCTCGTTTCGAAGTCTGACTTTTTTGCCTGTTGTAATAGGAAATACATTAATTGGAATTTTTCAGGAAGTTAGGGCAAAAAATGTTCTGGAAAAAATGAATATTCTTAATGCACCATCCACAACAGTAATCAGAAATGGGGAAAGGATACAGGTTTCATCGGAACAGTTAGTGCTGGATGATGTAGTTGTGTTTCACGGTGGTGAGCAGATTCCGGCAGATGCCGTTGTACTGTCAGGTGAGGTACAGGTAAATGAATCATTGCTTACAGGTGAATCTGATGAACTGACTAAGAAAGCGGGAATGAGACTTATGTCTGGAAGTTTTATTGTTTCCGGAGAGTGTTATGCAAGACTTGAAAAAGTCGGTGAGGATTCTTATATTTCTAAATTAACATTAGAGGCAAAGAAAATGGGAAGTGGCGAGCAATCAGAAATGATAAGGGCCATTAATAAACTTGTTAAATGGGTTGGCATTGCTGTTATTCCGGTTGGCATCATTTTGTTTGCTCAGGGATATTTCGTAAACCATGAGACTTTTAGCGAAAGCATAGTTGCTATGGTTGCAGCTGTTATTGGAATGATTCCGGAAGGTCTGTATCTTCTTACAACGGTTGCCTTGGCAGTAAGTACAATTCGTCTGGCAAAGCAAAAAGTTTTGCTGCACGATATGAAGAGTATTGAAACATTGGCACGTGTTGATGTTTTATGCGTGGACAAAACAGGTACAATCACGGAAAATAATATGATTGTAAATGAGTGTATAGAAACGGAAGAGTATGAAGATGATTCGTCTCTTCCACCTCTGGAGGTTATGATTGGTGACTTCGCAAACAATATGTCATCAGATAATATTACAATGGAGGCCCTGAAAAAGAAGTATACTCAAAACAGTGGAAAGCCTGCTGTAAGCAGGACGTCTTTTTCTTCCAGAGTAAAATATTCAAGCGTTACATATGAAGACGGAGCCTATGTGCTGGGAGCACCGGAACTTGTTTTAAGGGAAGATTATGCTAACTACGAAGACTTTATCAGGGATTTGGCAGGTAAAGGTTACCGTGTTCTTGTTTTTGGAAAATATCTTGGAACCATAGATGGAGAACCCTTGACCGATAAGGTCATTCCTTACGGAATTATAACCTTGTCTAACGCCATAAGAGAAATGGCACCAAAGACTTTTAAATATTTTGAAAATCAGGGAGTTACGGTAAAGGTAATTTCAGGTGATAATGCAGCAACGGTAGCAGAGGTGTCGAATCAGGCGGGAATTGCCAATGCAGAAAATTACGTTGATGCTACGACTCTTCAGTCTGAAGAGGATATTTACAGGGCTGTAAATGAAAATACGGTATTCGGTCGTGTTACTCCAAAACAAAAACAGCAGATGGTTCAGGCACTTCAAAAGGCAGGACATACTGTTGCCATGACAGGTGATGGCGTGAATGACATATTGGCAATGAAAGATGCAGACTGCAGTGTTGCCATGGCATCAGGAAGTGACGCAGCAGCTCAGGCAGCACAGGTTGTTTTACTTGAATCGGATTTCTCAAAAATGCCTTCGGTAGTTTTGGAAGGCCGGCGTGTAGTAAATAACATTCAGCGTTCTGCAAGCCTTTTCCTTGTAAAAAATATTTTCTCATTCTTACTGTCAATATTCTCGGCAGTATTTATGATTACATATCCATTGGAACCGTCTCAGGTTTCTCTTATTAGTATGTTTACAATCGGTGTACCGGGATTTTTCCTGGCAATGGAAACAAACAAAAGCAGAATCAAAGGCAACTTCCTTGCCAATGTGCTGTTAAGGGCATTGCCGGCAGGCCTTACGGATGTAGTAGCAGTGGGAGCCCTGGTAATGTGTGGTAGGGCTTTTGGCTTGGAAACTAATGAGGTGGCAACGGCAGCTACAATGTTGCTTGCCATAGTCGGATTTATGATTCTATTTAGAATTAGTGAACCATTCAATTTGCTTCGGAAAATTGTGTGGATAGGAAATATTGCAGGACTTGCCATATGTGGTCTGTTCCTAAACAAACTATTCGCAATGAGCAGCTTATCCAGTAGATGTATTTTACTGTTTGTTATGTTCTCATTTGCAGCGGATTCTATATTTAGGTATCTGACGATGTTGTTTGGAAAGATAAATAAGAAGTTTAATAAATAAAAAGTTTAATAAATAGAAGCGGCAGGCTGGTCCTGCCGCTTTAACAATTTATAATAACATAAATAATAAGCAAATAAATACATATCAAAAGTTACAAAAGATGAGCGACTGTGATATTATACAAACAGGGTGCTACCAGAAAAACGGTAGGCGGTTAGTCCTTTAACAGAGAGACTGAACTTTCTGATTACATAGAAATCTTCAAAAGAGGAAATCTGTGAAAGGAGGACATACTTGATGAGTGATTTTGAGATTTTATCAGTCATGTTAATGGTTGTTTCAATCATTGTTATGATTTTAATAGAATATATTAAGACACTAAAAAAGTAACCGCCACGTAGTCTGATAATGGGCAGTTACTTTTTTAACTAAACTATATAGGACTAACCGTCTATCGGTAGTGCCTTTTACAATATTATAGTAACAGACAGTTATAGATATTTCAAGGGGATTTTTTTTATATTAACTTGGTTCATACCAATAATTACGAGAAATATCCAACTTAAATTTGTTTCAAATATTTTCGCTGGAGATTGTTGTAACAAAAGGAGATAATAAGGAAATAGTTAAAGAAGTAATGGGGGATAATTATAAATATTAATAATATTTAAGAGAAAATAGCACTACTTAATATTTTGGCTAAGTAGTGTTATTTTTTTCTTTTCATTGCACTTATTAACTGTAGTAAAGCAGTTATTTCTTCGTTAGATAATCCTGATAAATCTATATTCTGCCTATGTTCTATTCCTAAAAGATAATCCGTTGTAACTTTAAAGAGTTTTGAAATCGCAATTAAAACATCATAAGAGGGCATTCTCAAACTGTTTTCGTAGGCACTTATAACAGATTTTGTTAAACCCAATTTCTTGGATAACTGTGATTGTGTCATATCGTGTTGCGTTCTTAAAGTTTTTAGTGTGTTTCCAAAATCAACCATAACAAAACCTCCTTCGTTACAAGTTTACTATAGAAAGCATACACAAAAGGTGGAATAAGTATTGAATTAGTTGACTTTATTTGCTAACATTAGTATAAATAGTAAGTTTAAAAATAAAAGGAGGTATTATGGAAAAAACAGAGGAAAAAGAGTTGGTTTATATGGGAACTAAAGAAGCAGCAGAACTTTGGGGAGTTAAACAGGCAACTGTTAGCAAATGGTGTAGAGAGAAAAAAATACATGGTGCAGAACAGGATAAAAAAGGTTCTCCTTGGAGAATACCAAGAAATGTCAGCTGCCCAAGAGAAAAAAAGAGTAAGTAAAGGAGAAAAAATATGAGAGAGCCAAAGAAAATATTATCAATTATACTTACATTAGTATTATCAATATCAATGATTCAAATAACTAATGTAAGTGCGGCAAACAAAATAAAATTAAACAAGACAAAGGCAACTATTTATACGGGAAAAACAGTTACTTTAAAATTAAAGAATAATAAGAATAAAGTAAAGTGGAGTTCTTCCAATAAGAAAATTGCAACAGTGAGCAGTAAAGGAAAGGTGAAAGGAAAGAAAACAGGCAAGGTTACTATTATTGCAAAGGTTGGAAAGAAAAAATATAAGTGTAAGGTAACTGTAAAGAATAAAAAAGTAAATAATAATAGCATTAGTAATGATAATAATACTAATAATAACAATACTAATAATACTAATAACAGTACTAATAACAATACTAATAACAGTGCTACCGATAATAGGATAAAAGTGTACGGAATATCATTAGATACTTATGAAAAAAATATATATTCAGATGAAAGCTTTACTATATATGCTCAAGTTTTACCGAAAAATGCAACAAATAAAACGGTGTATTGGACATCAAGTAATCCGAATGTTGCTACAGTAGATAATGGAGTTGTTAGTGCTATTAAAACAGGAAAAACAACAATATACGCAACGACACAGGAAGGAGGTTATGTGGCTTCATGTCAGGTTGAGGTTGAAGATGTAACAGTTAAAGAAATAAAAGCTTTGAAAAATGCGATTGAAAAATACGGATACAAGGTAAATGAACATAAAAAATATATTACGGGTTCGGGATGGAATTATATATATTATGATTCATCGTTAGATGTTTTAATATTTGATATTAATCGTGGAAGTAATACACCAGGTGTACCAGAAACAATACCAAATATGAGAGCAACTGTCCAAAACAATTCATGGACCGTAATTGAATTGTATAATAGTTATACTTTGAGTAACAATGATAAGATGGAAGAAAAATATAGAGCAGAGTTTTTTTCTAATACATATAATGGTAATTTTTGGGGACTACCATTTAATCAAACGTATAAGAGCGAAGGTTTTTTTGCAGGAGATAGTGTGTTTTATAGAGAAAGAAGAGGTAGTGCAGCATATCAGTACTTAGTAAAAGGAGCAAAGTGTTTGCAAGAAACATTAAAAGGGTATAATCAATCATTTGAGAAAATAGGAATGAAGTGGATGCAGGAGATTTAAAGGGGGCGTAGCTTATAATTACGAGTAATCACCAGTTCAAATTCGCTTTATTACTTTTCACTGAAGATTGGCACAACATTAGAAAATAAAAAGGGGCTGTCGCTCTAACGATATAAATCGTTAGAGTGGCAGTCTCTTAACAATTTATAAAAACTTTTTTCTCTAATAAGGTAAGTTACATTGTCTTTACGGTGAGTACCCTTATAACGATATAAACAGTTAGAAAACAAACATATATTTTAAGTTGCAAAAAGCAAATGACTATGATATCATACAAACAGGGTGCTACCAGAAAAACGGTAGGCGGTTAGTCCTTTAACAGAGAGACTGAACTTTCTGATTACATAGAAATCTTCAAAAGAGGAAATCTGTGAAAGGAGGACTAGACTTGATGAGTGATTTTGAAATCCTTTCAGTTGTATTCATGGTTATTTCAATCATGGTTACAATTTTAATAGAGTATATCAAGACACTAAAAAAGTAACCGCCATAGTCTGAAAGTTGCGGTTACTTTTTTAGTAACTATAAACCAGGACTAACCGTCTATCGGTAGTGCCTTTTGTAATATTATAGTAACAGACAGTTGTAGATATTTCAAGGGGATTTTTATTGAGGTATGAATTCATAGTTTATAATTACGAGCAACCTCCAGCTCGAATCCGCTTCGCTACTTCTCGCTGAAGATTGTCAAAATATAAAAATAAAAACAACCACACTCCTGAAAGTAAACTTTCGTAGTGCAAGCCGAGCCAGCTCGATTTCACTTCGTTTCATCTCGCTGTGGGCTGTCGCCCAATAAATATAAAATAAAAAGTAGTTGTCTGAGTATGCAAGCATCCTCATCCAACTACTTTTATTTTATATTTGCTCGGCTTGTAGCTTAACCAAAGTATCTCTTCAATAATCCTTCGAATGCTTTGCCGTGTCTTGCTTCGTCTCTTGCCATTTCATGTACTGTGTCATGGATTGCGTCAAGGTTTGCAGCTTTTGCACGTTTTGCAAGATCGAACTTGCCGGCAGTAGCACCGTTTTCAGCTTCAACTCTCATTTCAAGGTTTTTCTTTGTTGAATCTGTTACAACTTCACCAAGTAATTCTGCGAATTTTGCAGCGTGTTCAGCTTCTTCGTAAGCAGCCTTTTCCCAATATAATCCAATTTCAGGATAACCTTCTCTATGGGCAACTCTTGCCATTGCAAGATACATTCCAACTTCTGAACATTCTCCTTCAAAGTTTGCTCTTAAATCAGCCAATATATCTTCGCTTACTCCCTGAGCTACACCAACAACATGTTCTGCAGCCCATATCTTTTCACCTTCTTCAACCTTTGTAAACTTATCTGCAGGAGCACCACAAATTGGGCACTTTTCCGGTGCTGAATCTCCTTCGTGTACATAACCACATACTGAACATACAAATTTTGCCATATTTTTTTCCTCCTATAAATAAAAATAAAATAATAATAAAAATAAAATGGATTTACCATTAATGAATAGAATTGCAGTTTTTGCATAAACCGTAGAAATAAGTGCTGTGACCTTTAATATTTCCGGAACAATGTTTGGCAGCTTCTTCACAGATGTTTAGCTCATCCATAAATATGTCTTCAACTGCACCACATTTAGTACATATAAAATGGTAGTGTGGTTCAACATGTCCATCAAAATGTTCCCGGCCATCACCAAGCTTCAGGGAAAGGGCATCTCCCTGGTCTACAAGAAATCGTAAGTTTCTGTAAACAGTTCCTAAACTAATATTAGGAAGCTCTTCTCTAATGCTTTGATATACCATATCAGCAGTAGGGTGATCGTACCTTGAGAGCAAATTTTGTTTTATCATTTCTCTTTGTAGACTTCGCTTTGTCATATAACCTCCATATCAATAATAGTAACTATTATTATTTTAACAAATAAATTTTTTTTGTCAATACTTTTCAAAAAAATATACAAAATATATAGTGAATTTTTATCGAAAATGATAATTGTTTTAAAAACGTTTTTTATTATAACTAATAACAGGAAATGAATTGTCGGGGTTAAAAAAATTAAATACAAGGAGGACTATTATGAAACAGGTAAAAAATTTTTTACTATTCTTTTGTCCGTATCACTTGTAATTGGACTTATTCCTCTTGCAAATGTTCAGACAAACACAAAGGCAGCAGAAAAATTCGCAATTACTACTCCATATTATAATGCGTTAGTTGCAGCCGGTCATTTTGACATTAAGTGGAACGGAACTACAGAGAAAAATGTCAGAAACTATAGCGTATATCTTGACGGAGAAAAGATAGGCACTACACAGTCAACTTCAATGGACTGTTACACAACAAAAGTAGCAATGCACACTGCTTATGTAGAAGCAGTGTACACCGATGGTACAACAGCTAAGGCTGATGAAATTAAGTTTGGTGTATCTAAAAAAGGTTTAGGATTGGCTGCAGACATGGGAAGAAATCTTGATTTAAAAGATCAATGTAATATGTCTGTGGATTCCGTGTTTAATTTATGACCAAGTATGATGAATGACAATATTAATATCAGCTCACCTGTTACTGCTGTATGGCCAAAGGCTTCAGAAAATTGGTTCCAGCCATTTATGAACAAAGTTAATGCAAGAGATTATGTTGAAAGATATGCAGGATTCTGTTTTAACAATAAAAATACAGGTCTCTGGCTTTATAATACAGGTGAATTAACTTTAGCCGGTGAAATGTATAGAAGCAATGGAAACCCGGCAGGATATGAACCATCAACAGAGCCTGAGGAAAACTCTTCATTTACTTTTGGCACAAGAAATGATGTATTAGATGATGCTATATCAATCAATGGAGTTCAGTGTACTAATTACGTTAAACAAGGTGGCGTTACTGCTACAGCGTCATCAGAAAATGGAGACGCTAAAGCATTAAACACAGTACGGGTATTCAATTTATGAAATGGGTGTGTTTGGATCAGATGATGCCAAGGTGGATGATAAAAAAATAGGAGCCTCAAATGGGCTCCTATTGTATATCAGAAGTTTCTATGATAATTTTTCGTGTATGCTTGCGGCAGCCTGTTTTCCTGCACCCATTGCAAGAATAACAGTAGCGGCACCGGTTACAGCGTCTCCACCTGCATATACGTTTTCTCTTGTTGTTTCAAGTGTATCCTCGTTGACAACAAGACAACCCCACTTGTTTGCTTCCAAACCTTTCGTAGTAGTTCTAAGAAGTGGGTTAGGACTTGTACCGATAGACATAATAACTGTATCTACATCTAATTCAAAATTGCTGCCATCGATAGCGATAGGACGACGACGCCCTGAAGCATCAGGTTCGCCAAGTTCCATCTTAACACATTCCATTTTGCAAACACGACCGTTTTCGTCACCGATAAGTTTTACAGGATTATGTAATGTTTTAAAGATGATACCTTCTTCCTCAGCATGTTCGATTTCTTCGTTACGTGCAGGAAGTTCTTCCATACCACGACGGTAAACAATATATACATTTTCAGCACCAAGTCTGAGAGCTGTTCTTGCTGCATCCATTGCAACATTTCCACCACCAACTACGGCAACGTTTTTGCTCTTAATAACAGGTGTATCATAATCATCACGGTAAGCCTTCATAAGGTTTGCCCTTGTTAAATATTCATTAGCAGAGTAAACGCCAACTAATGCTTCACCTTCAATTCCCATAAATGAAGGAAGTCCGGCACCTGAACCGATAAATACAGCCTTAAAGCCCATTTCCATAATTTCGTCAACTGAAAGAACACGACCAATAACCATGTTAGTTTCAATCTTTACGCCAAGTTTTGAAAGGTTGTCAACTTCCTTCTGAACAATGGCCTTAGGAAGTCTGAATTCAGGAATACCATAAACTAAAACACCACCGGCTTTGTGGAAAGCTTCAAATATGGTAACTTCGTAACCGAGCTTTGCAAGATCTCCGGCACATGTAAGCCCGGCAGGACCTGCACCGATTACAGCAACCTTAATTCCGTTTGATTCAGGCTTTACAGCATCGTCATTGCTGTGTGCCATATGGTAGTCGGCGACAAATCTTTCGAGACGACCAATAGCAACAGGCTCACCCTTGATACCTCTGACACATTTTCCTTCACACTGATTTTCCTGTGGACAAACACGTCCGCAGACAGCAGGGAGACCATTTGTGCTTGTAATAATCTTGTATGCTTCTTCAAATTCACCTGTGGCTACATTTGCGATAAATTCAGGAATTCTAACACATACAGGACAACCACTCATACATGGTTTGTTTTTGCAGTTAATACATCTGGTTGCTTCTTCCATAGCCATTTCTTCTGTATAGCCAAGTGCAACCTCGTCAAAATTTTTATTTCTTACATTAGGTTCCTGTGCTGGCATAGGAATCTTTGTTAAACTCATATTTGGCATTATTTCGCACCTCCATTAACAGCGTTGTACATACGGCAATGTTCCTTGTCGTGTGCTTCAAAATCTCTGTAAGTAGAGTTACGCTGCATTAATTCATCATAATCTACTTTGTGACCATCAAAGTCAGGACCGTCTACACAGGCAAATTTGATTTCGCCCCCAACAGTTACACGGCATCCTCCGCACATTCCTGTACCATCAATCATAATAGGGTTAAGTGAAACTAATGTCTTAATATTGTAAGGTTCAGTAACCTTAGAAACAAATTTCATCATAGGAATAGGTCCTATGGCAATAACAAGGTCATAATTGTTTCCTTCGTCAATAAGGCTCTGAAGCTTATTGGTGACAAAACCTTTTTCACCGTAAGAACCATCATCAGTTGTGATGAAAAGTCTGTTACAAATTGATTTATATTCATCTTCTAAAATAACAATATCTTTGCTTCTGAAACCGGCAATAACATCAACATCAACTCCCATATTGAATAAAGCTTTTGCTGATGGATAAGCGATGGCATTACCAACACCACCACCGATGACGCAAACTTTCTTGGCATCACCAAATTCTGTTGCAGCACCAAGTGGCCCAACGAAGTCGAGAATAAAATCGCCTTCTTTCATTTGAGATAGCAGCATAGTAGATTGACCAACTATCTGGAATATAATGGATACTGTTCCCTTTTCAGGATCTGTATCAGCAATTGTAAGTGGAATACGCTCACCGTGTTCATCAATTCTAAAAATAATGAACTGTCCGGCTTTTGCCTTTTTAGCAATAAAAGGAGCCTCAACATCTAAGCGTACAACTGTGTCATTTAATTGTTGTCTCTTGACAATTTTGTACATTTTTAATCCTCCCGATTTGTTAATGTTTTTAATTACTTAATCTTTGAAAATTAATATAAAAAATCAATCTACAGTATAGCATATTGTTAAAGACTTATCAATCATACAAAGTGCCAAAACCCTATGAAATAAAAGGGAAAAATTATAAAAAGACCCATAAGAATGTTGTCAGGCGGCTTTCTGCATTCTCATGGGTCAAAGTTTTCATATTCAACCTAGTTATTTATATAAAAATAGCTTAACATATATTTTTCTTAATCCTCTTTTATCTTGATATGTACCAAGCCCATACCCCGGCTGCAGCTACAATTACTGCCATTACAATTCCAACTATAGTAGTAGTCATAGATGTATGTACCTCCTTATTTTTTTATACACAAATAAAACCTTTGTGTAAGGTTGGTACAAAATATTACTTTTTTCCGTCCTGTTTGTGAATATAATCTAGAACAATAGAGTGACTACTTGAATTACTATGTGCATCCGAAGTAAGGAAGGATGAAAAGTATGTAAAACAACATCCTGTAAAAATGCACACAACAAGTGCGAATAAAACTCTCAAACCGAGAGATGAATTAGCGTTACTGCGGGCACGGGAATAAAAAGAAGAATTTACATTCTCGATTTTTCCGGATACGCTGGCAGGCAACGCATCATTTATAGAATAAGATATGTATGATTCGTCTGAAGTCGAATGAGAACTGACAGCATGAGAATCCGACACACCAAAAGATAGCCATGATATGACAAAACAAATAGAAAGTAAAAAACATATGAAATTTTTTCGCTTATAGATTTTCATAATAATTTACCTCCCATCACAACGATTATAGCAGAGAATAATTTATTATTCAATTGGGAAAAAACTTTGGTTTGGCAAAAACGGAACCCCGATAAACCCAAATACTTAGTTCAAAGTATCTTCATTTTGGTCAAAAAGCATTTCGTTTATTTCGCATACTTCTTTTGAATTATTAATACCGAAAATAATAATACTATCCCTTTTCATTTTAGAATAGAGAGTGGCATAGCCGGCAATTTTTAGGGCAGTCTGAATTTCATTTATTGTAAATCGTGCTCCAATACAAATGGCAATTAAAGTATTTCTTGAAGGGTTCTTTTTTCCACTAAAAATCTGATAACCATAAATTTCATCAATTTCAGCTTTTCGAAACACCCTTGATTTTACAAGACATTTTTCTGCAAAAACATTATACAAGTAATCAGAAATTGTACTGTCTAAAAAATATTCCTGATTTTGTTTGAAGTATTCATCCAGATTGTTAGAGTTATTTAGTTGTTTTAATAATTCACTTGTGGAAATAGATTTCATAGTTGCTCCTTTCGTTGAAAAACAATATAATTATTCTATCATAATGTAACGATTTAAGATATAAAATGACTAAGTGTTATAAAGATTATATAACAAACAGGTGAGAAAAAAATGTACCATTGGCTAAGTAATGTACTTAAAGAAGAATATAGTTTTGTTAAATGTTTAAAGAAATCAGAGGAAAGCCAGGTTTTGGTTTATAGAAATAAAAGCACACAAACTAACATTATAGTAAGACATATAACAAGCGGAATTGATATATATGAAAAACTTTTAACAATCAAATCTGAATACCTGCCACAAATATATGAAGTGGCAAGGGGAGATCATGAAGCCTTGGTATTGGAAGAATATATTCCGGGAATATCCGTGGGAGAAGTGCTAAAAAGTGGGTTGTACACAGAGGAAGGAACAATAAAAATAATAAAGGGGATTTGTGATGGACTTACCGTTATTCACAGTCACAACATTATACACAGAGATATAAAGCCGGACAACGTAATGATTACGGACAGTGGAAATGTGAAAATAATAGATTTTAATGCGTCTAAAGAATACAAGGTGGAAGAAGAAAAGGACACAAAAGTTCTTGGAACAACAGGTTTTGCGGCACCGGAACAATACGGAATAAGCCAGTCTGATGAGAGAACGGATATTTATGCCATTGGAGTGCTTATTAATGTAATGCTGACAGCGGAGCATCCTTCAAAAGTAATGTGTAAGGGAAAGATGAAGAAAATTGTAAAAAAAGCAATGAGTATAAACCCTACGGACAGGTATCAGAACTGCGAAGAATTGAAAAATGCATTGTAAATAAAAAGGTAAAAAATATAAAATACTAGGCTGGCAGGTAAGTAATTTTTAAAGATGTTTTTGGTAAGATAAATCCAGAAACATCTTTTTTATATTAAAAATGCTGTTATAAAGTTATAGTTTGTTGATATTTTCACTTAATATCTTGATTGTTTTTAATAATGAGTCAGCCTGACTTTTTGTACCTTGTTTAAGTAACGACTGGACACTTAAAAGTATGTCGTTTTCTTCATCAGAGGCATCAAGAAAAAGGTAATCAAGACTCAGGTGAAGCGTATGAGCGATAGAAACAGCAATAGGAATAGACATCTTTTTTGAGCCACGTTCAATGTGACCAATATAAGATGCTGAAATACCGCAAAGCTCAGCCAGTTCTTCTTGAGAATAACCAAGTTCCCTGCGCTTTTGTTTAATTTTATTTCCGATTTCAGAATAATTAATATCGTTCATAAAACACCTACTTTAAAAGAATAACTACAATTAAAGTAATCATACAATAAGTGGGGAAAAAGATACATTGACTATAAGTAATATAATTGACAAATAGTAGCGACAAATATAGAATAAATTATATAGATGATTGAGCGGACTAAAAAAATATAAAATGAAATAACGCTGGACATTAAGTGCGAATGACTAAATATTTTTTATACAAGGGAGGATGAAATTAATGGTTTGTAAAGAATGTGGCAATGAAATTAATCCGGGAGAAAATTTTTGTAGAAATTGTGGAAAGCCAGTTGTGACGGTTAAGGGAAATGAAAAAATAAAGCAAAACTACAAAGAGACTGATTATGAAGAATTTATAAAAAAGAAAAAGAGAGAATATAGCGTGTCGCTAGTTTTTTCGGTAATATTTGAATTTGTGTTTTTACTGGCATTGGACGGAACATTTATTGAGCCGGATGAGGACTTTGTGTCAACATTAATAATGTCAATAGTAGGTGTTGTGGCATGTATATTCTGGTTTGTTAAAATGGTGCTTTTAAAAAAGGATTTGCGTTTATTTAAGAAATGTGTATCTGTCATAAATTCAGATGAAATTAACATATCGGAATTGGCTAATACTATCGGAGTAGATAAAGAAAAATTAAAAAAGAAATTTCGGAAATTTATAAAACGATTTTGGATAGCTAAATGTTACATAGATGAAAAAGAAAACAAGTTGATATTTAATATTAATTATACTGTACCAAATAGAGTAACTGAAACGCAGCAAAATAAAGAGAGTTTGCAAAATAATAACAAAGATAATAATGGACAAAAAAGTATTACTGAAGGTGTGCAGAATGTAAATGCTGTCGCTAGTGATGTTCTGCCTGATGAGACAACAGTTGAGAAAAAAGCAGATGCGTCTAACGATAAAAAAATGGAGATTAAAAAAGATAATAATAAGAAACATAATATAGAAGGAGCGAAAAAAGAGGAAGCGGAAAATAAAGGAAATGGAATGAATATTTTTAAATGGATTGTACTTCCTATTATGATAATAATAGCAGAGTTTTTCTTATTTGAGTATGTTAATTTCTTTATACTTTTAATTGGATTTATTGTTTGCGGAATATGGATATATACAGGTGTAAACTGTTTGGATAAGACTTGCCCTAAATGTCGAAATTGGGGAGGCTTAACAGAAATCGATAAAGTGTTAATCGATACAAGAGACATAACTATTAAAAAAGTGGTTGAAGATGAAGTGCGTTCCGGTGATGACAGGTTTGCTCCGAGACCGGAAAAGGTTATACGAAGAACGGTATATGTTCCGGGAATTCAGTATACGTATAACGTGACATATAAATGCCCAAAGTGTGGCTATATAGAAGAGAGGACAGAATACAAAAAAGTGGAAAAATAATTGTATTGGGAGGCATGCTTATGAAGTCTAAATTGTACATATATAGAATGATGAATGAGGGTGGTTTTGCACCATGCATAGATGCTGGAATGTTGACATTGTCTTGTTGTAAAGGTGGTTGGAAGAATGGCGTTAAAACTGGTATCAGATATTGGATAGGCAAAGATTATGAGATGAATCCAGATAAGTGTAAAGCGTATGTTATGGGAATTTACAAAGATAATATTTGCTATTTTGCAGAAATAACAAAAGTTATGAAAATGACAGAGTATTATAGGAATGGCGGTTTATCAAAAGGGCGTAGTGATGATATTTATTACGTTCAAGATGGTCAGTTGGAGCATAAAGGAGACAAAGGAAGCCCACATAATACAAAAGATGATAGGGAACGCGATAAAAATGGTGTATTTACATTAATTTCATGTAAAGATAAATTCCAATATTTTGGTGCAAATAATTTTCCGGTAGATAAAATCAAAAATATTTTGAAAGACAAATATCCTCTACGTCAGGAGACCAAAATAGTTGATGATGCGAATATAATAGGTCAGATAAAGAAAGTTATGAAGAAAAACAAACATTTGGAAAAAAAGGTGCTGGAAGATGGGCAGAAGTATTGTGAAAAGTGTTCTCCAAGCAGTACAGAAAAAAGTTGTGGAAAATAAATGGGGATATTAGAAAAGATTAAATGTTTATAAATTGTAACATAACATGAGAAAGGAGTATAATTCGATCAAATTAAGAATGTCGAATTATTATAATCAATATGGGAAAAGTAACAAGAATATTATCAATAGTAAAAGGTCAAAAAGATGAACCAGGAAGAGTAGAAGGAGCAATAAATAGTAAAACATTAATTGGAAGTATTTATAATAATACAAAGTTTGGAATATTTGGAGTAATAAAAAATACTGAAAACATACAATTAGACTTTAATAAAAAGATGAAAGTAGCATCAAGAAACGAAATAAAACTAGGAGAAGCGACTTGTTTAAGTAGTATTGATGGAGAGATAAAACAATATAAATTAGAAATAACCAAAATATATCAAAACAATAATTATGATAATAAAAGTATGCTTATAAATATAACAGATGAAAATTTATTAGAAAAAACAGGTGGAATTATACAAGGAATGAGTGGAACTCCGATAATACAAAATGGAAAATTTGTTGGAGCAATAACACATGTATTGGTAAATAATCCTACTGTAGGGTATGCTGTTTTTGGCGATTTAATG